>Ga0182014_10000622_pt1 | contig 47595 bp, 34 predicted proteins | sample 612S2DmetaG_FD_120489 | JGI IMG/M metagenome (GOLD analysis project Ga0182014, IMG submission 120489) | Permafrost microbial communities from Stordalen Mire, Sweden - 612S2D metaG | ecosystem: Environmental > Terrestrial > Soil > Wetlands > Permafrost | place: Sweden: Stordalen | collected... | reverse complement strand
ATAAGAAGCTCGATGAGATCCCCTTCGACTTCACGCGGCGCATGATGTCCGTCATGGTGGAAACTCCTGAAGGTAAAGCAATCCTGCTGACCAAAGGCGCTCCTGAAGAGATATTCCACCAGTGCTCTCAATTCGAGCTGGATGGGAAGCTGTCGCCCATGGATCCCGCGCTGATGAAAGGCTTGCGGGATGAGTATGCGAGCCTCAGCAGCGACGGCTTCCGGGTTTTGGCCGTAGCCGTTAAGGAACTACCGGGCAAGCAGTCCTGCTCAAAGGAGGATGAGCGCGATCTCGTGCTGAAAGGGTACGTTGCATTTCTCGACCCGCCCAAGGGTACGGCGGCAATCGCAATCCAGGCCCTGCACAAGCACGGTGTAGGAGTGAAGATCCTCACCGGCGACAACGACCTGATCAGTCGCAAGGTGTGCCGGGACGTGGGACTTGAACCCGATCCAATGCTCCTGGGAGATGCCGTGGAGAAAATGTCCGATGCGGAACTGGCGGATGCGGCGGAAAAGACTACGCTCTTCGCACGGCTTACTCCTGCCCATAAGCAGCGAATCGTTCGCCTTCTCCGCGGCAAGGGACATGTAGTCGGATTCATGGGAGACGGAATCAATGATGCTCCCGCGTTGCACGCGGCCGACATCGGCATCTCGGTGGATACTGCCGTAGACATCGCCAAGGAGTCAGCGGATTTGATTTTGTTGGAGAAAGACCTCATGGTGCTCGAAGGGGGCGTGATTGAAGGACGAAAAGTCTTCGCGAACATTCTCAAGTACATCCGCATGGGCGCCAGCTCCAACTTCGGAAATATGTTCAGCGTTTTGGGTGCGAGCGCCTTTCTGCCATTCATCCCGATGGCGCCGATCCAGATATTGACGAACAACATGCTGTATGACTTCTCTCAGGTACCGATTCCAACGGACGCGGTGGACGAAGAACTGGTGGCGCGACCTCGGCCTTGGGACGTTGGAGAGATCAGGCGATTCATACTCTGTATTGGACCAATAAGCTCGATCTTCGACTACTCAACTTTTTTTGTCATGCTCTACCTGTTCAAGTGCTGGGACCCATCCCGCGCTCCTCTGTTTCAATCCGGCTGGTTCGTCGAGTCGCTCATGACGCAGACACTCATCATCCACATCATTCGCACCAACAAAATCCCCTTCTTGCAGAGCCGTTCAAGCTGGTCTCTGGCCCTCACAACAATGGCCATTATGGCCTTCGGAGCGTGGTTGCCCTACTCTCCACTCGCCTCTTCGCTGGGCCTGGTACACCTGCCGGGGCTCTATTGGCCGATTCTACTCGCCACGCTGTTTGCCTACTCGTGCCTTACGCAAGGGATCAAGGTCTGGTTGCTGCAAAAGAAATGGATCTAGTGTCGTGAGTCAGTAGTCCGTTGATGAAACCGGCTGCAGAAACGCAGGTCCCTCGACTCAGTTTGCCGCAAAAAGCGTGCCAAACTTTGCTCAGGATGACAGCGTTTTTGTTGAACAAGTTATAAACTCAGGAAACTAGAACAGCGTCGGATTTCTTGTTTTGCACGATGGGCTGGAATTCGAGGGCCAGTGCTGGGACTAAACGGTGCTTCCCGATTTCCAGCGCTTCCTCAATCGAAAAGGAGTCACAATGACTGTAGGCAATAAGGAACAACATCACACCGATCGCATTGGCTGGCTGCGTGCAGCGGTTCTGGGCGCAAACGACGGCATACTGTCGACATCAAGTCTCGTGCTTGGTGTTGCAGTTACTCATGCCACACACCGAAATCTATTGATTGCAGGAATGGCAGGCCTGGTGGCCGGGGCCATGTCGATGGCTGCCGGTGAGTACGTCTCTGTCCATTCGCAGGCAGACACCGAACATGCTGAACTGGATCTTGAGCGCGCGGAACTTAAGGCAGATAGTAAAGGCGAACACAAGGAGCTAGCGGCAATCTACGTCACCCGCGGGCTCGATCCTTCTCTAGCGAAACAGGTTGCCCAGCAACTGATGGCGCACGACGCGCTGGGCGCCCACGCCGCCGATGAACTGGGCATCTCCGAGACGCTTCGTCCGCGCCCTTTTCAAGCAGCGTTGTCATCGGCCGGAAGCTTCGCACTCGGCGCATTGATGCCTCTGCTAGTCACAGCAATCGCACCGGTAAATGGTTTGATCCCCCTTGTATCTGTCTCTTCATTGGTGTTACTCGCACTTTTGGGTGGATTGGCAGCACGCGCGGGCGGGGCAGGCGTGACGATCGGAGCAATGCGCGTGACTTTCTGGGGTGGATTGGCCATGGCAATGACCGCTGGCATCGGATGGCTATTTGGAGCAGTTGTTTAAGCCCTGCGAAGTGGAGAAGGGGTGGTTTCGGCTCTCACTTCAGATAATTCTCTTTTTGCGAGAACATCTCGCAAATTGACCGGCAACCTATAGTTATAGTTAACCCAGAATACGCGGCATCTTCATTTAAAAGCATTCTTGCTCAGATGTTACCGAAAGGTCGTCCAGCGAAGGGTGGCATGATAAGTGGGAGCAAGTCCCACCGAGGTAAGAGTCCAAGCCCCGTAGCTTGAATAGCAGGAAAGAAGGAAGGAAACTGAACATCCAGAAGCCTATTGACGAAGCCATCTAAAATGGATGGCGAGCGATAGCAACGACTGCGCTTCTGTGGCCTCTATTTGGATAGAGTCGTTGATAGAGCAGGCCGATGAAGTTGAGGCGGTGAGCCTTGATGCGAATGGCGCAATTGGCAGCTTCGACGAAGGCCCACTTGAGATAGTGATTGACGTTGCGGCAGACGCCACCGTGCGAATGTGGCCGCCACTGGCGATGATGCGGTGTACCATCCCGTATTAATGGCCAGGTGTTCGGCGCGAGGGAAGCGCTTGACCTCGCCAAGCTCCAGCCAGACCAGCGGCCCGAGATCGGGCTCTTCGGTGGACGCGGGCACGCTGGCGGCGGAGCGGACGATCCTTGGCGAGGTGCTGGCGTTGCGCACTCTACCACAATTGTGAGCGCCCGCAACCTACAATGTTGCGGGCCGTCCAAGTGCACATTTGCCCGGTTGATGGCAAATGGGATGGCAGTTCAGTTCGGAATCCTGTACGCCTCGTTGCGCGACCATGCATCACTCCAAATCCCAAAAACACTTTATGAACAAATGGGTTTTCGATCGGTTGCATATTCATGCGCTCCATTGCAATTCATCAAAAAAACACTTGCTAAGTCTGGTGCGTCTGCCAATTCCGCCACTTTCGCAACTCTATGAGATAGCCGGCTCTATGTACTGTAATGAAGATCCCCGCGTTCCTGGAATGATCGGCACACGGCGCGATCAATTGTCGCATCTCTCAGGTCTCTACCGATTCAGCTTCTTCGACTTTGCAACCCGGACGGGCTTCTTGGCGGCGTGCTTGGCGTCAGGCAACTTCAGCGCCTTCAGGGCGGCCCGATTCTTCTCGATCAGAGCGCAACGCTGCTCGACGCAGGCGTGGCTGCGCAGCGGATCGGCCGGGGTATTCATCACATAGTCCAGCAGCTTGGGGACCGTGCTCGCGGCCACGTGCAGGCGCGTGTCCGATGAGGCGTAGTAGATCAGCACGTCGCCGTTCTTGCGCTCGATCCAGCCGCTACTGAAGACGACGTTCGACACGTCGCCTACGCGCTCCCATCCTTCGGGAGCGATGAAGTAACCTGCCGGCTTGTGTGTGACCACCCACGGCCGCTCCCGTTCGCAGAGAAACATGTAAAGCACATAGCGCAGGCCGGCGGCTGTGTTGCGCACTCCATGCGCCAGGTGCAGCCAGCCGCGTTTCGTCTTGATGGGCGGGGGGCCCAGGCCGTTCTTCACCTCTTGAATGGTGTGGTACTCGCGATTGTCGAGAATGATCTCCTCGCCGACCTCAGCCTGTTCAATCGTCGCCGACAATCCCCAGCCGATGCCGCCGCCCTTGCCGGCCTGAATAAAGTCGTCCTGCGGCCGTGTGTAGAAGGCGTACTTACCATCGACAAACTCGGGGTGAAGCACCACGTTACGCTGCTGAGGAGACTTCGACTTGAGATCGGCCAGGCGCTCCCACGTTTTCAGGTCGCGGGTGCGGGCGATGCCGCACTGCGCTACGGCCGAGGAGGTGTCCCACTCGGGGGCAGCCGGATCTTTGCGCTCGGTGCAGAAGAGGCCGTAGATCCAACCGTCTTCGTGCTTCACGAGGCGCATGTCATAAACGTTGATATCCGGGTCGGCGGTCTCGGGCATCAGAATCGGATACTCCCGGAAGCGGAAGTTATCAGTGCCATTCTCGCTCTCGGCGACGGCAAAAAACGATTTGCGGTCCGCGCCTTCAACCCGCGCCACTACCAGATACTTGCCCTGGTGCAGGATAGCGCCGGCATTGAAGGCCGCATTGATGCCCATGCGTTCCATGAGAAAGGGATTCGTTTTCTGGTCAAGGTCATAACGCCATGTTATCGGCGCGTGGGCAGCGGTCAGCACTGGGAACTCGTAGCGGTCGAAGATGCCGTTGCCGCCTGGTAACATGTGGTTGCGCCGAGCCAGTAGCTTCTCCTGCTGCTTGAACAACTCTTGCACACCCTTCTTAAACGCTGCACGATTCATCTGAGTTCTCCTGTCGTTCTATCTTAGCTTTGCGCCTTGGCGAGGCGGTCCACACGTTCCATCACCTCAAAGCAAGCGCGGCTGCTGTGGTAGGGGCACTTCCATGGGTCCACCTTATAATGCTCATTGCCCGGAACGCCCGACCGCGACACAAGCCAGAACCATTCTCCATGCTCATGATCGACGATGTACTTCTCAATAAACGCCCAGCTTCCTTCGGCGGCATCCAGGAAGTGCCTGCGGCCCGATAGCTGGTAGGCGTTGAGAAAGCCCACGACGGCCTCGGCCTGCGGCCACCAATGCTTGTCGGTATCGATGATTCCCGTTGGGTCGGCTTCGTAGAGCAGCCCTCCGTCCGTGTCCAATCCCGGCTCATAAACGGCCTGCGCCATCTTTACCGCAGCCTCGCGCACCCGCTTCAAAACGGTCTTGTCACCGAGAACATCGGCGGCCTCGCAGAGCAGCCAGCTTCCCTCGATGTCGTGGCCAAACGAGATCTTCTCCGAGCGCGGAAACCACTCCTCGTCGAAGAAGAGAATGAAGTGATGAGTTACGGGATGGAGGATGTGCTTGAGAAAGATCTCGATTAGTTCCCGCAGGCGCAGCCGGACGGTCGAGTCCTCGCGGACGCGCAAGAGCGTGGCGTAGGCTTCCAGCATATGGAGATGAGTGTTCATGGACTTCTTTTCGTCCATGTCCACATCGCTCAGACGCTGGTCCTGGGCGAGCGTCCAGTCCCGCTCGTAAGTCTCGAAGTAACCGCCGTGCTCCCCATCGTGACCCGCGGCTTCGATCTTCTCCACCAGGCGCAATGCCCTCGCCAGGATTTCGGCGTCGTCCGTCGCGCGGTAATACTCGGCCAGCGCGTAGACGGCAAACGCTTGCCCATAAATGCGCTTCTTGGTATCGATGGGCCGGCCCTCGAAATCGACCATCCAGTAATAGCCGCCAAACTCGCTGTCCCTGAAGAAGTGCACCAGATACTCATACGCGCGGCGGGCCGCGGCCAGATACACCGGATCGCCATAAACATTGAAGGCTTTCGAAAAGGTCCACAGAATGCGCGCGTTCAGGATCAGACCCTTTGCCGCGTGCGGATCGATCTTCAAGTCATTGGAAATCTGGCCGCGAAAACCGCCAAATTCATCGTCGATGGCGTTCTTGAGCCAAAAGGGCAGGATGTCGGAGAGTAACTCCGCTTCCACTTTTTGCCGTAACTCTTGCACGGGAGCGCCTCCTTCAACAATCATCCGCCCGCCACTTATAACTCGCACATATCTATCAGATGGTCTGCGCCAGAAGTGCGTCGATCCGGCCCAGCTCGACCACCGAGAATACGATGTGGGCCAGCGCCGCCACATTCTGCTCGATTTGCTCCACGCGGCTGGCGCCGATCAGCGCCGAAGTCATGCGGCCGTCGCGCAGCACCCACGCCAGAGCCATCTGCGCCAACGACTGTCCGCGTTCGGCGGCCACGGCGCTCAGCGCTCGCACCCGGGTCAGGCGATGCTCGTCGATATCGTGCTTCTTCAGGAAGCCATGCGGTTTGTTGGCGCGCGAGTCAGCGGGGATGCCATCGAGATAACGGTCGGTCAGCAGGCCTTGCGCCAGCGGGCAGAAGGCGATCGCGCCCATGCCCTCATGGCCCAGAACGTCCAGCAGACCGTTTTCAACCCAGCGGTCGACCATTGAGTACTTGGGCTGGTGAATCAGGCAGGGCGTGCCGAGCTCGCGCAGAATCTTCGCAGCCGCGGCGGCCTGTTTCGCGTCGTAGCTGGAGATGCCTGCATACAGCGCCTTGCCGCTGCGCACGGCCTGGTCGAGCGCTCCCATCGTCTCCTCGACCGGCGTCTCCGGATCGGGCCGGTGCGAGTAGAAGATGTCAACGTACTCCAGGCCCATGCGTTTCAGGCTCTGGTCCAGGCTGGCCAGCAGGTACTTGCGCGATCCCCAGTTGCCGTACGGGCCGGCCCACATATCCCATCCGGCCTTGGTGCTGACGATCAACTCGTCGCGATACGGTTTCAGGTCGAGGCGCAGAATCTCGCCGAAGTTGCTCTCAGCGCTTCCCGGCGGCGGTCCGTAGTTATTGGCCAGGTCAAAGTGAGTTATGCCGAGATCGAAGGCGCGGCGCACCATGGCGCGGCCATTTTCAAAGGTGTCTACCCCCCCGAAGTTATGCCACAGGCCCAGGGAGATGGCCGGCAGTTGTATACCGCTGCGGCCGCAGCGGCGATACTGCATGGTGTCGTAGCGCTGTTCGCTGGCAATGTGCAAAGTCGATTCTCCTTATAGGGAAGCTCTGAACAAGTTCCAATCCCAGAAAAGACTTCCCTCAGGGGCTAAAGCCCGACAATCATTCTATTGAGTTCGCGGCACCCTTCGACAAGCTCAGGGCAGGCTTTAAAGTCGTGCCCTTTCAAAACATCGACTTAATCAGCGGTTCCCTAGTAACGCCCCTTGATGATTTCGTGCTTTCCCAGGTCCCCAAATGCGAGGGACCTGGGGCACCCAGCGAAGGTAGAGCTTCATGCGATCAGAGACCTAACTCAAAATGCCCTTGATCGTAACTTCCTTTCGGCCGTCCTGGGGCGGAACCACGACGCTGCCCTCGATCGGCACTCCGTCCACGGTCAGCGCAATGCGGTTGCCCTCACCTTGGCGCTCGATACATATCTTGTAGGTCACTCCGCGAAATATGCGGATGGCGGTAAAGCCCGGCCAGTTCCTGGGTATTACCGGAGCGATCTCCAACCCGTCGAGCGTGGTGCGGATGCCCAGTATCCACTGCGCGATGGCATAGTAGTTCCACGCCGCCGTGCCGGTCAACCATGAGTTCTTGGCTTCGCCGAAGGTGGGCGCATCCTTGCCTGCGATCATCTGCGCGTATACGTACGGCTCGCAGCGGTGCAGGTCGCCGATCTCCTCGCGGGCCGAGGGATTGATGCGGCTGTAGTAGTCGTGTGCCCGGTCGCCACGGCCCAGCCGCGTCTCGCCGATCATCACCCATGGATTCACGTGGCAGAAGATGCCCGCGTTCTCCTTGTATCCCGGCGGGTAAGAGGAGATCTCGCCCAGGTTGAGGTAATAGCGCGAGTAGGCCGGCTGCTGAACGACGACTCCGTGCTTGGTGGCCAGGTGCTTGCCGGTCGCGTCCATTGCCTTCAGGGCCGTGCCGTCTTCCAGGCCGATGCCGGCCAGCACGCAAAAGCCGTTCGACTCGATGAAGATCTTGCCCTCTTCGCATTCCTTGGAGCCGATCTTGGCGCCGAAGTCGTCGTAGGCGCGCAGAAACCACTCGCCGTCCCAGCCGTGCTCGCGGATGACCGCCAGCATCTTCTCGGTCTCGCCAATATAGTGGCTGGCCTCGGCAGCGAGCCCGCGGTGGCTGGCTATTGCGGCCAGTTCGCGGCCGGCGTGGACAAATAGCCCGGCGATGAAGACCGATTCGGCCACCTTGCCGTCTTTGTTAGTGGTGGTTTGGAAGGATTGCCCCGGCGTGTCGGAGAAGCAGTTGAGATTGAGGCAGTCGTTCCAGTCGGCGCGGCCAATCAGCGGCAGCCCATGCGGCCCCAGGCGAGCCAACGTATAAGAGAAGCTGCGCTGCAGGTGCTCGTAGAGCGGCTGCTCGGAGCCGGGTTCGTTGTCGTAGGGAACCGGCTCGTCGAGAATGCTCCAGTCGCCGGTTTCCTTCAGATAAGCCGAGACGCCGACGATCAGCCAATGCGGATCGTCGTTGAAGCCGCCGCCAATGTCGTTGTTGCCGCGCTTGGTGAGCGGCTGGTATTGGTGATAGGCGCCGCCGGTGGGCAGTTGCGTCGAGGCCAGGTCGACGATGCGCTCCCGGGCGCGCGCGGGCGCCATGTGCACAAAGCCCAGCAGATCCTGGTTGGAGTCGCGGAAGCCGAGGCCGCGGCCGATGCCGGACTCGTAGAACGATGCCGAGCGCGACATATTGAAGGTCGCCATGCACTGGTAGGCATTCCAGATATTGACCATGCGGTTGGTGTGAACGTCGGGCGTGTTCACCTGGAAGATGCCGAGCAAGCTGTCCCAGTACTCCTGCAGGCGCTCGAAGGCCGCATCGGCATTGGCTGCATCGAGATATTTGGCGATCGTGGGCTTTACCAGCGTTTTGTTGATGATCTGCGAGTTGGGAGGATCGAACTTCTGGTCGACGGGATTCTCGTGGTAGCCCAGCAGGAAGACGATCTGCTTCGTCTCACCCGGCTCGAGGTCGAGCTTGACTTGATGCGCGCCCATCGGCGCCCAGCCGTGAGCGATGGAGTTGGTAAGCTGACCGGCTTCTACCGCGGCGGGCGAGTCCCAGCCGCGATAGCGGCCCAGGAAGGCCTCGCGCTGAGTGTCGAAGGCCGCCAGAGGCTCTGAGCAGGCGAAGTAGGCAAAGTGATTGCGGCGTTCGCGGTACTCGGTCTTGTGGTAGATCACGCCGTCTTCGACCTCGACCTGCCCGGTCGAAAAGTTGCGCTGGAAGTTGGTAGCGTCATCCTGGGCGTCCCACAGGCAGAACTCGATCGAGGAGAAAGCGGAGATACGGGCCTTGGTCTTGCGGTGGTTGGTCACCGTAAGCTGCCAGACTTCGAGGTTTTCGTCCAGGGGCACAAAGTACCGCGTGTGGGCCTCGATGCCGTTCGCGGTCGAGCCGATCACCGTATAGCCCATGCCATGGCGGCAGGAGTAGTCCTCTAGCTTGCTGCGGGTGGGCTGCCAGGAGGGCGACCAGAACTGGCCCGATTCCTCGTCCCGCAGATAGACGTACCGCCCCCCGAGATCGAAGGGCGCGTTGTTGTACCGATAGCGGGTAAGCCGGCGAAGGCGGGCATCGCGATAGAACGAGTAGCCCCCGGCGGTGTTGGAGATGATGCCAAAATACGCCTGGCAGCCCAGATAATTGATCCACGGCAGCGGGGTCTCTGGCTGAGTAATCACGTATTCGCGGTTTTGGTCGTCGAAGTATCCGAATTTCATGGTGATTGCTTCCTCATCCGACCGCCTCCGCCCGCGGGGCTCCTGGTCGGCAAAATTAGATCAAACGTTTTTCCAGAGCATTTTATCGCTTTGGAAGGCGAAACACGATTATACTTAGTGCGGCGTGCGATTGGCAGTTTTTTCACGCCTGGAAAGTGAGATCCCCAGCGGATTCCTCCGAAGATCGTCGCCACAAGCAGGAGCAATGTGAGACGATTATGGCGTTTTTGGGCTATTGCGGATACTTGGGCGAGGCGAGATCTTAGTGATTATGACAATTCCTTTTTCTGGGCGGCGCGCCGGTACGCGATCCGTTCTCAAACAACTCTTCGTTGCCGCTCTTCCCTGCATTTTTCTTTGCTCGGCTGCTTCACAGGGCGCCGCACAGGCTCCCGCGGCCAAAAGCGATGAGGCCGGAACACCGCAGATTGCCATCAAGGTTGACCAGGTGGGCTATCCGCTGGACGGTCCCAAGGTTGCACTGATCTCCACCCCGGCCACGACCTTTCAAGTCAGGCGCGACGACGACAAATCGGTGGTTCTCGAAGGCAAACTGGGCGCTGCCCGGCCCGACAAGGACACTGGGGATCTGGTGCAGGCCGCGGACTTCTCCGGATTACATCAGCCCGGAATCTACTACATCGACGTTCCCGGCGTGGGACGCAGTTGGAAGTTCGCCGTAGACCCGAACCTCTTCGAGCGCGCCTACTATCTGGCGATGCGCGCCTTCTACGGGCAGCGCTGCGGTACGGCGGTGGACCTGGGACCGGAGTTTCCCGGCTACTCGCACCCCGCCTGCCACCTGCATGGCGAATTCAGCCCCACCTCGGGAGCCAAAGGGCCGCGCGACAACATTGGCGGCTGGCATGATGCGGGTGACTACGGACGCTACGTCGTCAACTCCGGGATCACCACCGGTATGCTGCTTTGGACCTGGGAGATCTATGGAGACAGGATCAAGGGCATTTCGCTCAAAATTCCCGAATCGGGCAACGGCACGCCCGACATATTGAACGAGGCGCGTTGGAACCTGGAGTGGATGCTGAAGATGCAGGACGGCGACGGCGGCGTCTGGCACAAGCAGACCAGCGAGTCCTTTCCCGGCATGATCGCGCCCGAGGACGATAAACTGCCGAGCGAAGTGATCGGGACAGGATCGGCGCCCTTCAAGGGCACCTGCGCGACGGCGGATCTGGCGGCTGTTGGCGCCATAGCTGCTCGGGTCTACCAGCCCTACGATGCGAAGTTTGCCGCGCGCACGCTGGAGGCGGCGCGGAGGGCCTGGGCCTGGACCGAGAAAAATCCTAATGTAACCTTCAAGAATCCGCCGGGCATCCAGTCTGGCGAGTACGGTGATGCCAATTGCCAGGACGAACGCCTGTGGGCCGCGGCCGAGCTTTGGCGCACTACTGGCGAGGCGTCGTTCAACGAGTATTTCCTGAAGAATTATGCCGGTTTCCTGCCTGGTCTTGATGCGCCTCCCGCGGTAGAGTGGTCCGAGGTTGGACCAATGGGACTGTGGACATATGCGCTCTCCAACCGGAAGGATGCGGATTCGATAGCGGTCGCCGCGGTCCGAGAGCGGACCGTAGCGGCCGCGCGCGCGCTGGTTGAGCGCACGAACTCAAATCCCTACCTCGATAGCATGACGACCCGCAACTATGTATGGGGATCGAATGGCGAAGCGGCCAATTATGGCGTGTTTCTATTGATCGCGAGCCGCTTCCAGCCCGGCTCCGTCTTCGTGGATGCGGCGCGGGACAATCTGCACTACCTGCTTGGGCGGAACGCGTTTTCGCTTTCGTGGGTGACGCAGGTGGGCGAGAACCCGTATCGCTACCCGCATCACAGGCCCAGCGCGTCAGGCAAACAGCCCGGCCCCTGGCCTGGGTTGCTCTCGGGAGGGCCAAACAAAGACCGCCAGGATGCGGTGCTGGCTGCGTTTCCGAAGGATTTGCCCCCGGCCAAGGTCTATGCAGATAAGATGGCATCCTACGCGAGCAATGAGATTGCCATCAACTGGCAGGCGTCGCTGGTCTTCCTGCTGGCCGGCGAACTGCAATAAGTCGCCGCTGCTGGAACCCGGTTCCGGCCGGCGATTATCGTTTCTACATCCCGCGCGGAGCGGGGAAAGAATGCCCTGGGGCATTGAGGAGTCAAATGCTGCACCTTCACGTCATTGACATCGCCATCATCGTGGGCTACCTGATCAGCACGGTGCTGATCGGTTACTGGGTCTCGAAACGCGCTTCGCAAAGCATGCAGAACTACTTCCTGGGCGGCAATGCCATGCCCTGGTACATGCTGGGCATCTCGAATGCATCCGGAATGTTCGATATCAGCGGCACCATGCTGCTGGTCTCATGGATGTTCGTTTATGGCCTGAAGAGTGTTTGGATTCCCTGGCTCTGGCCTACATTCAACCAGATCTTCCTCATGGTCTATCTCTCCTCATGGCTTCGCCGCTCCAACGTGATGACCGGCGCGGAGTGGATCAAGACCCGCTTCGGCACTGGCCGCGGCGCGCAGTTGTCGCATCTGATCGTCGTGATCTATGCCTTCGTCAGCATCATTGGTTTCTTCACCTATGCCTTCAAGGGCATCGGCAAGTTTGCCCAAACCTACCTGCCCTGGCATCTGTCGGCCAATGAATACGCGTTGATTCTGATCGGTATTACCGCGATCTACGTCATCAAGGGCGGCATGATCAGCGTGGTCATTACCGAGGTGGTGCAGTTCTGCATCCTTTCGATAGCCTCGTTCGCAGTCGGCATTATCGCCATGAGCAAAGTGGCGCCCGGTATGCTGCACAGGGTGGTGCCCGCAGGTTGGGACAATATCTTCTTCGGATGGCATCTGGGCCTGGACTGGTCAACGCTGCTTCCAGCGGCTACAGCCAAGATTGCCGACGACAGGTATGAGCTCTTCGGCTTTTTCGTCATCATGCTGCTCTTCAAGGGCATTCCGATCTCTGCGGCCGGCCCCGCGCCGAACTACGATATGCAACGCGTTTTATCGGCGAAGAACCCGCGCGAAGCCTCCATGATGAGCGCATGGGTAAACATCGTGCTCACCCCTCCCCGTTACTTCCTCATCATGGGCCTCACGGTGCTGGCGGCGGCCTTCTTCGGTCCCGACCTGCGCGCCATGGGAACCCACATGGACTTCGAATTGGTCCTTCCGCTGGCGCTGGGGCGCTTCGTTCCCATGGGCTTGCTGGGCTTCCTGATTGCCGGCCTGCTGGCCGCCTTCATGTCCAACTTTGCGGCCACGGTCAACGCCGCTCCGCCCTACTTCGTCAATGACATCTACAAGCGCTTCATCAATCCCAATGCTTCGCCAAAGACCTACGTGCGCTTGAGCTACCTCGCTTCCTTTACGGTGATCGTGATCGGCGTTCTCTTCGGCTGGAACGTCACCTCGGTCAATGAGGTCGTTGTTTGGATTGTTTCCGGCCTATGGGGAGGGTATACGGCTTCCAACGTCCTCAAATGGTACTGGTGGCGCTTCAACGGATACGGGTACTTCTGGGGCATGGTCACGGGCATTGGCTCTGCGCTGGTGATGCCGAAGGCCGCTCCCCTCATGCCCTTCGTGCAGCACCTGCTCGCCAGCTACACCATCAATATGGAGGTGGTGATCATCTTCCCGCTGGTGGTGGGGATTTCCTTGGCTGGCTGCCTGCTCGGCACGCTGCTCACCAAGCCTGAGTCGGATGAAGTGCTCATGGACTTCTACCGCCGCGTGCGGCCCTGGGGCTTCTGGGGACCGGTACTCAGGAAGGTGCTGGCGGAGGATCCCGGCTTCAAGCGCAACAAGGATTTCTACCGCGATATCTTCAACATCGTCATTGGCATCGCGTGGCAGATTTCTCTGGTGGCGCTGCCCCTGTACATCGTGATTCAGGAGTTCCAGCGCGCCGCCATCGCCTTGGGCACGATTCTCGCCACATCGCTGATTCTAAAGTTCACCTGGTACGATCATCTGTCGGAGCGTGAAGTCGAGACAGAGAAGGCCGCAGCCGGAGCCAGATAGCTGCAACCTAACAGTCTGCGGTGAAAGTCGGGTTTTGAAAGGGCACGGCTTTAGCCGTGCCGTAAAGCTAACAGCTTGTGGTGAAAGTCGGGTTTTGAAAGGGCACGGCTTTAGCCGTGCCGCAAGTGGCGTAGAATCAGCGGGGCTTTAGCCCCTGAGGGATGTATTTCGGCTTATTCGGATTTCTACCACAGGCCGTAGGCCGCATTCCTGCCCAGGAGCACGGCCGCTCTTGTTTGAACACGGGGTGCGTCCAGGCCCCGCCACGACGCAGAAAGGCCACGTCGCTTGGATTGCCGCTCAGACAGTTTGGTTCCGCAGGGTTTGCCAGCCGCCCGGCGGGCGCCGGTGTTGGTCGAGCGCATCCCTTATCACGGCTGGCCCGATTGCTATCGCATCTCGAACGGCCTGGCGGAAGCCACGATCGTCCCGGCCATCGGCCGCGTAATGCAACTGCGGCTCAAGGGTGAGGCGGAGGGAGCGTTCTGGGAGAACCGTGCCTTGGATGGCGAACTGCACGGCTCCGGCTCGAACGACTGGATGAACTTTGGCGGAGACAAGTGCTGGCCGGCGCCGCAGGATGCCTGGAGCCTGTATCAGGGACGGGATTGGCCGCCTCCGCCGGCATTCGACGCGCGGCCGCTTGAGGCCGTGGCTTGTGAACGCGGCGTAGTGCTCACGTCGCCCATCGATCCAGGTTTTGGAATCCAGGTTGTCCGAATCGTGGAGCTTGACGCCAGGCAGCCCGTCCTGCGCATCCGCTCCGAGTATCGTAAGCTCGCCGGCGCTCCTGTCAGGGTGGGCGTTTGGACGATCACCCAATTGCGGGATCCCGAGAGCGTCTGCCTCCTTCTCGCGGCGGAATCGAAGTTCCCTGAGGGCTATACGCGTCTGCTGCCGGCAGAACCGGCAGGCCTTGAGCTCGACGGACGCTTCCTCTCGCTTCGCCGCCACACAAGCCGGCAGGTCAAGATTGGCGCGGACGGAAGCAGCCTGGCGTGGGTGGGAGCCAACTCCGTGCTCCGCATGGACGCCGAGATCGAGCCGGGAGAGTATCCCGACGGCGGCTGCGTCACCGAGGTTTATACCAATCCCAATCCACTGGAATATGTAGAACTGGAGATTTTGGGGCCTCTGAGCACCATGGCCGTCGGCGACCGGATTGCGCAAATCATTGTATACACGCTGATGCCCCGGTCGACAACGGACCCTCGCTCCGAGGCGCGAAGGGCGTTGAGATAACGGCACGCAAATTGCTATAGGCGTAACGGGCTGCGAGGGACGCCGGGGTTTTCTTCCGGGATTTGCCCGGCGAACACGGCTGAGAGGCTCATTTCATTCATCTCCAGGCAAAGCGGCGAAATTCGAGAATTTCTTTAGGTAAACCGCGATAATGGAAATGAAAATTTGGGCTTGACAATTTATCCCTCATAGGCGTGTAATGCGCGTGGCTCTGAAAGTAGAGTTTTTTTTCACTCTGCTCAAACGTTTGATTTCTTGAAGTAAAGCGTTTGACCAAGAGAATTCCAAAATGCGGAGAACTGCGGTTTTTCCTCTACTGTTTCACGGAGAAAAATCACCTGATCCGGAGCTTGGAAAGCAGTCGGTCGAGCCTGGCCAGAGTGGCAGAAATCGACCCAAAACCGGGATTCTGAGGAGCGTTCCGGTGTCTTTTCGGGTAGGCCTTGGTAGCGGAATTGCATCGGGGTTGGCCGGATAGACGGACACAGCAAACCGGAGGATTGCAGAACGGGGTTCTTCGGCGTACTTCAACGGGCTTCAGTGCTGACCAACGGGGATGCAACTGAAGTTTATGACACAGAAACAGCAACAATTTGAAAAGGATGGTCACATGAGACAAGCGAAATACAGGTTCTTCCTGTTACCGTTGCTCTTGGTTCTGGCTTGCGTGGGAGTGTATGCGCAGGGCAGTTCCGAGGTCACCGGCGTCGTCACTGACCCGACGGGAGCTGCTGTACCGGGAGCGAGCATTGTGCTCACCGATCAGGCTACCGGCGCGGATCACGCAACTGTTAGCGGCAGCACCGGTTTGTATGACATCGCCGCGTTGATTCCCTCCAACTACACCCTCAAGGTCACGGCAAAGGGCTTTGAAGCTTTCGTGCAGAAGGACATCGCTGTCAGCGTGTCCGCAACGTTCCGCGTTGACGTGAAGCTGACGGTCGGCTCTGAAGCCACGACGGTTACCGTCGAGGCCGATGCCCTGACGGTGCAGGCAGACTCCAACGTGGTCAGCACGCTGATCACCTCCGAGCAGATCAGCGAAATCGCCACCGAGAACCGCAACTTTGCGGCTCTGGCGGCTTTGGGCCTGGGCGTTAGCTCGGCTCTGCCTGACGCCAACACACCCGGCTCGGTGGGATCGAACTTCACCATCAGCATCAACGGACTTCGTCAGAGCCATAACATCTGGCTCATCGACGGCGGCGAGTCCGATGACCGCGGCGGCGCTGGCGGCATGCAGATCCAGCCCTCGCAGGACGGCATCGCTGAGTTCAACGTGATGTCTTCGAACTATCCTCCGGACTACGGCATCTCCTCCGGCGCCACCATCAGCTTGTCGCTGAAGAGCGGCACGCAGAAGTATCATGGCGAAGTGTGGGAAGAAAACCGCAACACCGACTACGACGCCAACACCTTCTTCAACAAACAAGCCAAAAACCCGCGGCCCGCTGTGAAATACAATATCTACGGCTTCGGCGGCGGCGGACCGGTCTTCATCCCTCACGTCTACAACGAGAGCAAGAAGAAGACCTTCTTCTATTACAACGAGGAATGGCGCAAGACGTCCAACCTCGCAAGCAGCAACAACACCACGATCGATCCGGCTGACGTTCCCAAGTCCGGAACCAACCTTACCTATGTGGCGCCGACCTATGCATCGAGCAACCAGCTCATCATTCCGAATGTCACCACCACATCGGACTTCTACAACAGGCCGGTCAATGGCTTGAAGGCCTTGGGCTTCACTGGCACTCCCACTGGACCTCCAGGAAACAAGGCAGGTTACCCCCAGACAGGCACCCCGGGCCCCGGAAACTGCTGGACCGGCCAGACAACTTGGACTGCCGCCGGTGTCGAAACCTGCTCGGGCGGGCAAGTCATCCCTGCCACGATGTTCGACTCCAACGCGGTACTTTACCTGAACGCGGGTATTCTTCCCGCGCCGAACGTTGCCGGCCAGGACAAGAACATCGCCAGCTTATCGCTGCCGTTCAAGGTCCGCGACGACATCGTCCGCATCGACCACAACTTCAACGACAAGTGGGCGATTCTGGGTCACTACATTGGCGACACCGAGAATCAGAACGAGCCCGCTCCGGAACTGGGCTGGTGCTGGTGCAGCTATAACACCCTCACAAGCATCCTCTCCTCTCCGTCTCACAGCGCGGCCATCAAGTTGAGCGGCACCATCTCGCCCAACCTGCTGGTTGAAGCAAGCATCAACTACGACGGCAACCAGATCGACATCACTCCCAGCGCCAACAGCTTCCTGCCTTCGGGCTGGAACGTCTCTCCGGTAGTCTCCGCCTACACCATCGCCCGCAAGGTATGGCCCGGCATCAGCGGCTTCGGCAATCCGATGGGAAATGCCGAGGACACGGCCACCGAGCCTTATCACAACGCGGCCCAGGACTATGAGCCCAAGGTCGATGTCTCGTACACGAAGGGCAAGCATGCCTTCAAGTTCGGCTTCAGCTACAACCGCTACACCAAGAACCAGATGCTCTACGGCGACTCGCAGGGCGATTACGGCTTCGGTTCGATGACCAACGACGGTCTGATGGACATGCTGTTGGGCCTGCCCGGCAGCTACAGCCAGACGCAGAGCGCCCCCATCCGCCACTACGTCAACCAGACGCCGTCGGTTTATGCCAACGACAACTGGCACGTATCTCCGCGCCTCACCATGCAGATCGGCCTCCGCTATGACGCGCTGCCGCATGCCTGGGAGCGCAACAACTACCTTGCCAACTTCGTTCCAGCCATGTACAACCCGAACCAGGCTCCAATCTGGACAGCCGGCGGCGGTATCGATCCTTCAAGCCTGGATCTGGTTACCTTCAACGGCATCCCCTCATACACCAACGGCATGGGATTTGCCGGCATCAGCGGTTTCCCACGGGGCATGGTCGTCAACGATTACAACACCCTCCAACCTCGCGTCGGCTTCTCCGACGATCTCTTCGGCAACGGCAAGACCGTTCTCCGCGGCGGCTTCGGAACCTTCTTCGAGCGCATGCAGGGCAACGACATCTACGGTGTCGCTACCAGCCCACCGTTCGATCCGTCGCTCAATCTCGGCAACCCGTACTTCAGCACACCCGGAAAGAACTGGAATACCGGCGCCGTGATTGCGCCGTCGGCCCTGATCTTTGCGGGCGGCGTCGACTCCATCGACACCAGCTACAAAGCGCCCGCCGTGGCTCAGTACAGCCTCGGTGTGCAGCATGAACTGGCGCCCTCCATCATCTGGGTTGTCCAGTACGTTGGCAACCTGGCCTGGCACCAGAACATCGTCAACAACATCAATAACTTCGATCCGACCAGTTCGAAGATCACCCCGCTGGTCATGTGCCAGGCGGGCGACAGCGGCAACAAGTACCCCGGCGACAGCAACTGCGGTGGCGGCTTCACCAACGCCGGCGGCAGCAACGCCTATCGGAAATTCGATGGCTACACCGGCGCAACCATGGACATGAACGCCACCAATGGAGGCTACGACGGCTTCCAGACCGGCGTTCGCGTGCAGAACAGATGGGGCCTGAGCGGCGAACTCGATTACACGTACTCGCACGAAATCGACATCACCACTTACGACCGCAGCACCGTTGACAACCCCTGGAACTTCAAGTATGACAAGGGATCGGGCCAGCTCGACCGGCGTCATATCGTCAGCGCCAACTACATCTACAAGATCCCGCTGTTCAACAAGTCCAACGATCTGCTCCACTCGATCGCTGGTGGATGGGAACTTGCCGGAACCATCATCGATGAGTCTGGCGTCCCCACTGCTCCGGGACAATCGCTCAACTACGACCCAGTTGGCCTCGACGGCGGCTACGGCAACCGTCCGAACGCCTCTGCCAAGATGACCTATCCCAAGAAGCTTGGTGAATGGTTCGACACAACCAAGTTGTACGCTCCGGTTCCGGCTTGGCTCAGCGGACCCAACATGGGCTTCGGCAACTCCGGCAAGGACGCAATCGTAGGACCCAAGCGCGTGAACTTTACGACTTCGCTGTACAAGTCGTTTGCGATCACCGAGCGGGCGCACTTCGACCTGCGCTTCGAGTCGTTCAACACCTTCAACCACACCGAATACAACAACATCAACACCAGCTTGAACGGCGGCCAGTACGGCCAGGTCACGAGCACGTGGGATCCCCGCGCACTCGAGCTTGGCGGCAAGTTCGTTTTCTAAACTCAACCCTCAACCGGGGCGCGGCAGGCAATCCCTGCCGCGCCCCTTTTCTTTTTGCTATCTAACTTTGTTCGTAGGCCGCCGCTTCAAGAAAATGAAAGGCAGCACTCACTCGAATTAGAATTGAGAAGAGAAAGGCTCTTGCAAAATTCCATTGATTCTGCAAGAAGCGTCAAGGCACGACTTCAGTCGTGCCGGAAGAGCAGCAAAATCATGTTGGGCTTTAGCCCCTGCGGATTTGTTTTCGGTAAATGGCAATTTCGCAGCGGCTATTGATAACTGCATAAGGAATGTTCTGGAAACCGCGCCGGAGGCGCAATGTTCGTTAGCCCCGCGCTTCAGCGTGGGGAGAGCGGATTCCACATGGAACTCCGGAGTCCCGTAGGGACGGTGTTGGACTAACTGACTGAAGGCGATTTTGCAAGAGGCTAAGAGGATTACGTGAAACGGGTCGCACATTTGGGAATCGTTCTTGCGCTGGCACTGCCCGCCGTCAGCTTCAGTCAGGCCGCGCGAGCTCCCGATCCTCAGCGCCAGGCGGCGCTGGCCCTGGAACAGCAGGGCAAGAACGCCGAAGCCGAGGCGGCTTGGCGCGCATACTCGAAGGCTCATCCTTCAAGCTCGGAGCCTTACGCTCACCTTGGACTGCTTGAGGCGCGGCAGGAACACTACGATGCGGCCGTTCCACTCTACCGAAAGGCACTCGCAATCGGTCCGGAGGTTCCCGGTCTGCGGCTGAATCTGGGCTTGGCGCTGTTCAAAGGCGGCAATCTGAAGGAGGCCATCCAGGAATTCACCCTGCTGGAAAAGAACCAGCCTGGAAACCAGCAACTGACCACGCTGATCGGAATGGCCCACTACGGCCTGGCCGAATACTCCGAGGCGATTCCATATCTGAAAGAGGCCGCCGCCGGCGATCCGCGCAATCTGCCTCTGCGGCTGGCCTTGGCGCACAGTTGCCTGCGCTCCAGGCAGAATCAGTGCGTCCTCGATGTTTACCACGAGATTCTCACTCTGGACGCGGAGTCGGCCGAGGCCGACATGCTGGCCGGCGAGGCTATGGACGCCATGAAGGACAGCTCCGGCGCGATCCTGCAATTCCGCGCCGCCGTTAAAGCCAATCCCAAGGAGCCGAACGCGCATTTCGGCCTGGGCTACCTGCTGTGGGTCAAGAAGCAGTACGGCGAGGCGGCAAGCGAGTTTCAGACCGAGCTAGACAACGACCCCGATCACGTCCAGGCTGCGCTCTACCTGGCCGATTCCGATATCCAATTGAACAAGATTCATGAGGCCGGCCCGCTTTTGGAAAAGGCTCTCAAACTTGATCCTTCGCTGGGACTGGGCCACCTGGACATGGGCATTGTCTATGCCGAGGACGGGCGCAACGAGGATGCGCTGCAAGAGATGACGGTGGCCGCCAAAATTATTCCGGATGACGTGAACGTCCATTGGCGGCTTGGGCGCCTATACCGGGTGATGGGAAAGAAGGACGAAGCCAAAGCCGAGTTCGACAAGGCCAGCAAGCTAAACGCAGCGGCCGACGACGACTTATTCAAGCGGATCGCCGAAGGCCACGCGCGGCCTCCCCAGGCGCAGCCTACCCAAACCCCGGCCGAAAAATGACTGAACAGGTAACTCCGGTTTCACAGAGTGCCGCGATTCGGTGGTCGTCTCTTATCCGGCGGTGTTACAACTAGAGTATATGGCCAAGGAAATGGATTCGAAGCCCAAACCGAGGCAGCCCGTCGGTCTGCGCATGCTCGGCGACTATCTAAACCTGTCGCCGGCCACCATCTCCCTGGTTCTTAACAATGCCCCCGGCGTGCGCTCGATTCCGCAGGAAACCAGGGACCGAGTTATCGAGGCGGCGGCAAAGTTCGATTACCGGCCCAGCTTTTATGCGCGTTCGCTGCGCAAGCGCCAGACCTTCTCCATCGGCGTGCTGGTGCCGGACCTGAACGATCACTATGCCACGCATGTGCTGGCCGGCGTCGAAGAGATTCTCATCGAGGAGGGATACTTTTACCTGACCGCAAGCCATCGCCGCAAGCCGGACTTGATTGAAGAGTATCCGCGCATGCTCATGGACCGCTCCGTGGAAGGGTTTTTACTTGTTGACACCATGCTCGAGCACAGCTTGAAGCTGCCCGCCGTGGCTGTGGCGGGACATCGCCAAATCGAAGGACTCACGAACGTGGTTCTCGACCAGCGCCGGGCCGCGGAACTGACCCTGCGCCACCTCTACGAGTTGGGTCATCGCCGCATCGCATTCATGCGAGGCGGCAGCCATAGCTCCGACGCGGATGAACGCTGGGAGTGCCTGATGCAGGTAGCCCGGGAGATGAACCTGGAGGTCTTGCCAGAGCTGACCGCTCAGGTGATTCTGCGGGTTTCTACGCCTGAGATGGGCTTTGGTCCGGTCAACGAGCTTGTCGGCCGGGGCGCTGCGTTCACAGCTCTTGTCTGCTACAACGACATGGCTGCCATCGGAGCGATTCGCGCTTTGAAGGATCACGGTCTCAGCGTTCCGGAGGACGTCTCCGTGGTGGGCTTCGACGACATACAGGGCGCGGCCTTTCACAACCCCAGCCTCACCACCATTCGCCAGCCGCTTAATCAGATGGGAGAGGTGGCCGCGCGCATCCTCTTGCAGCGGATTCGCGGCCAGGCGCCCTTCCCGGATTTGGTGCCAATCCTGCCGGAACTGGTGATACGAGAGTCAACCGGCCTGGCCAATCCCAAACGTAGCCGTTAGAGCATTTTTCCTATAGGTATAGAGTCTTGGGTACCCCCCCTCGCCGCGTTCTTGTTTTTGCGGATAGGGTGGGACGTAACCCCCATTACAGCAACAAGAGAAATGCACCTAGATTCCCAGGCGCGATTTGAGAAAGTGGATGCGATCGCGGGCGACCGGAATCTGCGTGCGCTGCGCGTCTTTGAGAGAGAGAATGACCTTGCCGGCAAACCACGAGTTCACCTCGTGTATCCAGTCCACATTCACCAGCGCCGAGCGGTGAACGCGCAGAAACCGGGCAGGATCGAGTCGCCGCTCGAGTTCGGCGATGGTCTGATCGACACAGTGCTGGCGCCCGTTCACGACGGCGTAAGTGAGCTTGTCACGCGCCAGAAAATGAGTCACTGCCGCCAGATCCAGAAACGCGATGCGCTCGCCCATCCGCGAGGCGATGCGGCGAGGAAAGTTCATTCGCTCTCCGCGCAGCGATGCCGCCAGTTCCTTCAGCAGCGCGGGCAGTTCCGGGTTTTGCTGCCACTCTGGCTTCAACGATGGGCGGAGCCTGTCGAGCTTCTTGAGCGCGCGCGCCAGCTGCTCGGGATCGATGGGCTTCATCAGGTAATCGATCGAGTTGACCTCAAAGGCCTTGAGCGCATATTCGTCGTAAGCTGTGGTGAAGATGACGAGGGGTTGCTCCTTGAGCCGCGAGAGCAGCTCGAAGCCGTTCAAGCCGGGCATCTGAATATCGAGGAAGAGAACGTCAATGGATGCGCCGTTTAGATAGTCAAGCGCCGCGGCGGGATCGGTGGCGCTGCCGGTGATAAGCAGCCCGCCGGCGCTTGCCAGCAGGCGCTTAAGCCGCTCGATGGCGAGCGATTCGTCATCGACGAGATAGGCGCGAAGAGGGGCGTTTTCCATCGGTGCTTCCATTATGCGGGGAAAACCAGGCGAACAGCCGTCTTTTCGTTTTCGCGAGTAACCTGAAGCTGGCCGGCCGCGCCGAAGAGAAGTTCGAGGCGCGCGATGAGATTACCAAGGCCGTGTTCCGGCGTAATGGCGTCGAGCGAGAAGCCGGGTCCATCGTCAATAACTTCGAGAAGGATGCGATTAAAATCTTTTGAGGCGCTGACCTGAATCGCGGCTCCCCACGCACGCTGCGCGACCACGTGTTTAACCGCATTTTCGACCAGCGTTTGCAGCGCCAGCGGTGGAACCTTTACGTCTTGAAGAGCTTCGGGAATGACAATCTCATAACTCAATCGAGCGCCAAAGCGGGTCTTCTCGATTTCGAGATAGTCGCGCACCACCTTTGATTCCTGGCTGAGGGGAACCAGTCCGCTTTGGTTGGCATTCAGCGAGAAGCGAAGCAATGAGGCGAGTTTACCGACAGTGTCTTCGGCGAGTTGTGGGTTGCTTGGAATCAGCGCGGCGATGGAGTTAAGCGTGTTGAAGAGAAAGTGGGGATGGATGCGGGATTCGAGCGAAGAGAGGCGGGCTTCGGCGAGCAGCTTGTACGCGCGTTCCTGCTCCACCTGCTTGGTACGCAGGGCGATCGTCGCGTCCTGAAGCCTGAAGTGAAGCGTGTGATAGGTAGCCATGGCAAGTCCGGTAACAACCGTGATCACGATGCAAAACGGCAGGTTTACCTGGACTAGATGCCAATATGTGTCATAGGGAAAGATCCCGGCGGCCAGCAAGAGGAAGCTGGCCGCAAGACAACCGAATGTCGCCGTGCATACCATGGCCAGCGCATTTATCAGAACCACCAAGCGAGGGTATTTGGCGGTAAAGTGGTAGCCGAGCCAGTGAAGAAGCAATCCAGATGGCAAGCCTATGGTTATGGAGTAGACAAAGGCGGCCAGGATAGTGATCCCGGTCTCCGACAATCGTTCGAGGCCCAGTGAGAATAAGACCGCGATAACGAATAGCGCTATTACGCAAGCCGCGGAAACGACTCGGAACAGCGTCGAAGTAAAGCCTTTGTCCAGTTTTGGCTTCTCGCAGAGATCGGTCTCAGCCGGATTGGTTATTGGTGTCATAGCTGGAATCGGACCCCCATCGAAGTAGCCGCGGAGTATGGAGTTGCCCCGTAGTCCGAGGTTTTGCTGCCGTGCGGAACTTCAAGGTGCAGATACGAAGAAAAATGGTTGCCGAATCTTCGATTGGCATCGAAGATAGCGGTGTAACTCCTGTCGTTGAGATTGGCGACCAGATATGCGCTCAGATCCCACTCCTTCCAGCCTGGCCGCTCGCGAAGCCGGTTCTTTCCTGCGTCGAGAAAGAGATAACTCTGCCGCCCGGCGAGAGGAGAGATGCCCATGTCACGATAGTACGGGATATTAGGCGGCGTGTAGAACTCGCCGATGAATGTTATACCCGAAGTGGTGGTGTACTTGGCGCCGAGAAGCACTGCTTCATGTTCGCGCCAGGCGGCCTCGCCGTGCACCTCCCAGGCCTGGCCTAAGACGCGGGTGAAGGTGAGGCCGCCAAAGGCGTCTCCCCCGCGGTCGTCGCCGGCAATCAGTGCTGTGTCGAATCCATGCACCAGAACGTTATACCGGAATGCAGTTGTGTCATGAAGGTTGGCCGAGGCGGGGGCGAGCGCCGCGCTTGACCAAGCGAGGGTCATGGCGTGCGGACCATGTACGAAGTCGGCTTTAACCATGTCGCGGCCTTCATACAGGTTGAGCCGGTCGGTTGGATTTGTTGGATCGCGGGGCGGGTCTAACACTCCGGCCGGGCTGAAGGCATAACCGGTTCCCCAGCGAACGATTCTGCGGCCCACCATGAAATCGAAGTCTCCGGCGGAAAGGCCTGCATAACTCTCCTTGACGCGAAACTGGGTACGCGTGCCGGTATATGGCTTAAGCGCATCTCCAAGAGTTGTCGCCGCGGCGGTGTTACCCGGCGGAAGATCGAAGTCCGCCGTGGAGAGTCCGTGAAAGGTTTCGGCCAGGCCCACCATGCTCGAAGCCATGCTCCAGCGAGAGCGGTAGCGAAGAGTGAAAGAAGGCTCAAGAAGCAACTGATTCTGAAACAGTGTTACGGATGGATCGTTCAGTAATTGGTTCTCAGGAGACGGCAGGGGAGGAGTTAGATTGCTATAAAATGTCGCGTCGTCGATGGCAGCGAAGGAGTAACGGAAGTCATAGCGGGGCTCCGGCGGAGGCGCAACCTCGGCCGGATTGTCCTGACTCGGCTTATCCAAGTCCGAGTTATCCTGGGCAGCTATTTGCAAGCTAACTGCAAAAAGGACCGCCGGAATTAGGAGCCATTGCTTCATCGTGTGCCTAAGTTGTTTAGCGAGGGTTGATGAAATTCGGTTAATGTCTGTCGCTTCCCATACCAATCGCAATGAATAACGCTGCGGGGGTAAGGCGCACTGCATGGGCTCAAAAGGGAGGCCGCATTTGCAGCCGTTCGCGTCCGCCGATGTCCAGCCCCCAGGACGACGCCAGCGTATGAGTCGGGCATGCGCTCACGCATGTCTGGCACAGAATACATTCGGTAGAAAGAACTCTCTGCCCGGCGGCCAGATAATCTGGAATGCGGATACTCATGGGACAGACCTTCACGCACGCCATGCATTGGTTGCAGCGCTCGCGCGCGCCGGCGATCTTGAGAATTGCGAAGCGCGAACCCAGCTTCATCAGTACTGGCACCGGACATAGGTACTTGCAAAAGGCCCGGTTATCCTTGAGCAGGTATGCCAGAAGGATTCCGGCGGCGTAATAAATTAAATTGCCGGCGAGCAGCCACCACAACGGGGCGCGGCCCCAGGGCCGGTAACCGAAGAGAAAGACCAGCGCAGCCACTAGGCCCATACTCAGCGCGAAGTGCGCATAGCGCATCCACTTCCACGGCCCGGGAACCCAGCCCTCGCTCTTGTCGAAGGGAAGCAAGTCGAGAACCATCGCTGTCCAGCAGGCCCATCCGCAAAAGCCGCGGCCGAAGATAAGCGGCCCAAAGAGCTTTGCGATTGAATAATGGATAATTGCGCCTGAGAAGATACCGGTGCAGACGAAGAAGAGCAGGCCTTCAAGCTGCATGTTCTGTAGAACGAAGAGTCCCAGAAAGCCGACCATGTAAACGCCGATCAGAAATTGGGCCAGGCGCCGGCCGATGGGTCGCTTCTGGCGTGGCAGTAGCTCATAAAGCCCGGTTCCCACGCCCAGTGAAGTGCCGATGTAACCGAGGTCGAAGAGAAAGAAGATTCTACCCGTTCGCTGCCACAAAGTTATCGCCACCATCCAGAAAATCAACAGCAGAGCGGCTGGAACGCGAAGCTTCTTGAGCCGTCCCGGCTCACCTTGCCGTGTGTCCCGCGGGCTTGGGACATTCACATTCACTTGTTCGCCGGCGATCATTTGTTGTTCATCTTCCATTTCACTCACTCATCCCCAATGGATCATCCGCTCAGCGCATGTAGATCAACTTGACCTCGATCGCGGTCTCCGGATGATCTACCTTGAAGTTAGCCAACTCGGCGGTTGGTGGTCCCATGCTGATGTCGGGATTGTTGGAGAAGCCAAAACCGCTCAGCGGCATTCCCATAGAGTCGAACTCCATGGTACCTGTCAGTTTTTCGTCGTGAAGCACAGCCGCGGCGTAGACTCCTTGGGGGAGCTTTTCGAAGACGACCTTGGCGGTCATGGTCTGCGGGTCGATATCTCCATGACTGGCGGCAACGACGAAATTTGTGTCCGACGGAAATCCTTTTCCGTCCCGGAAAAGAGCCACACCGATCCTCCCTTTGGCATCCCGAATTCCTGTTATGCGCATGGTAAGCGTGGATGTAGCTACTGCGGGGGCGGGAGTTACCGCGGGAGTTGGCGCAACTGCTGGAGCGGGCGCCGGCGTCTGCGCACCAAGCCATCCGGCGGAGTATGTTAGCAGCGCGCAGCAAAGCAGCGAATATGCGGCGGATTGTTTGTATGTAAAGCAGTTTTTCCGCATCTTAGTTTCCTTTCGTACGGTTTGCGGTCTCCCGCGATGGATGTTGAGCCGACGGTCACTTAGAATCGGTCCGTTCGTCCCTGGTAAAAGAGTTTGTCAGGCAGGTCGCGCGGCGCTGTGCCCGAGTATTCGAGCACGCTGTGCGAGTTATGGCGAATTTCATCGTAAAGCGTCAGCCGGCGAAGCAGGCTTTTGCCGCCGGTCTGGAGGTACTCGTCGAAGGTGGCGGACTTGATGTGCTTGCCGGAGGTGAGATAGAACTCGGCCCTGACCGGGCGCGCGTCCTGAACCCGCAGCCAATAGATTATGCGCTGGTAGGTTGCGCCCTTGCGCTTGGCGGTCAGATCGAGGACGTAGCAATCCTCGGCGCCCACCTTCTCGGTGCGCAGATAGACCGGCGTGTAATCGACGGCGTAGTTGGTTCGGGCCACGTCGCCGTTCGAGGCGTCGCCGGAGAGCCGTTCGAGCGGCGTGATGCGCACCGGTCGGCTGGTGTCAGGCAGATAGACCCACATATCGTCGCCCAGCATCAGCAAGTGCTGGCCCTTTTCGCGGGGACTTAGAAACTCGACATAGGTCTTGTCGGTGCCCTTCTGCGAGACCTCGTAGAGCTTTTCCTCGTCCGACTTACCGGATTCGAAGTTGGTGATCTTGACATGTACCACATAGGAGGGCCAGCCGTTGCGGTAGGTGTCTGAACGCTTGAGCAGAGCGTCGGCGTCGGGCGTCGCGGCGCGGCAAACCAGCGCGCAGGTCAGCAGAAAGCCGATGACGAAGAGCAGCAGAAACGCGCGCAGCATAAAGTTAATCTTAGACATGAGAGAGTGCCTCCGCAATCTGCAGCCGGGATGCGCGGATCGCCGGGACAATAGATGCCAGCGCCAGCGAAACGATGACCAGCAGAGACGAACCGATCATGAGGCTGGGCACGTGAAGGATCTGGAACGACATAGGGGTCGTAAATCCCGGAGGCGGCGGGAGATGGAGGTTGGCGTGGTTCAAGATAACTCCGAGAAGATTGCCCGCCAGAATGCCGACAAGTGCGCCCAGGATGCCGATGAACGTGGCCTCGACCATGAACAACGCCACGATCCATGCGCGCGGCGTGCCCATGGCCAGCATGGTGCCTATCTCACGGGTACGCTCGAACATCGTCATGAGCAGCGTGTTTACGCTGGACATGAGGACCATGAAGAATACGATAACTCCCAGGAAGACGAAGATGGTGCTGAAGAGGGAGCGGACCTGCTTGTAATAAGTAGCCAGTTCGATCCATTTCTTGAGGACCAACTGCTGTGGCAGGCCGCGCAGGCGTGGAGCGAGTTCGGCCGCGACCTGGTCGGTGTTCTCGGTCTTGTCCAAACCGACGACGAGGTTGGTAACACGATCGCTTTGCAGCAGACGTTGTGCGGCCGGCAAGGTAATGCGGAGAGAGCGCGCATCCATCTCGGCGACGCCGGAGTCGACAATGCCCACGATCTCCACATCGACGCCGTTAAGGGCACCGTCGGAGGTCATGGCCAGCAGCGTCAACCCATCGCCAACCTTGACGTTCATCGATTTGGCCAGGCCGGCTCCGATGAGCGCCTCGACCTCGCCTCCGGAGTTGCTGTCGAGTTCGTGGCCGGAAGTGAAGTTGGTGGGGAAGAATCCGAGCCCGTTTTCGGCCACGGGATCGACGGCGGTGCCCATGAAGACCGAGGACTTATCGCCATTGGAGACCATGCCGTAGAACTCGATGCGCGGAGCAACGCCGCGCACATGGCCGCCAGTTTTGACATTTGCGGCCACCTGACGCCAGTTATCGATGCCGGTGTCGAGAGCGCGAACTTCGTCGCGATTGAAGTGATCGGCGGTAAAGATCTGGATGTGGCCGAGGCCGCTATTGATGGTGTGTTCGCGAAGGCCCCAAAACATGCGGGCAAAGAAGCCGCCGACAAGCAACAATCCGGCGACGCCTCCACCAACCATGAAGAGAGTCATCATTGTGCGGCGGCGGTTGCGGAAGACGTTGCGAAAGGCGAGGAGAAGAAACTTAGCCACGGCTGACTCCTTCGGTCGAGTTATCGGAGACGACCTGCCCGTCGGTGAGGCGGACGATGCGCTCGGTATGTTCCAGCAGACGCGCGTCGTGCGTGGAGAAGATGAACGTAAGACCGAGGCGGCGGTTGAGGCCGTGCATCAGGTCGATGAGCTGAGTGGCGTTGTGCGTGTCCAGGTTGGCCGTGGGCTCGTCGGCCAGCACCAGGGCGGGGCGATGAACGATGGCGCGGGCCACGGCGACCCTCTGGCGCTCGCCGCCTGAGAGCAGGTCGGGGCGTTGCTGGGCGCGGGCTGTGAGGCCGACGCTCTCCAGGGCCTCGGCCACACGCTTCCGCCGCTCGCCGGAGCCGACGCCCTGGATCAGCAGCGGATATTCCACGTTCTCGGCAGCGGTAAAGACCGGGATAAGATTGAAGGTCTGAAAGACGAAGCCGATCTTCTCGCGGCGAAGCGCAGACATCTTGGCGGACTTCAGCTTGGAGGTGTCAACGCCGTCCACCAGAATGCGCCCGGAGGTGGGCTGATCGATGCAGCCGATCAGGTTCAGCAGGGTGGTCTTGCCGCTTCCGCTGGGGCCGGCAATGGCCAAAAACTCGCCGCCGGCGACGCGCAGGCTGGCGTCGGAGAGGGCGGTGACAAAGCGGTGGCCTGTGTGGTGGGTTGGAGTCGTGTCCAGCGGGAATCTTCGACTGACTGCTTCGACATTGACGATTTCTTCCATTCGCCGTTCCCTTTCCTTGGGCGGTGTCTTGCTTCTCTTTGAAGATAGAAGAACCACTCTGAACGCGCGCGGAGTTCCTGACGAGGGGCCGGAATTGCGGATGAGCGGTGGGAATGGAGGGATGAAACGCGAGGAGTGGCCGCATGGCAGCCTCCCGTCCTTCGCTCTCGATCTCGGTGAACGCGGCCACGAGCTGGCCGCCATTGACCTGTCGAGCCACAGCTTGACGCTGCGCCTCAAGGCCGAAACCGCTTGCTCACTGGCGGTCAGTGGAGACACGGTAGTTGACAACGAAAGAAGGCAAGGAAGCGGTCACGTACAGATTCTAAACGTTGGTTTAGATATGTACCTCAGGGTAGATCAAGCCCTTGCTTTCAATCTTGACATATCATGATTTGTCATGATAGCTTCAGGAGAACAATGGAGGTGTGCCATGACAGCTCAGGCACGCGAGAAATTCGCTACCCAGGTCAATTCTGAAATCCTGCGCTCAGTGCGGTACATCGCTCAGAATGAAGGTCGCCAGCTTCAGGCCTTGATCGATGAGGCTCTGGCCGATCTGATTGAGAAGAAAAAGCAGAGCCGCCCGCGTGCCCATATTATGGCGGCCTACCAGGCCAGCCACGAGAAATTTGCGCCGCTCTACAAGAAGCTGGCTGAATGACTGACTACCTGACCGTTGTCGAGGTGCTGGCAATCCATGACGACCAAATCGAGCGTTATGGCGGCGCGTCCGGGGTGCGGGATCGCGGCTTGCTCGAAGCCGCCATCTTTCGACCACAGACCGGCTATTATGCCGATCTGATTGAGGAAGCCGCCGCTCTCTGGGAAAGCTTGTCGCAAAACCACCCATTTATTGACGGCAACAAGCGCACCGCCTTTGCCGCAATGTACACCTTCTTTGCCATCAACGAGGTCCGACTGCGCGCAAGCGCTGACGAGACAGAAAACTTCGTGCTCAACCTGTATGTCATCGGTTCGTTTGATTTCGATCATCTGTGCCCATGGCTGCGAAGCAATGTCTCATTTTAGGGCCGGTTTCACGAGTTCATTGCCGCCTTGGCCTTTGGCCCACGCAAGCTCTTGAAAATACGTGGTGGCGGTCGTAGGTCAGAATTTACCCCTCGTGATCCACAAACCACCGCCCCTCACCTCGATTTCACACTGACAGCCGGGTGCCCACGGTCTCTGGCTTTTGGAGACCGTGGTATGAGATTCCCTCACCGGTCCCCAACCGCGAGGGACCGGTGGCACCCTCATTCAGTGGAAGAACCTACTTTTTGATCCCCGGTATCGTGGCCACCCGCCGGCTCTTCGCTTTCGCCGAAGTGCAACGGCATCAGAATAGACAATATCTCATGGATTCTAGAACCGTTCTTGCTTGCACTTTCGCTCGAAAACCCGGCCGCAAGCAGTGCCAGCGCAACAAAGAGCGGTGCGTCTGGTAAATCCGCGACAACCGAGTTAAGGACTGAGAGAGCCGTGATCTCCCATCGCGAATTAAGTGACATCAACGCTTCCAACCTTGGCACGAAGAATCCGAGCGCCGATCCTGCCTCCACCGCTAGTACTGCGAGAATTGCTCCTTGATTTCTGGTCTTACCCGACATCAGCACCGCCGCCTCTCCTCCCAGCAGACGCATAGTCACAGGCATGATCAACCAGGCCGTACATCCCACTACTACCAGCATTAGTCCAGCGACCAACCAAAAAGAAGTGAGCAGGTTCTGGCGGTGCGCAAGATATATCAAGTAATACGATGGAATCCCTATCCCAGCAGCAAAAACCCCGAAAGTTATCAAAAACCTCAATGCAAACAGAATAATCTTTCGCCAATGCACCGCCAGCGACGCAAGAATCTTCCTTTCATTGGGCCTTTGCTTACGTTCAATTGAATTCACTATGGCGGCCGTCGAAGAAAGTGCAGCGACGAACAGGCACGCAATCGCGACGATTGTGGCGATTCCAATCGGTATGTAGGCAATGGAAGCTCTGGTCAACGCGGCGTAATAATCATGGCGGGATAATGCAATCTCGTCACCCAACTCGGAATGGCCTGTAGTGAACCAGTGGAAGATCCCTTTTTCCGCCAGTCCCCGTAATCGCCAAAGAACTATCGCGAGCAGGTCGGCAGCAATATAAGGCAACCAGAGAATCGGATGATCCTTCAGGAGTTTAACCACTCCGCGGCAAAGCTTTTCCATGACAGACTCATACTACTACCAGCCACTTATTGTTCCGGCTGCATTGTCGCTAGCTCGGAAACTGGCCCATTGCCGGCCATCGCGTCTGACTATGCCGAGCGCGCGAAACTGCAATAATGGGCACGAGGTGATTCTTGCATGAACCAGAAGGGCGAAGCTATATCCGCGGCAGCCGCGGGAACAGTCCGGCTTGGAGATTGCACGGTCAATCGGCTTGGATACGGCGCTATGCGCGTCACGGGCAAGGGCGTGTGGGGGCCTCCAGCGGATCGCGATGCGGCGCTGGCAACGCTGCGGCGCGCGGTCGAGCTGGAGGTCAACTTCATCGACACGGCCGACTCCTATGGGCCGTACGTCTCGGAGGAGTTGATCGCCGAAGCTCTGACGCCCTATCCCGAGGGGCTGGTGATTGGGACGAAGGGCGGATGGGAGCGCGTAGGCCCCGGGCAGTGGATTCACAATGCCAGCCCGAAGCATTTGGAGGCTGCCGTGGATGGCAGCCTGAGACGGCTTCGCCTGGATCGGATCGATGTCTATCAATTGCATGTTCCCGACCCAGCCGTGTCCTTCGACGCGTCGATGGAGACGCTGGCCCGGCTGCGCGAACAGGGAAAGATCCGCCACGTCGCGCTGTCGAACGTGACCCTGGAGCACCTGGAGCGGGCACGAAAGATCGTCCCCATCGTCTCCGTGCAGAACCGGTACAGCTTCGCCGACCGGGAGTGGGACTACTTGTTGAATCACTGCGAGCGGAACGGGATCGTGTTCATTCCCTGGGCGCCGATGGGGCAGAATCGGCAGGCTCACCAGGTGCTGGAAACGGCTGCAAGAGGGCTGGGCGCCACCTCTCTCCAGGTGGCGTTGGCGTGGCTTCTGCAGCGATCCAGCGTCATCCTGCCAATCCCCGGCACCTCGTCCTCTGCTCACCTCGTGGAAAACGTTGCTGCGGCGGGACTCAAACTGCCGGATGAACTGTTCAGGGAATTGTCAAATGTGAATCCGCCGCCCGCTAGCCTGCGGTAACGGCGCGGGCAAACGCGTCTTGATTTTCCTGACTGTTATCTTCGGTAGGTCTTGTAACAAGGGCGCGACTTTAGTAGGGCCGCCACGAAAGCTTTAGACAATAAGGGCTTTAGCCCCTGCTAACCTCTTCAAGTACCTTTTGTCGATTGCTGGCCGATGCCGCAAGCAGGGGCTAAAGCCCACCATATTTCCTTCGCCCATAGGTGGCCCGACTGAAGTCGTGCTCTTATTACAAGACTCATGAATTCAATATTTTGCGCGTTGTTTTACTCTTTGTGTTCAGGAGCGAATTCAGATGCGTTTGCCCTGGCGGTAACCACGATTCACCGCAACCGTGCAGACGAGGCGCTTACCATAATCGTCGTATGCGCCTGTTTATTGGGATACCGCTGGCGGCCAAAGTGGTCAACGAGCTCTCGGAGGTCTCACTCCGCCTTCGATCCAGTGGGGATGGACTCCGCTGGTCGGCCCCCGAATCGTGGCACGTCACGTTGCAATTCCTCGGCAGTACCGGCCGGGAGCAATACGTCTGTGCCACGGCGCGGCTTCGGGAGCTGCATCTGCCGCCGGCTCCCATTCGGCTAGAGGGATTGGGCTTCTTCGATCGCACGGGGATTCTCTATACCGGCGTCAAGGTCTCGCCTGAGCTGCTCCTACTCCACAAACAGGTCGGCGAGGCCATGGCGCTCTGCGGCTTCGACCGCGAGACTCGCTCCTTCCGGCCCCATATCACTCTCGCCCGCAGCAAGGCCAAGGGGGAGTGGGATGTGCTTCGCGAACTCAGATCCGAGATCGGAAGCCGGCGCAAATTCACTGAGTTTGTCGCCGGCGAATTCCTTCTCTACGAAAGCTTCCTCGGTCCCGCCGGTTCCCGCTACGAGGTTCGAGAGCGCTTCTTCCTCGCCGCCAGATAGATGTTGGCGGCGATGAATGGGAACCAGTTTGAGAACTGCCAGCCGGTTCCTCTCCCCGGGTCTACTCTCTGCCCTTTTTGCGTATCTCGATATTAAGCCGCTTGATCTTCTGGTTGAGGGTCGAGAGAGGAATGCGGAACTGCTCGGCGGCATCGGTCTGGTTCCAGTTGCAGCGCTCGAGCTTCTCCACGATGATGCGGCGCTCGATGTCTTCCAGAATGTCGAAGAGCGAGGCGTTGGGACTATGTTCGAGCAGGGCGTCGCGGAAGCTGCGGCCGCTGATGTGGCCGGGCAAGAGGTCGGAGCCGATGATGGGTCCGCTGGAGAGCACCACGCCGCGTTCGATCGAGTTCTCCAGTTCGCGCACGTTTCCCGGCCAATCGTAATCGATCAGGGCGCGGAGGGCATCGGCGGAGAGCTTGCGCGGGGGCATTCCGTTTTCGTTTGCGTAGTACTCCAGGAAGTGGCTGGCGAGCAGAGGAATATCTTCGCGGCGGGCGCGCAGCGGCGGCAGGTCCACGGTGATAACGTTGAGACGGTAGAAGAGATCCTCGCGGAAGCGGCCTTCGCGAACCTCCTTGCGCAGATCGATGTTGGTGGCGGCGATGATGCGCACGTCCACCTGAATCTCCTGGATGCCGCCCAGGTGCATGAAGCGGCGGTCCTGCAGGACGCGCAGAATCTTGGCCTGGGTATCCATGCCCATGGTGGCGATCTCGTCCAGGAAGAGCGTGCCATTGTTGGCGACCTCAAAGAGGCCCTTCTTGGAGGCGACTGCTGAGGTGAATGCGCCCTTGACGTGGCCGAAGAGCGTGGATTCGAGCAGCTCCGAGGGCATGGCGCCGGTGTTGATGGGGACGAATGGCTTGTCGCGCCGGGGTGAGTTGGCGTGAATGGCCTTGGCGATCAGCTCCTTGCCGGTGCCACTCTCGCCCTGAATCAGCACCGTGGAGCGGCTGGGGGCAACCTGGGCCACGAGATCGAAGACTTTCAGCATGATCTCGCTCTTGCCCACGATGTTGACAAAGTTATAGCGCTGCTTGAGGGCGCGCTTGAGTTGCAGATTCTCTTCTTCGGCACGATGGCGGGCGACGGCCGAGCGAATGTCGGCCAGCAGCTTCTCGTTGTCCCAAGGCTTCTGAACAAAGTTCTCCGCGCCGGCGCGGACGGCTTCGACCACATTGGCCACCGTGCCGTAGGCGGTAATCATGATAACCGGTACTTCCGGCTGGCGGTCCTTGATCTGCGGAAGCAGCTCCAGGCCGCTTTGGCCAGGTAGCGCCAGGTCGAGAAGTATGAGGTCGAAGTTCTCGCTCTCCAGGATGCGCAAGCCCTCTTCACCGTCGCCGGCCATTCTTATCGAGTACCCCTCAAAAGTCAGCAAAACCTCCAGCGACTCGCGGATGGCGATTTCGTCGTCAATCACGAGAATGCTGGCAGCGCCTGAGTTACCGTTTGCGGCAGAACCCGTGGCAGACAGACTCAAGGGCAATTCGAGTTCAGGCATGGACTGAATTCCTCATCAGGGGAAATTCGAGATGAAAGGTTGTACCGGAGCCGACGGTGCTCTCGACGTGAATCTTGCCGGCGTGCTCCTGGATGATACCGTAGGAGACCGAGAGGCCCAAGCCAGTGCCGCGGCGGTCGCCGGGCCGGGGCGTGGTTTTGGTTGTGAAAAAGGGATCGTAGATCCGTTTAAGGTGTTCGGGAGCGATGCCGCCGCCTGAGTCCGACACCAGCGCGGCAATGCAGTTCTCACTCTCGTTGACGAGCGTGGCCACGCGCAGGTGGCCGCCGTCTTGCATGGCTTCCTTGGCGTTCAGAAGCAAATTCAGGAAGACCTGCTGCAGCTTGCCGGAGTTGCCGTGGATGGGGGGCAGATGGCTGAAAAGATCGAGGTCGACCATTACCTGTGCGGTCTTGAACTGGTGTTCGAGCAGCGAAAGCGTATCGCGGATGACCTGGTTCAGATCTGTGTTGCTGAACTCCGTACTCGACGTGCGCGAGAAGTTGAGCAGGCCATTGGCAATCTCTGCAGCCCTGAAGCTCTGCTGGGTGATCTTGTCCAGAACGGGTGCCAAACGCGTATCGCCCTTCAGTTGCTTTGAGAGCATCTGCGCATAAGAGGAGACGACGGCCAGCGGCGTGTTGATCTCATGCGCCACGCCGGCCGCCAGCAGACCGATTGAGCTGAGCTTGTCGGCCTGGGTCAGCTGGGCTTCAAGCGAAACACGGTCGGTGATGTCGTCCACCAGAATAATGCGGCCCACGGAGACAAAATTGCGTGAGAGCAGCGGCGCGACGGCGATGTTGGCCGTGCGCTGTTCGCCGGCACGTGTGATAAGGCGGAACTTGTAGAGGTGGTGAACGCCCTGCTCGTTGCGGAAGCCCTCCAGGGCCTCAATGAACGCTGACGGAAAGACCTCTTCGAGCGCCTGGCCGAGGGCCTCGGCGCGGCTGAGCGCGTACATGGCCTCCATCTGCGCATTCCAGCTCTCGATGCGGTCATTGAGATCGATGGCTAGGATACCCACATTGATGGATTCGACGATGTTCTCGTTGAACTCCTTCAGGCGTTCGAATTCGCCGATCTTCTCTTCCAGGCGGGTATAAAGGCTGGCGTTCTGGATGGCGATGCCGATGTAGCTGGCGAGGGATTCAAGCAGTTCGACGTCTTCGCTGGAGAGGAAGTCGCCTCCGATGGTGCGGCCCAGGCCAATGACAGCAATGGTGCGCGTGGCGGGCGGTTCTTGCGGATTCGCCTGGCCCCCTGCGACGCGGCAGGGCAAATAGTAATTGAGATCGAGAAGCGCGGACGCACGCTGCTGGTCCGGGGGCAGATGAAGAGCCTGCTGGGCGTTCTCGATGAAGATATGGGAGTGATCCTGCGCCTGGTTGAAGTCGAGAAAGCCCAAATCCAGCCTTTCCTGTGCGACGTCAACCTCGGCAGGCAGCCCGTGCGCCGCCGCCAAACGCAATCCGCCTGAAGCGTCGTCTTTGGCCAGGAAGACCGCCACGCGGGCCACCAGAAGTGTACTTGGCAGCCGCTCTACGATGGACTCGAGCAGAGCCTGGAGATCGGTCTCCGAGCTGAGGCCGCGGCCAAACTCGATCAGCGCCTTCCGATAGTCGTAGCGCTGGCGGTCGAAGGCGCGGTCCACCCACCCCTGAATCCTGCGCTTGAGAGGGTCAAAGACGGCCGCCGTGACCAGAATGGCGGCCACGAGGCCCCACTCACGCACCGTCTCGGGCATGGCGTTGTGCACCCAGACGGAGATCAGCGCGATGATGCCGAAGTAGCCGCCCAGCAACAAAGCGGTGGCCAGTGTATATGCCACGCCCCGCTTGAAGATCAGGTCGGTGTCCATCAGCCGGTAGCGGACGATGGCCCAACTGAAGGTAAGCGGAAGAACCACCATAAAAAGGCCGGCAAGGTTGGCAAAAGTGCTCGGGATAGGCCAATCGAAGAGGAAGAGAATGGCGTAGAGCGTGAAGGGGCCAACTGCGAGTAGTGTGCCGCGGGTAAGCCACTTCAACTGTTGGCGCTGTAGAGGGGTGTTGGCCTGGCTGTAGCTCCGCAGGAAGAGAAGAGCCGCCAGCACGTAAAAGAGAGCCTCGTAGGCAGTTCCCGTCCGGTCCAGCCAGTGCTTGAGCAGTCCGGTCGCCTGGCGGGTTTCGATGGCCCACAACCAAAGGCCGAGTACTCCCGCGCCCGGCGCGTAGATCAGCGGCAGCAGCCAGCGGCGGCGGAGGTTCTTGAAGCGTTCCTCCGGGAAACTGAGAGCAAAATGCAGGAAGAGCGCCGGCTGTAGCGATTCAGCCAGCACATTGATCCAGAAGACCGACCAGTCCAAACGGCCCTGCCAACCCGGATCGATCAGCATTCCCGTGTACTTGAGCGCATACAACGCAAAAGAAACCAGGCAGAACAGGTAGAAGTGGGTGGCGCGGGGCGCGGTCCAGCGGCGGAAGAGAACGTAGATGCCGATGGCCAGATAGATGAGGCCGATCACGCGCTGGAACTGAAACAGGCTGCGGTCTATAGGTTCCGCAATGACCACCACCGGCGTGTCCAGCGGAATCCCTTCGCGGGTGATGGCGTAGTTCGCCTTGCCATAGATCCCTGCGCGGTTGAGAACTCGCTGCTGGTCAGCCACCTGCAAAATCGGTATGTAGTTGATCTTCGCGGGCGGGTTTTTGGCCAGAATCCCTTCTTGCTGGCCTGAACTCTCTGGCAGCGTCTTTACACCGGTCAGCAGATCCTGCGTCTGCATCTCAGTGCGCTGAACGGAGGTGTCCGGCAGTACCTGAGCTCCGGTAAGCAGATCGTGGGCCTTGATGCCCGCGTTTTCGCCCGCACTGCCAGGCAGAACCTTCACCGCTTCCAGTCCGCCTGCTGCCTCACGCCACCAGACCCCGTCGTCGGGCTGCTGAAACTGGTGCTCCTGGCGTAGGTTCAATACCGCTACGACACAGAGGCCGGCGGTGACCAGAGCCAGTAGGGTCAACTGCGAACGATTGAAGAGGCTGGATTCCATGGGTAGGCACTCTACATCCTTCACTTTTGTAGCACGTCGGTTGCCATGCAGGAGAAACACGCGCACTCCCAAGGTAATATGGGCAATCGATTGAGAATACGCATGATAAAGACTCCGGGTTCAACAAAACGTCAACCGGAATCCCTTGAATCTCCATGAATAATGCAGGAAATGGTAGGTCGAATATGCAAAAGAGAATCACCCTATGGGAATCGGTAGTTACTTGAGCGGCATGTGTATTGTACGTCTCTCAAAAGCTGATCAAGCTATGTGGAGGCAAAGTGGAGGTCTTGATCGCACTGAGACCCAAGGTAGCGGTCATCCATGGTCCGATAGACAGTCTCGTTGGTCCTGGGCTGTTATAGCTGGCCATAGGTGGCTTTGGGGCCGTGCTTGCGCTGGTAATGGTGCTCGGAGACGTACTGCGGAATCCCGGACTCAGGCGCGCCCAGAAGCGTGCTCCGGAAGGCAAGGCGGGCGACATATTCGAGGATGTCGGCGTGCTCCACGGCCGCCGAGGGAGAGTTGCCCCAGGTGAAGGGCGCGTGGCCGGCGACAAGAACACCGGGAACGGCGATGGGGTCGAGACCCTCCGACCGGAAGCGGCGGACAATGACCGTCCCTGTATTGCTCTCATAGGCTTCGGCTACCTCCTCCGCAGTGAGAGCTTCGGTCACGGGAACTGGGCCGTGGAAGTAGTCTGCATGAGTGGTGCCGAGGCAGGGGATGGGGCGTCCGGCCTGGGCCCAGGAGGTAGCGAACTCGGAGTGGGTATGCACGATGCCGCCGATCGAGGGAAATTCGCGATAGAGGCAGGTGTGCGTATCCAGGTCGCTTGAGGGGCGAAGGGTGCCTTCGACAATCTTGCCGTCGAGATCGGTGACGACCAAGTCGGCGGCCGTGAGTGTGGCATAGGCGACGCCGCTGGGCTTGATAACGACCAGCGGCTCGGGGCCGGCGCGGTCGATGCCGCTGGCGTTGCCGAAGGTGTGCGGAGCCAGCCCGCGTCGGGCAATCTCCTGATTGGCGTGGAGGACTTGTTGGCGAAGCGCGGCAAGTAGCATGACGAACTCAGTTTACAGTTTGTAGTGGTCAGTTGTCAGTTTGGCGGGACGAGATGCCGCAATTCCAAATGGGGGAATAGCGGAGCGACCAGCACAGTTCCTCCCGTTGGGGGGAGGAGAGGAGAATAGCCCAGGGTGAAACCCTGAGTAAGCGTCCGCCCGATGGATTTCCGCCCCGTTGGGGCGGAGTGAACATCCTGCGCGGTCGCTGGATTCAGTGATCCACGGCGAGAGTATTCGATCCGCCCCTCCGGGGCGGATGACCCTTCCCTTGTCTCTCACCCAGGGCAGCGCTACGCTTGCCCTGGGCTATTCTCGATGGCTCCCTACAGGAGCAGACCGATGGGCTGCTCCTGTGATGGCCGATTTGGAGGTCCATATAGAATTGCGGGGACGAGATGGCGCTTTCGATGTAGAAGGCAATTGCGCATGTGCTGTAAACTTGCAGCCGGAGCGGGCGTCTACCTGTGTGATGGCAGCCGCAACTGCGATGGAACCGATGAGACGGGCCACGGCGGAGGAGATTGCCGCGCGGGAGTTGGAGACTGCCGCGGAAGAATTTTCGTGTGTGGTGGAGCGGCACCGGCCGCAGGTCTTTCGGTTCTTGCTGGCATCCACGCGCGACCTGGATCTGGCCGAGACGCTGACCCAGGAATGCTTCCTGAAGGCTCATCGGAACTGGGGCAGCTTCAGGGGCGAATCGAGCGCGATGACGTGGTTGATGCGCATCGCGATCAACCTGCAGAAGGACCACTGGCGGAACCGGCGGATGCAGTTCTGGCGGCTGACGCAGACCAACGCGGTGGATCTGGACGAGGCCAGCGAGTGGTTGCCGAGCGGCGAAAGTTCCGTCGAGCGGCAGTTGCTGGCGAGGGAGCGGGTAGGCCAGGTGTGGAGATCGGTGAAAGGCTTGAGCGAGCGGCAGAGGACGGTATTTCTGTTGCGCTACGTCGAAGAGCAGGAGTTGAGCGAGATTGCGCGGGCCACCGGGCTGAGCGAGGGCACGGTGAAGGCGCATCTTTCGCGGGCGCTCACAAGAGTGCGCGCGGAGTTGGGGGGCAAGCGATGAATTTCAGAGAGAGATTTGGGGAAGAGCCTGCGGGAGGAAACCGGCAGGCGGAGCCGGGAGCCGGTGAGAATGTGGATCTGGTGCTGGAGGAGGCTCTCAAGGACTTCCGCATGAGCGTTCATGCCTGGAGCGAGGCTGCCTATAGCCGGCCCCGATTGGCGACGCCGGTTGTGCGGCGCAGAAGCTGGCGGCCGGCGGCGGGTTGGGCGCTGGGGCTGGCGTTGGCGGCTGGCAGCGTCTCCGGAACAGTGTATCAGCGGCATCATCGGCAGGAGCTGGCGCGGATTGCGGCGGCACGGGCGGCCGAACAACAGAGGCTGGTCCGCGAGCAGCAGGCCAGGGAAGAGGAAGAGGATCTGTTGGCCAAGGTGGACAAAGATGTTTCGCGTGAAGTTCCAAGCGCCATGGAGCCATTGGCTCAACTGATGGCAGAGGGCGGGCAATAGTAGACGGTCTGGGGAGATTGAAGATTACGAGAGGGTTGCAGTTCCTGAGAGGTTTTTGGGGGGAGGAGAAGGTGATGAAGGGAAGCATGGCGGTGCAGTTGGGGGTAGCGATTGCAAGCGTGTTGATGGCGGGATCGGCGCTTGCGCAAGGACCGATGGGCGGTGGCGGAGGCACGGGAATGAACGAACACCGGCCACCCATGGAACGGGCGTTTGGGGCACAGAGCGACCATGGCCGTTGGTGGAACAACCCAAGGGTGGTTGAGCAGTTGAAACTGACCGACGAGCAAAGGAAGTCGATGGATGCGACTCTGCTGGAGCATCGAGAGAAGCTGATCGATCTGCGCGCGACCTTGCAGAAGGCGGAGCTCGAGCTGGAGCCGCTGATGAAGGACGACCAGCCGAACGAGGCCAGGATTGTGGCTGGAATCGACAAGGTAGCGCAGGCCAGAGCCGATCTCGAAAAGGCCAATGCGCGCTTCCTGCTGGCGATTCGCGGCAAGCTGACACCGGAGCAGTGGAAGCAGGTACAGGCCTTCCGCGCCGGCGGCGGGCAGGAAGGCCGCGGTTGGGGACGGGATGGCCAGGGACCGGCCGGTCCGGGACGCGAAGGCTGGAAGCAGGGTGGTCAGGGACCGGGTGCGCAGGGGCCGGGTGGCCAGTACCATCATCGGCAGACGCTTTCACCGCCTCCCTTCCCTCCGGAAGGCGCGGCTCCGCAGAGTGCGCCTCCGCCGCCGGCGGGACCCCAGAGCATGGTTGACGAAGGCTCCGAACCAGACGCGCTTGCGTTAGCCGGCACGGGCGCCGAGCAGTAAGAGAAGATCGGTAGAAAGGTTTACAGGCAGAGAGCAACTGCGGTTGTTGTTCATACCGGTGGCGGCAAGGGGCGATCCTCTTGCCGCCGATTTTTTTGTGCGCGACGAGTGAGCTGTGAGTGTGCGAAGCGGATTCGAGGTTTCAGATCGCCTTCCACAGACCGCTTCGGGTACGCGCCTGAATCGAATCGGGACAAATCGGTGGAGCGCAATGAGACAGCGATTGAAGTGCAACAGGACAGTGGTTGTAGCGTCCCGCGACAGCCGGTGAACGGAACCGGGACAGATTGATTCGAGGTGCGACATCGGGGAGGGGAAGCGCGCCTTGATTTTATGACTAAAGTTATTTTCGCCGGGTCCGATGAACGGGGTGGATGCAGGAACGCTCATCCGGAAGTTGCGGAGAAGCTGGCGGAGGGAAAGAGGCGCCGCGGGCAAGAGCGCGAATGAAGGCATCCTGATAAGGAGTCCTCCCATGGCCCTCGGTGTTTTGAACAATCTTTCGGCGATTCAGGCAGCGAACAACCTGAACAACACGAACAACAGCTTGCAGACGGTCCTGCAGCAGTTGTCGTCGGGGTCGAGGATCAACTCCGGAGCGGACGACTCCGCGGGTCTCTCGCTGGTGAACGGGTTGGAGGCGAACCAGACCGCGCTCACCCAGTCGAAGACCAACGCCACGGAGGGAGTCGGTCTGCTGGATGTTGCCGATGGCGCGCTGTCGCAGGTGACCAATCTGCTGGACCGCGCCATTACGCTGGCTACCGAAGCCTCGAACGGCACCCTCAACAGCACCCAGAGCGCGGCGGCCAATCAGGAGTACCAGTCGATCCTTTCTGAGATCAACAACATTGGATCCACAACGACCTACAACCAGCAGCAGGTCTTTGCCGGCAATACAATTGCCATCTACACCGGCGACTCCTCGACAACGGGCTCGTCGATCGACGATTTATACATTCGCCCGCTCTCATCGGCCAACGTGGGCGACTCGAATGGCGCAATCTCGTATAGCAGCGGCGCGAACAACGTCTTCATCGACCTGTCGAGCGGCGGCGCCAACGCCGCCGCAACCGATAGCTTGAACGCCAGCGGCTCGACGACAATCACCGTCAACTACGTGACCAATGGAGCAAGCGGCGCAGCCAGCACGGCAACCGCGAATATCTCGGTGGGAACTGGCACAAACTACGCTAACACGGCACAGGGACTCATCGAAGCCATCAACAACTCCGGTTTGGGCCTGAGCGCCACCTTCGCCACCGCGCAGCAAGCGGGAACCGCGGCGGTAAGCGCAGCCAAGGCGGCCAATGCCGCCGGCGGAAGCGCGAGCAATACCGGCATCGAAATCTCAGGCATCGGCGTGGGAACGGGCACCAACGGCGCGGGCGAGATTGGCACTCTGTCCGTCAACAACGACACCGACACGCTGGGCGGCAGTCTCACCATCGTGGGAGCCGACGGCAAGAGCAACGCCATTGTTCTTGGCGCCGCAAACTCCACCGACACACTTTCGAATCTCGCCGCGACCATCAACTCCGGCAATTATGGAGTCACTGCCACCTACAATGCGCTGAACAAGGATGTTGTCTTCACCGCGGCCAACGCCTCGGTAACCATCTCGGGAACAAACATTACCGATACGCCCACGAACACCGCCCCGACGCTGGCCGCGGTCGTCAACAACGCTCCCGCTGTGGCCTCCATTGGCAGCACGCTCTCGGTGGTGAAGAACACCGACATTCTGGGCGGCATCCTGACGCTAACCGATGCCGCCGGAGCCGGCCATGCGCTTGTGCTCGGCACACCCGGTGCTACCGATACACTCGCCAACCTGAAGGCCACCATCAATGGGCTGGGCTATGGCATCACAGCCAATGTCAACGGCCCAGGGACGGCGATGACGTTTGCGGGGGCGGGCTTGAACAATGTGGTGGGCATGAACCTTACCGACACCACCCCCGGCATCGACGGCACGCTGTCTGTCGCCCAGAGCGGCGACATCCTGGGCGGGAACCTCACCGTCACCGACAGCGCCGGCACAGTCCACACCTTCGCGCTTGGCACTGCTGGAACCACCGATACGCTTGCCGACTTGAAAACCTACCTCGACACAACAAACGCTGCTTGGGGGGTGACGGCAAACTACGTTGCCAACGCCACGTCGATGACCTTCACGGAGACAAACTCGAAGAACAACGTCGTCGGCACCAACCTTACAGACTCGAGCGCCGCCGTGAACATCGCCCTTACCGGCACACCGGCCAGCACCGCCGTTTCGTATCACGGCGAGGTAGGAACCCTGACCATCGGCGGGACCGGAACCGCCACGGATACCCTCGGCGGCACGCTCACCATCGGCTCGAATACCATCACCCTAGGCACGGCGATCGGCGCCAACAAAACGGATACGCTGGCTGACCTGACGGCCACCATCAACGCCGGCGATTACGGCGTGACCGCCGCCTACAGCGCGGCCAACAAGCAGATCGTCTTCACCTCGGCCAACACCGCCATCAACTTCAGCGGTTCGCCCACGGACGCGGTGGGAGGATCGACGATCGTGGCGACAACCAACGCACCCTATCCCCTGCAGGTGGGGACTCTCGCACTCCAGGGAGCTACGGCAGCAGCCGGAGACATACTCGGCGGCACATTGGACATCGGCCCGGCCGTCATCACTCTCGGCACCCCAACAACCACGGACACGCTCGTGCACCTGGCGGCCACCATCAATGCCGGCAACTTCGGCGTCTCGGCCTCTCTCGATTCCACCGGCAAGATCATGACCTTCACCTCAACCAGCGGGCAACTGGTGAGTATCGGCGGCGCGCCCACCGATGTCACGCACAACACCGCTACGGCCGTAGCCACCACCGACACGCCTTCGCAGGATTCCTCGTCGTATTTCAAGATAGGAATCAATGGCGCAGTCGTTGATACCGCGACAACGGGCGGAACGACCAACGTCGGCTTTGTGGCCGATAACGACGGAACCGGTTCGACGGCCACCATCAGCTACTCGGACGGCATGGGCGCAAACCTGAGCAGCACGGATCTGACCAACCAATCCGATGCGGAGATCGCTCTGACCGCCATCAACCTGGCCATCAGCGCCGCGGCGGCTCTTGACGGCTACGTGGGCGGGCAGATCAACACCCTGAACGCCATCAGCCAGGTGATGAGCACCCAGCAGGAGAACGTGGTCTCGGCGCAGAACGCCATCCAGGCCACCGACTACGCCTCGGCGACCTCGAATATGTCGAAGTACGAAATCTTGAGCCAGACCGGCATCGCCGCCCTGGCGCAGGCGAACAGTGTGCAGCAGGAAGTGACAAAGCTCTTGCAGTAAAGCTTTCGCAAGACTGCAGTACCTTTAAGACAACCCAGGGACGGGCGGCGGCAGGGGGTGACCTTTGCCGCCCATTTTTTGAAGGCAGGGACCAGGGACTAGGGTCTAGGGACTAGAGAATCGGAATCGTTCCCGCTCGCCAGGATTGGGTGCCCCACCCTCGGCGCGCCTCTGTTCTTGCGCCTAGGGTGGGAACCTCGCACTCAATCGCTGGGTGCCCCAGGTCCCGATTTTGGGACCTGGGATAGCTTGAACTCAAGGTGCGAAATTAGTTGGTTACAGACCTTGACGGAAGCTAACAGCTAACAGCTAACAGCTAACAGCTAACAGCTAAAAGCTAGAATCTAGCGGCTAGAAGCTGCATTTCCAATCCACTGGTCCACCCAGTCGTTCACCGTCTTGTACCAGAGCTGCGAGTTCTGCGGCTTCAGCACCCAGTGACCCTCGTCGGGGAAGTAGAGCATCTTGCTGGGCACCTGGAGCCGCTGCAGGGTGGTGAAGAGCTGGAAGCCCTCGCTCACGTCGAGCCGGTAGTCGAGCTGGCCGTGAATCACCAGCGTGGGGGTCTTGAAGTTCTTGGCCGAGAGCGCCGGGGACCACTTGCGATACGGATTCTGCGCGTCGGGCTTGCCGTAGAAATCCCAGGGCTTGCCCTTGAACTCCCACTCGTTGAACCATAGCTCCTCGGTCGTTCCGTAGGCCGATTCGGGGTCGAACATTCCGTCGTGGCTCACGATGCACTTGAAGCGGTCGGTGTGGCCCAGCACCCAGTTGGCCATGTAGCCGCCGTAGCTTGCGCCCAGCGCGCACTCGCGCGTCTTGTCGATGAATGGATAGTGCTGCTCGGCGTAGTCCAGGCCCTGCATCAGGTCGGTGAAGGGCTTGCCGCCCCAGTCGCCATTGATGGCGTCCACGAATGCCTGCCCGTAGCCGGTCGAGCCGCGGAAGTTGATCATCACCACCACGTAGCCGTTGGCGGCAAAGAGCTCCGCATTCCAGCGATAGCTCCACGCATCGCCCCATGCGCCCTGCGGGCCGCCGTGGATCAGGAATTTGACTGGATACTTCTTCGCTGGATCGAAGCCCGGGGGACGGATGAGGAAGCCCTGGACCTTGGTCTTGTCAGCGGCGGTGAACCAGAAGGATTCGAGGGGAGCTAGGTCGAGTTGGGCGAGAAGTGCGTCGTTGAGGTGAGTGATCGGAGTGTCTTTCGTGTAAAGTATCTCAGTGTCATTCATCACATTCATCTTCAGCTTCTTATCATAGAAACTTCCGCCGATTCCCTTAGCGGCGTCTTCGAGCTTGAAGACCTCGCTCGGCTGTCGCGCCGTCATTCCAATAGCCAACAGCTCGTGACTACCTTGGAGTGGATGCAAATCGGACCACTCGATACGTATTGCATTTTGGGAAAGGTCCGTTGCGGAAGCAGAATCCCCAATCGCGTGGCCGAACATGTCTGCTTCTCCATGCAGACCTAGAGTCTCCAGCGCTGTTCCGCCGTGATAGCCATAGCAAACATAGATCGCTTTCGAGCCCGGTACCCATGCGAACTCATCCACCCAAAGCCCCGGATAGAGGTTGGATCGAAGTTCCTTGACCGTCTTTGCAGCGCGGTCAAAGACCACCAGCCGGAACTTATCGCTCTCATAGCCAGCCCGCGCTTGCGACCGCCAGGCCAGATACTTGCCGTCGGGCGAGTAGGCGGGGTTGAAGTTGCCTCCCGCCGAGGTTGAGACCGGGACCGGCCTGGCCGCCGGGTCGGTCAGGTCGAGGGTGAAGATCTTTGCGCTGATGCTGGTGGCCGGCTCGGGGTCGAGGTTCTCGGTGAAGGCCAGCTCCCTGGAGTCCGGCGCAAAGGCGCAGCCGCAGCCGCCGCCTTCGAGCGAAAACGGCGGAACATCGTGGGGATCGTTGGGCGTGAGATCGCGTATCCCACCTGTCTCAACCAAAAGGAGAAAGAGGTGGAACCTCTTGTCGCCGGTGTAGCGGTTCCAGTGGCGATAGAGCAGGTGGGTGAAGATCTGCGCCTTCACCTTGCTGTCGGCCAGCGCGGCGTCGCGGTCGTAGTTGCACTCCGCGCCCTTGCCGCCGTCGTTTGGCTCAATTGCTGGACAGTCCGGATAGACCGGCGCGGTGAAGACGATCGACTTCGCATTCGGCGACCAAATGGCGTTGTCGATGCCCAGGTCGAGGTTGCTGATCTTGCGTGGGTGCGCGGTCTCGCCGGTGGCGGCATCGAAGTCGGCCAGCCAAATCTGCTGGGCGCCGGTGCGGCCGCTGAGGAAGAGGATGCGCTTGCCGTCGGGGGTGAATTGCAGGCCGCTGTCGCCGGGATGCGCCACTGCGATCCGTTGCGGAGCTTGAGATTCGGAATTTGAGCCCGCAATCGCCTGCGTCCACAGCTCCGCTGTCTTGGTGTTCTGGTCGAGATCTACGGTCGTTACGGAGTACGCCAGCCATTTGCCGTCCGGCGAGACGGCGGTATCGCCCAGCCGCTTCATCTTCATCATGTCCTCGAAGGTCATGGGGCGCTTGCTTTCACCCCCGCGACTTGGAGTTGTCGCTGGGGACCCCGGGCTTCCACCCCCGCGACCAGGACCTGTCGTGGGGGACCCCGGCATGGGCTGTGCAGATTGGGCT
>Ga0182014_10000621_pt1 | contig 47596 bp, 37 predicted proteins | sample 612S2DmetaG_FD_120489 | JGI IMG/M metagenome (GOLD analysis project Ga0182014, IMG submission 120489) | Permafrost microbial communities from Stordalen Mire, Sweden - 612S2D metaG | ecosystem: Environmental > Terrestrial > Soil > Wetlands > Permafrost | place: Sweden: Stordalen | collected... | reverse complement strand
CAGTCGCTGGGTCGCCATTGCACTTTACAGTGCGGGGTAACCCAGGCCAGAGTTTCATGCCCTACTGGCAGATTTCGGCGGAGGAGTTCACCTGTTATCCGTCGATCAGCGAGACGGCTTGAGCGCGACGGGGAAGGGTGCTTCCCTTCCCTGACCCGTCTTGTGCGGGGATTTTTGTGCGCACTTCTTTGGGAGAGCTTTGCCTAGAGAGTACTGTTTCCCAGTCAACTTTTTGGACAGCATCAGGACTCTCCGGGCAAGTTCACGACTTCCTGGGCAACTTGGAAGTGTCTATGGCCTAAATGGTGACTGCTGAGTTGCCCACAATACGCCCAGAAAGCAGAGTAGACTGCTCTGGAGAATGCTTTTATGCATTGTGCCAATTGCATTTGGATGCTGCTATGCACATCGCTGCTAGGCCAGTCTCTGTCCGCACAAACAACCCCATCGTCCCGGACAGAGCGCGTTTACATCGCTTTTCTCGATGATGCTCGTGAAGAAATGGTCAACTGGAAACCTAGTGTTGCAAGCGAAAGGCTTATCCGGCCTGCATTCGAGAAGACGCGCACGGGATGGCACAAGCTAGAATCTGGCTCGATCCCTGTTCGAATCAGTTGGACCGTCGCATTTGACGGCCGGAGCCTTGGCCAGGTAACAAGCAAGGCAATTCCCATCGGCAGCAGGCCCAAGGAAGGACGCTCGGAGTACCTAACCGCAGTCCAAACAATTGTGACACCTGCCTCTTCCATTCCGTCAGTTGGAGCACCGTCCGAGAAATACAGCCCCTTGGCGACCGGACCGACCAAGGGCAGACGCCCCTTGGTTGTCGTCTCCAAACCGTACACAAGCGATCCTGACGGTTGGAGGCGTCTATCTCAACCACCAGAAGCGATTGCATCCCTTGTCCGCGAAGCGTTTCGCAAAGGCTTTCCCCTCGCTTATCGCTGCAAGGAAGAAGAGATTGTGCAGAACAACTGGAAGTTCCCTGATACCTCGCTAAGCTTCCCCGTCACCTACGCTTCCAATGAGGGCACTTTCTTGGTTGAGTCCAACTTGAACGCGGGAGATTGCGGATACGTCGATGATCCGAACGATGCGGGCTCTTCCCCGTGGTTCTTCGTGACGGCGGACGGCCATGCCCGTCGAGTCGGCTCTTTTATGTCGCTCCTTGACGCAGGTGATTATGACAACGAGGGAAGGTCTAAGGTGATATTTATTCTGGAGCAACCAGAAGACACAGAAGGCTTTGTGCTGTTTGACGCCGACATGCACAAAGAGGCAAGCCTTCTTTGGGTGTATCACTAAATCAGGCTTGTGGCAGTTCCTGAATCACCGCCTACTCGGAAATGATTAGTTCATACAGGTACGGCGAGAATCCGGTCTGTGAGGAAACGGACAAGGCGGAAACCGTGGACTCCATGCCGACGCCGGAAAGGTCAGGTCTTCAATGATTCTGGATATGTTTGCATTGCACGGGAAGACGGCGCTCGTGACCGGTTCTTCGCGGGGCCTGGGCGCGGGCATCGCGTTGGCTTTGGCCGAAGCCGGCGCAGAGGTTGCGCTGCACGGGTCACATTCCGTGCCGGATGCAACGGCGAAGCTGCTGGCGGAGACAGGAAGCAAATCGATCGCGGTGACTGGCGACGTGAGCGACCCGGACGCATGCTCGGCGATGATTGCCGAGGTGGTGGCGAAGTTCGGCAGGATCGACATACTCGTGAATAATGCCGGAACCATCCGGCGAGCTGCGGCTGCCGACACCTCATGGGAAGACTGGCATACGGTTCTGGAGACCAACCTCTCGAGTGTCTTTCGGCTCAGCCAACTGGCAGGGAAACACATGCTGGCGCAGGGTGGGGGAAAGATTATCAATATCGCATCGGTGCTCACATTTCAGGGCGGCGTCTTTGTACCCGCATACGCGGCCGCGAAGGGCGCCGTGGGCCAACTGACCAAGGCTTTTGCCAATGAGTGGGCCGCAGAGGGAATTAATGTGAACGCGATCGCGCCGGGATACATGGCCACCGACAACACCGCCGCGCTGCGCGCCGATGCGAACCGCTCGCGGCAGATTCTGGAACGCATCCCGGCCGGGCGCTGGGGAACCGCGTCGGATCTGGGAGGGGCGGCTGTGTTTCTGGCGTCGCGCGCCAGCGACTATATCCATGGCCACATCCTGGTGGTCGATGGGGGATGGCTAAGCCGCTGAGGGCCGCAGTGGATTAGGGGATAACATCGCGCGCATTTTCGTGGCGCGATTGTTGGCACATCTCGCCGCCGGTGTGTGCCCGTATACTTCTCAGCAATAGAAGATCGATCTGCACCGATGGCTGCCGCGGGGATGGCGGAGATATTCTTGCAAGGACTGGTTGAGCCAGCCGGAATGCGGCCCGCAGAGCGATGCAGGAGCGGGTGGGGGTAAGGAATGAAGCTGCGGGCTTTTCCAGTGTTTCTGGCCTTTCTGGTGATGGGTTTTCTCGATGCCGTGGGGCCATTTGTCAGCCTCGCTAAAAAAGACTTTCAACTGAGTAACGCGGTGGCGTCTCTGATTCCCTTCGTTGGGCTGAGCATGTTTGGACTGCTCTCAGTTCCCACGGGGTTATTTCAGAGTCGTCATGGGAAGAAGATCGTCCTGATGTCGGGTCTCGCGTTTTCGCTGGCCGGCGTGCTGCTCGCCTCCATCGGGCTGAACTCCTTTCCGCGCTTCCTGGTGACGATTGTGATGCTGGGCGCGGGGACTGCGATTCTGCAGGTGGCAGGCAATCCGATCATGCGCGATGTGTCGCGTGCGGGAAAGTATGCGCGCAACCTGACATTGGCCCAATTTGTAAAGGCTATCGGGTCGCTCTCCGGCCCCGTTCTTCCGGTGATCCTGGCACGCTATTTCGGGGCCAGCTGGACGATGATATTCCCCATCTACAGCGTGGCGCTGATAGTGGCTCTGGCGGCGGCGGGAATGCTGAAGGTGCCTGCCGAAAAGGAGACAGCAACCGTGGCCACGCTGCGTTCATGTGCGAGCCTGCTGCGCAATCCCTTTATGCTGGCGATGACCTGCGCCATCTTTCTCTATGTGGGAGCGGAAGTTTCGGTGAGCGCGGGGATTCCATTGTTTCTGAAGGAGCGCTTTGGCCTGGATGTAGGCCGTATCGGGCTGCTGGGCACAGGACTGTTTTTCCTGGCCCTGACGATCGGAAGATTCTGCGGAGGAATGATTCTGAACTGGGTGAAACCGGCGCAGTTTCTGGTGGCGACTTGCGTGGTTTCTCTGGCTGGGTTTGTGGCCATTCTGGTTCCGGTTGGCGGAGTGGCCGCAGTGGGATTTTTTGTGGTGGGAGTGGGCTTTGCCAACATTTTTCCGCTCGTCTTTTCTACCGCAGTGGAGCGCCTGCCGGAGCGGGCGAATGAGATTTCGGGTTTGCTGGTGACGGCCATCGTGGGAGGCGCGGTTCTGCCACTGATGATGGGGCTGGTGGCAGACCACAGTAGTGTGAGGATCTCGCTGGCGGTGCCGATTGCGGCCATTCTTTATGTGTCCGTGATGGCGCTGGTGCAGTTGCGCGCGGGGTCAGGCAACCGGCAGAAGGAGACAGTTGCCTCTGAGGCATAATTGGTGCAGCCGAATGCGAAGGGCGGCAGCGGTTCATGGCATCGCTGGCAGGCAGAGTTTGAAGAGCGATTTCACCTCGAAAGCGATGAACAAAGGAAGATCGAACGGTGAGTAGAGATATTTGGGCGGGCGTGGATATTGGCGGAACAAAGACCGCCGTGGTTCTTTCGCGCACTCCGCCGGAAACGTTGTGCCGCACGGAGTTTGCCACGCTGCCCGCGCATGGGCCGCAAGCGGCGATCGACCAGATTCTGGGAGCGCTTCACCACATGCTGGCAGAATTGAAGACCAGCCAGGAATCTTTGCGGGGAATCGGCGTGAGTTGCGGTGGTCCGCTGGATCGCCACACCGGGGTGATTCAGGCGCCGCCGAATCTGGCCACGTGGATTGACGTTCCCATCGTGGAAATTCTGGCAAGGGAATTCAAATGCCCTGTGACTCTCGAAAACGATGCCAACGCGGGGGCGCTGGCCGAGCATCGATATGGGGCGGGAAAGGGCGCGCACAACATCATCTTCCTGACCATGGGCACCGGGTTGGGCGCGGGCATCATCATCGACGACAAGTTGTATCGCGGCACCAACGACATGGCCGGGGAGATCGGGCATGTGCGGCTGACGCCCAAGGGCCCTGTGGGCTACAACAAGGCAGGTTCGGCAGAAGGCTGGGCCAGCGGCGGAGGAATGGCGCAGATCGCCGAAGCTATGCTGGAAGATGCGCGCAAGAAGGGGCGCAAGACGGTGCTGCTGGAGTTTCCGCCAGGACACAAGGTGACAGCAAAGGATGTGGGGATGGCCGCGGAACAAGGGGATGCCGTGGCTCGCCGCATTATTACCACATGCGGAAAGAAGTTTGGACTGGCGCTGGCTGTGCTGGTGGATGTTTTGAATCCGGAGCGCATTGTGATTGGGGGACTGGCGATGCGGATGGGCGATTTGCTGCTGAATCCGGCGCGGAAGTCTCTGCGCGAGGAGGCATTGCCGCAGGCGCTGGCGGTTTGCAGCATTGTGCCGGCGACGCTGGGTGAGCGCATTGGCGACGTGGCAGCGCTGTGCGTGGCCATCGACGCGGGCGCCGGTTGGGACGCCGAAACGGGGAAAGAGGCAGCAAGAGCATGAGCGACTATTTGCAATCGTTGCAGGAATGTTTGACGGTGATGGCGTCACTGCGAGGCCTGGAGGACGAACTGGGGCGCGCGGCCGAACGATGCGCGGCCAGTCTGAAAAGCGGCGGCAAACTGCTGCTGTGCGGCAACGGTGGCAGCGCCGCGGAAGCGATGCACCTAGCCGGCGAGCTAGTGGGCCGCTACAAGACGGACCGTGCGCCGCTGGCGGCAATCACGCTGGGAACCGATCCCGTGATTGCGAGCTGCGTGGGCAACGATTACAAGTTCGACGAAATCTTCTCCCGGCAGGTGCGGGCGTTGGGACGGCGCGGCGATGTGCTGATCGCGTTCAGCACCAGCGGGCGCTCGGCCAACATACTTGAGGCTCTTAAAGCAGCCAAGGAAATGGGAATCGCCTCCATCGCGTTCCTGGGCAAGGATGGCGGAGCTGCGCTGGCGTTGGCGGACGAGGCCCTGCTGGTGCGGCACACGGACACGGCTCGCATCCAGGAGGGACACCAGTTCCTGATGCACAGCCTGATGGACCTGCTGGAAATAGCAGCCGCAAAACGCGGCTTAGATCAACCGTGATGCTCGGAGACAAGCCCATAACCGAATCCTGCGGAGGATAGATGAAAATCGGGAACGAAACGGGAAACTTTGGGGATGCATGGGGTTCGGGTTGGGGCGGCCGCATATGCGGTGCAATGCGGACTTGGGTGGTGATTCTGGCTTGTGCGGGAGCTTCTATGTATGTCCAAGCGCAAACTACGGCCGGCGGGCAAGCGGGCCGGCCTGACGCGATCGAGTCCTATTTGCAGCCCTTGGCGAACAATCACACCATAGCGGGCGCAGTGACGCTGGTGGCGGACAAGGACCACACGGTGTATCTGAAGGCCGTGGGGTTTCGCGATCTCGCGGCCAAGGATCCGATGCCTACGAATGCGATGTTCTGGATTGCATCGACCACCAAGCCCATGACGGCGACGGCCCTGATGATGCTAGTGGATGAAGGCAAGGTGCGTCTCGACGATCCGGTGGAAGCGTATCTGCCGGAGTTCAAAGGGCAGATGGTCAGCTTGAAAAATGCCAATGCGGCGCAGAAGGGACAGGGGGCACCCAGTACGCAGGCTGCACCGGAACTGGTTCCCGCGCGGCATCCCATTCGCATACGCGAGATTCTGAGCCATACCAGCGGCCTGCCTTTCAAGTCGGCGGCGCAACCGGGCGCGCTGGACCTGTTGCCGTCGGCGGAGGCGGTGGGTTCGTTTGCAGCGGAGCCGTTGATGTTCCAGCCGGGCACTGACTACTCCTACTCCAATGAAGGACTGAATACCGCAGCGCGGATTATTGAAGTGGTGAGCGGGATGCCTTATGAGCAGTTCATCCAGGAGAAGCTATTCGACCCGCTGGGAATGAAGGACACAACATTCTGGCCCAATGCGGAGCAGATTTCCCGGCTGGCGAAATCGTACAAACTGGATGAATCGACCAAGGATCTGAAGGAAGTCCAAATCAGCCAGCTTACTTATCCGCTGGATGACAGGGTGCGGCGCCATCCGATGGCCGCGGGAGGACTTTTCTCCACCGCCAGCGATGTGTCGATTTTCTGCCAGATGCTGCTGAATGGGGGAACTTACCATGGCAAGCGCATTCTCTCCGAAGCCGCGATTCACGAGATGACCACTCCGCAGAACGGCGGACACGGCAAGGGTGGATACGGATTGGGTTTGTCGGTGGACAAGGGCAGCTTTGGCCACGGCGGCGCGTTCAAGAACGCGATGGACATCGATCCGGCAGCGGGGCGGATTCTGGTTTTCATGGTGCAGCAGGATGGGCCATGGGGAACAGCGGACGGCGATGCGATTAACGCGACGCTGGAGGGGCTGGCCAATAAGGTGGTGGCTGCCGGGTCTTCCGCACCGTAATAGCAACCTCTTCGGCCCAATTGCTTGCGGTCGAGACGGACATCCGGGGGGTACCCCCCTCTCCCCCTATTCTATAAATAAATTCTTGATCTTAATGGACTTAGCGAACAGATGGATCGCTAAATTCTTGAGAGCATTGGAGTTGGCCGCAGAATCTTCCGAACAAAGGACTTACGGCGGCTGCACGGGCGAGACGTCCGAACTGCCTGCTTTATCTCCTTATTGATTGTGCAAGAAGCCGAGGAAATAATCGGCAAAGTTCCCTTGAGGAACTTGTGACTCATGGGTCAGGAGCAGGAGACGGAGCATGGAGCCGGAGGATTGAAGTTCGCGGCGGTCGAGGTTTGTGGTCTCTCAGCCTTCCACGATGAAACTGTGGAAGGGTAGGGCACCCACTCTTGTGGCTTGATTAGGGTGGGCCCGCCTGGTGGAGTTTGGCTAATCCCAGGTCCCCAAAAGCGAGGGACCTGGGGCACCCGACCTATTCAGGCTTGGCTGTTACTTTACTTCAATCAGAGCAATGGAGCGCGGCTCCATTTCGAGGTCAATTACGGTGGGCAGATGTAAGGTGCGCTCGGATTTCTGGCCGTCGAGATACAACGTTACGTTCTTCTCGCCTTCGCCTTGTAACTCGACGCGCGGAGATTCGCCCAGGTCGGCGAAGTTGGCCAGCACCACACCGATTCGGCCATCGGGCGCCTGCCACGTGGCGGACGGCACCAGCGGTTCCCTGCCCCATCCAAGGTCGCGCTCGGTGACGTTGGTGACGGCCCAGGGCCGCAACATGCGCCCGTAGATCAGGTAATCCTTCGCTACTCCGGCTCGAAATTGATTGAGCCGCTTGGTCCAGTCGTAGATGGCTTGCTGGTCGGGAATGGCGCGGCTCCAGGTCTGGTCCCAGTCGTATTCAATCAGGCCCTTATCGCGCAGAGTCATGATCATCATGTACCCGGTGACGATGGCCCGGGCCAGCGACGCGCGCAAGGCTTCGTCGCTTACGCGGTTGGTGTAGAAGCCCTGCATACCGTTGGCATACTCGTGGAAAAGGAATGAATACAGAGGGCACAGGCTGACACGCGCATCCCAGAATTGAAAATCCTGAAGGCCGATCTCCGGCGGCGCACCTTCACAGGACATGGCCACACCGGGGCTGGCGGAGAGAGCCGTTTCGCGGTCGGCCTTGAGCATGGTCTTGAAATGCTCCATCATCCAGGGGCCGGGAACGGGAGGATGGCCGTGGCCGGCGGCATAGCAGGCACGCGGTCCGGGGCCCTGGTCGAACTGCTGGACGATATCGGGGTGAAGGTCCGCCATGCCACGCGTCATGCCAAGAATTGCCTGGCGGCCCTTGTCTGCCGCTACGCAGACTACGTAGTTCTTGCGCCACGGCCAAATATCTTCAATCAGCTTTCCATCCCATGAGCGCGCCGCGGACTGTTCGCCCTGATGATCGCGGAAATAGGGCATGCCGTCGTAGCCGGTATTCTTTTGCGATGTGACCCAGCAGAGGCCGTCCCCATAGATCATGGGGTGCCAGCCTTTCTCCTTCGCGGCGGCCATGAACTCGCGCATGGGCGCATCGCCGCCGACGGGCGGAAACGCATCGGGCTGCACCCACGGGCCGCCCTTCTCCCAGTTGAAAACGATGGGGATCAGGGGGCTTTCAAACTCCCGGGCCAGCTTGTCGAGGAATGGAAGCGCGTTGGTTACCGGGACGTAGTCGGGATTGGGAGTGGCGGGACCGTCCCAGTCGCCATGCCCCTGCATGGGAAAGGCGATGGCCACGGGAGACTGCGCCATCCATTTTGGAATGTCGCTGCGCTCGCTCATCTTCCTGCTGCAGAATGGCTGCTCCGATGTCCAATTCCTATAGATCTCGGCGGCCGCATACCAATCGCCTTGAAAGGAACCGAGCACGACGTTATAGGACATGCGGGTGCGGGAGGGGCCGCGCGTGCCGGGAAAATGGCCCAGACCGATGGTGACGCCATCGTCCTCCATCAACGGACTGAGAAATTTCGGCAATCCTGTGGGGTCGTCGCAGGCAATGTAGAGGCCGCCCGCGCTGTTGTAGTGAGCCATTAACTGAGTCGATATCCATTGGCCCGGATAGTTGTTGGAGCGCCATACTTCAGGGGTATTGCGCTCTCTTCCTCCCCAAGCGGACAGGGCGGCGGAAGGAACGATGGGAGTGGCAAGCTGGCCGTCCTGATTGGAGACGAGGATGTACCCTGGGTCGGCGCCGGGTTGATCGTAGGGCACCTCAATCACGGGAAACTGGATGTGGCCGATCCAATCGGCGTTGCGGTGGTCAAGTTCGAGATTCCAATAAGTGAGCGACTGATGAGCGGGACAACGAATGGTGACGCGCGCATCGAGGGGCAGATCGGCGATGCCCGTGAAGTCAATGGTGATGGTGTGCTCGCCGGCATTGTTCTCCGTCTTGACCGCGACGTGCTTCGCTTCAGCCGCAGTGACTGTCCTGAACGCGAAGTGGTCATCCATAAACTCGATTTTGAAAAGCGGCAGGTTTGCCTGGTCGGGAATCAATAACTCGCGACCCGCTCCGTGATTGGACCGAAATGAAAGAATCGAGCCCCTGACGGGATCGATCATCAGCCGGTAGCCAGGATTCTCAACCACCACCGGAGCCGGCGCCGCAGCTTCGCGGGAAGCATCCACGTGGGTGTACTGGGCAGACGCCTCGGCGGCGTCGGCGGCAAGAATGATCGCACCGGTGGCGGGGATGCAGGTGGTTGCGGCAGTGGTGGCGGCGGCGGAAAGAAACCGCCGGCGGGAAATCTTCTGGCTGTCGTCCATGGCTTTGGCGTTCTCCTCTTTCACTCGATCGCGAATCCAGGAAGGGCAAGCCAGCAATGAGTTTAAGTGGATGCTTCCCGGACTTCTATTTCGATTCGCATTGCATTCTACCCCTTGCGGCCTGGTCCTAGAGCGGAATCGAAGGTGACAGGCTTCATTGACAACGGCGCGGGGGCTTGGGGAAGATGGAACGTTTGAGCCGGTATCCTTTTTGATCCGCGTGTTGGTGAGGAAGGCGTGGCGGCGGTAAGGTGAACAGATGGCCGGCAAAACTGCTTCCGGGGTGGAGTGCGACCTAGACTCCCAACCCGGGGTACGGTTGGGGCGCGTGCGCTGGACGATCTGCGCCATGCTGTTCGTCGCAACGACGATCAACTACATGGATCGCCAGGTAATCGCGATTCTGGCGCCCACACTGCAACACAGCATCGGCATGACGGAAGCGGACTACGGTCATGTGGTGGCCGCGTTTCAAATTGCCTACGCGCTGGGCCTTCTGGTTGCCGGGCGGTTTGTGGACAAGGTGGGCACGCGCATCGGCTACATGGTCATCATGGCGGTCTGGAGCCTCTCCGCGATGGGCCACGCGCTGGCCAACTCGGTGTTGGAGTTCGGCATTGCGCGCGTCTCGCTGGGGCTGGGCGAATCGGGCAACTTTCCCGCGGCCATCAAGACTGTGGCGGAGTGGTTTCCGCAGAGCGAGCGCTCCTTGGCCACGGGCATCTTCAACTCAGGTACCAATGTGGGCGCGGTGCTGGCGCCGCTGATTGTGCCCTGGATCGCGTTGCACTATGGCTGGCACGCGGCTTTTCTGGTGACCGGCGGCTTTAGCGCGGCGTGGATTCTGTTGTGGTTTGCCAACTACCGCAAGCCCACGGAACATACCTCGTTGAGCGGCGCGGAGCTTCGCCACATCAATCAGGAAGTGGCGGAGAACGCGGGCCCGTCGACACAGTGGGTCAAATTGCTGGGCTATCGCCAGACGTGGGGATTTTCAATTGCCAAGTTTCTTACCGATCCCATCTGGTGGTTCTACCTGTTCTGGATGCCGAAATATTTCAGCGCGAATTTTCACCTGGATTTGTCGCACCTGGGGCTGCCGCTGATCATCATCTATAACGCTTCGGCGGTGGGCAGCATCGGCGGAGGCTGGCTACCCGCACCGTTCCAGCGGATGGGGCTCTCGCCGGGCAAGGCGCGGCTGGCGGCCATGCTGCTCTGCGCCTGCTGCGTGGTTCCTATCGTGACGACCACCTATCTGCAGTCGGAGTGGGCGGCCATCGGGCTGCTAAGCCTGGCCACGGCCGCGCACCAGGGCTGGTCGGCCAATCTTTTCACCACGACTTCAGATATGTTTCCGCGCAGCGCGGTGGGGTCGGTGACGGGCATCGGCGGGATGGCTGGATCGGCCGGGGGCGCGTTGCTGGCCTTCTACGCAGGACACATTCTGCAACTGACGCATAGCTACACAACCCTGTTTGCCATCGCGGGCAGCGCCTACCTGCTGGCGCTTGCGATTCTGTATTGGCTCGCGCCGGGATTGAAGAGAGCTGAATTTTCCGTTTGAGGTTTGTTTGCGCCGCAGGGAGCGCCGGACCTCTTCGAACCTCAATGTAGTTGAGGGTTGCGCCGGATGCGGGTTGACGAAAATCTGGCGGGCGCAGCCGGTTCTACAATAGGAGATCATGGGAAACAATGGTTTGAAACTCAGCAAGTATTCGGTGGGAACCGGGGACAGGTTCGCGCACCAGGCCAAGGCGCAGTTGCAGGCCTGCATCAAGGCTCTGGAAAACGGAGTTGAGGTTGTTCCGGTGTGGAACAAGTCGAACCGCGAACATACGATCATCGGCTCGGAACCATTGTCGGTGCGGCAGGCAGCGGATGCAGCCGTGAAGGCGCTGGGCTGGAAGCTGCCATACTTCTGCGATGCCGATCACATCACGGTGAAGACTGTCGGGCGTTTTCTGGATTCGAGCGACTTCTACACCATCGACGTAGCCGACTACATCGGCCAGCCGGCGAAGGAAGAAGACATTGAAAGCTTCGCGAAGCGGCACACGGAACTGCTGGGGCGCATCCGGCTCGAAGACACCGACGAGGCCTTCGAAATTACGGCGCAGAGTCTTCGCCAGACAGCCCGGAAGTACCTGGCCGCGGTGAAACAGGCAGGCGAGGTCTACCGCATCATCGTGCAGGCCAAGGGCAAAGGAAACTTTATTCCCGAGGTCTCGATGGACGAGACAGACAGCGCGCAGAGCCCTCTGGAGCTGCTGATTATTCTGGCCGCGATTGCCGATGAAGGTATCCCTGTGCAAACCATCGCGCCGAAATTCAGTGGACGGTTCAACAAGGGCGTGGACTATGTGGGAGACCTGGCGCAGTTCGAGAGCGAGTTTGCTCTCGATGTGGCGGCCATCGACTACGCGGTGGGTCACTTTGGATTGCCGGATAACCTGAAGCTGAGCGTGCACTCGGGCAGCGACAAGTTTTCGATCTACCCCTTAATTCACGCCGCCATGGAGCGCTTCAATGCCGGCGTGCATTTGAAGACGGCGGGAACTACCTGGCTGGAAGAGTTGATCGGCCTGGCTGAAGCAGGAGGCGACGGGCTGGCGCTGGCCAAGGAGATCTATGGCGAAGCGTTTGCGCACCGCGAAGAACTTTGCGCGCCCTATGCGACGGTAATCGACATCGATACCGCCAAGTTGCCTTCTCCGGAAGAGGTTCGCGACTGGTCGGCGGAGGAATACACGTCGGCATTGCGGCACGTGCGCGGAGCGGCGGCTTACAACAGCAGCCTTCGCCAGTTGCTGCACGTTGGATTCAAGGTCGCGGCGAAGATGGGACCGCGGTACCTGGATCTGCTGGATGCCAACGAGGCGGTGATTGCGCGCAACGTGACGGAGAACCTCTACCACCGCCATATCGCTCCGGTGTTCCTGGGACGCAAGAGATAACCGGGTCGCGCAGATTTGTTTGCAACAGGAATGGAGTCACGATGAGTACGCAGATTCTTAGTCTTGAAGGCAAGGTTGCAGTGATTACCGGAGGAACCTCCGGAATTGGACGCGCCATGAGCCTCGGCCTGGCCGACGCGGGCGCAGATGTGATTGCCACGGCACGCCGCCAGCAGCAGGTGAACGAAACCGCAGACGAGATCAAGGCACGGGGACGCAAGACGCTGAGCCTGGCTTCGGACGTATGCGATCGGGCATCGCTGGAAAAACTGCTGGCCGCCACGCTGGACGGATTTGGCAAAGTGGACATCCTGATCAATTGCGCCGGAATAATCAAGCGCACGCCGACGCTGACGGTGCCGGAAGAAGAGTGGGCCGACATCCTGAACACCAATCTTACGGGGACACTGCGCGCCTGCCAGATTTTTGGCAAGCATATGCTGGACCGCGGGTATGGGCGGATCATCAACATTGCCTCGCTGAACAGTTTTGTGGCGCTGAACGAAGTGGCCGCGTACGCCGCGAGCAAGGCCGGCGTGTCGTCGCTGACGCGTTCGCTGGCGGTGGAGTGGTCAAAGAAGGGCGTCACGGTGAACGCCATCGCCCCGGGGGTTTTCCGCACCAACCTGAACGGCGCATTGCTTGACGGCACACCGCGGGGGCACGAGTTGCTGATGCGCACACCCATGGGACGCTTCGGCAAGACCGAGGAGTTGGTTGGAGCCGCGATTTATCTGGCCTCCGATGCGGCTTCGTTCGTGACCGGACAGACGCTGGTTGTGGATGGGGGATTTCTGGCCAGCGGCGTCAATCAGTAATGTTGATGCGCGCACTATAGAATCGATGACATGCGGACGGCCGCAAGGTAAATCCTGACGGAAGTGAGGCAGTTGCCGGCGACGCATGGCACGCCGGTACCCACTATGCAGATGAAGACCCAATTCGCATTTGGCAAGAATGGCATTGAGGTCGCAGTTCCGGAAGGCTTCGAGTACCAGGTGATCCGGAGCCGCGGGGCCAAGGGCCTGAGCGACGTGCAGGCTGCATTGGACGCCGCACTGGATCATCCGATCGGCTGCCAACCGCTTTCGGTGCTGGCGGCGGGGAAAAAGACGGCCGCGATTTCAGTCTGCGACATCACCCGGCCGGCGCCAAACTCAGTGACGCTGCCACCGCTGCTGGCGCGTCTTCACGCAGCCGGAATTCCCGTGGAGGGCGTTACCATCCTGATTGCGACCGGACTGCACCGGCCAGCGCCGCAGGAGGAAATCGAACGCATCGTGGGGCCGCAGATTGCGGCCAGCTATCGGATTGTGAATCACGATGCGCGGATGCTTGCGCAACATCGCGCGCTCGGATCGACAAAGAGAGGAACGCCGGTCTATATCGACGAACGATTCGTGGCCGCGGACCTGCATATCACGCTTGGCTTTATCGAGCAGCATTTGATGCTGGGTTTCTCAGGCGGCCGCAAGCTCATCGCACCCGGGCTGGCGGCGCAGGAGACCATCAAGGTGATTCATTCGCCGGGTTTCATGCGGGAGCCGCTGGCCACCGAGGGGTCCATCGCGGGCAATCCGCTGCATGCGGAGCTGCTGGAGATCGCGGCCATGGCGCGGCACGACTTCATTCTGGATGTGACCCTGACACAGTCCAGAGAAATCTCCGCAGTCTTTGCCGGCGATCCGCGCAAGGCGCACGCCGCCGGCGTGGAGTTTCTCGAGGAGACTTCGCTGGAACGGCTGCCGGAGGCGGCGGACGCGGTGATTACGAGCGCGGCGGGCTATCCGCTGGACCTAACGTTCTACCAGTCCACCAAGGGGCTTACCGCGGCACAGCATATCGTGAAGACGGGGGGCCGGATTCTGCTGCTTGGAGAGTGCGCGGAGGGAGCCGGATCGCCCGAATTTGCACGCAAGCTGCAAGCGTTCTCAGGATTCGAAAGCTTTCTGGATGAGATTCGCGAGACCGCAGTAGAAATCGACCAGTGGCAGTTGGAGAAGGTGGCCCTGGCCGGGCTGAAACATAAGCTGGTGTTTTACACACCGGGCGTTTCTGCCACGCAACTCGGCAGCCTGGGAGCACAGGCTTTCGCGGATCTGGATGAAGCTGTCGCCTGCCTGCTGGACGGCCTTCCCGCGGGCGCGCAGGTGGCGCTGGTTCCCGAAGGCCCCTACACATTTGCCCGGGCATTCTAAAGCAGAACCAACTCCCGCCCAGGCGGCAAAAACGAATCGATGCGGAAAGTGAAGACCGCTATCGAATAGGCATCGCAGTGACTCCGCGCGAATTCACTTTAGCCATGATCGACACCGCAAGAGGCCAGACCGCCTTCGCAGTTTGAACCGCACAGCGAAGCAACCGCGCTCACACTTTTTCTTTGGCCAACAGGCTCTCGATCTCTTCGAGGGTGCGGTTCTTCGTCTCCGGCAGCGCGAAGAAGATATAGGCAAACGACAAGGCGCAAATCACGGCGTATCCGACAAACACAGTGGGCGCGGAAAACATCTTGATGAGGCTGAGGAAAGTTGCCATCACGCAGGAGACCGCGATCCAGAGCGCAAGGTTGGCGATGGACATGGCGCGCCCGCGGATGCGGTTGGGAAAAAGTTCTGCCATGCAGACCCAGACCGCGGTGCCCAGGCCGAAAGCAAAACAGGCTACGTAGCCCAGCACCGGGACGAGGAGCAACAACGGGCGACCGGGGAGCAGATGCATCATGACGGCGAAAGCCACGAGGCACAGGCCCATGCCGCCGGTAGCTGTCAAAAGCAGGGGGCGGCGGCCGAGGCGGTCGATGAGCAGAAGGCCTACGATGGTGCAAACCAGATTGACTACTCCCACCAGCACATTCATGCCGATGGCCTGGGAAGCGCTGGCGCCGGCGTGTTCGGCAAAGAGAATGGAGCCGTAAAACAGCACCGTATTGACCCCGGTGACCTGCTGAATGATAGCCAGCATGACAGCCAGCACGAGCGGCCTGCGGAGGGCGCGGCCCAGCAATTCGCGGTAGGTGCCCGACTCCTCGCGGATGGCCCGGCCGATCTCAGCGAGTGCGGCGTTGACCTCGCTCTCGGGCGTAATCTGGCGCAGGACGGACGCGGCACGCTCCGTGCGGCCCATCTGCAACAGCCAGCGGGGACTCTCCGGAATCCACGGCAGCAGGGCGCACAAGGCAAGCGACGGCAACGAGTCTATGGCGAACATCCAGCGCCAATTGTCGTGCGGCAGCTTGGCCAGCTCGTAGTTGCACACGAACCCAATCAGGATTCCGGTGACGATGGCCAGTTGGTTGAGCGTGACCAAGCGGCCGCGCATCGATGCCGGGGAGACTTCCGCAATATATAAAGGCCCGATCAGCAAAGCCGCCCCTGCGGCCACACCGGCCAGCAGACGCGCGGCCAGCAGTTGCTCGACATGGGTGGACGTGGCGGCGCAGAGCGCCCCGGCGAAGAACACCGCACCGGCGCTGAACAGCACTGCACGGCGTCCGAAGCGGTCGCTGCCCCACCCGCCCAAGAGCGCTCCGACGGCGCAGCCCCAGAACAGCATCGACGTGACCAGCCCGGTGGCCACGGTGCCCAGCTGGAACGCGGTCCGCAGGAAGACCAGCGCGCTGTTGACGACGGCTACGTCGTATCCGTAAATCAGGCCCGCGGTTGCCGCGCTGGCGGCCACCAAAATGACAAAAAAAGAAGACTTACCGCCTTGCTGCATGATCGTCACGTCCAGAAAGCCTAATTGCGGAACCCGCACAGGAACAAATCTGCACACAAAAAGCAGGAGGAAACCGGACAAATTCCCCGCAAACCGAGATTGCGTATTTTTGCAGATTATACACGCCGATGCGTCATCACTATGCTCCTTTATGTTGAAAAGGCGCATTTTGGTGCCTATAATGAAGCTTTATGAGCACACAATTTAAAGTGAATCCCCAACCGACTTTTGTGGATTGGAGCACCGGCGACCTCTCCGGAGAGGGTATCGAGGAGTCGGTGAAGACCCTGGGCCAGTTGGCCGGCCTGTTCAAGGACGAGGCGGCGTGGCGGAGTATGGATCCGGTCACCGAGGTCTATCGGGTCAGGTTCTGGAGGCCGGTTCCGGAAGGGACCAGCGGCGGACTTTTCTGGGGCGCGACGATTCTGCAGCCGGGCCGGGTGGGGGACGAGTACTTCATGACCCACGGCCACTTCCATGCCATCCGCGACCGTGCGGAGTATTACGCTACCGTGAAGGGAACGGGGGCGATGCTGTTTATGGGCGAAGAGGAGCACACCTGGAGCCAGACCATGAAGCCGGGGACAGTGCACTACATTCCTGGGAAAGTCGCACATCGGGTTGTGAATACAGGCCATGAGCCCCTGGTGATTCTGGCCAGCTGGCACAGCGATGCGGGACACGATTACGCCAGCATTCGCACCAAGGGATTTGGCAAGCGCATGGTGGTGCGGGAGGGTGAACCTTGCCTGGTTTGACGGCGCTGGCCATTGACCTTGGCGGCTCGCATGCAGCTTGCGCGGTCGTGCGCGATGGCACTATTCTTGCCAGCCGCAGCGTACCCGCCGACGGCACTTCAGGCATGGCCGGCCTGCTGCCCGCGCTGAAGGAAACCCTGTTTGAGGTGCTGCGCACCGCACAGATAAATCGCGCTGAGTGCTCGGCCGTGGTGCTGGCCTTTTGCGGCATTGTGAGTGCGCGGGAAAAACGCGTGCTGGCCACCAATGCCAAGTTCAACGACGCTACCCGCCTGGACCTGGAAGGGTGGTTCAAGCAGGCCTTCGGGTTGCCTTTCCTGATTGAAAATGACGCCCGGCTCGCGCTGCTGGGGGAGCACAGCTTTGGCGCGGCGCGCGGCACCCAGGACGCGGTGATGGTGACCCTAGGCAGCGGCATTGGCGGCGCGGCGCTGCTGGACGGCCGCCTGTTGCAGAGCAAGCACGGACTGGCTGGAACCATTGGCGGGCATATGCCCGTGGTGCTTGGCGGGCGACTCTGCTCCTGCGGCAATCGCGGCTGCGCCGAGGCTGAAGGCTCAACGGTGTTCCTGCCTGAGATTTATCGCCAACAGCACGGCGGCGCGGAGGGGATGCTGAGCAACAGAAAGACGATGGGTTTTGCCGAACTTTTTGCGGCCATCGAAGCAGGCGACAAGCCCGCTATTGCCGCGCTGGAACACTGCCTGCGCGTGTGGTCGGCGCTGACCGTGGCGTTGATTCACGCATACGACCCGGAAGTGGTGGTCTTTGGAGGATCGGTGCTGAAGCGTGAAGCGGAGATTCTGCCTCGCCTGCAAGAGCATGTTGCGGCGCACGCCTGGACTCCGGGGCGCACCGTGCCGCTGCGGCCCGCGGCTCTGGGCTCGGACGCGGCGCTTCTCGGCGCCATCCCACTGATGGAGTACAGCCTTTGACCCGGCCTTCCGGTTTCGACAAACATCCTTCCGTAACCATCTCAGACACAGAGGATGAGTGCGCTTTGGGTTGGCGCGAGATTCTCGATCGATTGCATGCACACGGCGATGCGCGGCGCATTGCGATTGAATGTTATCCCGGTGTGCTGCTGGAGCCTTTGCGACGCGAACTGGTCGCTCGCCTGACGCCGGAATTGGTGTTGGAGAGCGCGGAAGCCCTGTTGGCCGCGCCGGAGATTGAAGCAAGATTTGCTGGGCGGCTGGGCGACGACCCGGTGTTTGGCAGCATGCTGCCTGTCGCGCTGGAGGAGTTTTTCGATCCGGCCAAGCTCGATCAGACCCGCCGCACGGCAGAGAATACACGCGGCCGGGTGATCGCCATTGGCACCGGGGCCACGCTGCTGCTGCCCGCGTGGGACTTGTTGATCTATGCGGATGTGGCTCGCTGGGAGATTCAGCAACGGCAGCGCCGGAGGCAGGCCCCCAGCCTGGGACTCGCGAATGCAGATGCGCCACCGGGGCAGCTTTACAAGCGAGGGTTCTTTCTGGATTGGCGCGCCGCCGACACCAAGCGGCATGAGATTTACGACAAGGTGAACTTCTGGATCGACGGCAATGTGCCCGAACAGCCGCGGATGCTGCGCGGAGACACGCTGCGCGCCGCTCTGGCCACGGTGAGCCGGCGGCCATTCAGCCTGGTGCCCTTCTTCGATCCCGGCCCGTGGGGCGGGCAATGGATGCGGCGCCGGTTTGATCTTCCCGATGGTCCAAAAAATTATGCGTGGGGCTTCAACTGCGTGCCCGAAGAGAACAGCCTGGCGCTTCGCTTTGGAGCCCGCAAGTATGAGCTGCCGGCCCAAACGCTGGTGCATGAACAGCCGGAGCGATTGCTGGGCACACACGTCTTCAACCAGTTCGGCGCGGAATTTCCCATCCGTTTTGACTTTCTCGACACCATGGAGGGCGGCAATCTTTCGCTGCAGGTGCATCCCTTGCCGAGTTATATCCACGAGCAGTTCGGGATGGCGTACACGCAGGATGAAAGCTACTACATGCTGGACGCCGCGCCGGACGCGACCGTGTTCCTGGGCTTGCGCGAGGGGATCGACCCGCAGGCGATGGCCGCCGACCTGCACGCCGCGCAGGCAGGTGGACCGGCTTTCCCCGCCGAGACGTATGTGAATGTGTGGCCGGCCCGCAAGCATGATCACTTTCTTATTCCCGCCGGGACCATCCACTGCTCGGGCCGTAACAGCGTGGTCCTGGAGATTAGCGCAACGCCCTACATCTTCACCTTCAAGCTGTGGGATTGGGGGTGCTTGGGCCTGGATGGCCGCCCGCGTCCGATCTATCTGGAGCATGGCCTCAAGAACATCCAGTGGAACCGCACCACCCAGTGGGTGCGCGAACATCTTATCGACCAAGAGATGCCCATAGCCTCTGGAGAAGGCTGGCGCGAAGAACGCACCGGCCTGCATCCGCTCGAATTTATTGAGACGCGCCGTCACTGGTTTAGTGTCCCGGTGCATCACGACACACGAGGCAACGTGAACGTGCTCAACCTGGTTGAAGGAGACGCCGCAATTGTGGAAAGCCCCGCCGATGCGTTTCCACCGTTGACCGTGCATTACGCCGAGACCTTCGTGGTTCCCGCCGCCGTCGGCCCGTATACGATCCGCCCTGCAGCGGCGAGCGCAAAGCCGCTGGCCACCATCAAAGCCTATGTAAGAGGAGGTGCATAATGTCGGTGCCGCTGGAGTTCTGTCCTGATCTGCCGCTCTGTCTGTCAGAGACCGGGCTGGCGATTGAGTATGGGCGCGGCGTCTTCGGCCCCCAGCCGGAGATGCGGCGCTTGGATGCGATTCGGCCCAGCCTGCGCGATCCCCAATGTAGCGGGCCCGATCCCGTTTACGGAATTGCCATGGACATCGGACGCGAATCCGACTGCGCTCTGCTGGAGGAGCGCATGCTGCTGTTTGGCGCGGTGGTGTATGCCGCGGGCGCTCTGGGCTCAGAGCCGGTGCGCTCCCAAGGCCACATTCACGCGATCTCTCCGCATAGCGGCTGGTCTGCACCGGAGATCTACGAGATCTGGAGCGGGAAGGCAATCGTGTATGCGCAGGAGCGCGCCGAAGACGACCCCGGGCGCTGCATCGCCGTGCTGGCGCAGGCCGGAGACACGGTGGTGGTGCCACCCGGCTGGGCGCACTGCACCATCAACGCAGACCCCCACAGCCGCATGGCATTCGGCGCCTGGTGCGATCGCCAGTATGGCTTCGACTACAGCGGAGTTCGCGCTCACCACGGACTCGCATGGTTTCCTATATTGAACGATTCAGGAGCGATTGAGTGGCAGCCAAACCCGCATTACTCTGCATCGGAGCTGGAGCAGCATGGGCCGCGCACATATCCGGAGCTGGGGCTGGATGCCTCGCGCAGCATATACGGTCAGTTTATCGACGACCCGGATTCAATGATGTTAGTAGCGGATCCCCAGCGAGCCGCTGACCAATGGGCCACATTTGCGTCCTGACCTTAGTTAGACTCGCCGGACCTCGATACCCTTCTCTAAGAACGGCTCGACCAACTTATCTGTAGCATCGATGTCTGTAATCAAAATGTCAATGTCGCCGGTGGGACAGATGAGCCAGTTAGCAACTACGCCCAGCTTGCTATGATCGGCTACGGCAATCTTCTTCTTAGCCTGGTGCACCATGCTGCGGTTGATATCCACCTCATCCTCATTAAAACAGGTCAGGCCTCGTTGCGCATCGATACCGTTAACGCCAATAAATAGGATATCTACATAGACTCCACTCATGATTGCAATCGCAGCCGGCCCCACCAGCGAGAACCAGTCTCCGCGCAGATGACCTCCGGTGACAAAGACATGCACGTCTTTCCGGTTGCTCAGTTCCATTGCCACGTTCACATTGTGTGTCACGACTGTAATGCCGCCCAGCGTATGCAAGCTGCGCGCGATCTCTGTAGTGGTGGTTCCTGCGGTCAGTGCGATCGTATCCCCTGAAGAGATCAACTCCGCAGCCGCAAGGGCGATCCGCCGCTTCTCATCCGAAAAGCTTCCCACCTGTTCCTGGAACGACCGGTCGTGTCGAAATGCCTCGTAAAATAACGGCTCGATCGGTATCGCACCCCCATGCGTCCGGCGCAACATCCCGGATTCTTCTAACTCCTGCAGGTCGCGGCGAACCGTGGCCAGTGACACTTCCAGCTTCTCGCTCAAAGCTTCTACCGAAGCGGAACCTGCCTGCCGCAGTTCCCGCAAAATAATTGCTGCGCGATTGGCCTGTTTCTCGCTTCGCTCGTTCATTTCTTGCCCCCGCATAACATCATGGCAGTAAGTTGCTCACCAAGACAACCTTCCTCGCTCGATTGTAATGCTGCGCCCAGAACAAACGGCACAGGAATATATGACTCCCATCTGGTAAGTCCCTATCCGCTCATCGCAACGGCTAACTCAAGCCTGAATCACGCTGAGCCTGTATACGTGTTGAGGTGCTTCAAGCGGTGCCAGATGCGCCGCCCCTTGCCCCATAATTGTCGCTGACACATAGTATTCGGCGATCGCGGCTTCCGCCTCAAATGGACCCAGGCGTGCTTCATAAACGTGACGGCCGGCCAGTTTTGCTGTTTGACTCGACCACTCGTTCCGCCCCTGGCACCGGACATGCAAGAGGACGTCTGCCGCGGCCTCCTCGCCAGGGACCACAATGAAGACTCGAACCGTATCTCCAGCCGCCAGGAGGGATGGCCTTGTAGGCATAAAGACGCGAGTGGAGCACGCTGATTTCGCCGTTATCGCGGATTCATATGCCTGATTCACCTCCGCTGGAAGCTCACCCAGGAACTCCTTGATGGAGAGGCGCAACCTTTCCAGCGAAATACGCACAAACTTGTTCTGCATCGAAGCAAGCTGGCCCTGGTCGTTGCGCGTGCTGACGATGTTCTGATAAGTAAGCATCGTTTGGCGCACCAGAGGGGCCATAGTTAGCCAAAGCGGCACCCCTTTGCTCAACACCAGTTCTCGTGCATCATCCTCTTTGCTGTCGGCGCGCAGCTTTGTTGCTTCAGTTAGAATGCCGCCTACCTCGTGCGCTAGCTCCAACGCATCGCAGTAAGGCACCATGAGACCGACAAAGCCAGAGAAGTATCCTAGGCGCTCCTTCTCGGTTGGGGATGACGCTTCGCCGGCAATCTCGCGGAATCTCTCCGCAACCTTCCGTTGCATGGAGAGAAGGGCCAGGTCCGGTTGGCTGGATTCGTAATTGAAAGCTTCGCTGTAATCGCCGCTAAGTTCAGCTTGCACTGCGTGACCATCTTCCCCGTAAGTACCTCGAAACGTCGAGGAAATCTTACGGTTCTGATCGCAATCAATAAACAAGCCGGCTAAGCTTGCAGCCCTCTCGCCTAAAGCCTGCGCGGCACTGAAGGATCGATAGTGGGTCGCGGCTGAGAGCTCGGAATTCCAGGCTGCACGCGCCAAGTAAGTTGCAGTCGGATCGACGATGCGGTGCCGCCAATGAATCCCCAGCATTCCCTGGCAGCCGTAGGACTGCGCGCGCTTCATGTCGCTCTCAAAACGGCCGGCGCGAAACTGCGGAAGCCACATCGAGGGATCGTCCTCCAACCAGGGAATCGGCCAGCGTTCACGGCTTTCTAGTTTGCCAAACTCCTCACTTACCGGGTCCCATCCCAGCGTGTCGCTCAAGGCCGCAAACACTATGTCCCCGGGCAAGCGCTGATGAAGGGACTGGAAGTTGCGCACCACGCCACCCCAGCCAGCGAGTACAAGTTGTTTTTGCGGAGCATTTCTGCGCAGAAAGTCGTGGGCTTGCTTGAATGGCGTTACAGAAAGTGGAATGTTCTTTTTGCGGCTATCCCAGTTTGCACCTTCATCTTCCCAAAGCCATACATAGTCAACCATTGGATAGCGTTCCAACAGGTCGGCAAGACGGCGCTCCAACAGATCTTTGCCCGTTGTGGATTCGATAAGTCCTCCTGGATGCGACTTAGCTTCAGGAGGAAGAGCGCGCAACATCTCATTTGGGACTTGGTAAGGTTCAAACCCGATCCCTGTACGAATCCCGAGCTTTGAGGCGTATACGAAGGCCGACCGCAACATCTCTGTTGTGCGATCGGCGATCTCCCAGTTATCAGCGGCGAGTCTGGTGGTATCTGCTCCGAATGTCTCCCTGTCAAAGAACTGTGCCGCTCCCATCTTGAAAGTCGAGGTTCGCTGGGGAAGATAGCCCCAACTCGCCATGGTCGTGTCTTCCAGGGCAGCACGATGTCCGGCGCCTGCGAAGTTGAAAGATAAGTATGCTTCCGCAATGGGATCGGTCTGCGTATAGGCATGCATCCCGAACATATTGAACCGCATGCGCAGCATGTTAGCGAAGTAAGCCTTGAAATCTTCATCGTTATACACACTGATGCAGTTCAGAAAGTCCGGCCATGGCAGCAGACCGCGCACCGAAAACCTCGGCGTCGCCGTCCACGGTTGTCCGGGAGCGGGCAGATTGAGAGCGGCGGGTGTATTGAGAGGGACCGTCTCGCCATCCAGACCGAAAACAACGCCCTGACGTTCGAGAAAATCGAAAACAGCATACAGCAGCGCCTGATCGCTGGCAGCAGTGAAAGTCACTTGCCCGTTCACCGTGCCGATGTCGTACTCTTCGCGTACCTTGAACCTGGCGGGGTCGATTGTCAGGATGCAATGAACAATCCCCTCGCCTGTGTGTGCCTCATCGGCCAACATAACCTCAGGAACAATTCTCAGAGATCTCAATCCGCCGAGAAGCTCGGTTACCGCAAGCTTAGCTTGAACACTATCGGGGACCTTGCTCTGGATTGTGATTCGGCGAGGTGAATTACCTTTTCCTGGCTTCTCAGCGCGCGCGATCAAGCTGCCCGTGGCAGCGAGTGTACCAGCTTTCAAAAACTCCCTGCGGTCGATCATTAGCTATTCCCCTGCTCCGTTGCCCCCCACCATAAGTGGTGTGTCCGCGGGCTTGCTTAACATGAGAGACTTCACACCACCACGAGGTAGCTGATGTGTAGCCAAATGCTGAAATCGAACTTAGCCGACTTTCACCACCAGGCTATCTGAAACTATCGTGTGACGGCGAGGTCGTCGAATTGCACTTTGTTCCATCCTGTTCCAAGAGCAAACATCCCATGCGCGTGCGAGCTATCAGAGACTTTTGCCAACTGAACTCCATCGAGCGCGGCGGTAATCTGTCTTCCATGGAAGGCCAATGCAAAGCGATGCCACTTCCCCGGCGAGAGACTTACGGACCCCGATGCCAGCGAGATTGGCGGTTTCTTATAGGTCGCAGACAGCAGATTCCACCCGCCATCGGACTGCACGCTTAGAACATAGGCGCTGGGATAAATTGCATCTCCATCCTGGAATACATCGGACGAGTCGATTCTTCCCATCACGGTCGCTGCCCCGGAGTTATTCAACATAAAGTCTGCTGCGACTTCGTAGTCCGTCCAGAGCACATCCCCGGCAATGGTGAATGGATCAGGCAAAGGCCCCCATGGAATCGGCCTTTCCGTAATCACCTGGCCGAGGCAGCGGCCACTTCGGCCTACGCAAGGCTGAACCTCAAACGCTCCATCCTGATCGGATAAATACCTTGGTGCGTGCCCAGGCTGCCCGCTCTCAAAATCGTCAGCGTAAGGCATCGGAAAGGGCTTCTGCGCGGGTAGCTGTGCGTTTCCCTTACCCTGGCCGGTGGTCGTTGTGAGCGAATAGATGGAGTCAGGCTCAAAGGTTAAGGTGAAGGCGCCATCTTTTGGCTTCACTTCGGCGATGTGCTCAAAGGTCTTGCTGTTGTTCGTTTCCCATATGTGCACTATGTCTGCTGAGAGACCGCCGGTGATGGTAAATCTAACTTGCTGTGGCTGCTTCGCATCGACCGATTCCAGAACCAGGCTCCAGTCTTTTCTGTTGGGAGACTTAAAGGCTACATAAGTTCCCTTCTCGGGCAGGTAACCCGAGGATAAGTCAAGATATTGCCATCCAGGTTGGGCAAACTGTGTTGTATGCGCTGTAACCCAGATTGCAGACTGCACATCGTAATATCCCGACCACGGTGTATTGGCGTACATAAGTCCTGAATTGGGGGCGGCCAGGATGTCGTAATACGAAGTAATCGGGCTCCATATCTCGGTTTTGGTCATTGCCCCTTCGAGATAGTTCCTGTTGTAGACAGTGGCGAGGATGCGTCCGCCGATGGGCCATGCACGTGACAGAATGGGTCCGCCGCCGCTGTTCGGCTGATCTTCGCTCGACCATAGCGGCTTGCCACTTCTTCTTGCGGAGTCTGTAGTGGTAATCTCTCCATTGTCCAGCGGATAGTGGACGCCAATCACATCGGCAGCAGCATTCAGCGCAGGATCCACTTTGATCTCATCGGCGATGGCCCACTGCCCTTTGCCTTCCCCGATGTACTCATCGCAACACACTACCTTTGTGCTCAGGCGCCGCTCCTGAAGTGCGCGATGCAGCTCCTTGACGTACTCCGCGTCATAGACCTTCTCGTTCCACACCCCTGCATAACTGATGGTGAGACCGTACTTATCCCGAGCACCTTTGATAAAGTCGGCCATATACTCGACAGTATCACGAGAATAGAACTTGCCATTGCCCACCCATCCGGGTGCTCCCCAGGGAAGTATGTCGAGAATGATGTCAGGGTTTCGCTTGTGGGCCTCGACCATCAGCCACCACTCGTAGCCACGGGTGTAGTCATGATCGTTGCGCGTCCGCATGTGACTTGGTTCTGAGCCGTCCGTAGAATTCACGTCGGCGCCGACTTCGACTTTCAGGTGCTGCAGAGCAGCTCCATAGCCCGGCTTGAACAGATAGTCGAGGATCTGGCTTCGCTGCGGCTCAGGATAGTCAACAAGCAGCCGGGACGATGCTCCCGCACTAAGGGCGCCGAGTCCCTCAAACGTGCGGCCAGGACTCCGCCCGTCAATGATAATGATTTTGTCCTGAGCGCGGCAAAGGGTCGCGCTGAAAGCCAGTACCACCCCAACAAAAAGCCACAACATCAAACTAACTGTGCTCAGTCTAACTGCCCAATAATGATGAATGCTCATGAACGGCCCCATGACGCGGTTGGTGCCCACGGTGCTCAAGACTCTATGCGGAGTTTGCGAACCTGCATTCGGGCTAAGTCGCTGGACTTATCGCTTCGGAAACCGCCGCATCCACTTGGTGGCAGATTATCTGCATCACAGGGAGCGCGCCAATCGACTTGCGCGGACTGCAAGCTTTTGCTGCAGACTGGGAGGCGCATTTCATCAGGCCGCTTTGTCAGGATGGCAAAATTGCCTGGCCGTTACCACGGCCTGGCTGGCGTTCTCACTGTAGCCGTCAGCGCCTATTTCGCGAGCGAACTCGGGCGTGACCGGCGCACCGCCCACCATCACCTTGACACTTTCGCGCAGCCCGGCCTGCTTCAATGCTTCGATCGTAGTTCTCATTGAAGGGGCGGTCACCGTGAGCAGCGCTGACAGGCAGAGGAGGTCCGGCTTCAGTTCCCTGACTGAAGAGACAAACTTGTCGGGACTTACATCGGCGCCTAAATCGGTAACTTCAAACCCTCCTCCCTCAAGCATCGAAGCTACCAGATTCTTGCCGATATCATGCAGATCGCCCTTGACCGTGCCGATGACGACCTTTCCGGTGGGCTTGGTTCCAGAAGCGGCCAGGAGCGGGCGCAACAGGGTCAGTGACCCCTTCATCGCCCGAGCGGCAAGCAGGAGTTCCGGCACAAAGTACTCCTCACATTCATAGAGCCTGCCCACTTCTGCCATTGCCGGAATCATCGTGTCAGAGATCAACACCGCTGGATCCAGCTTTTCCGCGATGGCCTCCTGCGTAACTGCAACAGCAGTCTTTGCATCGCCGTTGAGGACGGCGTCATATAACTTCTTGAGATTTGCCATTTACAATTCCTTCCTATCGGACCCGCACAGTTATGTGGCAACTTCTTGTAACATTACCCGCGTTAATACAAATTTGACTCATGCGCTGAAACTGCGCAACGCATCCACCATTGCGACGATGTTTTCGACCGGCGTCCCAGCCTGAATGTTATGAATCGTGTTGAAGACAAAGCCGCCGCCAGGGGAAAAAACCCGGCAACGGCGCAACACCTGCTCGCGTACCTCCTGGGGCGTGCCAAACGGAAGCACCTGCTGCGTGTCCACGCCTCCGCCCCAAAACACGAGGCGCTCGCCATACTTCGACTTCAGATACTCCGGGTCCATTCCCGTTGCGGAGCATTGCACGGGATTTACGATGTCGATTCCAGCTTCAATGAAGGACTCATAGAATCTTTCTGAAGAGCCACAGCTATGCTTAAAGACTTTCCAGGATGTGTGGCTGTGAATCCAATCGCACATCTGCTTGTAGTATGGCAACCACAATTCGCGAAATGTGGGGACGGAGCAGAACGAGGAAGTTTGTGTGCCGAAGTCAGTGCCACAGAGGAAGAGAACATCGATCGAGTTACCTATGCGTTGATAGATGCGCTGCAGATTCTCGATTGCAATCTCCACCTGGCGGGAAAACACCTGGTGTATATAATTCCGGCGGCTGCGGGTGGAAACGTACCACTCCGCCACATCGCGGATGCCGCGCGGGTCCTTGAGCGATATGGCCGGAACCAAAGCAATATCCCCCAGAGCGGTTCCGCCAAAAGATGCAAAGGTTGCGTACTCGCCGGTGCCGGCGGCCCGAGCCTTGGCGGCAATGTCGTCCAGATCGGCCTGGCTTAACAGCTCAAACTCCTGCAGATTGTCGGACGAGTCGAGGTGATCGGGATCGAAGTGATTCTGCCGGATGATGGCGTCGAAGAAATGAAAACCCTTCGGCATGCGGCCCGAAGGAAGGGCCGTAAGGTCGCCCTCGGGATAGATCAGGGTATCTCCATTCTCGGCCACAGTTACATTGAAGTTACCCGGAACAAGCACCTCAAGACCATTAAGCGACCATGGCTTCCAATTTTCGTTGGCAAACCCGAACATCGTTCTAGGCCCAAGGACGGGCGTCACATCCACGCCCAGCGCCAGCTTCAGGTCGTCCTCGACTTCACCCAGCATCTGGAACGGCTCGATAACCTTTACGGGATGCTTCACTAATCCGAAATGGTCGCGGAGTTTCGCAACGCAGCTCACGTGAATCCCAGTTGTGGCGCTGCCTCCAAAATCAATCGGAACACGATCCGGCTGGCGATGGTGTAGAGATTCCAGGACGCGCTGACGGGATGTGTTTACTGCGCTTACATTCGCCATACTTACTCTCTCAACCTAGTGCTTGTAAGTCTCTGGGTAACTCTGTAGCGGCGGTGATGCTGTCAAGACGCATCGCCGTCAACGCCCCGGGCGCCTTACTCCACAAGCTCACACTCGGTCCTCCTTCCAAGCACAATACACAGGATCGGGGACCAATCTCGGCCAGAAATGCTCGTTTTTGCTCGTGACAAGCATACGCCTTGTCTTTTCGATTGACAACGGACACAGGCAGCCGCAAAGGACCGTTTGCGGCTCCTACTTTCGCGGCTCGTCGATGGCCACTGCGCCGACTATCTGATCGTCATAGGTTGCAACGATCCGGTGATGCGGCGGCACCACCAGAAAATCATCATTCCAGTCTCCGGCCAGCAGACGATGAAAGAGTGTTGTGGAGCCGGCAAACTCGTCGAATTTCCAGTTTTTCTCCGTAGCTTCGACTTGCGCCTTCTGCCTGAAGCTGTCATCCACCTCAAGGCCGGTGCTGATAAATGTGAGCCTGCTGTAGGAGTGCTCATAGCTCATCAACTCTTCATAAAGATAGCGACCGCTATCTTCGCCGTACTTCTCGATGAGCGCTTCAAGGCCGCCTTCCAGGCCCAATCCCACAACCTGGTCCTGCAACTCGTCTGCCCGTTCGACCCATCCGATAGATCGGAAGTAGGTGCCCGGATTGGCATTGAAGTACTGCTTATATTTTTCGCGGCTGCCCATCAGCAGCGTAATGCAATCGTGAGCCCGAGGCAGTACCAGCGGCACGCTCCGTGCCTGGACGTCCGCCAACCCGGTGCCACAGAGGGCATAGCCTAACGCGATGGCGTTGTAGCCCTTGCCTTCGGCCGCGTCAGTTGCTTCCTGAATGTGCTCGCGCATCTTCTTTAGGCCCGAATCGTGGAGGCCGGTAGGAAGAAACTGGACATCGATCAGGTGTGGCGAATGCACGATCGCGTCACTCAGCTCACGCAACAACACTCCGCATCCAATCAACAGCAGGCGCATCGATTCCTCCTAATCGTCAGGATGCACACAGTTCGCCGCAACGGTTTCATGGCCGTCGGGGAAACTCATGCAGTCCACGAATTTGTCCTCGAACTCCGGGTCGGACGCCAGGGGGACGTGTTCAATGATCCCCAGGACGGGAAAATGATCGACGCCAATGGAGAGCTTGGCACCGCGAAGGGCCGAGTTACCTGCCGCAATCAGGCGCTCGGCGGGAACCTCAAGAAGCCCGATTCTGCACGCGCTCCGGGGGCGCACGTAATTGCCGAACGCGCCTGCAAGGTGCACACTTTCGATGCCGTCGAGCTCCGCGCCCCAGTGTTCGAGCAGGATGCGAAGACCAGCCGCAATAGCCCCTTTGGCCAGTTGCAACTCGCGGATGTCGGCCTGATAGAGCTCCACCGGATGCTGCAGAGACATCACCTTATCCCCGTTCGCCATCCGCCCGGAGGGCAGGATCGCGCCCATGTCCAGCCCAGCGGCCACAGCGTCGATCAACCCGCTGCCGCAAATTCCTCGCGGCTCCACGTCGCCGATCACGCCGCAGTGCAAGCGCACGCCGTCCCACGACACATGGGAGACCGCGCCCACAGCCGCGCGCATCCCCATGCGGATCGCGCCGGCTTCGAATGCCGTTCCCGCAGCCGTGGATGCGCACAGTATCCGGTCACAGTTGCCCAGCGCAATCTCTCCGTTGGTGCCCAGGTCAATCAGCGCCCGCAGTTGGTGGCCGGCATGCAAGCTGGTGGCAAGAATTCCGGCCAGAATATCCGACCCGACAAAGCCGCCCAGGCAGGGCAGGAAACGAATCACCGCCGATGCGGGAAGGTTCCAGCCAAGCTGCTGCGGCGAGAAGCGCTGCTCGCCCAGGTTTGGCGAGCGAAACGGAACGTGCGCAAGCGGTTCTGCGTCGAGGCCGCAGAAAAGATGGTGCATCACGGTGTTGCCCACCAGCACCACCTCGACGATTTCCGCTGCGCGGCCATCGGCAAGATCGGCGATCATCTGCGCCAGGCAGCTTCGGATGAGCGTAGTGAGCTCGCCATTGCTGAGAGAGAAGCGCACGCGGCTCATCACGTCGGCTCCATGGGCGCTTTGCGGATTCAGCGCCGTGCGCAACCCCAGCACCGCGCCTGTCTTCTGGTCGATAAGCTGGGCGGCCAAAGTGGTGGTGCCGAGGTCGATGGCGACAGCCAGGCCGTGGCGCAGTGACGCTGCGCCTGCCGCGTCATCACTCAGCACCGGCATGCTCCATTGGTCCACTTTTAGCTTGAGCGGGGAGTCTGCGCGAATGCGGCATGCAAGGCGATATCCGGCGGCCAATTCGGCATCGGTGAGTACGAGAAGATCGGCCTCTTGCGGCTCAGCCGCACCCGCAAGCACTTGCACCCGGCATCCTCCACAGGTGCCCGCGCCGCCGCAGGGGAACTCGACTCCGTGCATGGCCAGGATGCTTTCCAGCGTTGAACCCTGCTCGGCATCGAGAACAATGCCCAGGGGATCGAGTTCAATCCGTACCGTTGCGCCCATCGCGTGTACCACCGCCGCCGGCCTGCGCTCGCCCGATCAGGACCAGGTGAGTCAGCCGGCAAAAACTCATCTCATTGTTCGAGCGAGGTCAGGCTCCATAGTATCGGCCATGCCAGTTGTCCATCAAGCCGATGCCGGCAAACATCGCAGCCAGCAAGGGACGAAAAGACGCATCCTTTCTGGAGTGGTACACTTCGTGCGATTCGGAGAACGAAGGGAATCTCGTATGAAGCGTCGTGATTTTGTAAAGTCCATCACAGCCGTGGGAACCGGCCTGTTGCTCCGGCCTGCGTCTACCTACGTGCTCCATGCCGACGAAGTGAAGCCGGACCCCGCGGTCAAGCGCGTGATGGTGGTGTTTAAGTGCCATTTTGACGCGGGATTCATCGATACCCAGACCAACGTCGTGCATAAGTACTTCACCCAATATTTTCCCCAGGCGATCGAGATTGCCCGCGCCCAGAATGCGCAGGGGAAGCGCCGCTATGTTTGGACCACCGGATCATGGCTGCTGCTCGAATACCTTGAACAAGCCTCGCCCGCGGAGCGCGCGACGATGGAACAGGCTATCGCCCGCGGCGACATCGCGTGGCATGCTCTTCCCTTCACCTGGCAGACAGAGATGATGAGCCAATCCATGATCGAAGGCAGCCTGGCGCTGTCGCAAACGCTCGATCGCCGCTTCGGCATGGTCACCAACGGCGCGAAGATGACCGACGTCCCGGGCCACACACGCGGCATCATTCCGCCGCTTGCGAAACACGGCATCAAGTTCCTTGAAATCGGCGTGAATGGCGGCAGCACCGTGGCACAACTGCCGCCGCTCTTTCTATGGAAAGACCCCTCCGGCGCGAGTCTTCCGGTGATGTATCACTGGGACTACAGCGGAATCGCCCGTGTTCCCAGCTCCGACCTGGCGGTGGTGACAAGCGTGCGCGGAGATAACAGCGGACCGCACACGGCGGAAGAAATTGCCGCCGTGTACACCGATCTCGCCCAGCGGTTCCCCCATGCGGAGATCACCGCCTGCACCCTGTCTGAGATGGCCAACGCCATCGAACCGCATCGCGACGCGTTACCGGTCGTCACTGAGGAGATGGGCGATACATGGATCTATGGGGTTCCCAGCGACCCGCTGAAAGTTGCTCGCTATCGCGAAGTATCGCGTCTGCGGGATGGATGGCTGGCACGGCGCAGCTTTCAAACCGGAGATGCGACCGACCTGGCGCTGCTTCGCCACGTGCTGCTTGAAGCAGAGCACACCTGGGGAGCTGACACCAAAACCTGGCTGGATTTTGACAACTACAAGCCTGCGGATCTGGCACGGATGCTGGATACGAAGAACTACAAGGTTGTCCAGTTCAGTTGGCAGGAGAAGCGGCAGGACCTGCTGGACGGCATTGCCACGTTGCCTGCTGCATTGCGCGAAGAGGCTCAACATGCGATCCAAAGCCTGAACCCGGCAGAGCCAAAACTTCCTGCCGATTCTGCCGTACATCCCGCGGGAGCGCCAATCGAGACGGCTCATTACGTAGTAGGAATCGATCCGCACACCGGGGCCATCACTCAGCTCAAGAACAAGACGACCGGCCGCGACTGGGCGAGCCGCAGCAACCCCATCGCGCTGTTTACGTACCAGACACTGTCGCCGCAGGACTATGACCGCTTTCTTGCCAGTTATCTGACCACTAATTCGGATTGGGCAAAGAAGGACTTTGGCAAGCCGAACATTGAGAGGTTCGGAGCCAGGAATCAGGATTGGCAGGCTGCATCAACCACTGTGTATATCGAAGAGACGGCCAGGGAACACCGCATCCTGGCCCATCTTCAACTGCAAGGCGAAGAGGCATTTCGATCCGGCCGCGCTTCCTTTCCGCGCAAAGTTTTCGTTGAGCTCTTGCTGCCCAAAGCCGAGCCGGTGATCTATCTTAATTTGTCGTGGTTCCAGAAGCCCGCAACCCGGCTTCCTGAGGCTCTCTGGCTTACCTTCAATCCCGTCGTCGAAGACCAGAAGAGCTGGACGCTGGACAAATCCGGCGAGCGCATCTCACCTTTCGACGTTGTCGCTTCAGGCAATCGCCACATGCATTGTCTGTCAAAGGGATTCGAATACGGCCAGGGCAGCCATAGGTTCGCAGTGGAGACAATCGATGCGCCGGTGGTCGCGTTGGGCCAAAGGATGCCCCTGGTATTCTCCAATACCCAGCCCGACTTGAGTGCGGGAATCCACTCCAGTCTATACAACAACGCCTGGGGCACTAACTACATCATGTGGTTCGGCGAAGATAGGCGGTTCCGCTACGTCTTACGAGCCTGAAGAGTCTGTGCGCAGGCGAGGAAGTTACTTCCGCGCCTGCGTGACTTATCTTGAATGTAAGTGGAGGGCAGCAACTTATTCCGGTTTGTGGGTCAGGGCATACTCCTGCAGCTTCGCCATATTTGCGACCGGCGTCTCGCGAGGCACCTCGCACCCCGCTCCGATTACATACCGGGGCCCGGCATCCAAATGGCACTGCGTAACTGCTTTTGTTACGTCGCCGCTGTTTCCACGCTGCATAACATCGACAGTCGCCACGTTCCCGAGGATGATTTGCTCGGGGCCCATCTTAGTGCGCGCAGCGGCGATCGGCACCATGGTGTCCACATCCACGATGTCGTATCCCAGCATGGCACGAAGATCTGAGATATTACTTGTGCTGCCGCAGATGTGGGAACGCGTGCGCAGACCCAGCGCCTTGAGCCCGTTGACCAGCGCCAACTGATGGGGAAAGACAAACTCGGCGAAGATCCTGCGGCCTACCAGAGAGGCCGCAGGGTCGCCGACGCCCATCAATTCCGCGCCCGCATCACGTTGGGCGCGAGCAAACTCCAGTTCCATCTCCACCACGAAGGCCAGCAGGTCGCGAACGAACTGGGGATCATCGTAAAAATCGAGCATCAGGGTATTGATGCCGCGCAGATTCGCCGCCTGCCCGCACGGGCCCTCAATCCAGCCTTCCACAATCCTCTCTCCTGCGACCTTCTCTTTCAGCAGGGCCGCTGCCTTTACGCGATCGTGCATGCGGCCGCCGCCCAGAGGATCGGGAATCTTGAGCCGGGAAAGAACGCTCTTATCCGCGAGCAGCGCCTGCGACTCGACCATCGCCGGGGGCTGATCGTCGAAGAATTGCACCGCCGCTCCCAGGTCAGTGGCTTCGCGGGTTGGATCGGAGATACAGCTCACCTGATCGAGATCGAATCGCTCCGCTGTACGCAATTGGGCCTCAGCCATGACCCGGAAATCCGTAACGTACTGCTTGTATTTCGCGCCAATCTGATCGCAGGCAAACATCATTGTGATGGGCATCAGGGGAACACGATCCACCTGCTTTCCGTCCATCATCGCCAGTATGCGTTCGCGGCCGTTCATAAAGTCACACTTTCCATCAAGTGTCCACAGGGGGCACGGTTTTGCGCGCCGAGCAAGTTCATCGCTACGCCAATCACCCTAGCGTCAGGGAAGAACCGATTCCGGCGTCCATGCAATCCTACCGCGCCGGTCTTCAATGGGGAGATTCCCGATACTCCGAATACAATGGATTCGGGTTTCGCCGCGATGGAAAGTCTTCTGTCCGGAGAGGCGGGAGTGTACTCATTTGACCTGGAATCAGACCTATCTTCTCTTCGGTCACGGCCTCGGCTTCTCGTGCCTGCTGGCAACGCTCCCTATCCTGACATTGCTGGTGATGGTAGCCGTGTGGCGCAAGCCCGCGTGGATTGCAGGCTTGGCGGGCCTCGCAGTTACTTTTTTGCTGGCCATGCTCGGCTATCATATGCCCATCGGCCCAGCGCTGAGTGCCGCAGCCAATGGCGCGGTCTTCGGGCTCTTCCCCATTACCTGGATTATTTTTTGGGCCATCGCGCTTTTCCGTGTGACGGTCGAAACCGGGCAGTTTGAAATCATCAAAGATTCCATTGGCAAACTGACGCCCGACCGGCGCATCCAGGCCCTCTTAATCGCCTTTTGCTTCGGAGCATTTCTTGAAGGCGCGGCCGGATTCGGCACCCCCGTGGCCATTGCCGCCACCATGCTCATCGGCCTCGGCTTCTCGCCTTTCAGGGCTTCTGCCATCTGCCTGCTAGCCAATACGGCTCCCGTAGCATTCGGTTCCATTGGCATTCCCATCGTCACCCTGGCGGGCATCACCGGACTCCCTCTGGATAAGTTAAGCACCGCAATTGGACTTATCTCTACACCTCTAACTCTTCTTATCCCTATTTATATTGTGGTTGCGGTGGGCGGCCTGAGTGCGATGAGTGGAATCTGGCTGCCCGTTCTGCTAACCAGCGTTGTATATTCCGCGGTTCAGTTAGCCGTCTCTGTCTATCTCGGGCCGCAGTTGACAGATATTCTTGCTTCGTTGGCCGCCATCGTCGCGCTGGTGGTTTTGCTCCGGCGCTGGAGGGTCAGGTTGCCCGGGAGTTATCCAGGCGCTGCCACCAGCGCGGCACTCATGCGCTTTGCAGGGGCCGCACCGGGCGTGGCCAGCGCGCCGGAATCCTCCGTGAAGGAACGAGACATTCCTGAGCACTCGCTGCGCACACTGATGCATGCGTGGACACCCTATGGACTCCTGGTGGCCTGCGTGCTGCTGTGGGGGTGGACTCCGGTACAGAAGACGCTGAGCCGCGCCACCATCGTGATTCACTGGCCGCTTCTGCATGACGTGGTGCAGCGCATGCCGCCCATTGTTCCCGCCGCCTCACCTTATCACGCCCTGTTCACGCTCAACTGGCTGGCTGCTGCCGGAACAGCCTGCATGTTCGCCACGCTTCTCTCGGTGGCTTATCTTCGCTTCAGTCTAGGCGCCTTCCTGCGCATTCTGTTGGGCATTGTCCACCAACTGATTCTGCCCACCGCTACGGTTTCGTCGGTTCTGGCCATCGCATTCCTGATGAACTATTGTGGCGCGACGGCTACACTCGGACTCGGCTTCGCCGCTGCCGGAGCACTATTCCCGTTCTTCAGCGCCCTGCTTGGCTGGATCGGCGTCTTCCTCACCGGCTCCGACACATCGTCCAATGCGCTGTTTGGAAACCTGCAGGTGGTGACGGCAATGAAACTCGGCTTCAGCCCCGTGATGATGGCCGGCGCAAACTCCGTTGGCGGGGTGATGGGGAAGATGATCAGCCTGCAGACTATCGCCATCGCCGCCGCGGCCACCGGGCTCACCCAGCTTGAGCAGGTCAAACTCTTCCGCTTCACTCTTCGTCACAGCCTGCTGCTCGCGTTCCTCACCGGCGGCGTCAGCCTGCTCTACGCCTACGTCTTTCACTTCAGATAGTGCCGCAGATGCCTGGCGAGATCTCTGATCTAACTCTTCTCGGATATAAGGAAGCTCTCAATAAGCCATCATCATTCCCTCAGGGGCTAAAGCCCACGTCCATTTTGCGACACTTACGGCACGACTAAAGTCGTGCCCTTTAAAAACATTGACTTATTCAGAAGTTACATAACTATCTTGATAACTATGTGAGCATATTAAGCTGGTGGTATAGTTAGTATCTAGTTATCGTCCTTGCCGACAAATATTCCTGGGAGTTATAGAAGCTCTTAGCCTTCAGTTTTGAATGTTATGTTCCGCTCGAACACGCTCCGGATCGATCAGTAGCCACAGGAGCGCGGCCGCAACCGACAGCACTGCCGCAGCAAGGAATGCGGAGCTCCAGCCATAGTGGCTGCCAATATATGGTGTAAGGGACGCGGTTACCGCGCCTCCAATCTGACACCCGGTATTCATCAAGCCGGAAACTACGCCCGAGCGCTTATCGGAGATGTCCGCGCTGACCGCCCAGAACGAACTCTGGGATAGATATAATGCGCCCGCTCCCCCGGCAAGAATGATACCGGCGAGATAGGGTCCGCGGACATGGGATCCAAGCAGGAGAAACACGGCGGTGAGCGCAAAGGAGAGGACCGCAATCCCGCAGCGCCCGCGGCGCAGCCCATACTTCTTTGACAGCCAATCGCTGACTATCCCGCCGCCCAGGCAACAGACCGTCATGGCCAGAAATGGGGTCATCGAAAGAAAGGCGTTGGCTTTCAGATCCAGTCCTCGCTGCTGGGCCAGATAAATAAAGAACCAGCTGAAAAATATCCAGGCAACATAACCGAAGCTGAAATAGCTTAGGGTCAGGGCGATCACATTACGGTTGAGGATGAGAACACGCCACGAGGACGACGGCGCTAATCCCTGCTCCGGCTCGATCGAGCGCGTGGCCTGAATATGCCGCAACTCTTCAGGCGAGACCAGCGAGTGCTGCTCCGGCTCGTCACGCGCCAGCAGGTACCAACCCAGTCCCACCACAACTCCGGTCGCCGCGCTGAACCAGAAGGAAGCGCGCCAGCCATAACGGCTGATGATCCAGGTGAGCAGGGGAAGCGACAACCCTGCGCCCGCACCGACTCCGGCGAAAATCCAGCCGTTCGCCCTGCCTCGCTCGGCGACCGGAATCCATCGCGCGACAAACTGGTTAGACGCCGGATACATCACGGCTTCCCCCGCGCCCAGGGAGAAGCGAATCAGGATCAGCAGCACCAGGACGTGGGCCATGCGGGGACTGATCACCGTGGTCAGTGCTGTAAACGCGCCCCACCACAGGACGCCGGCAGCCAGCACCCGCCGGGGTCCAAAGCGAAAAGCCAGCCAGCCGCCCGCTACCTGAAAAACCGCATACCCTAGCAGAAATGAGCTGAAAACCCACCCCAGGCGCACATTATCGATATGTAGTTCGTCCAGGATCGCCAGGCCGGCGATGGAAATATTGGTTCGATCCATGAAGGCCACGGCGCTGAGCAGGAATATCCAGACGATCAGAATGCTTCGTATTTGAAAGCGCCGCGTCAGGGCCATCCCTCTCCTCATTCGTGCAAGCTACCCGTGGCTCGTCAATCGGGAAAGCCGTGAAGCGGTTTCAGCCCGCCGTCGCGACCACTTTCGCCGCTTGCTTTTTCTTCGCCGCGGTCCGGGCGGTTTTCTTCGGCACCGGCGCAGCGCCCAGGAACGCCGACCAGCGCAGTTCGGGCAAGCGGGGCGCCAACCTGGCTTTGGCAATGGCCAGATCGGCCACTTCCTTCACGATCCAATCAAAGTTGGCCTGGCCTACGGAGTGCAGGTCCGCGTCCGGCGCGGGATTCATGAAGTCGATGGCGTAGGGAATGCCGTTCTCAACCGCGAACTCGACGGTGTTGAGGTCGTAGCCCAGCGCGCGGCAAAGCTTCAGGGCGTCGCGCTCCACACGGCGCAGCAGCCTGGGGCTGTAGGCAGGCGGGTCCTGCAGGTAGCGCTCAGCGTGCGGCTTGCGCGGGTCGTAGGGCATGACGTGGACTCTTTTCTGGCCCACGACGTAGCAGCGGAAGTACTCGTTAAAGTCCACAGCCTTCTGGTACATCATGCACAGGTCACGCGACTGATCGTAGGCCTTGAAAAACTCATCGCGATTGTGCACGTGGTACACGTCGCGCCATCCGCCACCATTCACGGGCTTCAGAAATCCATGCTCTCCCACATAGGCGAAGACGCCGTCCCAATCCAGGGGATATTCCAGGTTGCGCATGGAGCGGCTGGTGGTGCCTTCAGGATGCTGCTTGTGAGGCAGGATGACGGTGGGCGGCACGGCTACGCCCAGCTTGGCGGCCAGCGTGTAGTTGAAAAACTTGTCGTCTGCCGACCACCAGAAAGGATTGTTGACAATGAGCGTGCCGTGGAGAGCGGCATGCTTGAGAAAGGCACGATAGAAGGGGATGTCGTGGGAGATGCGGTCCACAATCACCGCGTAGCGCGGGAACTGGTCAAGATGCACGGCGCCGGTTTCGACAAACTCGGCGGTCACGTCCGCGATGTTGCGAGCATTGATGTGCTCCACCAGGGCACCGGGAAAGCTGTTCTCCATGCCGAACAGAACGCCGATCTTCTTCATGCCGCAACCTCCTTGGAATGAGCGCCGTAGAGGACAGAACCACGCTGCCGTTCCCAGTCTGTCACCAGTGTACGGCAAACAAAAGCTTTAGAGCGGAAGCAGCGACCGTAGCCCATGTCACTGCATCGAACTGTTGACACGTATATAGTTCTAGGGCGGTCAGCAGTGCGGGAGGAAAGTGTGGAATACCGACTCTTGACAGTGAACAGGGAATTTGGAAGCGGCGGAGGCCGAATCGCGCAGACCGTTGCCAAGTGGCTGGGCTGGAAGTTGCTGGATCGCGATATTATCGACGCCATTGCCTACGCGGCCCACGTGGATATCAATGTGGTCCGCCATTACGATGAGCACGTCGACTCATGGTTGCGCCGCATCAACCAGCAGGCCATGCGTTCGGCCGCCCTGGCCGCGGGCCTGGAGTTGGCAGAAAACTCAGTGTTCGATGCCGACGAGATGGTGAAGATTTCGCAGAAGATCATCGAGAAGGCCTATGCCGATGGGAATTGCGTGATTGTTGGCCGCGGCGCCCAGTGCGTGCTTCAGCACAAGCCCGATGTCTTTCACGTCTTTATCTACGCGCCGCTGAAAGAGCGCATCCTGCGCCTGCGCACGCGCCTGGAGAAGGGCGCCGACATCGAGCAGCGTATCCGCACCGTCGATGCAGAGCGCGCCAAGTATCTGCAGCAGTACTTCGGGAAAAGCTGGTGCAATGCGCACCTCTACGACGTGATGATCTCGTCGCACGAGGATGAGGACGATACCGCCAGGGTGATTGCGTACGCCATGACCGGACGGCCACAAGCCTGAAGAGGATTTCGAGGCTTCAGACACGAACCTGAGGCACACGGAGCAGGCCTGTTTACCGCTTCAACGCACTGCCCACCTGGTTGCTTTGGATGACGGCGTCGAGATCGGTGTCGAAGGATAGCTGCGCGATGATGTCTTCAAGATGCGCTCGCGCCGCATCGCGGTCTTTCTCCAGACTGGCCTGAGCCGTGCGCTCCGCCTGGATCGCGTCCTCGGCACGATTCAGTTCCTCCACAAAGCGTTTGCCGGCGTCGTTGCCTTTCAGCGCGGTCAGGTTTTCCCGGTCGCGGGCCTCGTCATCGGCCAACGCTTTCTGCTTCTGCTGGCTCTCCTCAATCTTGCGGTTGAGATTGCTGAGCGCAACCTCGGCGTCGATCAGCGGACGAAGCTTCTCTTCCAGGGCGGGCGTGGATTTGCTGATGGAGATCAGATAGGCGCTGCGGTCGTCGCCGGGATTGATGCGGATTTGCTGCGACAGGGTGGCGCGTTCGCGCACTTTCAGATCGGTGGACTGGTGCGGCTCGACGGCCACCCGGAAGCGATAGGCCGTGGCTGTGGTCTCCGCCGGTTTGGTGTCGGAGACCAGTTCGGCATTGCCATTACGGGAGTGCTCGATGATCACCGTGCGCGCCTCACTGGCAGCGTTGGTTACGGTGTAGGTACTCTCGGTGACCTCGCTGGTGGACTCGACCATCACGCCCTCGTGCAGGCCTATGTGGTGCAGGGTGCGCGTGTCCTGGAAGCCGCCGCGATGCACCTTGACAGCCTGATCGGCGGCGTAGGACAGCAGCCGCTTTTCGCCGGGATGGATGGGATCGAGCAGGCCCTCGCCGGCAAACTCGCCGCTCTCGAAGATGGAGAAACTGCCCGCGTCGAGGGTGAGCGTGGACGTGTTTTCAAGCCACACCGCGCGCAGGGGCGAGCGATCCCGTTGGCTCCATAGGGTCACGTGCTCGGCCGGCAGCTCCTGCTGCAGGATGGGCACCATGGCCGACTCGTTCTTGTGGATGGTGACGGGCTGCGCCAGCGCGTATTCAAAGAAGTCGTCAAATGCGTTGGTGGAGACATCGCCTTCCTGGATCGCGTCAGAAGCGCGATAAATGCCGCCGCCGACACCGTAGCCCATGCCGCTGCCGCTGCCCGAGCCCAGACCACCCCCGCCGCCGCCGATTGAGTAGAGTTGCTGCACGGCGACGGTCTGATTAGCGGACTTGGCCATTGCCCTTGGAACTGCCGCGGGCGATGGAACTGCCTGCATCTCCGCGGCCTCATGCGTTTGCGGCGCGGTCTGCTCATTAGTGGCGATAGGAATCTCAGGCCGCTTGGTGTAGAGCGGCTGCGAGAGCGGCTGGATAAAGCTCTGCGGCGCGCCGGCCACCAGCGCCAACTGCACGTTGTCCCAGTCCGCCCCCACGGTGTTATCCACCACGGCCCAGCCCTGCACCGTGGCCTTGTTGCCCGATGCCTGTGAAGTTTCGCGAGGGAAGACGATGCGGTATGTGGATTTCCATACCGGAACTTCGCTGATGTAGCTCACGCGCAGTTCGCGCTTGCCCTGGCCGAGCGCATCGAGCGTCAGGTGGCGCAGGCCGTTGGCGTGGGTGGTGCTCAGCAATTCCAGATAGCGGTCAAGCTGTCCCTGCAGGTTGCCGTCGAGCGGGTGCACGCTCAGCGCCGGAGTCAGCTCGATCACCCGCACCGCGCCCAAGGTGGCGACCAGAGTCAGATAAAACTTGTCCACCGTGGCGTCGCCTGTGCCGGACTTCTCGCTGCGGGACTCAATGGACATCAGCCGGCCTGTAATCGCACCGCCTGGACCTCCGGTGACCTCTACCCGCTGCCCGCGCAGGGCCTGGAACAATTCAGTTGAGGTGGGTTCATCGCTCATGCCTAGGGAGAGCGACTTGAGTTGCTCCGCCAGCGGCGTGGTGGAGTTGTAGTTGACCCCGGCGATGCGCCCGCCACCCTCGTCCAGCACGGTGAGCGACTGCAACACGTCGTTGAGCTGCGACGAGGTGAAGTCGATAGCCACGCGCTGATTGCCGCTGACCGTGCCGGCATGCTCAAAGTAGCCCACGCCGTTTTTGTAGAGCACGACTTTGCGCACCGGCAGATTCTGGAGATCCAGAGAAGAGGCGCCGACGGCTGTTGTTGCGGGTGATTTTGGCTTCACCGGGGGCGTTGAAGCAGTTTGGGCGCAGACAGGCAAGGTGAAAGCGGCAAGGCAAAAAGCGATCAGTGAGCGGTGCACGAATCCTCCTGAAACAGAAAGGAATGCTACATCCTTGGACCCCGTAAGGCGCGAAAAGGTTCCCACCGGACAGGAAGATTCACGAAGGCTGCCACTGGGGTCCTTTGTGGCAATAGAACTGCCGAAGGAGGAAAATGGGAGGTGTGGAATCACGATCGCCCACAGCTACGGCGAGAGGCGATCCAAGGGGAGAGCAATTGATGAACGCGAGTCCGACCAAAGTTGTTGCGCTGAACGGAAGCGCCCGCAAGGGCGGTAATACGGCTATTTTGCTTCGCTACGTGCTGAAGGAGCTTGAAAAAGAGGGTGTCGAAACCGAACTCATTGAGTTGAGCGGCAGCACGATTCACGGCTGCCTGTCGTGCCGCAAGTGCTCCACCCGGAAGGACCACCGCTGTTCGCAAACCGGCGACATGGGCAACCTGCTGATTGAAAAGATGGAGAAGGCGGACGGTATCCTGCTCGGCTCGCCCACCTATGTGACCGATGTGTCGCCGGAGATTAAAGCGCTGATGGATCGCGCCTGCCTGGTTTCCAAGGCCAACGGCGGCATGTTCCGCCACAAAGTGGGCGCGGCTGTGGTTGCAGTGCGGCGCGCTGGAGCGATGCATGCCTTCGATACCTTGAACCACTTCTTCCTCATCAGCGAGATGATTATTCCCGGCTCGTCCTATTGGAACATCGGCATCGGCCGCGAAATCGGCGACGTGGAGAAGGACGAAGAGGGCATCCAGACCATGAAAACTCTGGGCCAAAACATGGCATGGCTCTTGAAAAGGACCAAAAACTAAGACTGGTTGCAAGAATCTGCGCCTTGAAGAGGTGCGGGAATCCTGGAACCGCTGTTGTCCTACCTTACTTGAAAGAGGCCGGACAGCACCTCGCCGGCTTTGCCTTCCACCACGTGGGTGAAGGCAGAAGCGTTCAGCGGCGGCTCCGGACCCACGTAGACGGTGCGCGCGCCGCCCTGCCGCGCCCAATGGACAAAGTTCGCCGCGGGATATACAGAGCCGGACGTGCCGACAACGACCATCAGCGACGCTTTCGCAATCTCCCGCTCAATGTGCTCCATCTCCAGCGGAATCTCGCCAAAGAAAACGATATGCGGGCGCAACCGGCCACCACAGGGACAGCGGCCTACTTCGTCCAGACTGCGATAAATGGTGCGATCTTCGACCGGCGGCCGTCCGCACTCGCGCTCGCAGCGCGCCTTGGCGAGTTCGCCGTGCATGTGCACGAGCCGCACCGAACCGGCCCGCTCATGCAGGTCGTCCACATTCTGGGTACAGAGAAAGAAGCGGTCGCCGAGACGCGCCTCCAACCGCGCAAGCGCGATGTGCCCAGGATTGGGCTCAGCCTTCAGACCTGCTGCGCGCCGCGCTGCATAAAACGCCCACACGCCTGCCGGATCCCGCTTCCAAGCCTCCGGAGTGCACACATCCTCGACACTGTATCCTGCCCAGAGACCATCTTCAGCACGAAAGGTGGGCAGACCACTTTCTGCACTGATACCCGCACCCGTGAGTACGAAAACCCGATCCACAGGCGCGACGGAAATACTTGCCATTTTCCTGCTCCATTTGCGCTACGGCTCGAGCAAAACCTTGCCCGTCGTCTTGCGCGCTTCGAGATCCGAATGCGCCTGCGCCGCATCGGCCATCGGATAGATGTACTCCATGCGCAATTTCAGCCTGCCTTCAGCGGCCCATCCCAGCACATCGCCGGCACGCCATTCCAACTCCGCTCGCGTCGCCAGGTAGTGCCACATGGTGGGCCGGGTAACAAACAACGACCCTTTGCCGCTGAGATGGATCAGGTCAAAGGGCGGCACCGGTCCGCTGGACGCGCCAAACAGTGCCAACAACCCGCGCGGCCGCAAGCAATCCAGACTGCCTTCGAAAGTCGTCTTGCCCACCGAATCGTAGACCACGTCGACGCCCTTGCCACCAGTCAGGCGCTTCACCTCCGCCACAAAGTCCTGCTTGGTGTAAAGAATTACGTCGGATGCGCCGGCCTCGCGCGAGAGCTCCGCCTTGTCTGGCGTGGAGACGGTGGTGATGACGCGCGCACCGATCCTGGTGGCTATCTGCGTCAGCAGCAGCCCCACTCCGCCGGCCCCGGCATGGACCAGCGCCGTATTGCCGGCTTTGAGCGGAAAGGTGGAGTATGCAAGGTAATGCGCAGTCATGCCCTGCAACATGGCGGCAGCGGCCTGCTCAGGGCTCACGCCCGTGGGAACCTTGATCAACTGCGCAGCGAGAACGAGCGCATACTCCGCATAGCTGCCGAGCACACTGACAGAGGCTACGGCGTCGCCCTCAGCAAAGCCTGTAACGCCGGGCCCCAGCTTCTCCACCGTGCCCGCGGCCTCGCTGCCCAGGATCAGCGGCATCGTCGCCTTGTACACACCCTTGCGGAAATAGACATCGATGAAGTTGACCCCGATGGCTTCGACGCGGATCAACACCTGCCCCGGTCCCGGCTCGGGAATGGGCAACTCGGCCAGTTGGAGAACTTCCGGCCCGCCTGTTGAGTGAATCTGAATCGCTTTCATCTCAAGGGCAAGAATGCACCTTGAGACCGGGTCACTGCAAGAGGCACGAGTCTCGATGCAATTGTTGATCGCCCGGAAAACCCCAAAGCGAATGCCGGCACAGTCGCGACCCTTTCCGACAAAAAATCAAGCCCCGTCCAGACGACGCTGGGACGGGGCTGATGTTTCTCTGACCTCTGACTACTGTTGTTCAGTTAGAAATTTCCATCTCGCCCATCCGACAAGATGCTCGGCTCCTCAGGCGAACGCAACCGCACCAACCGGTCAATAGTGTAGGGCGCGCGCTGCTGGCTGGTGTAGTAATGGCGCACCTGCAACTCGCCCAGCAGGCCAATGGCCAGCATCTGAATACCGGCGAGAATGAGCACTCCGGCAATCACGAACAGCGGACCATGCTGGTCCATCACACTCTGATGGGGGTGCATGATCTTCATCCCCAGCAGGATGGAGGAAATGAAACTGCCCGCAAGAATGCCCAGCGCGCCAAAGCTGCCGAAGAAGTGCAGCGGGCGGCTCATATACTTGAGCAGAAAGCGGATGGTGAGCAGGTCAAAGAAGACGCGGAAGGTGCGCCCGATACCGTAGTGGCTCTTGCCCCGCTCGCGGTTCACATTCCTGATAGGAATCTCGCAGATCGACGCGCCATACCAACTGGCCAATGCAGGAATGAAGCGATGCATCTCGCCGTAGAGGGGGATGTTGGTGATGACCTCGCGGCGATAGGCCTTGAATGTGGTGCCAAAGTCGTGGATGTCAACGCCGGAGAGCTTGGCCATCAGCCAGTTGGCGCAGCGCGAGGGGAAACGCCGCATGACAAAGTTGTCGATGCGCTCCTTGCGCCATCCCGACACCACGTCGTAGCCTTCTTCAAGTTTCTCGATGAAGCAGGGAATGTCGTTGGGATCGTGCTGCAGGTCGCCGTCCATGGCAAAGATGAATTCGCCCGAGGCGTGATCGAATCCGGCAGCCAAAGCGGAGGTCTGACCGAAGTTGCGGCGCAGCTTGACTACCAGTACGCGGCTATCGACCGCGGCAATCTCTTCCAACAGTTTATAAGTGCGGTCGCTGGAGCCGTCATCAACTAATACCAGCTCAAAGCTATCGCCTACCTGCTCCATCACTTGCTTCAGGCGGGCGTACAAGACCGTCACGTTTTCCTCTTCGTTGTGAAAAGGAACAACGATTGAGTATTTCGGCATGCTAATAGTATAGACGGGCGCTGTTAAAAATGACGCAAACAATTACCATAGAATCCGGGATGATACACGCGTTGGTAACGCGGCGGAAACCACGAAGCACGAGCGGTTTCTAGCGGTCCAGCACATCCAGCATAGCCTGCATCTCGCTGAGGGCATGGCGGTTTCCGGTGCGCGTGGCAGAGGCAATGCCGGCTTTGAGGCGCTCCACGGCCTCGGAGTTACGTTCGGCGTTGGCAAGTGTCTGCGCGGACATAAAATAGCCGGCCGTATAGTCGGGATCGTTGGCCAGCAGCAGGTCAAACTCCTTAAGCGCTTCTTCGGTGTCGCCGCGGCCGGCCAGCTCCATGGCCATGCCGTATCGGGCAAAGCTGTTCTTCGGGTCCAGCGCCAGAATCTCTCTCAATCCTGCGATCTTGTCCATTGTGCTCGTCTCGGGCTGCATGCACCCTGAAGGGATTTGCTTAATTGGCGGGGATTGCCGAAACTGGAAGTGTGTGCTTTTTCAGCACGGCGCCGCCAGCTTCATTGTACCCAGCGACGGACGGGCTTGAGAGGCACGCCAGAAAACGGAGCAGCCAGAACATGAGTTCCAACGGGACCACTCACGCAGCGCGCACGGTGGCGAGCACGCAGTCGGAGATGACCGAGATTATCCTGCCCAATGACACCAACACTCTGGGTAATCTGCTGGGCGGCCGACTGATGCACTTCATCGATCTGACCGGGGCCATGGCCGCCTACCGGCACTCGCGCACGCACGTGGTAACCGCGGCGATGGACCATATCGATTTCATTCAACCGGTCCACGTGGGGGACCTGCTGATTCTCAAGTCCAGCGTCAACCGGGCGTTCAACACTTCGCTGGAGGTGGGCGTGAAAGTGTGGGTTGAGCATCCGCAGACTGGTGTGCTGCTCCACGTGGCCAGCGCTTACCTGGTCTTTGTGGCCATCGACGAGAATGGCCGGCGCATGCACGTGCCTCAACTGCTGCCGGAGACCGCAGACGAACAGCGCCGCTTTGCCGACGCTCTGCTGCGCCGCGAACATCGTGAGGCCGAGGCTGCCCGTCGCAAAAAGGCGCGACTGGCCGCTGCCGCGCTGGATGAGACTGCCAGCGCTCGTCCGCAATGAAAATTGACTTCGTCCCTGAACGGGAGAGTTTCTGAAAAGGAGTAACAAGACCCAATGGCTCATTCTCATGCCATGCCTTCGCCCGTCGCTCTGCCGGGCGTGTCAAAAATCGTCGCGGTGGGTTCCGGCAAGGGCGGAGTGGGCAAAACCACCGTGGCCGTCAACCTGGCCATTGCGCTGTCGCGGCTCGGACAGCGTGTGGGACTTATCGACGCCGACGTGTACGGTCCCAATGTGCCCATGATGATGGGCTCAAGCCAGCAGCCACGAATCGGCGCGGACAACCAGATCGAGCCCAACGACACGCATGGCATCAAGACCATCTCCATCGGCTACATCTCGCCCGGGGACAAGCCGATGGTGATGCGCGGACCCATGCTGCACCAAATCATCCGCCAGTTTCTGCAGCAGGTGAACTGGGGAGAACTCGACTACCTGATCGTCGATCTGCCTCCGGGCACCGGCGACGTGGTGATCTCGCTGGTGCAAACGGTGCCCCTGACCGGCGCCGTTGTTGTCTCCACGCCCAGCGACGTGAGCCTGCAGGATGCGCGCAAGGCACTGGAGATGTTTGCCCAGGTGAACGTGGAGGTGCTGGGGATCGTGGAAAACATGAGCCACTTCACCTGCCCACACTGTCACCAGGAGATCGACATCTTCTCAAGAGGCGGCGCAGAGCGCACGGCGGCGCAATTCGGTGTTCCCTTCCTGGGCTCGATCGAACTGGTGCCCGCCATTCGCGAAGGCGGCGATCATGGCCTGCCCGTGGCGCTGGCCGGCCCCAAGAGCCCGCCTGCCGCGGAGTTTTTTGCCGTGGCACAAAAACTGATGGAGCGCGCCGAAGCTGCCGCGGCTGCTTCGGCGGATGTCATCGAGATCAGCTAGAGCATTTTCACAAATGATGTAGAGTGTGTATAGGCGATTGTCTGCGACATGAGCTCACATGGCGCGTGGTTACAGTGATGATTTGCGGCGGAAGTATCTTGAGGCCTACGACCGTGGTG
>Ga0182014_10000620_pt1 | contig 47612 bp, 39 predicted proteins | sample 612S2DmetaG_FD_120489 | JGI IMG/M metagenome (GOLD analysis project Ga0182014, IMG submission 120489) | Permafrost microbial communities from Stordalen Mire, Sweden - 612S2D metaG | ecosystem: Environmental > Terrestrial > Soil > Wetlands > Permafrost | place: Sweden: Stordalen | collected... | reverse complement strand
TCATCGTGTTGGCCCGATGGCTATGGCCGGCCGAGCCCGGCGCGCAGGCCGTGGCGGATTGGCAGCAGGGCGTGTACGATCTGCAGGCCGGGGAGTCGGTCGCCGCGGCGCGCCGTCTGGAGCGGGCGCTCGCCCAACATCGGCTCCCGCCGGTGGCGCACGCGTATCTCGCGTGGGCCTGGCACGAGTTGGGATTCACCGCCAAAGCCGAAACCGAGCTATCGGCCTCGGGCCGCAAGCCGTTGCAGCCCGACGCGGATCGCCAGTTTGAGCAGGCCGCCGCGGCCATATTGCATGGACAGCCGGCGCAGGCTCGCGCAATCCTGGCGCACAGAGGCGTATTGGCCGACCTGGCGTTCATTGACGATCGACTGGGCCGTCCCACGGCGGCGGAGGAATGGAAGAGGGTTGCGGCCCAGTTTCCGAATCACCCGGCCGCGCATCTACGCGTAGCCCAATGGCTCGCCAGGCAAGGCCAATGGAAGCAAGCCGAGCGCGAATTCATCCTGGCGGAGACCTACTTCAGCGCTCTGGGCGATACCGATATGGTGCGCGCGGTTTCCGCCCGCCGCGGCTTCGCACGCGTCGAAAGCGGAGATCTCGACCAGGCTCGAGATGACCTGCCGTCGCTCTTCAGCCTGCAGCCGCGTCTGCCCAATACAGGCTATGCGCCTTGCGAGCGAACCGTCACGCTGATGTCGGGACAGGACGACAATTTCGCGCTGCCGGTCGATCCGATCCCTTACATGAGTCCGGGCTTCGACGCCGACAAGAAACGGGCCACCGAAGAGCATCACAAGCAGTTTAATGAGGAACTCGACGACGTGACCCTATATGCCTCTATCATTCTCCCGCGGCTCACATTCTGCCAGGGCCGGATCGAGATTCACATGCGCAAGGGAAAATCGGGTTATCAAAACGACTCGGTGGGTTACGGAGTCGCCCCCTGGGGTAATGACCGCACTTTGCCGAATTCGGGTCCCCTGTTCATTTGGGCCGACAGGCCCGACGAAAACGAAAGGTTGTATACGGTGGGGATACCCGGGGACTTTCTGCTGGATGTGCAGCGGGCGCAATTCTCCAAGAAAGTGACTTCTCTCGATTTCACCATCGGCGACGATACCACCGTCGACTACATCAAGCTCACGCTGATCTATTAAGATGCAAACTCTGCGCCTGATCATTCTGGTGGGGATCGCTTATGGCGCGCGCGCCCAATCCGGATGCGTTTCCGCGCCGCCTGGCATCTCGGCATGGTTCACTTTCGACGAGCCGCTGTTTCGCCAGCCGGGTGACCACCGCCCCCAGCGGGTACCGGGTTTGGTTGGCTCCGCGCTTCGCTTCAACGGCATCGACCAGTACTTCGAACTCCCCGCGTCTACGCCTGGCTTGGACGTGGGCGAAGACAACTTCACCATCGAGCTGTGGATCCGCACGAAGCAGTCCGTAAATACGCCGCCCAGTATCGTGGACAAGCGCGGCCATCAGCCGATAGGCTACCTGATCTACATTTACCAGGGACGCCCTGGTCTGCAGCTCACTGACGGAGGCTCGGTGAGCGGCGCGGGTGCCGGAACCGGAATCGCCGACGGGCGCTGGCACCATGTGGCCGGCGTCGTGAAGCGTCTGCCACCGCAGGCGGCTGCCATGTTTTTGGACGGAGTGCGCCAGGACCAGGCCACGCGATACGCCACCTTGTCGAACCTGGATGTTCCACAGCCCCTCTGGCTCGGTCGCCACCACGCCAACAGATTAGTGGACCGCGAAAACATCTATTTCCAGGGTGATATCGACGAGCTGACTTTCTACCGGCGCGCGCTGACCACGGCGGAGATCCGATCCATCTTTCGCGCCGGCGCCCACGGAAAGTGCCACGCCAATCCGCCGAGCCGCGCACGTCAGTAAGCGGTACCCGCACCACCGGACGATCCTACACTCCCATAAATATGGGACAATGGCGACCGATGAAGACGACCCTGGAAATCCCGGACGACCTCTTCAGGCGGGCCAAGTCGGCGGCGGCCGAGCAAGGCATTCCGCTCCGGGAACTGGTGTCGGAGGCGATCGCGGGAGACTTGCGTGCCCGGGGATCCAGCGACAAGCCCTGGCTCAAAACGTTCGGCAAGCTACGGGGCCTGCGCCACGAGACAGTGCGCATTAACCGGATTATCGAGGAGCAGTTTGACCAGATTGAACCCGAGGACTGGCAGTGATCCTGGGCCAAAGTGGGGCGGACGCCCGCGTCCGCGCGCGACCCCCTGGTCGCGCTCCCGGTCATTGTGTTGGGCGAATTCAAATATGGCATCCGGCAGTCGCGTCACCGGTCGCGATATGAAAGATGGCTAGCCGAGGTGATCGCGAGTTGCCGCGTGTTGGTGGTGGACGAGGGCACGGCCGGGCTGTACGCCGAGGTCCGCGACGAGCTGAAGCGCAGCGGCCGCCCGATACCTGGCAATGACCTATGGATTGCGGCGTTAGCGCGTCAGCACGCCTTGCCGGTAATTAGCCGCGACCAGCACTTCGATTCTGTTCCGGGACTGAAGCGGGTCGGCTGGTAGAACGCTGCCTCCCTGGTCTTGCACTACCGCGCCATCAGCCGCGCCATAATCCGGCTCAGCGGCGCATCCGCTGGCGGCAGCGAACCGCAAGCCTGCGTGCCCGCCGTCCAGAGTTGCTCGGCCACCGACGCGTTGTTCTCTATCGCGTCGCTGTACGATGGCGGCCGCCTCCCCTTCGCCAAGAACTTCCGCGCGCTTGCCATCTGGTCCTTCAGCGAACCCGGCGGCGCCCCTGCGGAACACTGATCCAGCACATCGAGAACCCCGGCCAGCACCGCCTGGCTGCGCCCGTACCGCTCCGCCGCCCCCAGTCCGCGCCGCATCGGATCGAGCGCCAGGATTTGCGCCGCCGCATCCAGCCGCTTCTGAACCGCGGTGTCGTTAGGGTTCAAGCGCAACGCGGCGCCCAGCGCATCCCGCGCCGCCGGATAATCCGCCAGCGCATATTCCGCCTCGCCCAGACCAGCCCAAGCCTGCTGATCCTGCGCATCGTGCTCGATCAGATCCCGGAACAGGTTGGCCGCTTCCCGCGCCAGCCCATGCTCGAGCGAAAGCAGAGCCACCTGTTTCTTAACAGAAAGGCCGCCGGGTCCCACCGCCGGTATCGAGAGCAGCTCCGCTTGAGCCTGCTGCCGCCGGCCCGCCTTGCCCAGTGCCTGAATCAGCTCGAGGCGCGCCTGAATGCGCCGGTCGGCGGCGGTGTTGGCTGGCCAGGCGCCGTCGATCGCGTGGTGATAGTAGCCCACCGCCTCGTCGATGCGCCCTCCCTGCGCGGCCGCGCGCGCCATCCCCAGATTCGCCTCGGCGTTGGTGGGATCGCTGCGCAATAAATCGTTCAGGTAAATCGCGGCCTCATCCGGATGGCCCGCTTTCACCAGGGCGAGCGCCAACGCCAGCCGGTACTGGTTGCTATGCGATATGGACAGAGCCTCCCGAAATTGTCCTATGGCATCGTCGTATAGGTCCCTCTGCAGGTACCGATTGCCCAACTGGTAGAAATGCTGCGCCCTCCCGGCGCGCTCGGCGCGGTAGTAGTAGCTCAGAAGACCGGCCACCACACCGAGGCCGATCAGCACGGCCAACACGCCCGCCAGCAGCACGGCCGGTTTGCCTTTGGGCAGCACGGGCTCGGCTTCTTCCTCGACTTTTCCCATGGCGTATGCCGCCAGGATGCCTTGCATGGAAATCGTGCCCTTCAGCTCCCTGGTGTTGGTGCGGCTGACCACCGGCAGCACTTTCAGGCCTGTCTCCGCCAGCCGCCGCATCGCGAAATCCAGCGATTGGTCCGCGTGCAGGTGCGGGAACTTCTCCGCGGTGAGTCTGTCCGGATGGGGTGCGGGAACCAACTGGCCCAGCGTTCGCTCGCCCTCGCCTTCCGCGATCGCCCCATCCAGTTGCTCCACGCGCAACATGCCGCGCAACCCCGCTTGGTCCACCACCGGCCAGGCGCCCGTCTCCCGGTTGACCATCGCCGCGGCTTCGCCCGCACGCAGGCTCGCGGGCAGCGATTCCGGCGTTTGGCGCAGCGCCTGCCCCACCATGAGCAGCGCCTCTCGGGCCTTGGCGCCGGAAGGCAGGTGAATGCCATCCTGATGCAACAGCGCCTCGTAAATCGATTCTTCCTGCAGGCGGCTGGATATGAAATAGCTGATCAGGTTCGAGATCATCAATGGCACAATGATGGAGTAGTCGCGCGTGATCTCGAAAATCATGATGACCGAAGTCAGCGGCACCCGCACGATCCCAGCAAACGCCGTCCCCATGCCGACCAACGCGTAAGCTCCCACGCTGCCGGTATAGTCGGGGAACAGGAGGTGCGCCACGCCCCCCACGGCGCCGCCCAACATCGCGCCGATGAACAGGCTGGGACCGAAAATGCCGCCCGCGTTGCCGGACGCATAGCACGTGGCCGTCGCCACCACCTTCAGCAGGACCAGCAGCGCCATGGTGCGGATGACCATTCCGCCGTTCAGGGCCTGGCTGACGAAGTTGTAGCCCACTCCCAGCACATCGGGAAAGAACCAGCCCAGAATGCCGACCGTCAGCCCTCCCACCACCGGCTGCCACCACAGCGTGAACTTGGGCAGCTTCAGAAAGTATTTGCGCTGCCACAGCAGCAGCTTGACGAATCCGACCGAAACCAGGCCGCCCGCCACTCCGAGCACCGCGTAAACCAGGAACTCCAGCGGATGGACCAGTTGATAGGCGGGCACATGGAACAGCGGCTCGTCGCCCAGCAACAGGTGCAGCACGATCCAGGAAGTGGCGGAAGCCAGCACGATGGAGCCCAGCACCGGAGCGTGCATGTCGCCCATCACTTCTTCGAGGGTGAAGAGCACCGCGGCGATGGGAGTGTTGAATGCGGCAGCGAGCGCAGCCGCCGATCCCACCGGCAAAAGCGCCTTCACGCTGCTGGTGCTCAGCCCTAATCTCCGGCCCAGCACCGACGCGATGCCGGCGGAAACCTGCACCGACGGGCCCTCGCGGCCCAGTGCGATGCCGCTGGCCAGCGAGATCGCCGACATGCTGAACTTGCCGATCACGGTGCGCATGGCGATGAAACCGTCGCGCACGAATAGCGCCGTCTTGGTTTGCGGAATGCCGCTGCCGCGTGCGTTGGGGAAATAGCGGGCCAGCAGAGTACCGGTGACCAGCGCGCCGGCCACCGGGATGACCAGCCTGCGCCAGGCGGCGACGGACCCCGGATAAAGCCGGGCGCCCAAATTCTCCGTCACCAGAATGAAGGCCACCACCACCAGGCCGACGACTGCGCCGATAATCAGCGTCAGCAGGAGCAGGACTTTGTCTTCGTAGCGGCGCGTGGGCGACAATTCTCAGAATACCTGTTGCGGGCCAAAGTGGGGCGGACGCCCGCGTCCGCGCGCGACCCCCTGGTCGCGCTCCCGCTGCGTAGTGGCGAAACGAACTTGCGCCGAGATCGGAAAGGGTGTAGTTTTAAGGAGGGGCCACGACCGGTTTCCGGCCGTGGCTTTGTCGGTTACTTACGGCGACGACGCCGCTGTATGCGGATCGTCACCGTGATCGCTGTGACTGCGGCGATCGTAACGGTCAACGTGATGATTAACATCCGTTGCCTCCTTCTGCCTAAACGTTAGATTTGTCGGCCCGGTGAGTCTACACCGGGCCGGCAGCGTTTAGGACGCCATGAAACGTCCCACTGCTTTCCAACGGGCGAAAACTCTGCGTAAAGAACAGTGTTGCCCTTAGCGGCGGATCGTCTCAGGGGAACTCGCGGGGCAGGCGCCGCCGCGGCGCCAAGATTTCTTGGCACACGCCAGGAATTTGGCGGCGCTCCGGATTGCTCTAGCCTGCCTTTTCAACATCTTGCGATTTTCAGAAAGCGGAGATCGAAATGCCGATGAGGAAAGCATGGGTTCCATAAGTTCCATCAACAATCTTTCCAACACCTATTTGCAGTCGATTCTCAGCTCCGCGCTCCAAAACAGCAGCTCGGCCGCGAATAGTTCAAGCACTACTGGCGCGTCGTCGGTGACGTCGCAGTCGGAGAACGGCCGGCTTTCGCCGTTCGCTCAACTCATGAGCACTCTGCAACAGCTTCAAGAGTCGAATCCAACCGAGTACAAGCAGGTCACCCAGCAAATCGCCACGAACCTGCAAAACGCCGCCAAAACCGCTACGGCGGACGGCAACTCGACACAGGCCACCCAGCTCAACCAGCTCGCCACGGACTTCACCAGCGCCTCCCAGAGCGGCCAACTTCCCAACATGCAGGATCTGGCGCAGGCCATCGGCGGCGGCCATCACCATCATCGTCATTCCCACGCCGCCGCAAGCGATGCGGATAGCAGTTCCAGCAGCACCACTTCCAGCAGCACCACTTCCAACCAGCTAAGCCAACTGCTGGCGGCCTTCCAGGCAAATAGCACCCAGAACGAAGCGACGAATCCGATGGCGATCATTATGAACACGCTGTCCAGCGCCGGAATCAACGTCGGTAGCTGACCGCTGAAAGCTGACCGCTGACCGCTAGTCGATCCCGCGCTGCGATAAACTAGTTGTTTCCAATGAAACAGCGCATACGCTCGACGACAGTTCTCTGCGTCCGCCGCGACAACAAAGTTGTCATGGCGGGCGACGGGCAAGTGACCCTCGGCAACGAAGTCCTGAAAACGTCCGCCAAGAAGTTGCGCCGCATCTACAACGACAAGATCCTGGCCGGTTTCGCCGGCTCCACGGCCGACGCTTTTGCTCTGTTCGCCCGCTTCGAATCCAAGCTGGAACAGTTCAACGGCAACCTCTCGCGCGCCGCCGTGGAATTGGCCAAGGACTGGCGCACCGACCGCATGCTGCGCCATCTGGAAGCGCTTCTGCTGGTGGCCGACGACAAGAACACCTACATCGTCAGCGGCAACGGCGACGTCATCGAGCCGGATGAGGGCGCGGCCGCCATCGGTTCGGGCGGGCCTTTCGCGCTCTCCGCCGCCACCGCGCTGCTGCGCAACACCAAGCTGTCCGCCCGCCAGATCTCCGAGCAATCCATGCAGGTCGCCGCCCGCATCTGCATCTACACCAACGAAAACATTACCTACGAGGAGCTCGCCTAATGGTCATCTATCTTCCCGCCCAGTCCGTGGACGAGGAACCCATCCTCGACGAGCTTACTCCGCGCGAAATCGTGCGCGAACTCGACAAGCACGTGGTGGGGCAGGCCGACGCCAAGCGCGCCGTAGCCATCGCGTTGCGCAACCGCATCCGCCGCCAGAAACTGCCGCCGGAGATGGCCGAAGAGGTGATGCCCAAGAACATCCTCATGATCGGCCCCACCGGCGTCGGCAAGACGGAGATCGCGCGGCGCCTGGCGCGGCTCGCCAATTCGCCCTTCCTGAAGGTGGAGGCCTCCAAGTTCACCGAGGTCGGCTACGTGGGCCGCGACGTGGAATCCATGATCCGCGACTTGGTGGATATCGCCATCGACATGGTGCGGGAGGAGCGCCTCGAAGAAGTTGCCGACCGCGCCGAAGCCAACGCCGAGGAGCGCCTGCTCGACCTGCTCATGCCGCCGCAGGCGGAGGCCACCGAGAGCGTCGAGCGCACCCGCGAAAAACTGCGCGAGCGTTTGCGCGATGGCAAGCTCGACGAGCGCCTGGTGGAGTTGGAAGTTAAGGACCGCGGCCCCAACTTCGAGATCGCCACCAACGCGGGCATCGAGGAGATGAGCATCAACATCAAGGACATGCTCCCCAATCTCTTCGGCGGCAAATCGCGGAAGCGCAAGATGCGCGTGGCCGAAGCCGCCGACTACCTGGGCCAGGAAGAGGAGCAGAAGCTCATCGACATGGACCAGGTCACGCGCGTGGCCCTGGAGCGCGTGGAGACCAGCGGCATCATCTTCCTCGACGAAATCGACAAGATCGCCGGGCGCGAAACCGGCCACGGCCCGGATGTCAGCCGCGAGGGCGTGCAGCGCGATATTCTGCCCATCGTCGAGGGCACCACCGTCAATACGCGCTACGGTTTCGTCCGCACGGATCACATTTTGTTCATGGCCGCCGGTGCCTTCCACGTCTCCAAACCGGCCGACATGATCCCGGAGTTGCAGGGCCGCTTCCCCATCCGCGTGGAGCTGAAATCGCTCACCGTGGAGGATTTCATCCGTATTCTGCGCGAGCCCAAAAACGCGCTCGCCAAGCAGTACACCGCGTTGATGGAGACCGAGGGCATCAAGCTGACCTTCACCGACGACGCGCTGGAGGAAGTCGCCAAGTTCGCCGCGCAGGTCAATCAGAGTTCCGAGAATATCGGCGCACGCCGCCTGCATACCATCATGGAAAAGCTGCTCGAAGAAGTCTCCTTCGAGGGTCCGGATTTGAAGAAGAAGACGGTGAAGGTGGACGCCGCCTACGTGCGCAAGCAGCTAGCCGACATCGTCAAGGATCAGGACCTCAGCCGGTACATTCTGTAGCACCAGCGGCAGCCCCCGCGTGGCGCAGACGATCGTTGTTTGTCGTCTGCGCATCGTGCGCGAACTCGGCAGGCCACGAAAAACGATGGCCTGCCCCACAGCGAATCTGCTGTACAACTCTGGTCGCGTCTCCGCGTCGCCGCGTCTCCGCGTCGGCCCCCGCCAGTGGCATAATGGATCGGATCACCCACCATGCCAGAACTAGTCCAATACACCGTCCAGGATGACGTGGCCATCGTCACCATAAACAACCCGCCCGTGAATGCGCTCAGCCCCGGCGTGCCCGAAGGCATCGACACGTGCGTTACGCGCGCTGCGGCCGACCCGGCTGCCAAGGCCGTCGTGCTCATTGGCGCTGGCAACACATTCATCGCCGGCGCCGATATCAAGGTCTTCGGCACCATCCCGAACCGCGAAGTCTCCATCGACCGTTCGCATCGCGTGCACGCCCTGTTGCGCCGCATCGAGGACTGTCCCAAGCCGGTCGTTTGCGCCATCCACGGCACCGCGCTGGGCGGCGGCCTCGAATTCGCCATGGCTTGCCACTATCGCGTGGCCGTACCGGGCGCCAAGGTCGGACAGCCCGAAGTGCTGCTGGGCATCATCCCCGGCGCGGGCGGAACCCAGCGCCTGCCGCGTCTCTGCGGCGTGGCCACTTCGGTGGAACTCTGCACGCAAGGCCAGCACATCGGCGCCAAGCGCGCGCTGGCCGAAGGCATTGTCGATCGCATAGTCGACGGCGACCTACTCGCGGGCGCCATCGCCTTCGCGCGCGCCAAGGCCGCGGCGGGCGAAACCCGCAAGGTGCGCGAGCAGGACGCCAAAATCTCCGATCATGCCGCCGCAGCCGCCGCTCTCGACGCCGCCCGCGCCAGTTTGGAAAAGACCGCTCGCGGCGCCCACGCGCCCTACGCCGCAGTCCAGGCCATTGCCGCCGGCGTCCTGCACGGCTTCGACGCCGGCTCCGCGCGCGAAATCGACCTGTTCGCCGATTGCGTCCTCTCCGCCGAATCCCGCAACCTGATCCGCCTCTTCTTCGCCGAGCGCGAAGCCGCCAAGGTCCCCGGCGTCCCCAAAGACACGCCTACCGCGGAGATCCGCGCGGCGGCGGTAGTCGGCGCAGGCACCATGGGCGGCGGCATCGCCATGAACTACGCCAACGCCGGCATCCCCGTGCTGCTCAAGGAATCGGATCGGGCGGCCCTCGACCGCGGCCTCGCCACCATCCGCCGCAATTACGACATCTCCGCCTCCAAAGGCAAGATGACCCCCGAGCAGGTCAACCGCGTCATGTCCCTGATCCGCCCCACCCTCACGTACGACGGTTTCGATCAGGCCGATATCGTCGTCGAAGCCGTCTTCGAAAACCTGGACCTGAAGAAGTCCGTCTTCGCCGATCTCGGCCGCGTCACACGCCCGGATTGCGTGCTGGCGTCCAACACTTCCACGCTCGATATCGATCAATTCGCGCAATCCAGCGGCCGCCCCGCCAACGTCATCGGCCACCATTTCTTCAGCCCAGCCAACGTTATGAAGCTGATGGAAATCGTGCGCGGCCGCGAGACAGGCAGCCAGACCATCGCCACCTCGCTGAAGCTCGCCAAGAAACTGAACAAGGTGGGCGTGGTGGTGGGCAACTGTTTCGGATTCGTCGCCAACCGCATGCTCGCCTACTATATGCGCGAAGGCTATCTGCTGCTCGAAGAGGGCGCCAGCGTCCCGCAAATCGACCACGTGCTGACCGGCTTCGGCATGCCCGTGGGGCCATTCGGCATGCAGGATATCGCCGGCATCGACGTGGGCGCGCGCATCCGCCAGTATCTGCGCTCCATCGGCAAAAGCCGCCTCGAAGGCCCCGAGTCGCCCGTGCCCGACTGGCTCTACGAGATGGGCCGCTACGGCCAGAAAACCGGCGCCGGATGGTATCGCTATGAAGCCGGCAGCCGCACCCCCATCCCCGATCCGCTGATCGAAGAGCTGGCCGATAAAGCGGCGCACGAGCGAGGCATCGCGCGGCAGCCCGTCTCCGACGACGAGATCCTCTCGCGCATCATGGTGGCGCTGGCCAACGAAGGCGCCAACGTGCTCGATGAGCACATCGCCATCCGCCCCGGCGATATCGACGTAATCTACGCATATGGTTTCGGCTACCCCCGCCATCGCGGCGGACCCATGGCCTATGCCGATTCGCTGGGCCTTCCGCACGTGCTCGCCAAGGTGAACGAATACCGCGCGCGCCTGGGTGATCACTGGCAGCCCGCGCCGCTGCTGGATCGCCTGGCCGCGGCGGGCAAAGGCTTCTACGACGCGGCCGGCGTGGCTTGAGCGTTTTTGAGTGCCGACTTTCCGGCCCATGTTATACTTCGCAGTTTGGGGCTTGAACTCCATAGCTGTCCAAGGGGCAGGGGGCAATGAAGCTAATCGCTAAAGCATTAGGCAGGGTGAAACTGGGGAAGCAGGCATACGCGGTCCTCGCGCTGTGCGCAGCGACGGCCATGGCCGTATCCGCGCAAACCTTTACCGCGCTGTACAGCTTCGATATCGCGGGCGGCGCGCAGTCCGACGCGTTAGTCCAGGGTGCCGACGGAAACTTCTACGGGACCACGGCTCACGGCGGCTGTCCCCCCGCCGGGAGCTGTGGAACGGTCTTCAAAATCACCCCGAGCGGCGCACTGACGACGCTATAATAGCTTCTGCTCCCAAAGCGGCTGCACGGACGGTGCAGTACCCTACGCGGGGCTCGTCCAGGCCACCGACGGGAACTTCTACGGGACGACCTGGGACGGCGGGGCCAACGCATGCTCGCCATACGTTGGCTGCGGCACGGTCTTCAAAATCACTTCGAGCGGCACGCTGACGACGCTATACAGCTTTTGCGCCATAAGTGGGTGCACGGACGGCGCACAGCCCAGCGCGGGGCTCGTCCAGGCCACCGATGGGAACTTCTACGGGACGACGTCGGGTGGTGGGGCCAATGACTGCTCAGAGATTTTCAGAGGCCAACCGGGCTGTGGCACCGTCTTCAAAATGACGCCGAACGGCACGCTGACAACTCTATACAGCTTCTGCTCCCAAGTTGTTGGCGGCATATGCGCGGATGGCGTGGAACCCAACGGGCTAATCCAGGCTGCCGACGGGAACCTCTACGGGACAACAGATTATGGCGGGACCAACGGCAGTTGCGTCACAGGCTTCGGCTGTGGCACGGTCTTCAAGATCACGCCGAGTGGCACGTTGACGACGCTATACAGTTTCTGCTCCCAAATTGGCCCATACGGAGCATGCACGGACGCTGCGGTACCCTCGGCGGGGCTGGTCCAGGCCACCGACGGGAACTTCTACGGGACAACGGTCGGCGGCGGAGCCAACGGCGACTATGGGACGGTCTTCAAAATCACGCCGAGCGGCAAGCTGGCGACGCTATACAGTTTCTGCTCCCAAAGCGGCTGTACGGACGGCCTGGGCCCCTCCGCGGGGCTGGTCCAGGCCGCCGACGGGAACTTCTACGGGACGACGTTGGAGGGTGGGGCGTGCCCGCCTTATACCTTCGGCTGTGGCACGATCTTCAGTATCACCCCAAGCGGCGTGCTGACGACGCTATACAGCCTCTGCTCCCAAAGCGGGTGCACGGACGGCGCGAGCCCTCAGGCGGGGTTGTTCCAGGCCACCAATGGGGACTTCTACGGGACAACGGCCGGTGGCGGGGCCAACGGCGACGGCATTGTCTTCAGCCTGTCGCTAGAGCCTGTCCCGCTCGTGCCTGCGGTTAACGCCGGAGGCGTCCTGAACTCCGCCAGCTACACCACCCAAGGCGCCGCGCCCGGTTCCATCGTGTCCATCTTTGGCACGGGCCTGGCCGCCTCAACGGCCTCCGCGAGCGCCATCCCGCTACCAACCAGTTTGGGCGACGTCACATCCGTGACATTCAACGGCATCTCCGCAGGGCTGTACTTTGTAAGTCAGACCCAGATTAATGCGCAGCTCCCGTTTAATGTGCTGCCGGGCCAGAGCAGCGGCACGGCGAGTATTGTAGTTACGCGCAGCAGCGGCACGTCGGCCGCGCAGAGCGTGACCGTGGTACCAGCATCGCCCGGCATCTTCACAACAACTGCAAACGGGCTTGGCCAGGCTTTTGCCTACGACAACACCACGGGGGCGCTCGCCGCGCCGGCCGGCGTGGCCATTGGAAGCCTCGCCACGGCCCCAATCTCGATCAGTTCGGGGCACGCCTTGATCGTCGCATGCACCGGACTCGGCTCAGTGAGCCCGTCTATCGACAACTACGTGGCCGCGTCGGATGGCATCCTCCGTTACACGGTCCTGACGCCGATTGTATTGATCGGCGGTGTCGCCGCAACGCCCATCTATTCCGTGCTCTCGCCGCAATTCGTCAGCGAGTATCAGATCGGCGTAACACCAGCCGCTAACACCCCAACGGGGGACGCCGTGTCCCTACAGATCCAAATCGGCGGCGTGACGACGACGAACCAGGTCACCGTCGCGGTCGCCCCGTAGGTCCGGTTGAATGGCCGGCCGAAGACGCGCCGATACGGGGCGAAGCCCCGGCGCCCGAAGCGGGAGAGCGCCTGATCACTGCGGAAGACGTATCGGACATGGCCGGGCAGACGACGGCGGGCGATCTGGCAACCTCGACCGAGGAGGACCGTACCGACGATACAATCCGGGGCTGATCGAGCTGCTGGTCCACGGAGCCGTCGGCGCGCGTGCAAGGCCGGACTACGGCGGGAACGCGCCAGGGGCGAACACTGTATGCGCGAGCAGGTGAGCATTCCCGTAGCCCACTCACGCTATACTGGAGAAAACGATGACCATCGACGAACGTCTCGAACGGCTCACCGAACGGCACGAAGCCCTGACGCAAAGCATGGAACTGTTCCAGCACGACATGGCCGAAATGCGCGCCGCCGCCGCCGAACGCGACGCCAAGTTTAACGAGCGGTTCAGCCGCATCCTCGACGTCGTCGAGACGCTTGCGGCCACAGCCCAGAACCACGAGCACCGCCTCGAACGCCTGGAAAACTGACGCACCCCTCCAGTTCCGCCCGCTCGGGTGGCCACCGCCGATGGCATCCGCCCCGCATCAGCGCACCCGCCGCATGCAGTATTCCAGCCGTTGCGGAAGTATTGCGCTACGCTCAGGAATGGCGACAGGCATTCTAAGCGACACCATGACGTTCGAACTCTGGCGGCTGCGCTTCCACTTTCACGCTGAAGAATCGCTCGTCTTTCCGCCCGGCAAAGCCGCCAATGTGTTACGCGGCGCGTTCGGCATGATGCTCCGCGAAACCGCAAACGCACCGGACTACGCCCGCATCTTCGAGCCGAAAGCGCAAAGTGGAGTGCCCGCAGGGCCAAGCGGCCTCGCCGACCGGCCGCGTCCGTTCGTCTTCCGTGCCGCGCACCTGGATGGTCAGACCATCCCGGCCGGCTCCGGCTTCCACTTCGACATGCACCTGTTCGACACCAAACACCCTGCCAGCGAGGCGTTGCAGCAGGCCTATGCGCACCTCGCGAAAGCCGGCCTTGGCCCCGGACGCGGGCGCGCCACGCTGGTCTCCGTCGGCAAGGAGCACATCGCCATTCCCCTCGATGGCCCCGCGGAGCCCGCCACCCGCATCCGCGTCGAATTCCTCACCCCCACCGAGCTGAAATCCGGCGAGCAACTCGTCACCCGCCCCGAATTCCCCATCCTCTTCGCCCGCCTCCGCGACCGCATCAGCACCCTCCGCGCCCTCTACGGACCCGGCCCCCTCAATATCGATTTCCGCGCCATGGGCGAACGCGCCGCCCGCGTAACCCTGGCGTGCTGCGACCTCACCTGGCACGCGACCCAGCGCCACTCCAGCCGCACCGGCCAGACTCATCCCATCGGCGGCTTCACCGGCCAAGCCGAATATCAAGCGGAGTATGATGGCGGTCTGGGCGAGTTCCTGCCCTACCTGCGCGCCGGCCAGTGGACCGGCGTCGGCCGCCAGACCGTCTGGGGAAAAGGAGAAATATGTTTCCAGCCCTGCTCTTAGCCGCCAAGACCTACACGCTCCCGCCGGATAAACTCGCCAAAGCCATCGAGTATGCCGCCGCCCGCAATCGCCTGCACTTCATCGCCGTCGCCTACGGCATCCTGGTGCTCGTCGCTTTGCTCGCCTGGCGCGTTGCCCCACGCTTGCGCAACCTCGCGGAATCCGCCACGCGCCGCCGCATCTTGCAAGCCTACATCTTCGCGCCCCTGCTGCTGCTGACGATCGACGCGCTGGAGTTGCCCATCAGCCTCTACGGCCATCACCTCTCGCTCAAGTTCGAGCAATCCATCCAAGGCTGGGGATCCTGGTTCTGGGATTGGACCAAGGGCGAGTTGCTCGCCTTCGCTCTGGCCGGCATCGCCATCTGGGTGCTCTATGGCGCGATGCGCCGCAGCCCGCGCCGCTGGTGGTTCTACTTCTGGTTGGCGGCCGCGCCCATGGTCGTGTTCCTGATGTTCATCGAGCCATTCGCCATCGAGCCGCTGTTCTTCAAGTTCGAGCCGCTGGCCGCCACGCAGCCTGCGCTGGTCGCCGCCATCGAAAAAGTCGTCGCCCGCGGCGGCCTCGAAATACCGCCCGACCGCATGTTCGAAATGAAGGCCAGCGAGAAGCTGAAATCGCTGAACGCCTACGTCACCGGCATCGGCGCATCTAAACGCGTGGTGGTCTGGGACAACACCATCGAAAAAATGAACACCGGCCAGACCCTCTTCGTATTCGGCCACGAGATGGGCCACTACGTTCTGGGCCATGTGTGGATCGGCATCGGCGCGGCCGTGTTGGGTATTCTGATCTTCCTGTTCCTCGCCTTTCACGCCATGCGCTGGGCGCTGACGCGCTACGGCGCCCGCTGGGAGATCCGCGACGTGAGCGACTGGGCCTCAATGCCCGTGCTGCTGCTGGCGTTGGCCGTCTTCGGCTTTCTGTCCGAACCCCTGTCGAGTTCCTTCAGCCGCGTGCTGGAGCACAATGCCGATATTTACGGCCTCGAAGTGATTCACGGGATCGTGCCCAACTCATCGGGAGAGGCGGCCGGCGCCTTTCAAATTCTCGGCGAGGTTTCGCTCGACGATCCCAATCCCAGCTCGTTCATCGAGTTCTGGCTCTACGATCACCCGTCCATCGGCGAGCGCGTCCGCTTCGCCTCCGAGTACGATCCGTGGGGAAAGGGGCAACCGCCCAAATATATCCGCTGACTTGTATTACAACTGCTAGGAATTTTCGCAGCGAGCGCCCTGCCTTGCGTGCACGTATGCTCAGATTCCAGCAGTATTGTGGATGAATCGCGCTGGTCTCCGTTTCCCGTGATACTCTGTGGGTCGGACTTCCCTATGAACTCTCAGCCAGTTCCGGCCGGCGCAGACTTCGAAGCCGCTACCTACCGCAAAGTGATGTGGCGGCTGATGCCCTTCCTGTTCCTCTGCTACGTGCTGGCGTACGTCGACCGCGTCAACGTGGGCTTCGCCAAACTCCAGATGCAACAGGATCTGCGGATGAGCGATTCGGTTTACGGCTTGGGCGCCGGCATTTTTTTCATCGGCTACTTCTTCTTTGAGGTGCCCAGCAACATGATCATGCAACGTATCGGAGCCCGCTTCTGGATCGGGCCGATCATGATTGTCTGGGGTGTGGTCTCGGCTTGCACCATGCTGGTCACCAGCGCAACCGGCTTCTACGCGGTGCGCTTCCTGCTGGGGATCGTGGAATCGGGTTTTTTCCCCGGCGTGATCCTGTACCTGACATTCTGGTTCACGAGCAAGCATCGCGCCAGGATGGTGGCGGCATTCATGAGCGCCATCCCGGTTTCCGGAATCATCGCCGGTCCGATCTCGGGGTGGATTCTGGCGCGCATGAACGGCGTCGGGCACCTGTCGGCCTGGCAATGGCTGTTCCTCATGGAGGGCATTCCGTCGCTGATCGGCGGAGCGATCACCCTGTACTACCTGACCGACAACCCGGCAGCGGCCCGCTGGCTCGACGGCCGCGAGAAGAGCCTGATCCTCGCGCGCCTCCAGGAAGAAGAGCATTCCAAGAGAGGGGCGGGACCGGGCCGGCACCGCTTCGTCGACGCCTTTCGCAGCCCGCAAGTGTGGCTCTTGTGCCTGGTCTATTTCGGCGTCACGGCGGGCAATTACGGCATTGGATTCTGGCTGCCGCAGGTGATCAAGGAGACCATCACCAAGAGTCCCCTAGCTATTGGTTGGCTCTCCATCATCCCGTATACCGGCGCCGCCATCGCCATGCCGATCATGGGACACCACTCCGACATCAAGGGCGAGCGGCGATGGCACTTCGCGCTGTGCGGCGCGCTGGGCGCGGCCGCGTTCGCGGCAAGCTCCGTGCATGGGATTCCGGGAGGCGTTGGTCTCGCCGCGCTGACGCTGGCGACGATGGGAATCCTATGCTCGAACGCCTTGTTCTGGTCGCTGCCCACCGCGCTTCTCTCCGGCTCGGCGGCGGCTGCGGGAATCGCCTGGATCAACTCTGTCGGCAACCTCGCCGGTTATGTCAGCCCGTTCCTGGTGGGAACCATCCGCGACCGTACCCACAGCATGACCCTGGCACTACTGGCGCTTTCCGCGGCGGCGCTGGGGTCCGCCCTGACATCGCTCTATGTGACGCGCAAGTCCGCCCGTCATCCGGCCTGAAGCCAGGCGCCATCGCCAACTTGTTTTGCATTTCGGATACATATATCCTATACTTTCGATGGACTCGATCGAGCGCGCTTGGAGGCGCACTGATGATATTCGGCATTCACTCGCTACTGTTTCGTGAGACGTTCGTCGAAAAGGATCTGCCGCTCCTCGAACACGTCAAGAGGATGGGTTTCGACGCCGTCGAGATCATTCCTTTCGATCCGGACCACTTCCCTGCGGCAAAAGTGAAGTCGGTGGCGACGGATCTGGGCCTGGTCGTCAACACCGGCTACGGGATGCCGGAACAGTACAACATCATCTCACCGGACCCGGCCGTGCGCAGCGCGGGAGTCGCGTTTTCCAAAAGGCTCATCGACCTGAGCCAAGAGGCGGGCGCGCGCGTTTTCGGCGGAATGATCTACTGCGGATGGGGTTACCTCACCGGCCGGATGCGCTCGGAGGACGAGTGGAAGTGGGGCGTGGAAAACTATCGGGAAATCGCTTGTTACGCCCAGCGGAATTCCGGCCTGATCCTGGGCATCGAACCCGTAAATCGTTTCGAATCGCACTTCATCAACACGGCAGCGGACGCGGTCAGGTTCGTGCAGGAGATCGGCCTGCCGAACGTGAAAGTTCATCTGGATACCTTCCACATGATCCGCGAGGAGGACGACTTCACCGCAGCCGTGCTCGCAACCGAAGGTTACCTGGGATACGTACACGCCTGCGAAAACCAGCGCGGCATACCCGGCACAGGCCTGGTGCCCTGGCCCGAGTTTTTCAAGGCGCTTCGACAAGTGGGCTATGACGATTGCATCACCATCGAGTCTTTCGATCCGGACATCGAAAGCGTAGCCAAGCTCTGCTGCATTTGGCGCAAGCTGGCCGATTCACCCGAGCAACTCGCCACCGAGGGCCTGAAGTTCCTGAAAGGCGTTTACGCGCAGGCAGGCTTAGGCGGGATGCCTGAGGGCATCCAGTTGTAAGCGGCGTTGCGGCCGCGGGGCAAGATCGAGGTATGGTGAAGCGCCTTGCTTTGTCTGTCGCCGTCGTCGCCGTGTTGCTTGCCGCGTTCGTCTGGGGGTACATGCCGGTGCGCGCCAGGCGCCTTTCGGCGAAATATGCCGCCTTCCGCGCCGGCTTCGAAGCGCAGCACCAGGCCATCGACGCCGCATTCCATCAACAGGACCGCGTGGTCAACGGGGTCCGCTGGTGTCCTGCCGCTGGTGGATCGCAAGTACCGGCTCATCGCCATCGATATGAAAGGCTACGGCCGTTCCGACCGCGAGGCCCAACTATGAGTGGCATCGCGTTGCGCGGCAGACCGACGACCTGATGGCCAGCCTCGGCATCGCGAAATATTACGTCGTCTCACACGACTGGGGCGCCATCATCGGCAGCGTGATGGTTGCCGATCACCCGGACCACATCCTCGGCTACATCCGCATGGAGGCCGATCTGATCCGGAATAGGAGCACCGCCCGCATCGCCAATTATCTGCGGAAACCGCAGTGGGTGATCTTCCAGAGCCACTGGCTCGGCACGCAGTTCATGCAGGACCCCGGTTGGTCCCTGGATCGAGTCTATGGCCGGCGTCTGAAGAAGCCTTTTCCCAAGGTCGACCGCGACTACCTGGTCTACGAGTTTTCGCGCCCGGGCGTTGCCGGCCGGGTCTCCTCATACTTTCTGAACGAGAACCGGGATCCGGACACGGCCATCGGGAAAATCTGCGCAAACAACTTTCCCTTCCCGGTGTTGCAACTGCAGGCCGACGGCGATGCCGCACAGCCGCCGTCCATCTTCGCCGATTTTGCAACGAAGTGCCCGCACGTGCGGATCGAGTGGGTGAAGGACGCTGGCCATTTCGATAACTTCGATCAGCCCGGCCAGGTGGCCGACGCGATCAACAGGTTTGTGCACGAGGCCAGGCGATGAAATTCTTTTTCGAATTCCTGTTGCCCCCGGTGGTTGACAACACCATTCGGGGAATGAGATTTCCCGTCTATCTGTTCATGGCGATCGCGATTGTCAGTGCGGTAAGAAGCGCGATCCACTTACTGGCGGCGGACGGCGGCGCGGGTTCCATCGCGGGCATGGACCTGTCAGTCGCGGGCGCGCCGGAAATTATTTTTTCATTCGCGCTATGGGGCAGCGCACAACTGATCTACGCGTTCATTCAGTTGGTGGTGGCGTTCCGCTACCGCTCGCTGGTACCGTTCATGTATGTGCTGCTCTTCGTCGAAACCGCGCTGCGCATGCTGGTGGGCCACATGAAACCGGCGACTTTCTTGCACACGCCGCCGGGCGCATACGCGAACTATGTAACGCTGCCTGTGGCCGCCCTGATGTTAATCCTGAGTTTCACGACGTGGCGCAGGACTTAGTCCTTAGACTCAATACTGTTCACTTTGGTGGGGCAGACCATCGGCTTATGTCGTCTGCCAGCGGCGGCAGGCCACGAAAGACGATGGTCTGCCCCACCGAAGCACCATTAAGTGAACAGTATTGTCCTTAGACTGGCAGGACTTCTCTAACGAAGGCCTCATAGCTGCGTGGAGCGTGCCCCAAAACCGCCGTCAACTCGTCGATCTCCGCCTGCGTCGCCAGCAGTCCTTCGTTCAGGAAGTGCTGGTACATGATCTCCAGGTCGCGCACCAGCCAGCCCGGCAAGAATGCTCGCATCTGCGCCGCCCAAGCTTTCAGATCGTCTCCCGCGTAGATCACCGGCTTGCCGAGATGCCGGGTCAGCGTCGCGGCGATCTCCGCGCCGGTCCAAGCCCGCGGACCCACCACCGAATAGGTTTTGCCGGAGTGGCCCGGTTGAGTCAAGGCAATGGCGGCGGCTTCGGCGATGTCGCGCACGTCCACGCGGTGCATGCCCACACTGCCCGAAGGCTGCGGATAGACGCCTGCGCGGATGGCGTCCAGCACGGCAAGATCGTTCTGGAAGAAATTATTCGGCCGCAGGATGGTGTGCTCCACGCCGCTGGCGCGAATGACGCCCTCGACCGGAAGTTTCGAGACGAAGTGCGGAATCGTGAGCGCCTTGTCGGCGTGGTGCACGCTCAGGTAGACGATGCGCCGGATGCCCGCTGCGACGGCCGCGTCCACGGCGTCGATCCCCTGAGCGGTCTCGTCGCGGTCGAGCGGCGTGATCAGGAATAGCTTATCGGCTCCCGCAAAGACGGCCGGCAGGGACTCCGGTTTCAGCATGCTCCCGGTCACGCCTTCAACGCCTTTCGGCAGTGAGGCGATACGACTGGCCGAACGGGTCATCACCCGGACCTCGGCCCCGCGCTTCATTAACTCCTGGACGGTCTGGCTGCCGACCGTGCCGGTGCCGCCAATCACGACAATCTTCGACATAAGCGATCTCCTCTCATTCCGCGAAATCTTAGAATACCAACACTGGGAGCCCGGTTAGATTTCCATGCGACGCTCGACAGCAGCTTCCAGGGACGCCGGCTCCATAAGAATCGATAAGCCGCGGTCCGCCGGCCCAGCCGGGTGCTTAACCGTTCTGGGGATTCTGATTGACAGAAACCGCTCCGTTGAAGACGTTGAGGACGCGAACCGCTGCCGGCCTGCGGCCGGCGGACCGGCGAGGGCGCCGGTCCGCGGGAGAGGGCGCCCGCCCCACTGCTCCGTGCGTCTTCATTGCCTTTGGTGGCCCGGAGGGCCATGTGGCACTTCCTGACGGTCGCGGCTCGGTAAGCCCTGCGAAATCAGCGCAACTGTTGCCGAGCCGCGACCGTCAGGAAGCGGTTTCCCCAAAACGGTTAAGCACCGGGCCCAGCCTGTCGCGCCGGCAGATTATGGAAGTGTGTTACAATGCTTACAGGATCAACCCTTCCAGCCCTTCAATCCGAGCGCCGCCCGATCCCGGCAGAGACTCGGTCCCGCATCAGCCCGATAGAAGATAAGGAGCGGCATCTCGATGTTGTACGACAGCACGAAGAGCCTCTTGCAGAGTATTCTGCAGTCACTCGAAACAGTTGAAGAAGCCGGATGGGACGACCAAACGGAATCTGGAAATTCATGTCTTTACGAAATGCACCAGATGTCGGGGTCGCTGTACCAGCCGTATAGAGCCGACAGACTGAATGCTAACTCACGGGCGCAAAGCGGTCTTCCCGAGAAGCTGAACCGGGCCATACCGCACGTCAGGACGATGGTAATTGCAATTCGACATAAGGACCAAGCCCGAGCACTCGAAAGCGGCAAGGCGGCTCTTGCCGAGATGAACGGCGCTATCCCGCCGATTCCTTCAGTTTCCCGCGCAAAGTCAGTCACCGAAAACAAAGAGGCGCCGGTGGCATGGCAGCACGGAAGACCTGCCGGGAAGCGGCACCTCCTGGTTGAAGATCAACCGATCCTAGCGTCAGGCGGAGAGTAAGAGTGCCTCAATGAGCCAGTCATTCACATTTATCGACGTCGCCGGAAATCGAGCGGAGTATACTGTCTCCGCTAAGGACCACCCAGGCGAATTCCGCTGGTCCACCGATCACGGCGACCGCGGCGCTGCCCCGTCGTTCGAGGAAGCTCAGTGCCGGGCAAGGACAGCTCTAAAAGATAGCATGGCGGCAAACCGGCGATCTGACGAGGCCACGGAATTAAGTAAGTACTCCTTGCCCTGGCGATCGCGTACCAGCTTTTAGAATCGCGAACACCCTGAATGTGCCTTTTAGCGACCGCTCGGTGGCGCGACTTGTTGGTCCGTTAGCCGCACAGACGTCCTGATACGCCCCGCCGTGGCGGGAACTGAGTCGACCCGGAGTCGACTGGATTGATGGACCCGATTTCAGCATAAGACGGGCCGGAAGCTCAGGTCACTGTTCTCGCGCCGGAGCCTTCGGCAGAACCTCTTTTCCCTGATCGGAGGTTCTCCAGGGTTGTATCCACCCATTTGCTTAGCGTCGCCTTGGAGGGCGGCCACTCGTGGCCGCAGCCGCCTTTTCAGGCGGCTAGAGCCGGCTGAAAGCCGGCTGCGGGCAGAATTGCCCGCCCTCCAAGTGCAAACTGACCCACTACCGGAGGACGTATTGGCAGGGCTTGCGTGTACAACCCGCTGGGAAGACGGATCGACCCGATCTTCGGCGGGAAGGATCGGACGCTAGCCGAAAAGTTCCTGCGCGCGTATCAGGCGGTCGGAGACGTGGACGCCGTTGGGGCATCGAACCTGGCAGGAGGCACAGTCTTTGCAGCGCACGGCACGCGCCTCTTCCGGCAGCGCCAGGAAATGTTCCCGGCCAAGGGCGAATTGCCCATAGAAATCCGCATAGCACAGATAGCGGAGGGTCTCCGGAATGTGCGCGCCCTTGGGGCACTGGCCGCTGCACTGGTTGCACATGCGGCAGTAAAGCGGGCGAATGTTTTCGTCAAGCCGGGCCAGCAGTTTCTCGTCCGCCGTGCCGAACGGCTCCGCCATGGCACGCACGTTCATCTCCAGTTGCTCCATGTCGGTCATGCTGGGAATCGCGGTGGTAAAGCGTGGGTCGCGCAAGACCCACTTCAGCGCCGCCAGCGGACCATCCGGTTTCCGCGCGCGGGCGGCGGGCGCCATCACCTTCATCGCCACCAGGCCGACGCCGGCGGCGGTCAGCTTCTCATAGGCGGGGTCGTTGGCCGTGCCAATCGCGAAACTGTAAGTGCTCAGCATGACCTCGAACTTCCCCACCGCCAGCACGCGGTCCACAATGGCGTTGGGTTTGTGCGTGCTGATGCCGATATGGCGGATCTTCCCCTGTTGTTTGGCGTTCTCCCAAACCGCGACCAGTTCGTCGGGAATGGCCGCAACGGTATCCCGTGAGTGCATGTACCAGATGTCCAGGTGGTCCGTGCCCAGTTCCTTAAGGCTGGTGTCGAGCTCCGCCACCGCATCCGGGGCGGTTTTCGCTTCGGATTTGCTCGACAGTACGATCTTGTCGCGCGACCCCTTCAGGGCAGCCCCCACCATGCGCTCGTTGTTGCCCTTCTGGTACCCGCGCGCGGTGTCGAAATAGGTGATGCCCAGGTCGACGGCCCGGGAAATCACGCTCGAATCGGACGTAATCATGCACCCATAACCGACGGTCGAGACCTTGAGTCCGGTCCGGCCCAACGTCCGGTAGCGGACCGCCGCGGTCCCCGGCGATGCCGGTCTGGGGGCCTGCGTGGGAGACGATTGCGACGCGGGAGCGTTCGCGAACCCGGCAACTGGCAGGCTCAGTCCGGCCACCAGGAAGTTTCTACGCGAGGAATCGGTTTTCATGGTTGTTCTCCGAAGCCGGAATTCTAATTTCGGATAACCGGCTCTTCTTTAATAGTCTACCCCAAGAGCAATGCTGTTCACTTAATGATGTTTCGGTGGGGCAGGCGATCGTTTTATGTCGCCTGCCAACGCTCCTCGCAGGCGGCAGACCACAAAGTGCGATGGTCTGCCCCACGAAAGTGGCCCGCTTGCGCCACCTCCCTGGAAACATGCATTATTAGATTCATGCGCACCAGACTCGTTACGCGATTCGTTTGTTTCCTGATTCCGGTCCTGCTCTTCGCCCAGACGCCCAAGAAGAAGATCACCCGCGCGGCCGACGTCCCGGTATTCCAATACTCCATCAGCGGGAAGGTCGAGGACTTGGTCCGCTCCGAACAGGACTTCCGCCCATTTGCGGCCCAGGTCAGGAAGAACGTGGAGTCCGTGCTGCGCGACTACGAGATCGACGACGCGGCCACCAAACGCGGCCTGCTCGCTACGCTGGCCGCACTCGATATCCTCGAAGGTCACGACGACGCGGCCCGCGGGCGGCTGGACGAGATCAAAGCCCTCGAAGAAAAGCCCGCGGCTAAAGCCCTGAGCGGTTTGATCACCCGCTCCATCCTCGACGCGCGGCGCGAATCCGGCGACCGCAATTCGCCCGCTTACCGCAAGGCCGTGTACGCCGCGGTGGTGCGCGCTCTCGACGGCCTGCCCTTCGATGTCGTGCAGAACGATCTGAAGTCCGCCAAGGCCGGTATCGAGATCGTTTCGGAAGCGCTCCTGGTTGGCCAGATCCAGGGGAGCTTCGACCCCGTGGTGGAAAAGACCGGCGGGCTCAGTTCCGACCTGGCGCACGTTCTGCCCGGCATGCGCATGATCCTGGTGGATAGAATCCCGCTGAAGGACACCCTGAACGAGGCGCTGGGCGCCTACCTCTCCGCGCACGCCAAGGAGAAGCAAGACATCTGGGCCGCGCGCGAAGTCACATTGGAGCCTGGCGGGAAATACCAACCCGTCAACGTGGCCGTCTGGGACAGCGGCGTTGACCTCGCCATCTTCCGGGACCGCGTGCTGAAAGACTCCGCGGGCCAACCGGCGGTTCTGGCTTACGATATGGAGAGCCGTAAGACCACTGGCAGTCTATTCCCGCTCAACGCCGCACAGGCGGCCCGCTATCCGCAAGCCAAGAAGGAAATGAAGGGGTTTTCCGACCTGCAAGCCAACGTGGAAAGCCCCGAATCCACCGATGTGAAGCAGGCCCTGGCCAAACTCAAGCCGGATCAGGTGAAGCCCTTCATTGAAGAACTCTCTTTATTCAGCGTGTACTCGCACGGCACGCATGTGGCGGGCATCCTGACAGCCGGCAATCCCTATGCGCGCCTGGTTGCCGGCCGTATTACATTCGACTGGAAGATGATTCCCGACCCTTGCCCTTCGCGTGCGCAAACCGACCGCGAAGCAGCGGCCGTCGAAGACTACGTAGACTTCTTCAAGAGAAACAACGTCAGGGTCGTGAACATGAGCTGGGGCGGTTCCGTCAAAAACTACGAAGATGGCATGGAGAAGTGCGCCATTGGCAAGGACGTTGAGGAACGCAAACACACTGCCCGTGAATGGTTCGAAGTGGAGAAAGGCGCACTGGAAAACGCGATGCTCTCCGCGCCGGAGATTCTCTTCGTGGCTGCCGCCGGCAACAGTAACGCCGATTCGAGCTTTGAGGAAGCCATCCCGGCCGCTCTGAAGGTCCCCAACCTGCTCACCGTGGGAGCGGTCGATAAAGCCGGCGACGAGGCCTCGTTCACCAGCTATGGTCCAACCGTGGTAGTGGACGCCAACGGCTACGAAGTGGAGAGCTACATCCCCGGCGGCGAGCGCCTCAAGTTCTCGGGCACCTCCATGGCCTCTCCCAACGTGGCTAATCTTGCGGCTAAGATCCTGGTGGTGAATCCGAAGCTTACGCCACCGCAGGTAATCGACATTATCCGCAAGACGGCCGAAAAAACGGCTGACGGCCGCCGCAACCTGATCGATCCGAAAAAAGCCATCGCCGCGGCCCGGACGCTATGATCCGGGCCGCGCGGAATTCATAAAGGCGCCAGTGCGGCCGCCGGTTAGCGAGCGCTCAGGGCGGGAACGATCACGGCAGCCAGCGGTTGGCCGCCACCTTCGGACGCGAGTTCACGCTCCAGCTTGGACGGGGAAACATGGCAGCGCACTCCGTCGGTTTTGACCTCGGCCAGGAAGTAACGGTCGCCGATGCGATGGAACACGACGACGTTCTTGTCCGGGGCGCCCTTGTATTCGCTGGAGCCGCTGGGCGCGAGCACCATCGCACCCTTGCGGGTTTCGGTATTCTGGATCAACATCAGTTGGTGCGACGGGGAAGCCGGGGACATGGTGTAATCGCCAGCCGGCAGTGTGGTGTTCTGCACGGTGAATTCGAACGGGATCGTGGCGGTCGCCTTGGTTTGTGCGTAGAGGCCGCTGGCTCCCAACAGTGCCACCGCGCCAACGCTCAGGATCATGGTCTTTAACGTTTTCATTTTCTTGTCTCCTCTGTTCTCCTCCATTTGTTTCTGGTGGATCACGTCGCATAGGAAAGCAAGCGCTCTGCCAAACCCGGAACGCTGGCACGGGTTTGCGTAAGTCGCTGATAATCCAGCCGATTGCAGATTGGAGGGGGAATGCGCGAACGGTCGATCCGGCTTCCCATGTGAACCTCCAGGTGAAACCAGTAACCAAGAGGTGAGCGACAGAGGATGTGTGGCTTATGATTGAAGGCATAGGCAGACATATCATGATTCGAAGACTAGTCCCCTGCGCGCTCGCGCTGCTCCTGTCGGCCGACGTCTACGCGGCCAAGCGCGCGTTCACCATTGCAGATCTTTACCGGCTTCGCCAGGTGAGCGATCTGACGCTCTCGCCCGACGGCGCGACGATTGCCTTTACGGTGACCACCAGGGATCTGCCGAAGGCCCAAAGCGCGGGTCACATATGGACGATGAGCGCCGGCGGCGGCGCGCCCCGCCAATTGACTTTGCACGAAAAAGGCGAGTCTGCTCCGGCTTTCTCCCCCGATGGAAAACAGTTGGCGTTCGTCTCTTCGCGCGATGGTACGGCGAATCTCTACGTGCTGTCCCTCGATGGCGGCGAGGCGCGCAAGCTCACCAACATCTCCACGGGCGTCGCCGATCCGCTCTGGTCGCCCGACGGTAAGTGGCTCGCCTTTTCGAGCGATGTCTATCCCGAGTGCGGCGCCGACGATGCGTGCAACAAGAAGGTGGCGGAACGATGGAGCAAGGGCAAGCTGCAAGCCCACATGGCCGACGCGCTGCTCTATCGCCACTGGACCGAATGGAAAGACGGCAAACGCACGCACGTGCTGCTGGCCGATGGGGCCAACGGCGTAGTCCGCGACCTGACCCCCGGCGATTTCGATGCGCCGCCGTTTCAATTGGGCGGTCAACTGCAATACGACTTCTCGCCGGACAGCGCCGAGCTGGTTTACGTTTCCAATCACGACCCGCAGCCCGCATCGTCGACCAACAACGACCTGTGGCTCGTGCCGGTCTCCGGCGCCGGCCAGCCGAAGGACATCACGGCCTCGAATCCGGCCTACGACGGCAATCCGCAATACTCGCCGGATGGCCGCTACATCGCCTATCGCCTGCAGAAGCAACCCGGCTACGAGTCCGACCTTTTCCGGCTGGCCGTCTACGACCGCGCCCTCGGATCGTCACGCGTTTTGACGGAGAGCTTCCGCAACTGGGTGGAAGAGTTCCACTGGGCCGCGGATTCCAAGTCGATCTTCTTTTCCGCCCCGGTGGAAGGCGACCAGCCGGTCTTTCAGGTCTCCCTGGATACGGGGAATGTGCGCCGCGTTTTGACCGATAAGGCGATTGCCGAATACGCGGTCTCGAAAGACGGACGGCGCATCGTCTACGTGCGCAGCTCGGTTTCCGAGCCCCAGGAGATTTTCACCGCCAGTCTTGACGGCGGCGCCCCGCGCCGGATTTCACACTTCAACGACGCCGTGGTTGACGAAGTGGACCTGCCCCCCGCCGAGCGCATGTGGTTCACCGGCGCGGGAGGCGCGAAGATCGAGACCTTCGTGGTGAAGCCGCACGACTTCACTCCGGGCAAGAAGTATCCGCTCATCTTGAACGTTCACGGAGGGCCGCAATTCCAATGGGCGGACTCGTTCCGCGGCGATTGGCAAGTCTACCCCGGCGCCGGCTACGTGGTAGCCTTCCCCAATCCCCACGGCTCGACCGGCTACGGCCAGGATTTCACCGCCGAGATCTCGGGCGACTTCGGCGGCCAGGTCTTCGAAGATCTCATGAAGGTCACCGACGAACTGGCCAAGCTGCCCTATGTGGACAGCAGCCACATGGGAGCGATGGGCTGGTCCTATGGAGGCTACATGATGGACTGGTTCGAAGGCCACACGGATCGCTTCAAGGCGATCGCCTCGATGATGGGCCTGTTCGACCTGCCGGCGATGTTCGGCGCCACCGAAGAGTTATGGTTCCCCGAATGGGACCTTAAGGGGCAGCCGTGGAACTCGGCGCATTACGAGAAGTTCTCCCCATCCAAGTACGTGGAGAACTTCAAGACGCCGTGCCTGGTTATCACCGGGGAGGGCGATTACCGCGTGCCTTACACACAGTCGCTGGAGTTCTTCACCGCCCTACAGAAGAAGAACGTGCCCTCGCGCCTGATCGTGTACTCCAAGGCGGCCCACTGGCCGGACTGGTACGAAATGGCGCTCTACTACACCGCGCACTTGGAGTGGTTCCAGAAGTACCTGGAAGGCGGCGGGCCGCCTTGGACCACGGAGCAGTTTCTGCGGAACGACGTATTCGACAACACTACCGGCGCGCGGATCCAGTAACGCCGTGGGGCAGCCTCTCAGGCTGCGGACCCGCCTTCGAGCGGGTCCTGCCGGGTGAAACCCGGCTGCGGGCAGAATTGCCCGTCCTCCATTAACTGGGACCTGCCTGCGCGACGCTTTCCGGGCAGCCGGCCTTAATGAGCTTGAAATTCTCGATGAACCGCGCCGCCAGCGCCTGATACTTGCGGTCGTATTCCTCGCGGCTTCCCCAACTACTGGCAGGGTCCAGGATCTGCTGCGGAACGCCTTCGAATTCGACAGGGACCTCGAAACCGAAGACCGAATCGGTCCGGAAGGCCACAGCGTTCAGTTTCGCGGTGAGGGCGGCATGGAGAAGCGCGCGCGTGTGGCGGATGCTAATCCGCTTGCCGACGCCGAACGGCCCGCCCGTCCACCCGGTGTTCACCAGCCAGCAGGTAGCGCCCTGCTTCATGAGGCGCGCTTTCAGCATTTCCCCGTACGCATACGGATGGCGCACCATGAACGGACCGCCGAAGCAGGCGCTGAAGGTGGTCTCCGGTTCCGTGCCCAAGCCGATCTCCGTGCCGGCGATCTTGCTGGTGTACCCAGAAAGGAAATGGTAGATGGCCTGGTCGGGCGTGAGGCGCGCGATGGGCGGCAAGACGCCGTTGGCATCGCACGTCAGGAAAACGACGTTGTGCGGATGCCCCGCCATCTTCGGCGGAAGATAGTTCTCGATGTAATCGAGCGGATAAGCGCCGCGGGTGTTCTCGGTGAGCGCGTCGTCGTTGAGGTCGAGCCGGCGGGAGAGCGGGTCGAGCACCACATTCTCGAGGATAGTGCCGAAGCGGCGCGTGCAAGCGTGGATCTGCGGCTCGGCCTCGGGCGAGAGGCGGATGACCTTGGCATAGCAGCCGTCCTCGAAGTTGAAGACGCCGCTTTCGCTCCAGCCGTGCTCGTCGTCGCCGATCAGGCTGCGCGTGGGCTCGGCCGAAAGCGTGGTTTTGCCGGTGCCGGAGAGGCCGAAGAACAGCGCCACATCTCCATCCCGACCAACGTTGGCGGAGCAGTGCATGGGCAGCACGCCCGCGTGCGGAAGGAGGAAATTGAGGACGGTAAAGATGGTCTTCTTGATTTCGCCGCCGTATTCGGAGCCGCCGATGATGGCCAGCCGCTGGGTGAAGTTGATGATGATGAAGGTCTCGGTGCGCGTGCCGTCGATCACGGGCGAGGCGTGGAAGGACGGCGCGCAGATCACGGTGAACTCCGGCACGTGCCGCTTGAGGGCCTCGGTGCTTCGGATCTTCATGAACATGTTGCGCGCAAACAGGCTGTGCCAGGCTTTTTCCGTGATTATCCTGATGGGCATGCGATAATCCGGATCTGCGCCCGCGTGACAATCCTGCACGAACACGTCGCGGCCTTGCAGGAACCCCGCGACCCGCGTGAGGAGACCGCTGAACTTGTCGGCGCTGAAGGGCCGGTTGTACTCGCCCCACCAGACGTAGTTCTCCGTGTCGGCCTCGCGGACGATGAACTTATCGGCCGCCGCGCGCGCCGTGTGTTTGCCGGTGGTCACCACCATGGGGCCGAGATGCGAGATGGACGCCTCCCCCCGGAAAACAGCCTCCTCGTACAAGGAAGCCGTGGGGAGATTCCAGTAGACGCGGTGCAGGTTGGTCAGGCCGTGGTTCGCCAGACCATAAACGCTCGCCAGTTTGCCGGCTTCGGGCAGCGCGGGCGACGGAAGGTCGAGATATGGATTCATCGCCAGTCCCTCACCAGTCTGCGGCCGCCCAGGAAAAGTTCGTTGGGCGCGCCCGGATCGAGCGCCCACTTGATGCGCTCTATGCCTTCGGTGATCTCCTTGACGGTTCCGCAGAAACTGATCCTCAGGTGACCCTCCATGCCGAACTCGCGGCCGGGAACCGTGACTACCCGGACCTTGTCTAGCAGGAGGCGGGACAGTTTCTGGGAGTCTTTCTCGTAGGCGCTGAAATCCGGGAAGCAATAGAAGGTGCCGCCGGGCTTCACCACTTTCACGCCGTCGAAAGCGCCCAGGCGGGTCATCATCACATTGCGGTTGTTTTCGAGCGTGAGGCGCAGGCTCTCGATGGACGACTGTACGCCGTTGAGCGCGCCGACCGCGGCCCACTGCGAAGGCGCGGCCGGCCCTGACGTTTCCTGCGACTGGATGTTGGTCATGGCGCGCACGATCTCTTTGCCGCCGACCGCCCAGCCGATGCGAAAGCCCGTCATAGCGTACATCTTCGACACACAATTGATGACCACGAGTTTGGAGAGGTCGAGATTGTGCACCTGGGTAAAGTGGTAACAGTTGGTGGGCGTGCGGCCGTCGAAGATCAGCCGGTTATAGGTGTCGTCCATGATGAGGTACAAGTTGCGCTTCTCGCACATCTCGACCACGCCCGCGACGAACTCGTCGGAGTACACCACGCCCGAGGGGTTGTTAGGGCTGTTCAGGATGACGGCCTTGGTGTACGGTCCGACAGCTTCCGCCATTTCCTCCACGGTTGGCTCGAAGCTGCCATCGCGCGCGGTCACCGCTATGGGCACGCCACCCGCGATCTTGATCATCTCGGGATAGCTGACCCAATACGGCGCCGGGAAAACGACTTCCTCCTTGGGATCGAGGATGGCGTGCAGCAGCACCATAATCGACTGCTTGGCGCCGCTGGAGACGATCACATTTTCCGGTGCCACCAGGCGGCCGTAGTGCTCCTCGGTATAGCGGATGATCGCTTTCTTGAGCGTAAGGATGCCGTCCGCCGGGGTGTATTTGACGTCGCCGGTCTGGAGCAGGGACGAGCAGCTCACGATGGCGTCGATGGGCGTTTTGCTTTTGGGCTCGCCGCCCCCCAGGTGGATGACGGGTTCGCCCTTGTCCCGCAGCAACGCGGCGGTTTCGTTCAGCTTCAGGGTGGGCGACTCGCAAATGGACCTTGCTAGTTGGCTCAAACTCATCGGTCAGGACTCTCCTTTTGGATCGACGGATTCCGGGATGGCACCGGTTTTGGGGCAACCGATCAATAACAGTATATAAGACCTGAGAAGCGGAAACTTGGGGGCGACAGAAACCGCGTCAATCCACCAAGGCTTCGTAGGCCAGCCTCTTGAACTGGCCAGCGGCCACGACGTCGTTGCTGGGCAGCACATTGACCAGGAAGACGCCGACCATGTGCTCCTTGGGATCGATCCAGAAACTGGTTCCCGCCGCGCCTCCCCAATTGTATTCGCCTTCCGAGCCGACGGTCGCCGACTTGCCAGGACCCAAATTCACGGCAAACGTCAAGCCGAAACCGTAGCCTTCCGCCGGCACGCCGCCGGCGCGTGCGAGGGTGCCGAGGTGATCGCTCCTCATGAGTTCGACCGACTTGCGGCCGAGAATGCGCACGCCCTCGAGTTCGCCGTCGTTCAGCAGCATGGTAACGAATCGCGCATAGTCGTCGAGAGTCGATACCGAACCCGCTCCGCCTAATAGAAGCGTCGGCTTCTTCTTGTAGTTCTCCTGCGCTCCGCCGGTGTGCGGTTCGATGCCGCCGCCTTTCTTGGGCGCGTACAACACTGCCAGACGATTCCATTTCTCTTCCGGCACGAAGAAAGCCGTATCCTTCATGCCCAGCGGACGGAAGATCCACTCTTCGAAAAACTGGTCGAGCGGCTTGCCGGAGAGGACCTCCACGAGACGGCCCAGCACGTCGATCGAGAAGCCGTAGTGAAACGTCGTGCCTGGCTGGTGGTTTAAAGGGGCGGTGGCCAGACGCCGTACGGCTTCCGCCAAATCGAAAGACACCCACCCGTTTCCACCCTCCACACCCAGCTTCTTGTACGCCGGTTCGCCGTTTTCATCCTTCGGTCCCGCGTAGTCGAGGCCACTGGTGTGCCGGAACAGGTCGCGGACCGTGATGGGACGATCGGCCGGAACGGTGTAGTATGTCCGCTGGCCGGCGGCGTCAAACGATTCTTGAGCCACGCGCATCTTGGTGAACTCGGGAAGGTATTTCGATACCGGATCGGTGAGCGAGAACTTGCCCTCTTCGTAAAGAATCATGGCAGCGACGCCGGTGATGGCCTTGGTCATCGAATACATACGCACGATCGTGTCGGGCTTATAGGCACCCCAAGTCTCCCGGAAGACGACCTTGCCGTTGCGCGCGATGAGGCCGGAAGCACCGTTCAGCCGGCCGGTGGCGATATGTTCCTGCATAACGGTGTTAATCCGGTTCAGGCGATCGCGGGAGAAACCAGCCTGCTCCGGAGCCCCGGTCGGCAAACTCGCGCCAGCCACCAACGAGGCGACCAAACAGAAGACGAAAAGAATCCGCATGAGCGCAAATCTATCACAAATGGCAGGGCGCTTTTGTGGGGCACCGTTGAAGACGCGCTGGAGGGCGGCCAATCTTGGCCGCAGCCGCCTTTTAGGCGGCCAGAGCCGGCTGAAAGCCGCCCCCAAAGGGGACCCCGGGGCAGAATTGCCCGCCCTCCACTTGGTCAGGCCAACGCTTTGCCGTACAACACGAGCAATCGGCTCCATGCCTTCTCGGCCTGTGGCTCGTTGTAGACCTTCGAATCGGGAGGGCACCAGCCATGCGCGGCGCCAGTGTATACTTCGATTTCCGCAGGCAGGTTGGCCTTGGCAAACGTCTCCTTGAGGACCGTCTTGTCATTGGGCGACCGCTGGTCGTCGTTCTCCGCGATCGCGATGAGGAACTGCGCTTTCGATTTCGCGGCCTGAAGGTGCGGACTGTTTGGCGCGTCGGTCACCAGCCCGCCGCCATGGAACGAGGCGACGGCTCCGACGCGATCGGGTACAGCGGCGGCGGTGCGAAACGCAATCGGGCCTCCCATGCAATAGCCCTGCGTGCCGATCTTCCGGTCTTTGGCAACCGATTTTTGCCCGTCCAGCCACCCGATGAACGCTTTCGCATCCGTCATGTGCGTGGTCTCATTCAGGGCTCGCGCCAGCGGCATCAAATCCTGGATTGGAGTTGCACCGCCGGCTTCCGCGGTCGGGGCTTTCTTGACACGGTAGAATGGATTCACCACGAGCACCGCATACCCCGATTCGGCAAGCCGTTTGCCCATTTGGCGGAACGCCGGCCGCAGCCCGAAGATATCCGGCCATACCAGGACTCCCGGGGCTGTGCCGCTTGCCGGATGCACGAAATAGCAGTCCGCCGCGCCGTCCGGCGTCGTGACGGTCACGTCGGTTTCGGTCACTGCAACCGCGTTGGCGACCCTTGGCAACATCATCGCAACGCCTGCTCCCAACATTAAGCCGAACTGCTTGCGTGTCACCAAACCGCGAGCTTCGTAGTCTTTCCGATCGTTTTCAAAATGATCTTGATCGCACATATTCCCTCCTTATCGCCGCGCAGTGGCACGGAATCGCGCGGGCATGAAGCTATTATATCCATTCCATCCGCGCGAACTCAGCAATCGCGGGTGTCCGGGAGCTTAACCGTTTTGGGGGAAACCGCTTCCTGACGGTCGCGGCTCGGTAACAGTCACTTTGATTTCGCCCACGCCCGCGCACCCGGCTGCTCGCCGCAGTCCTGCGCCCCGTGATAGCCTGCTCGTTCGGAGTCATTACCTTATGAAGCGATGTGTGTCGGTGGCGGCGCTAGCAGTGATGGTTTCGCTTGCCTCGTTCGCCCAATCCAAACAGAAGATCTTCCACTTGGCGATCGGAGATCCGGAACGGCGCACGCGCGACGCCCGCGTGGTGCTGGACGGGATCACGGATACGGACAAGGGCGAAGTGTTCTCCGTCAACCAGCTTGCCGCCCGCCTCGACGGCACGCGGTTGCTGCTGCTCGGCGAAGAGCACACCACGGCCGACTTTCATCGAGTGCAACTACGCGTGATCCGGGCACTTCATGACGCTGGGCGCAAGGTGACGATCGGTCTCGAAATGTTTTCGTACACAGAGCAGAGGTCGCTCGATAACTGGCGGGACGGGTTGTTGACCGAAACGGGCTTCCTCACGCTGGCGCGCTGGTACGAATTCTGGGGTTACCACTGGGACTACTATCGCGACATTTTTCTCTACGCTCGCGACAATCGAATTCCCATGTACGGCGTGAATACGCCGCGCAGCGTGGTGACGGCCGTTCGCCAGAAGGGAATCGAACACCTCTCGGACGCCGAAAGACAGCACGTGCCGCCCCAGATCGATGTCGACAACGCGGATCACCTGGCGTTTTTCCGCGCCTCCTTTGAGGACGACGACTCGATGCACGGCCACATGCCCGAATCCATGTTGAAGAGCATGCAGGCGGCACAAGCCACTTGGGACGCCAGCATGGGCTACAACAGCGTGAAGGTTCTGAAAGCGGCGCCTCCCGATTCAATTCTGGTGGTACTGGTGGGCAGCGGGCACGTAGCTTATGGCGTGGGGATCGAGCATCAGGCGCGGCAGTGGTTCGAAGGCAAGATAACCACGCTGATTCCCGTGCCCGTGGAGGACTCCGAGGAGAAGCCGGTCGAGAGCGTCAAAGCCTCTTACGCGAATTTCGTCTGGGGCATTCCGTATGAGCGCGACTCGCTCTATCCGTCGCTGGGCTTCTCGACTGAAACCGCCGGGGCGCGAAAGATCATCGCGATCGAGAAGGATTCGATCGCCGCCCGGAGCGGGTTCCAGGTGAATGACCAGGTACTCTCGCTCGACGGCATCGCGGCGCCGGACCGCGAAACCTGGAACCGCCTGATGGCCACCAAGAACTGGGGCGATTCCGTGGTGGTTACGGTCAAGCGCGGCGACGCCGAGGTCAAAATCAATTGCGGAACTCCGCCGGAAGCCGAAGGAACAGCGTTAACAGCCCAGATCCACGCCGGCGCCGCCGGCCAGTGGCACCACTGGCTGTTGGGTGCATTCCCCGCCGCTTCAAGTGCACCTGTCCGCGGCCGCTGCGCGGTCAAGTCACGTGGCTTCTGGGCCACGCATTTGCAGGGAAGCACCCCGGCGGCATGCTTGTGATGCCCAGTCCTATCTGCAGGATCGTATATCGCTAGGATTTCCGGGGATCGGAGCCGGCCCTCTCCATCGAACTTCGCAAAAGATTGTTGATTCGCGTCTGATAACCCTTGCCTTGTCCTTTGAGCCACGCGAGAACGTCCGCGTCCAACCGGATCGTGAGAGGTTTCTGGATAGGCCGATAGAACTTGCCGACAACTGCCTTGCTCCAGTCCAGCACAGGCGGAATGTCCGTGGTATCGATTTCCCGGTCTTTCATGCGCTTGAGAGCGCGGATTTCAGCCGCCTGAGCGCTTTTGACTCTTTGCATATGCTCGCCTTTCATGCGGGATTGCCTTTCGTGCCGAGATCAGCCGGGTCACGCTGTCGCCAGCCTCGTCCCGATAGCTATAGGCCACCAACAATAGCGTGCCAGATACCATTCCAACCGTCTGCCACCGCTCCTCTCCTTCAACAACACGATCCTGGATGCTGAGAGCCCGGGGATCGTCGAAAACCGACTTGGCGGTTTCAAAGCTGACCTTGTGCTTTGCGAGGTTGCGACGGTTCTTGTCCTCATCCCATTCGAAGCGCATCAAGCTGCTTCACATGCTGAATATATTTTAGTACATGCCCACGTATAACTGCGGCGGGTTGGAAACCATGCAGGAGGAGGCCGGGCAAGTACGCGCCGTGCTCGAACTCGGCAGGCCACGAAAAACAATGGCCTGCCCCACAGCTCAATTCTGCGCCGGCCGAATCCGAATGGCGCATCCGCCCCCGGGCGCAAGCTTCAAGTGCAGCTTGGTCGCCTGACGCACGCGCTGCTGCGAGATCGCGGTATGCGTGGGCTGGGCGGCGGCGTCCGCGGCATCGGCGTAGATCTCCGCGATGTACTCGCCGTCCCCCAGGAAGTCCAGGGGAACGTCCAGTTCGCGCGCACTCCAGTCCGTGATGCTGCCCACGAACCATTCGTTGCCGCGCCGGCGGGCGATGGTGATCCATTCGCCCACCTGCCCGTTGAGCACACGCGTCTCATCCCACACCGTGGGCACGGCGCTGATGAAGGGCAATTCGGGCTGTCCCCGGTATGCCTCCGGATAGTCGGCAACCATTTCGAACGCGCTTTCGAAGACCACGAAAAGCGACAACTGGTGCGCGCGCGTGCCCATCACCAGCGGCTCGCGATTGCGCGGCTCAAACTCGGCGCGGGTTACATTGCGGAAGCCTCCGGGCGTGTAATCCATGGGACCGGCCAACATGCGCGTGTAAGCCAGGATCACGTTGTGGGCCGGCGTCACGCGCCCGCTCCACTTCAGGTATTCCAGGCCCATCACACCTTCGCGGGTCATCAGGTTGGGCCATGTGCGGCGGGTGCCATCCGGTTTGTAAGCGCCGTGATAATCGATCATCAGGTGGTGTTGCGCGGCCTTGCGCAGCACGCGGTGATACCAGTCCACCATCCATTGATCGTCGCGATCCATGAAGTCGATCTTGACGCCCGCCACGCCCCACTTCTCAAACATGGGGAAGGCCTCGTCCATCTGCCGGTCCACCGAAGTCCAGTGCGCCCACAGCCAGATCTTGACGCCCTTCGCCGCGGCATAGCGCAGGAGTTCCGGCATGTCGATCTCGGGAATGGTGCGGGTGATATCGTGCATCGCTTCTTTGGCGCCCGGCGCCCATCCGGCGTCGATGAGCATGTACTCCAGGCGGGCCTCCGCGGCAAAGTCGATGTAATGCTTCATGGTCTCGGTGTTCATCCCCGGCTTGAAGCTCACGTCTTTTGCGTAGGTGCCGGACCACCAGTCCCAGGCCGCTTTGCCGGGCTTGATCCAGGAAGTGTCGGCGATTTCCGACGGCGGGTTGAGATTGATGACGATGTTCGATTCGATCAGGCGCCCAGGCTGGTCGGCGATCATCAGCACGCGCCAGGGCGTGCGCAGGGGAGTGGCGCCGGTGGCGGCCAGGTCCGGCTCGTCGGCGCGCGGCGCGAGCTTGGCTTCCAGCACGCGCCCCGAACCGGCGGTCGAGTGCGACAGGTACATGCCGGGATAGTTCTCGATCTGCGCCTCGGTGATGGCGACGAAGGCGGTGCCGGGCAGTTCCGTAAGGAACGGCAAGGCAACGAGCCAGTTCGGCACGATGCCGCCCAAAGGCACGTGCTCGTAATTCGCTTCGTAGGGCGTGCGGTAGCTGGCCAGCACCAGCGGCCAGGTGTCGCCATCTTTCGCAAACTGGAATTGCGTCTTCTCCCGGATGATGCGGATTTCGCGCAGTGTGGTCTGCTCGGGGATGAGGTAGCGGAAGGCGACGCCATCGTCGTAGGCGCGCACTTCGACCGACAGGCGCCGGCCGGGTTGAGCCGCCTCTTCGAAGTCCGCCAGCAGGGCGTTGTAGTGGTTGCGCACGGGATTCGATTTGCCGTGCGGCATGGTGTAGGTCTCGTCGCCGGCGCTGGGCACCGCGACGGTCAGTTTCAAGTTAGCCCCCAGCGAGGGCTGATTTTGCAGATCGAAGCCCAGCGCCGAGGGATCGATCACCGGACGGCCGCGAAACGTCACGCGATACTGCAGTTGCTCCGGGCCGGGAATGAGTTCCAACACAATCTGTCCGTCGGGAGAGGCGACCCGCGCCTGAGGCCAGGCGGTGGCCGCAACCAGAAAGAGGCCTAAGGACAGTTTCAGGATGCGCATGTCCAATATTGTAATGCCGCGGCATGCCGGTGCGACCGCTCCCTGACGGTCGCGGCTCGGTAACAGCGGCACCAATTCGGTAACGGCGGCGTCGATTATGTACGATAATGCTTTCTACGATGTGCCGCAGCATCAAAGTGCTCAGACGGCCGGACACGCCGGCCACCGCTCCGGAGATTTCCGCGGCGGCCCTCCAGTTCGTGCGAAAGGTCAGCGGCTTCCGCAAGCCGTCGCGGACCAACCAGGAGGCGTTTGACGCCGCCGTGCGGGAGGTCGCGGCTGCCACCGAGCGGCTGCTCGGCACCCTTAACGAAGGTAAGCGCCCGGCGCGCAGTTAACGCTGGCGGGCGTTCCAGCCGATTGATAAGCTGGGAAGCGCCATGGCCGACCGGTCGTCAAACCCGCTGATCTGGATTGCCGCCGCAGTCGCCGTGTTCCTGTTGTTGCGGCACAACGAGGTCGGGCGCCAGGCCCCGGATTTCGCGCTCGAAGGCGCTTATGGCGGCGAGTATCGTCTGGATTCCTTTCGCGGCAAGCCCGTGCTGCTGGTCTTCTGGAATACCAACTGCGGTATCTGCAGGCACGAGCTGCCGATCCTCGACAGCCTGTATGCGGAAGCGTCCCGGAACGGCGTGGAAATCGCGGGCGTGAACATCGGCGACGTGGATGGCGCGCGGGAAGTCATGCGGCCGCTGCATTTGCTCAATCTGGTGGATGAGGATGGCAGCGCGGCCCGGAGTTACAGTGTCAGCGGGGTGCCCAAGCTGGTTCTGATCGGCGCGGATGGGAAGATCTGGCGTAGTGCGTCGGGCATGCGGGGCGAGGCGGCTCTCCGCGAGTGGCTGCGCTGAGCGTTAGCCCGTAGCGCAGCCACGTTCTTCTACTCCGTTACCTTCGCGGTCACCACCAGGATAAGCGACTGGCCGAGGCCTATATTCGACTTACCGACTACTGCCCGCTGGCCTTCGCGTACCGTGATCTCGGTGCGGATACCAGCCTCGCGATCTCCCGACAGGCGCAAGGTCAAATTGAGATTGTCCAGCCGGATTAGACGTCCCTGGGGGTCTTCGGTCACGGCAGATGGCTGAACCTCGAACCTGTAAGATGTCTTCGACTCACCGATGACTCCGTCGGCGGTCGCCCTATTCCCGGGCTGAGTCCGCAACAGGATGGAATCGAGCAACCGGAAGCTCTTGTACGAGAAAATCTTCTTCACTTCGTCGGCGACGGGCTGCAGTTCGGACGGTAGATTACCGTCGGCCGAAGGCTGGTCCGACGCCACAATCATGTAGACGACGAGGTCGATATCCTTGGGCGCCGCGGCAGCGACGTCCAGCCGCTTGATGGCGTCCTCGATCGCCGCCATGGCTTCGGCAGGCGCGCTGACCGCTACGACGTGCATGTCGCGGTCGGCTTGGATGCCGTAGCCGAAGACGCGCAGTATATCGGCGACGTGGCGCGCGTCGGCGTATTTCAGCGTAAAGACGCGCTGCTGGCGGGGCGCTTCGGGGGGTTGCGCGGGCGGGGACGCCGATGTTGCGGTCTGGGCCGCAAGTGCGCCTGCCATGGCCAAGCCGAATAGGATTCGTTTTACGGTTTTCATTTTTAGTCTCCTTGAGGTTTTTGATCGATTAGCCAATAAATAACTATGTTGGGGTCGTCGGTTACGAACTGCACCAGCAGCGGCGGGCCGGGTTGAGCCGCTGGCATGCGGCGGAGATGGTGGCGGCTCTTCCGTATTAGTGGGGCGACCGTTGGGGCGGCGTGAGACATCGCCGCAGCGCGAGGCGCCGCCCCACTATGATGCCTGGGCCATATAAGAATGACTGCCAGAAGCAGCGCTGCGGCCAGCGCCAGCAGCGGGGCTAAAGCCCCGCGCGGGCTGAAGCCCGCCCTCCTTACCTCCACTAGCACGCGCTGGCGGACTTGCGCCACCATGGCGTCTTCGAGCGGCGAGTCGCGCAGTTCGCCCAGCAGCGCCTGTTCGGCGCGCAAGTCTTCGGCCAGCGCTCGGCAATCCGCGCAGGCCGCGAGATGGGCTTCCACGCGCGCGATGCGCGCACGCGGAAGGTCGCCTCCGGCATACAGCGCGATATCGGTTTCGAACTTCGAACAACTCATGATCGCCTCCTCAACAGGCGGCCGGTGAAATCGCGGAGCTTCAGGCGCGCCGTCGAGATTTGCGAGCGCACCGTGTTCTCCGAAGAACCCAGAATCCCTGCCACTTCCCGCGTGGACAGCCCTTCCACATCGCGCAGCACCAGCGCGGCGCGCTCCTTCCCGCCCAGGCAACTGAGGCCACGGCGGACAATTTCCCGCTGCTGGGCGCGCTCCGCATCGTGATAAGCATCCGGCTGCGGCGCGGGGAGTTCCGGAACCTCGGCCAGCCCTAGCGAATGGCGCCGGCCGCGCGCGATATCGTGGCAGACATTTACCGTCACGCGGTACAGCCACGGCTCGCAACCGCGCGTCTCGTCCAGGCTGCCCAGGTGCTTGTAGAGCCGCAGGAAGACTTCCTGGGCGGCATCCTGCGCGTCCTGCGGGTTATTCAGCAGGCGCAACGCGACGCGGAAAACCCGGCGTTCGCACTGCGACATGATGCGCTCGAAGGCAGCCATCTCGCCGGAGTTCTCCCGCGGGTAAGCGGTCATCGGCAGCGCAATTCCTTCCGGCTCCATTTCTAATAGGTATTACCGCCGGGAGGAGGGAAACGTTGAGGTTATTTTGCGCGGTTAATCCACCTTGGCCGGCGGCCGCGTGTGCAGTACCGAGCGGCCGGGGTCCGAGCGCAGTTTCAGGGAGTTGGTCAGCATGATCAGGCGGGCGCGGACTTCAGGTCCGGCTGAATCGTTTTCTGCGCGGCGCGGATGTGCGCCTTCCTTTCCGTTCGCTGCCGCGAAATCCCCATACCACCAGTGATGGGTCGCCGCTTGGAGTTAACGTGCGGATTCGCCGCGCCTTACGTGCCATTTCAAGGGATCAGTCCTGGTAAGTCCGCATCCTTGATGGATCGGTACGCGTAAAGGCGCTTGCGGCCGGGAATCAACCTGGATAGGTAGTCGCCTTCCCGAGAGACGGGGCCCTTTCGCGGCCGGTTTGAAAGCCGCGCACGGCGGCAAGGTGTACTGATGCCGGTGCAACCTGGGGAAGCGCGATATTTGCGCGCGAGCTATTCAGCGTTTGGGCACCGTTGGCGGTCTGGCTCCGGCGGCAGGTTGTGACAACTTGCGCGCGGGCGCGCCTACGCCGATTAGCCTACGTTCTGGTCTTCGCGGCCGTGGCTGCCTTCGCGCAGACTCCTGAGACGCGGCTCCAGTCGCTCGCCTATAGCTCGAGCCTGGACTTGGCCAACATGGACCAGTCCGTGAATCCGTTCGCGGACTTCTATCGCTATTCGTGCGGCGGCCAGGGCCGGCTAAAAGCCGGCTGCGGGCAGAATGCCCGCCCCACAGAGGAGCGGTTTGGGCGCGATAGACTGTGGGTATGACACGCCAAATTCTCATCGGCATCTGGAGCGTCGCGACGGTGGCCTCGGCGACTGCCGCCGCGCAGATCGCGCCACCGCAGGTTTCCGAAAACTTGAAGGTCCCAGGGACGGAAGTCGTTCTGCTGAAGGCCCTGGGAAAGGGAAAACAGATCTACGCTTGCAGCGCGAAGCCCGGGGACGAGGGCCAGTTCGCGTGGGTGCTCGACAGGCCGCAGGCGGACCTGATGGACGAAAAAGGTGCGGCGATTGGGAAGCATTACAAAGGTCCGGTTTGGGAAGCCGGCGACGGCAGCAAGGTTGGCGGGCAAGTCCAGCAGCGGGCGGACGCGCCGAACGCGAACGCAGTTCCGTGGCTGTTACTGAAGGCGGCGTCTCACGACGGGGCCGGAACTTTCGCGCGCGTGACTTACATTCAGCGTGTGGACACAGAGGGTGGCGTGGCTCCGGCGGCGGGCTGCGACAAATCGCATGCGGGCGCGGAGGCATCGGCGGACTACCAGGCCACCTATTTCTTTTACGTCCCAGGGGCCGCCGCGGCGGCCTTGGCGCAGGCACCCGAGACGCCGCTCCAATCGCTTCCCTATAGCCCGAGCTTGGACCTGACCGACATGGACCAGTCGGTGAATCCCTGCGCGGACTTCTATCGCTATTCGTGCGGCGGATGGTTGAAGAAGAACCCCATTCCATCCGACCAGTCGGGCTGGAGCGTCTATCAGAAGCTGACGCAAGACAACGAGCGTTTCCTGTGGGGCATTCTGGAGGACACGGCCAAGCCGAACCCGGCGCGCTCGGCGGTGGAGCGCGAGATCGGCGACTTCTTCGCGGCGTGCATGGATGAATCCGCCGTGGAGAAGGCGGGCGCCGGTGCGTTGCGCGAGGAACTGGCGGCGATTGCCGCGCTGCGGTCTGTGGCGGACTTCCCGGAGCTGCTGGCCCGCGAGCACCTCGCACAGAATTTCGGCATGCTTTTCGGGTTCAGCGCGAGCCAGGATTACGCGGATTCCTCGCGCGAGATTGCGTTTGCGGGCGCGGGCGGCCTGGGCTTGCCGGACCGCGATTATTACACCAAGACCGACGCCAAATCGGAGGAAATCCGCAAGAAATATGTCGCGCACGTCGCGCAGATGCTGGAACTGGCGGGCGGCTCGCAGGGGCAATCCGCGAAGGAAGCACTGGCGATCATGCGCATCGAGACCGCGTTGGCGACGGCCTCTTTGACGCGCGTGGAACAGCGCGACCCATACAAGCTGTTTCACAAGATGGACCGCGCACAGTTGCAGGCGCTGACACCGGCTCTGAACTGGACGCGCTATCTGAAAGCCAGCGGGCTTGGGGAGTTGAACGAATACAACGTGACCGAGCCGGCCTTCTTCAAGGAACTCGAAACCTTGCTGACCGCCACTCCGCTCGCCGATTGGAAAGCGTACCTGCGCTGGCACCTGGTGCATGCCCGCGCGGCATATCTTTCCACGGCATTCGTGCAGGCCAATTTCGAATTCTTCGGCAAGTATCTGCGCGGCACGCCGGAACAGCGGCCGCGCTGGAAACGCTGCGTGCAGTACGTGGATAACGACCTCGGCGAGGCGCTGGGGCAGGTGTTTGTGGAGCGCACGTTCGGCCCGGATATGAAGACGCGCACTCTGACCATGACCCAAGAGATCGAGAAGGCCATGGAGGACGATATCAAACAGTTGCCCTGGATGAGCGAAGCCACCCGGCAGCAGGCGCTTTTGAAGCTGCACTCGGTGACGAATAAGATCGGCTATCCGGATAAGTGGCGCGACTATAGCTCCATCCACATCGAGCGCGGCGATTTCGCGGGCAACGTGTATCGCGCGGCGGTTTTCGAGGGGCGGCGCCAGTTGGCCAAGATCGGCAAGCCGGTGGATCGCGGCGAGTGGGGCATGACACCGCCGACGGTGAACGCCTACTACGATCCGCAAATGAACGACATCAACTTTCCGGCGGGGGTGCTGCAGCCGCCGGTCTTCGATCCCAAGATGGACGACGCGCCGAATTACGGAGACACCGGCGGCACCATCGGTCACGAATTGACGCATGGGTTCGACGACGAGGGGCGGCAGTTCGACGCGCACGGCAACCTGCACGATTGGTGGACCGATGCGGATGCCAAGGAATTCCAAAAGCGCGCCGATTGCGTCGCCGATCAGTATGCGCAATACACCGTGGTGGACGAGATCAAGATCAACAGCCGGTTGACGCTGGGCGAAGACGTCGCCGATCTGGGCGGGGAGTTGCTCGCTTACATGGCCTGGAAGGACGCTACACGGGATCAGAAGCTCGCGGCGATCGACGGCTTCACGCCGGAGCAGCGGTTCTTCATCGGATTCGCGCAGTGGGCGTGCGGGGATGAGCGCGCCGAGAGCAAGCGGGTACACGCCATCACCGATCCGCACTCGCCGGCGGAGTATCGCGTGAATGGCGTGGTAGCGAACATGCCGGAGTTCGCCACGGCTTTCGCCTGCAAAGTGGGTCAGCCGATGGTGCGGGACAAGCCGTGCCGGGTGTGGTGAGGCAGTCGCCGGGACCGCGCACGTCCGGGCGGCCTGAGAGGCCGCCGCAGGCTGAGAGCCTGCCCCACCGCGGACCACTCTTTCGGTCGATCCCCGGCATTCGATAAACTGGAACTCTGCGCCCATGCCTGAGTTTCAAGCGATCCTTTTCGATTTCGACGGCGTCCTGGTGGACAGCGAGCCGGTACACTGCGACTGTTGGCGGGAGGTGCTGGCGCCGTTGGGCGTGCCCGTGACCTGGGAGGTTTATGCGGCCCATTGCGTGGGGGCTGTGGATAGCAGCATGGTCAAGGTCTTCGCCAAGCTCGCCGATCCGCCGGCCGATCCGGCGAAGCTTTGGGAGCAGTATCCACTGAAGAAGCAGCGGTTCCGCGAGCGCATGGCCGCCAACGCGCCGTTCGCCGAAGGGGTGGCGGAGTTCTTTCGCGAACTTTCCGTGCAATACAAGCTGGGCGTGGTTTCTTCCAGCTCGCATGCGGAGATCGAACCGTTCCTGGAGGCGGCGGGCATTCGCCAGTATCTGGGGACGGTGGTCGGCGGCGACGACGTCAAGCGCCATAAACCGGCTCCCGATCCTTATGTGCTGGCGGGCGAGCGTCTGGGAATCCACAGCGCGCTGGCGGTGGAAGATTCGCCGCCGGGCATGGAGAGTGCCCGCGCAGCCGGTTTTGCGGCCGTGCGTATCACCGATCCGGCGCGCATGATGGAGGTAGTGCGGGCGCGGCTGGAAGGGACCTAGCGGCGTGGCGCAGACGATCGTTGTTGGTCGTCTGCGCACCGTGCTCGAACTCGACAGGCCACGAAAAACGATGGCCTGCCCCACACGGATTTCATCGCGATTGCAGGCGGATCAGTTCGGTGACCGGCAGCGGCACCACTTCGCCCGCCACCTCGCCAATCACCTCGGATGTATGGGCGAAGGCCAGCGGATCGCCCGTCACGAAATGCACGATACGGCCTGGGGCGGCCGCGGGCGGGTCCGCGCCCATACTCCCGTTTACTGCCTGGGCCAGGGATTCGGCGCTATCCACCAGTGTCACGCTATCGCCCACCACGCGCTGGATGGCATCGTGCAAAAGCGGATAGTGTGTACATCCCAATATGAGTGTGTCAATGGCGGCACGTCCGTCGAGGTAATGGTGCAGCAGCAGATCGCATTCCGGCGAACCCGCCAGCCCTTCCTCCACGATGTGGACCAACATGGGGCAGTCCTGCGCCCACACCGTTAGCCCGCGCCGTTCGAGACGCCGCTGGTAGGCGCCGCTGGCGATGGTGCCCTTGGTGCCGATAACGCCAACGCGTCCGGTGCGCGTCAGGCGGGCGGCGGCTTCCACGCCCGGCTCGATCACGCCCCAGATGGGAATCGAAAAGTGTCCGGCCAATTCCGGCAGGGCGGATGCGGAAGCCGTATTGCAGGCGATCACCACGCCTTCGACGCCGATCTGGCGCAGGAACTCGGTAATGCCGTAGGCGAATTCCGCGACCATGGCGGCGGGCTTCCGGCCATAGGGGACACGCGCGGTGTCACCCAGGTAGACGAAGTCGCGATGCGGCAGCTTGCGGCGCAGCGCTTTCAGCACGGTCAGGCCGCCTACGCCGGAATCGAAGATTCCGATGGGCCGGTCGAGCGGGTACGGCAGTAGTTTTTCGCTCATTTGGATGCTGGTCTCGCTTGTCGCCACTTGCACGTTGGGGACCGCGGGGGTTATCCTTCCATTCTAACGGCTATGAGACTCTCGATTCTGATTTTCGCGATTTCGGTTTTGGCCCTGGCCCAGGTGCAGGAGCCGGGCCGCCTGGAGAATATGCGCGGCAAGACGGTCATGCTGTTCACGCCGCATCCGGACGACGACACGTTCTGCTGCGCTGGCACGCTGTACAAGCTGGCGAAAAACGGCAACCAGATCCACATCGTCATTTACACCAACGACGACAAGGGATCGTACGACCCAGACATGACCAGCGAGCGCCTGGCGCGCATCCGCATGCACGAAGAAGAGGAGGCTTGCCGGATCCTGGGCATTGCAAAGGAGAGCATCCTGTGGCTGCAATATCACGACGGCATGCTGGAATACGCCAACCCGCGCGACCTGGTGGAGCAGGTGACGGGGCTGATCCGCAAATATCGTCCCGACGTGGTGCTGAGCGTGGACCCTGGTGCCGAATCCGTGCGCTGGCATAAGACCGACCATCGCATGGCGGCCAATAACACGATGGACGCCATACGCGCAGCCGAGTGGCACCTGTATTTCCCCAACCAGAGGCTGCACGACGGGCTGGAGCCCTGGCGCGTGCCCGAGGAGTATTATTACTACGCGGGGAAGGATGCCAACTACTTCGTCAACATCGACGACGTGGCTGAGATCAAATTGAATGCGGCGGCGGCGCACGTGAGCCAGTTTCCGCCGGCGGTCGAGAAGTACAGGGCGGACTGGGAACCGGCGGCGCTGGAGAAGCTGAAAGCGGAGCTTCGGCAGATGGGGAAGAAGGACGGGCACTACGTGGAGGAGTTCCGGCGGGCGACGGGGTTTAATCAGGAGTAGGCAATCAGAACGCCTGTAAGTTGACACGGCCGCAGCCTTCGCTACAATATCGGGAAGGCGCTGGGTGCGCCGTCGTCCTGTCTTCGAACAAAGGGGAAAAACCAACATGAAAGCACTCTGGGGATGTGTATTCGTGCTCGCTTCGGCGGCCACGTTGCCGGCGACGCAGTATTCGTACAGCAATAACGGCGGAACAGTGAGCCAGACCGCCACCACTTTGACAATCAGCGGGTCAACTGTGAGCAGTCCGGCAGGCACGGTTTCGATGTCGTGCAACCTGACGCCGATTTTGCCGCAATTTGGTTTCACGTCGGAATGGTCGTGCACCGGTGGGAACTTCTCGGCGCAATCGACGGACGGGAAGACCTCCGTCACAGGCGTCTTCACCTCGGGACTTTTCACGATGACGCAGAGTGAAGTCAACCGGGTTTATTACTACGCCTACGCGCTCTATGCGAACTTCTCCGCATCGCAAACGATTAACGGGAAATCGGTCGCGGTGGCGGGTGCGGTGATGGAGACTCTGCCGAGCATGACCACGCCGTTGAATCCGGGCACGGGGACGATCGAGAGCGGACTGATTGAGACGAGCCAGCAATATGCGCCGGTCTACATTGCCGATACCGGGAACAACCGGATCGTGCGGACGGCGGACATTCTGGGATCGAATTGGACGAGCCTCGGGAAACTGGGATCGGGGACGAATCAGTTTTCGGGACCGTGGGGCGTGGCTCTGGACGGGGCGGGAAAGATTTATGTTTCCGACAGCGGGAACTGCCGCATCGTGCGCATGGACACCATAGCGGGGACCAACTGGATTTCGTACGGCGCGTGCGGAGCGGGCACGGGGCAGTTCGCCAATCCGGAGGGGCTGTGGGTGGACTCGAGCGGGAAGATTTATGTGGCCGACACCGGGAACAATCGCATTGTGCGCATGGACGACATTACGGGGACGAACTTCACCTCGTTGGGCACGCTGGGGAACGCGGTGGGGCAGTTCAGCAGTCCCGCGGCGGTGACCACGGATGCGGCGGGGAACATTTACGTGGCCGATAATGCGAACGCCCGGGTGGTGGAGTTCTCGGACATGCTGGGAACGAACTGGGC
>Ga0182014_10000619_pt1 | contig 47642 bp, 45 predicted proteins | sample 612S2DmetaG_FD_120489 | JGI IMG/M metagenome (GOLD analysis project Ga0182014, IMG submission 120489) | Permafrost microbial communities from Stordalen Mire, Sweden - 612S2D metaG | ecosystem: Environmental > Terrestrial > Soil > Wetlands > Permafrost | place: Sweden: Stordalen | collected... | reverse complement strand
GCCGTCGCCCAGCAGCGTCGAACGTGGCCCACGAAATCGACGTTTTGTAGGCTTCACGATGGGATCATCGCGGTTCGAGGACGGGCCAATTCACTCTGAAATCAAGGCTTTTCATGTTTTCCTCAAAAGTTGTGAAACCTGTGTGAATCCAACTGTTAAGTTCTGATTGACGTTCTAGTGCGTGGTCAGGCTAGATGTCACCTCCAGACAATGCGGGTACCGCGGTTTCGGTGTCTCGAGGGGTGACTCGCATGATTTTTTCAACTTTCAGTTCATTAATGTCAGTACGGCATTGACGTGAGTAATTCCTCACGCCGTAGCGACGACCAGGTGTACCGGGTGGTCGTGGTGGACGATCACGAGATGATTCTCGAAAGCATCGTGCGACTGCTCGCCGCAGATCCGAGGATCAACATCGTCGGCACGGCACTCACGGGCATCGAAGGAATCGAATCGGTACGCGATCAGTCGCCTGACGTACTGGTCATTGATTACCACCTTCCGGACATGGACGCTCCCGAAGCGATAGCGGCAATTCGCAACTTTGACCGAGACGTCAAGATCGTCACGCTCTCCGGATCGGAACGTCCCGGAGCGCAACTCTCATCGATGAAGGCCGGAAGTGCTACCTGGGTTCGCAAGACTCGCGCAATCCATGAGCTCATTGACGCGATTCTTCTCGTGGCGGTTGGTGAACCGCGCCCCACCGACGAGCGCGATCGCCTGCCAACAATGGACGAATTGGTGGTTCGCTATCAGCCGGTGGTGAAGCTGTACGACGAGCGAATCGTCGGCTTCGAAGCGCTCGTCTACTGGCAACATCCCGAGAAGGGACTGTTGCCTCCCGACTCCTTCTTGCCCGTCGCGATCGAGACGGGCTTCATCGAGGACGTGGAGCGTTGGGTGCGCGAGCAGGCGTTTGGCCAATTGGTGCAATGGCAGCAACGATGCCCGACGGTCCCACGACTGTGGATGAGCGTCAATCTTTCGAGCGGGAGCGTGGCCGATCCCCGATTCATGGGCTCGTTGGCCCGAGCGATCACCGACTCAGGCGTCCACGCCAGGGACGTCATCGTCGAGATCAACGAACTGATCCTCCTCGACGATCCGGAGTCCGCCGTCGAGTTCCTGTCCCAACTCAGCGATCTAGGTGTGCGACTAGCGCTCGAGAAGTTCGGGAGCTCATTCTCCCCCATCTCCTACATGCACCGAATCTCCTTTGACTGCCTCAAGATCGATCGATCCTTCACCGCGAAGCTGCTCGAGCCGTCGGGAACTATGTCGCTCGTCGAGTCGATCTCTAAGTTCGCCGGTTCAATGGGGATGATGTGTGTCGTCGAAGGTGTCGAGCACTTCGATCAAGTGATCGCATTGCGTTCCGTGGGACTGGATATTGGACAAGGCCCGAAGTTTTCGCCACCGATTTCGGCCCAGAACTGCGAGGTCCTGCTCGCGCGGTCGTTTCCCCATTCGGTCCGTTCGCCTCAACCATCGTCGTCCAATGTCAGCACGTCGACTCGGTAGTCGGCTGAAATGACGAAACGAGCCAATCAGTTGATTTCGAAGGTCCTGGGCGCGGCACCCGAAGCGATGCTCGTCGTCGATGGTGCGGGCCTTCTCGTCATGGCGAACACGAAGGCCGAGCTCCTCTTCGGATGCAGCCACAAAACAATGGTCGGAATTCCGGTGTCGCCATTGGTTTCGATCGATTTTCGAGAAGGTCGGTCTGACACCGCTGGCCTTCTCCTGTCGGCCCGGCGACGCAACGGGGAGATCTTTCAGGCGGAGATATCGCAGTCGATCATTCATACCGCTGCCGGTTCACTCATCATCGCTGTCGTCCGCGACGTCTCCGCGAGAAGTGAAGTGGAAGCAGAGCGTATTCGGGTCAAATCAGCGGCGGAGCACGTATTGCTTAGCGCCGAGGCCGCGAGGGTCAATGCCGAAGCCGAGAAGACAATTGCGGCGAGCGTTCGCCTGGAAGCCGAAGTTAAGCGAATCGAAGCAGAACGGGTGCGTCTCGAGGCCGAGATGGAGCTCGAACGCCTGAAGGGATTCCTCCATCAATCCCAACGAATGGAAAGTCTGGGGCAATTGGCTGAAGGCGTGGCCCACGACTTCAACAATTTACTGGCCGTCATCTTGAACTACGCGGCGTTCGTTGGCGAAGAGTTGCATAGAGCCGCTGATTCACCGGAGGGGTCCCAGTGGAGTGGACCTCTCAATGACGTGAAGCAGATTCAAGTGGCCGCAGAACAGGCCAGCGTCTTGACGCACCAACTCTTAGCGTTTGCCCGCCGAGAGGTGATCCAAGCGCGACCGTTGAGTTTCAACGGAGCCATCAGAAACATTGAGGAGATGCTACGAAGGACGATTGGCGAGCAGATTGAGCTCTCCATTGAACTCGAACCCGATCTATCGAAGGTCATGGCCGACCCGGGCCACATTGAACAGATGATTCTCAATCTGGCGATCAATGCTCGCGATGCCATGCCGACGGGAGGAACTCTCTCCATCATCACGTCCTCGAGAGAAGTCAACGCATCTGAATGGTCGCTCCTTGGTGCTCCCGCGGGTTCCTACATTTGCGTGCAGTTCAGCGACAACGGCACGGGCATGTCCGCCGACGTCCGAGATCGCGCCTTCGAGCCGTTCTTCACCACGAAACCCAGAGGCGAAGGGTCAGGACTCGGTCTCGCAACGGTCTACGGAATCGTCCTGCAGTCGGGTGGTTTCCTCAAGATCTATTCCGACGAGGGGATTGGAACGTGCATCACAATCCTGCTTCCGATCGATCCCGGTTCGGTCGAACCCGGTCAGCGCAGTTCGAAAGTCGACGTGACCGTCCCCCTCAATGGATCGAAAACCGTGCTCGTCGTTGATGACGAAGAGGGCTTACGTGAAGTGACGCGCCGAATCCTCAGTCGTTCTGGCTACAGGGTGCTCACGGCGTCGAGTGGCGTCGAGGCAATCGAGATCGCGGCGACACATCTCGGACACATCGACCTGCTCTTGACGGACGTGATCATGGCCACATTGCAAGGCCCAACTGTCGCCAAGGAAATAACGGTATTGCGACCGGATATACGAGTGCTCTTCATGTCGGGGCACGCTCAGCCCGTTCTCGAGGCTGAGGCCGTCCTCGGCACTGGGTTTCAACTGGTGGAGAAGCCCTTCGACCAGAAGATGCTGTTGGACAACGTGCGATTCGCCCTCGACGCCGATCGCGAAAGTGTCACCACATGAAAATGAACGCACCGCCGAGATTCGGGGACATGACGGCGTTCGCCCGTCCATGCGTCAACCCCGACGAGCAAGGACGGAACTCACCATGACCGACCACGCCGCTATCACCGTGGTCGTCGTTGACGATCACGAGATGATTCTCCAGAGCGTGGTTCGTCTACTCGCGGCGGACCCTCAGATCGTCGTGGTGGGCACCGCCCTCACCGGTGCTCAGGGCGTCGACGTCACCAAGCGGGTCAAGCCCGACGTCCTCGTCATAGACTTTCATCTGCCGGACATGGACGCCCCGGAAGCGATTCGCCAGCTCCGCGAGGCACATTGCGATGTCAAGGTCGTCACAATCTCAGGATCCGAACGGCCGGGAGCGCTCTACGCCTCCATCAGGGCCGGCAGTTCGGCCTGGGTTCGCAAGACACGTGCCATTCACGAACTGCGCGACGCGATTCGCCACGCCGCCGCCGGATGGCCCTTCGCGAACGAGGAGATGGAGGCGACCCCGAAGCAGGACCAGCTGATCGTGCACTACCAACCGATCGTGAATCTCACCGACGGACGCATCGTGGGATTTGAGGCGCTCGTGCGTTGGCAGCACCCGGAACGCGGCCTGATGTACCCCGAGTCGTTCCTGCCCTACGCCGAAGAGACGGGGTACATCGAAGAGATTGATCGATGGATACGCGAAGAGGCGATACGGCAACTGGCTCGCTGGCAAGCTCAGTTTCCCTCGGAGTCGCCACTCTGGATGAGCGTGAACCTATCGGCGTCCGACATTCTCGATCCACTGCTTTTCCAGTCGATCTCTGACAGCCTCGAGGAAGCCCACATCGAACCGGAGCATCTCGTGGTCGAAGTCACCGAATCGGTACTGTTGGACGACTCCGACACCACGATGCGATTCCTCTCGCAACTCAACGCCATCGGTGTGAAGCTCGCCTTGGACGATTTTGGCACCGCGTTCTCATCAATCTCCTACGTTCGCCGTTTCCCGTTCGATCACTTGAAGTTGGACCTGTCGTTCACGGCCGAACTGCCGAATTCAATTCGATCGATGTTGCTCGTCGAAGAGATCTGGCACATGGCCGTTTCACTCAACATGAGAGGTATCGCCGAGGGGATTGAACGAATCGACCAACTCGAGGCCCTTCGCGACATCGGCTTCGAATTTGGCCAGGGCTATCTCTTCTCGGGCGCCGTGAGCGCTGCGGAATGTGAAGTACTTCTCTCGCGCGCGACCCTTTTGCCCACGCTGGAATCGAAAGTCTGATTCGAGTGACGATCAATCGATTGAACGTGCGACGACCCTTTTGCTCATGTGGTCACGGTTGTTCCGGTGCGTATAAACCGCGAGTGACCACATGTTCTATCGATTCACGAGTCGCGGGCGACACGTCCGCACGTGCGACGTCTTTCAGAAACAAACGAGGAGGAACATGAATGTAGTGAACAAGGCGAAAAATCTGTTCCAGATTTCCAAGGGCAAGACCAAAGAGGTGACCGGGAAGGTTACGAGAAACCGGGACGTTGAATCCGCCGGCGCGAACGATCAACACAAGGGCCACCTCAAGCAGGTTGGAGAAAAGGTGAAGGATGCTATCGACGAACTTTGAATCGCCCGCAGACGAAGAGGGTGGCGACTTACGCGACGTGTTGGTGCGTCAACCTACGGCGGAGGTCGGAAGTCTGCAAGATGACGTCGAACGACTGCTCGAGATAGCGGCACAACTCTTTTCCGCTATTGAGCGCCAAATCCAACGCATAGAGGAAGATTTAGTGTGTGCCTGTGGAGAGAAGGTCCGAGCGTACGCACAGAGTGCCTTCAAGGAGCGTCTGGTTCTTTGCGCCGAGAGTCTCGACACGTCGATCCACGCGATCGATCTTCATCTCGAGCGCCGAGCGGGTGAGCACATCACCAACTTCGGACTTCGCGACGACCCCTCGACGTAACTCACCTCGACCACGGGCACGACGCGAATCTTCCGTTCGCGCTGATTCCTGCCCGTCCCGAGATGGTGGACGTTCGGTGAAAACTTGACTAATACGATCGTCTTTGTTATAAATACGTCTTCACGTCGTATTGGCGCGTTCATCGCTGTCGACCACTAAAGGAGAGCACATGCCCGAATGGGGATTCGAAACTCGTCAGATTCACGCCGGGACCTCGCCCGATCCGACCACTGGCGCGAGGGCCGTCCCGATCTACCAGACGACCAGCTACGTCTTTCGCGACACGGCCCACGCGGCGGCGCTCTTCGGCCTCCAAGAGCTTGGCAACATCTACACCCGAATTATGAACCCCACCCAGGCCGCCTTCGAAGATCGCGTTGCGTCACTCGAGGGTGGCGTCGCGGCACTCGCCGTAGCGAGTGGACAGGCCGCCGAAACGATCGCGCTCTTGAACTTGGCCGAGAACGGCGGCCACATTGTTTCGTCGGCGTCGCTCTACGGCGGCACGTACAACCTCTTTCACTACACCTTGCCCAAGCTCGGCATCGAGGTCTCCTTCGTGAACGACCCCGACGACCTCGAAGCGTGGCGCAGCGCCATTCGGCCAAACACGAAAGCGTTCTACGCCGAGACCCTCGGCAATCCCAAGGGTGACGTCCTCGACTTCGAGGGCGTGGCCAAGGTGGCGCACGACAACGGGATCCCCCTCGTGGTCGACAACACGTTGGCGACGCCCTTCCTGGCCCAACCGCTGGCGCACGGCGCCGACATCGTGGTGCACTCGGCCACGAAGTTCATCGGCGGTCACGGAACGTCGATTGGCGGCGTGATCGTCGACGGCGGCACGTTCAACTACGAAGCGAGCGGTCGCTTCCCCGCCTTCACCGAACCGGACCCGAGCTACCACGGACTCGTTTTCGCCGAACTCCCGGCGCCGCTTTTCCCCGCCCGCTTCGTGCTCAAGGCTCGGTTGCAGTACTTGCGCGACGTCGGCGCGGCGATCACCCCGTTTAACTCCTTCCTCTTCATTCAGGGTCTGGAGACCTTGAGCTACCGAATGGAGCGTCACGTTCAAAATGCCGTGGTCGTCGCCAACTGGCTCGAAGCGCGCGACGAAGTTTCGTGGGTGGCCTACCCCGGGCTGGCCTCAAGTCCGTGGCATGAACGCCAACTCCAGTATTTGCCCCGTGGTGGTGGATCGATCATCGCTTTCGGCATCAAGGGAGGACTGAGCGCCGGACAGAAGTTCATCGAGGGTCTCGAACTCTTCAGTCACTTGGCGAACGTGGGCGACGTGAGGAGCCTCGCGATCCACCCAGCCTCGACAACGCACTCCCAGCTAACCGAAGAGGAGCAGACGACGACCGGTGTGAGTCCGGATCTCGTGCGTCTCTCTGTTGGACTCGAGACGATCGACGACATCCTGGCGGACCTCGACGCCGGATTCCTTGCCGCGAAGGATGGGTGAGGCCAACTTTGTTCCCGGGCACGTGGCAACCCGGCGATGATCCCGGTCAACGGCAATTCGTTGAACTGAAGGGAAGTAACACTCAAGGCTTCGCCCTTGAGGGCGGCGGATCATTGCCGAGCGTCACCGTGGCCTTCGAAACGTGGGGCCGACTGGATCAACAACGCACGAACGCAATTCTGGTGTTACACGCGCTGTCCGGTGACTCACACGCCGTGGGGCCATCTGGACCGGGACACGTTTCGCCCGGCTGGTGGGACGGACTCATTGGACCGGGTGCACCGATTGACACCGATCGCTTTTTCGCGGTGTGTCCCAACGTGCTGGGAGGCTGTCAGGGGACGACGGGACCCTCCTCACTCGATGCCGATGGTTCCCCGTTCGGGTCGAGGTTTCCGACCATCACGATTCGTGACCAGGTCGCCGTCGAGGTCGGTCTCGCCGACGAGCTGGGCATCGACAAATGGGCCGCGGTGATCGGCGGTTCCATGGGCGCGATGCGCGCGCTCGAATGGAGCGTCGGCTACGCCGATCGAGTTGAGCGCGCGGTGGTGCTCGCGGTATCCGCGGCCGCGTCCGCCGAACAGATCGCCCAGTGTTCGCTCCAAATCCGCGCGATTAGGTCCGATCCAGCCTTTGCTGGGGGTGACTACTACACAACCGGCTCTCAGCCGTTGATCGGTCTCTCAATCGCGCGGGGGCTCGGCCAGATCAACTATCGCACCGAGCGCGAGTTCAATATCCGATTCTCGCGCGAAGCTCAAGGTGAGGAAGTACCGTTGCGAGGAGGTCGATACGCCGTCGAGTCATACCTCGAGTACCAGGGCGAGAAACTCACTCGACGTTTCGACGCGAACTCCTACGTGGTACTGAGTGACGCCATGAATCATCACGACGTCGGTCGCGGACGCGGAGGTGTGGCCGAAGCTCTACGGGGCGTGCGGGCAAGGGTCACGGTCGCCGGAATCGCCAGCGATCGTCTCTACCCCCTGGAACAGCAGATAGAAATCGCGCGCCTCTTGCCGGGTGATGAATCGGTGCACGTGATTCAGTCCGAGTTCGGACACGACGGCTTCTTGCTTGAAACCGATGCCGTGGGCGACGTCGTACGCGGGGCACTTCGCACATGAGCGTGAATTCCCTATCTCTCATGAATTTATTTGCGCGATCCACGGCCAAACTCAAATGACCGCTCGCGACGTCACCGTTCGCGTCAACGGTTGGAGTATTCATAATCGCAGGTCCCCGGCAGTTTCCTAAGCGCCACACGATCCATCGCATACGACGAGGGGAATTTCCTATTATTTCACTAGGAATACTGGTATATTGAACCAAACCAGTCAAGGAGGCAGTATGTCACTCAACGTTGAAACGATCCTCAGTGAAGCGCCAGCGACCCGAGCGGCCGAGTTGCGCATGTTTTTCGAGTCGTTGAAGTTGCCGGAAGGACGACTCGATGCCCGCACGCTCGTGCGGATCACCGACGCCGTCGCGGCTCGTGCGGACCTGTTCGAAGATCTACTCGTCGACGACGAAGTGAATCGTTGGTGGTTCCAACTGTGGGTCACCGAAAGTTACGAAGTCCGTCTACTGACCTGGGAGCGCGAACAGTCATCGGACTGGCACGATCACGGTGGCTCATCCGGGGCCTTTACGGTCACTGCCGGAGCACTCTACGAGGCGTACCGAGCCGAGGACCACTTCAGCGTCCGTGATCACCATTACGTCGCCGGCGACAACGGTTCGTTCGGCCCGGAGCACGTGCATGACATGATCTACGAAGCGGGCAAACCGGCCGTCAGCATCCACGCCTATTCGCCGCCGCTCAGCGGGCTCACGGTCTACGACCGAACTCGATTTGGCTTCGTGGCCCGCGACTTCGTGAACGAGGAGCGACGCGCCGAAGAACTCTCGTAAGTCGTCGCGCGAAAATCAGTCGGCGACGGGCGAGTCGAGTGCGTCGGGCATCCCCCACGCCTCAGCCACGAGGGCGTGCGACTCGATTCGAGCCTCGAGTGAATGCAGTCGGGTCGAGATCATGAACTCGTCGGCCGCTGTTCGTTGCTGCAGGAGAGAAAGCCCGTTCACAACGGTTTCTTGATCGCCGATGAGGTGCGTCGACATTGCCTCGGCGGCGATCTGCTCCTCGAGTGGAGTGAAGGAGTACGCCGCGGCCTCCTCCGGTGACGGCAACTGCCCGGGACGACCGGTTCGCATCTGCACGACGCTGAGCGCGGAAGAGCCCGACAGCCACTTCGCCTCTTGCAAACTTGGGGCACAGATCACGGAGACCGCGACCATCACGCGAGGCTCGGAAAGCACGATCGAAGGCTGAAAGTTCTCCCGATAGGTCGCGAGGGCCGCGTCCAATTCTCGTGGAGCGAAATGATACGCAAATGAGAAAGACAGACCGAGAATGCCCGCCAACTGCGCGCTGAATGTTGAGGATCCGAGCAACCACATCTCCGGCAGATAACCACTTCCAGGATTCGCGAAGGGGTGCGTCGGCGCACCATCGGATGGTAATAGGTACTTGATGAGTTCCACGACGTCATTGGGAAAACTGTCGGCGCCGAGGTCGAGGGTGCGCCGAAGGGCTCGAGCCGTCACGTGATCCGTTCCCGGTGCGCGCCCGAGACCAAGGTCGATGCGACCGGGGTGCAACGCTTCGAGCGTCGCGAACTGCTCGGCCACGACGAGCGGCGCGTGATTCGGCAGCATGACACCGCCGGATCCGACGCGCAGCGTAGAGGTCGCATCCGCGATGTGCGCGATGAGCACGGCTGGCGCGGAACTCGCCACGGCGGGCATCCCGTGGTGCTCGGCGACCCAGAGTCGTTTGTAACCGAGTCGCTCTATCTCAATGGACAACGCCGTCGTCTCAGCGAATGCGCGGGCCGGTGACGATCCCGTCGCGACGGTCGCGAGATCGAGGACGGAGAGGGGGATCACGGAGAGGGCCGTTTGCACGCGGGTTGATCAGTAGTGATGTTCGCCCGCCTTAAGCGATCTCGGTCACGTACGAACCAACGAGTGTCGCCGTCTGTTGCTCGACGGCGCCCACACGACGACCCTCGTGTCCGTCTTGGAAGTGAGCGAAGGCGGCGCTCGATGATATGGGGTTCGGCTCATCATCTCGGTGGTTGTGGAACGACACGTGGACGAATGAGTCGTCGGCGAGGCGCAGCACGATGTAACTGACGTTGTCCGGCTTCTTCTGTGCCAACTCCTCGAAGACGCCTTCGATACGCTTTTGATTCTCGTCGGCGGCCACTTGCGATGATGTCGCGTAGCGCGTAAACAAACGTTTCTCCACGTTGCATCCTTCCATTGAAATGAACATTGAACTCGTAGCAGATTGCGAGTGCGACACGAACTCCAGCGCGCATTCGACGCTACCGGTCGACCTGCCAATCTCTTTCACCCCTTCGGTTGCAACCGAACTCGAGGCCAAGGAATAGTGCTAAGGAAAATCCGTCTGACTGATATTCGTCGGACGGGCCGGGGACGCGGCGTTAGATCCAATAGCGGCGGAATGCCACTCCATCATCGTCGATCGCGATGGCTTCAAGAACTCCGCCGCAACGTTCGATGACGGTGGCGGATCCCAGATTGTCATCGTCGCAAGTCAAAAGGAGAGCACCGACGACTTCGCTGCGTGCGATCTCGATGGATTCCCGCAGAATCGCGGTCGCGTACCCTCTGCGACGAAACGCCGGAATCACGTTGTAACCGATGTGCCCTCCTCTGAAGACGAAAAAGTCATTGAGCTCAAATCTGACTGACGCACGACCGACCAGTTGACCGGCCACGTCGGCAGCGAGAAAGGCCGCACGAACTCGATACTCCGGTAGGTCCACCCCTTGCCGATAGCGCTCCATGAGCCCAATCCACTCCGCCCATGGCATGCGAGAGTCGAAATCGAAAGGCAGAAAATTCTGACCTGGGTCCTTGGACTCCGCCCCTGCGGCTCGCGCCGGTGCTTCGTCGGCGAGGCCGAATGGTCGGAGGATCAGTGGCATAAAGGAACGCTAACAGTGCCCCTTTCTTCGCCAACTGCTTCGTGATTCACTTGATACGGACGCCGCGTGATTCGCGTTTGGCGGCTGTGAGTCGGGAACCCCACCTATTGTTGGTCGAACTACATCGGCGAAACGCCGTCAAACACGAGATCAATCTTTCGTCGATTCGCTGATTCGAGGTCCAGACCTTCCGTAAAGTTCGTTGATGATTGAGCGAAGGTGCACGAGACGAGTACATCGCAAAGAAGGTTTTCATCAATGTCCGGACGGATCTCTCCGATCTCTTTGCCCCGTCGGATGGCCAGCTTCATCGCGTGATTGAGAGGAGCGACGATCTCAGCGAGGTACTGCTCATGGAGATCAGGAAAGTTCTGTGCTTCGGCGACGATGGTCTCAGCCATCCGACGCTCGCGTTGATCGGTGACGCGATCGAATGACACGTCCATCAACGTGACGAGATTTTCACGCGCGCTTTGTTTCGTGAGATCGGGCAGTGGCCGTGTCATCGACTTCACTACGTCTGAGAAGAGTTCGTCTTTGGAATGCCATCGGCGATAGATCGAATTCCTCGAAATGCCCGTACGTCGAGCGACGTCGACCAAAGAGAGCGACGTCAATGTCGCTCCGCCGCCAATGAGGTCCAACACTCCGTCGACGATGACGTGGTGCACCCCAGGACTCCTCGGTCGTCCAGTCTTGATTGCAAGTGAATCGGACGCGCTCATCTTTTTAACGATACATAGGTGTTCCGTTACTTCTCGGGACTGGTTAACCAAGTTACGCAACATAACTGTTCCGTTATATGTCCTTGGGAAGGCACTGCGAATTCACGTCGCATTGTTGTTCTGTTCCAGTTCAAAAGCCTGATGTGAGAATTTCAAGATATGAGACTTCTCTCTCGATAGATAACTCTCGATAGGTTACGCTCGAAGAATGCCGCTAGAGACCCCTGACTCCGAATCACCCACAATGGGCACTGACCCGCGAAATGAGTTGCGCGACGTCAATGATCCAAAGACACTTCGGGCTTTGACCCATCCCGTGCGGCTCGCTCTCCTCGAGGCACTGGCGCTCGAGGGACCGCTCACCGCCACCGCGGCAGGCGAATTGATTGGTGAGTCGCCGACCACCTGTTCATTTCACTTTCGCCAACTGGCCAAATACGGCTTCGTCGAAGAGGCCCACACCGGACCGGGTCGACTTCGACCTTGGAAGATCGTCAATGTGGGCATGCGTTTCAGCGACATCACCGAGGATCCCGAAACCAGTGTCGCGGCGAAGAGCCTCGAACGCATGGTCTTCGATCGTGCGATGAATCGACTCGCGAGTTACATATCGACGAAGGCCAGTTTTCCCAAGGTCTGGCAAGAGGCGTCGCAGAATGTCGAAACAATCCTTTGGGTGACGCCCGCCGAATTGGAAGAAGTCACCCACGAAGTCTTGGGAATCTTTAACCGATTCCGCGATCGAATCTCTGACCCGAGCACCCGCACGGAAGGTTCATTGCCTGTCGAGGCCCTCATGTTCACCTACCCCGTGCGACTTCCTGAGGGCTCGCAATGACCATGCGCCAACTTGCAAAGTCCCGGGACGCACGGGTGTATCTCATCGGCCAGAGTTTCTCGCTCTTCGGCGACACCGCCATGTTCCTCGCTCTCGGGATCTGGGTGAAGGAGTTAACCCACTCGAACGCCGAGGCCGGATTGACGTTCCTCTTCTATCCCTTGGCCGCACTGTTTTCACCAATCGCGGGAATGGTGGTCGACCGAGTGAGGCGGCGACCCACGTTGATTTGTGTGAACTTCCTGAGCGCGGCCCTGGTGATGTTGCTACTCCTGGTGCACAACTCATCGGACATATGGATCATCTACATGACAATGTTCCTCTACAGCTTCGCCGGTAACTTCATCGGCTCCGCTCAATCGGCATTCTTGACCGTGTTGTTGCCTACCGAGCAACTCGGCGACGCCAACGGCTTCCTGCGAACGGTGCGTGAAGGTCTTCGCCTCGTCGCGCCACTCGTTGGTGCCGGTCTCTTCGTCATCGTCGGCGGACACTGGATCGCTGCGTTGGACTCGGCCACGTTCGTGATCGCGGGATTCTCAGTCCTCGCGCTGCACGTGCGCGAAGAAAAGCCGGAGCGTACGCCAGAGCATTTTCTCGCTGAAATCTCCGCCGGTTTCCACCACGTCGCGCGAACTCCAATTCTCCGGCGCATGGCGATCTCACTGGCCGTCGCACTGAGCGTGGTGGGATTTATTGAAACCGCGATCTTCGCGATCACCAGTAACGAACTGCACCGGAGTCCGAGTTTTATCGGAGTGCTCATGGCCGTCCAAGGCGTCGGGGCGCTCATCGGCGGTCCGCTTTCGGCGCCGACGATGCGACGAATCGGCGAACGATGGCTGTGCGGTATCGGCCTCATCGGCATTGTGATCGGAGCACTGCTTCTTGAGGGCGGATCAATGGCATTTGTCCTCATGGGCGCGGTCGTTTTCGGCGTGGCCCTGCCACCGCTCTTGGTGGGCGCCTACACCCTCTTGCAACTGCGAACGCCGGGCGAGTTGCAGGGACGCGCCTTCTCGGCTTTCGATTTGATCGCGTCACTCCCACAGACCATGTCGATCGCCCTCGGCGCAATCCTCGTAACCGCATTGGGTTACCAAGGTGAGTTGACGATCATCGCCGTAGTCGTCTCGGTTGCCGCACTCATCATGTTGCTGCCGATCTCCGGAGAGCCGAACTTCGGTCCCCTCGCCACGCAAGAAGGTCGCGACGTCAACACCATCGATGAGACACTGACCAGTCCCACGACCAATTGAACTAGCTGTACTGCGAGGAATTGCAAGAATTACTGCCAGCCTTCGTCGCATCGGCCGTGCCGGATGGGAAGAAGGAGTCGACGACGTGCCAGAACGAGCAAGCTCGATTATCGAGGATCACCTTCGTCTTGTTCGACGTGATCGTCAGTGCACCGGGGCAGGCATCCGCCGTGGCACTCCACACCACCTTGCCACTCTTCACTTCCTTGATTTTTAGAAGCAACGAATCTTCCATGCACGTGCCATTGTCACCTAAGTCCTTTAGTTCGGCAATGACCGTGCGTAGCGTGAGCGCTTGATGGTGGGTCAGTACCACCGAGGAGGGATCGCTGGACGCCTCCATGAGCGATGTCTTCCCGTATCCCGTGAGGGTCACGACGCCACCGGTTGGCATTTTGACGTGCAGGATTGGCAGATAGATCACTTGCACGTCGACGCCCAATTCCTGCTCACCGTTTTTCGCTTCAGTCGTCACGTACGTGACACCACAGTACGTAATGTGCGCGCTGACGCACGTTCGAGACACGGTCATGCTGTACACGGGATTGGTGATCGGTCTACTGGTGGTGCCAGTGCCGCCAACCTTCTCACCGTTCGGCAAGTGGGCCCGAACGTACTGATCCACTGAAACCGACATCGGCAGAAGATACAGGTGATGCGTTTGTCGGACATCGGGTGCCTGGACCACCTGGCCGTAGGGAGCGAGTGGCGTAGGGAGTGAAGGAACCTCTCGCGCCTCGGGCGGTATCGGCTGTGCGTCCAACAGACCCAGAGCGTAGGCATTGCCCGCGGACACAATGGCGGGCGCCAGCGTCGTCGTGGTCGTAGGAGCAGCGAAGGCATTCGTCGATGGAAGGCCGAGGCACGCAACGCCGAGCGCGACGAGAATCAGCGCGACTCGGCGAGTTGCGTGCCCCCCACGAAGCTCGCGTGCCATCGAGCGCAGGTTTCTCGAAGCGCCGACTATCGGTTTCGCGAATTGCTTCATACTCCATACTGTCCGGAGCAGTCCCGAACTTTCGTTCAGCCGATTAATCCCAGAATGTTCGCCCATGGCACGAGCGCGGTGGGTTCTCGAAGGTCCATGACTCGTGGATTTTCGACTCGTTTAGGGTGGTACAGGGTCGATGAAGATTGGTCGACGCCGATGCCTCGTCGAGTAGCCCAACCAGGAGGAACATCATCAAGAAGCTCTTTGTATTCGACCTCGACGGCACGCTCGCCCCAAGCAAGTCGCCCCTGGGTGCCGACGTCGCCGTCCTCTTGCACGACTTATTGGGCGTCATGAAGGTGGCCGTCATCTCCGGTGGCGACTGGTCGCAGTTCCAGAAGCAACTCCTCGCCAACCTCCCCGACGACGAGCGAATGAAGGATCTCTATCTGCTTCCCACGTGCGGTACGCAGTTTTATGAGTACGTCGGTCATTGGTCGAAGGTCTACTCCGAAGACCTCAGTGACGAAGAGCGTGCACGGATCAAAAAGGCGCTGCAGGACGCCTACGACCAATCGGGCACGAAGGTGGACAGGATCTGGGGCGAAGCGATTGAAGATCGCGGGAGCCAGATCACGCTCTCGGTGCTCGGCCAGGAGGCACCGTTGGAAGAGAAGGAGCGCTGGGACCCCGATTTCGCCAAACGAAAGAAGATCATTGCGATCCTCCAGCCGATGTTGCCCGAGTTCGCCATTCACATGGGCGGGACCACGTCAATTGACATCACAAAACCCGGAATCGACAAGGCCTACGGAATCGCCAAACTGCGTGATCAACTGGCGATGCCGATCTCCGAGATGCTCTTCGCTGGCGACGCGATCTTCCCCGGTGGCAATGACTACCCCGCACAGGTGGCGGGCGTCGACAGCATCCAGGTTCGAGACCCTCGTGAGACCGCGCGGGTGATTCAAACGGTGATCGCGTGCCTGGGCGACGGCACAACGCAGATCACGTCTCCGGGGAGACTTGCGTGAGCGGATTCAATATGCGCCCACTCGATCTGGTGATCGATCCCGAGCCGGGCAACGACTACGAAGTCGGCGGCATCTTAAATCCCGCGGCAACGAGAGGACCGGACGGTCATCTCTATCTCTTCCCGAGACTCGTCGCGAAGGGCAACTTCTCTCGGATCGGCATCGCCCGAGTGCAGTTCGACTCGAGCGGTGAGCCGTGCGGCATCGAACGGCTCGGCATCGCCCTCGAACCCGAGATGCCCTACGAACTGCGACCCGATGGGGGTGGCTGCGAAGATCCTCGAGTCACGTTCGTAGAGCCACTCAAGCACTACGTCATGACCTACACGGCCTTTTCTCCGAACGGACCGCGTATCGCGTTGGCGATTTCCACGGACCTCATGAAATGGGAGCGTCTAGGCCTGGCGACGTTCGAACCGTACGAGGGAATCCACTTCGACGGCGTGGACAACAAGGACGCGGCGATGTTTCCCCTTGCCGTGCCCAACCTTTCGGACCACTACGAACTCGCCATCCTCCACCGTCCCCTCTTCCCGGGCACACTGCCCGAAGACACGATGCTGATGGAAGAGGATCGCGAAGTCGACCTGCATCGCGAGAGCATCTGGATTTCCTACACTCCGGCGGGGCCGAGCGACCCAAAGTACCAGCTACGCCAATTCACCTCGCACCACCGCTTAGCGGCACCGGTTTCGGATTGGGAGTCGCTCAAGATTGGTAGCGGTGCGCCGCCGATCTTGACCAAACATGGATGGCTGTTCGTCTACCACGGTGTCGCCGACCTCGCTCCGCCAAACAGCGATGAGCACCACATCACGTATTCGGCCGGCGTGATGATCATGACAAGGAATCACCCCAATGAACTTCTCTATCGCTCGACGCACCCGGCGCTCGCCCCGAGTGCGTACGTCGGGCCCCGGGGTACGCCTTCCAACGTCGTATTCCCGACCGGCCTTGACCGTCGCGATGACATCGGCGAACCGGACCGCATTGACGTCTACTACGGGATCAACGACTATCAGATCGCCGTCGCTCGCCTCGACATCCCGGACACTCTCCCCCACGCCGGCGAAGCTGACCCGCCAGCGAGTCAGACGCGTTGAAATGTGTTCACGCGCCGGACTTGGCACGAAGGAGTGAATGTCTCGATTCAGATGTGATTCAGAAAGTTGCCAGACTGAGAAGATGGAGGGACGCCATCGCTCTTGAACTAACGCCAAGGAACATTCCATGACCGCACTCCCGCTTCGCCAACGAAGCGCCTGGCTGGCGCTCGAAACTCACCAGCGCACACTCGACGCGACGAACCTGCGGACGCTCTTCGCTCAAGACCCGAAGCGCGGAGAACGACTGCGCGCCGAGGCCGAGGGTATCCACCTCGACTATTCCAAACAGCGCGTCACCGATGAGACGCTGCGACTCCTCGTCGAACTCGCACACGAGTCGAATCTGGCTGAACGACGAGACCAAATGTTCCGGGGCGAACACATCAATGTCTCCGAGGACCGCGCGGTTCTCCACGTCGCGCTGCGAATGCCCAAGAGCGCGTCGCTGATAGTCGACGGCGTCGACGTTGTCGCCGACGTCCACGCCGTACTCGACCAGATGAGTTCCTTCGCCGATCGCGTGCGATCTGGACAGTGGAAGGGACACACTGGCAAAACCATCAAGAACGTCGTCAACATCGGCATCGGTGGCTCCGACCTAGGGCCGGTGATGGCGTATGAAGCGTTGCGCTTCTACTCGCGCCGCGACCTGACTTTCCATTTCGTGTCCAACGTCGATTCCACCGACTTGGTCGAGGCGCTTCGCGGTCTCGAGGCCGACGAGACGCTCTTCATTATCTCCTCGAAAACTTTCGGTACGCTCGAGACGCTCACCAACGCGACGTCCGCGCGCACGTGGCTCATCGAACAGCTCGGTGACGAATCGGCCGTCGCGAAACACTTCGTTGCGGTGTCGACGAACGCCGAGAAAGTCGCGGCCTTCGGAATCGACACCGACAACATGTTCGTGTTCTGGGACTGGGTGGGCGGTCGCTACTCGATGGAATCGGCCATCGGCCTTTCGACGATGATCGCCATCGGTCCGGAACGTTACGTCGAGCTGCTTGACGGCTTCCACGCCATGGACGAACACTTCCGATCAGCGCCCTTCGAAGAGAACCTGCCGGTCTTGATGGGACTGCTCGCCCTTTGGAATCGCGATTTCCTCGGATGCGCCAGCGTCGGTGTGATGCCCTACGAGCAGTACTTGAAGCGCTTACCGGCCTATCTCCAGCAACTCACGATGGAGTCCAACGGCAAGCACGTGACACTGGACGGAACGACGGTGGACTACGACACCGGGGCGCTCTATTGGGGCGAGCCGGGCACGAACGGCCAGCACAGCTTCTACCAAATGATCCATCAGGGGACGACCGTCATACCGGTCGACCTCATCGGATTCGCCAAAAGCCTCAATCCGCTCGGTGAGCACCACGACATCCTTTCGTCGAACGTTTTCGCGCAGGCCCAAGCGCTCGCCTTCGGCAAGACTGCCGACGAGGTCCGCGCCGAAGGCACGGCCGAACACGTCGTGGCCCATCGCGTCATGGAAGGCAACCGGCCAACCAGTGTGCTCTTGGCCGAGATCCTCACGCCACGAATCCTCGGGTCACTGATTGCCCTCTATGAACACTCGGTGTTCACCCAGGGAACCATCTGGGGTATCGACTCCTTCGACCAATGGGGCGTGGAATTGGGCAAGGTCTTAGCAGTCGTCATCATTCCCGAACTGGAATCCGAGACCGATCCGACCCTCGCCCACGACTCATCAACGAATGAACTGATCACGCTGTACCGACGGCTGAAGAGGAATGGGGACACTCATGGCAACTGACCGACCAACGCAGTTGGGAATGGTGGGGCTCGGGCGGATGGGGGCGAACCTCGTTCAACGACTGGTGCGTGACGGCCACCGTTGTGTCGTCTACGACGTCAACGTCGCGGCGGTCGAGAAGCTGGCGGGTGAACGCGTCGTGGGAGCGTCGTCGCTCGAAGACCTCGTCGCCAAACTGGACGCGCCACGCGCGGTGTGGCTCATGCTGCCGGCGGCGATCACCCAGGACACGTTGAACGAGCTCATCCAGTACCTGGATCACGACGACGTCGTGATTGACGGCGGCAACTCCTTTTACCGCGACGACATGACGCGCGCGACGCAACTCAGCGAACGTGGCCTGCACTACGTCGACTGCGGCACGAGCGGCGGGGTCTGGGGCCTCGAGCGGGGCTACAGCTTGATGATCGGCGGCGAGGACGACGTGGTCGCGCGCCTCGACCCGATATTCCGGTCGATCGCTCCGGGCGAGGACGGCACTGCCAAAACGCCCGGGCGTACCCGCAGCGACGGCACCGCCCCGTTGGGCTACCTGCACTGTGGACCGAACGGTGCCGGACACTTCGTCAAGATGGTGCACAACGGCATCGAGTACGGAATGATGGCGGCGATCGCTGAGGGCCTGAGCATCTTGAAGCACGCCAACGTCGGCACCACTGCGGTTGAGGCCGACGCCGAGACAACGCCGCTGCGTGATCCCCAGTACTACCCCTTCGACTTCGATCTCGCCGAAGTCGCCGAAGTGTGGCGACACGGCTCGGTAGTTGGTTCGTGGCTGGTCGACCTCACGGCCGACGCCCTCGCGAGGTCACCGGAACTCGCCGACTTCAGTGGGCGCGTTTCGGACTCCGGAGAGGGCCGTTGGACCGTCGAAGCCGCGATCGACGAATCCGTCCCCACCCCGGTCATCAGCGCGGCCTTGTGGCAACGATTCGAGTCACGCAACCAAGGCGAGTTCACCGCCAAGGTGCTCTCAGCGATGCGCGCAGAGTTCGGTGGCCACGTCGAGAAGAGTTCGTAACGTGCACCACGAGTTGCGGACCTTTCCCGACGCCGACACCGTCGCGCGAGCGGCGGCCGACTTCGTGGCCGAGCGTTCACGGCAATCGATCGACACGAAGGGTCATTTCACCTTCGCGGTGAGTGGCGGGCGAACGCCCTGGGCGATGTTCGAGAAGTTGGCCCTGATGGACGTGGCCTGGGCTGACGTCGTCATCTATCAGGTCGATGAGCGGATCGCGCCCCTCGGTGACGCGACGCGAAACCTCACGAATCTCGAACGCAGTCTTGGCGAGTGCCGACCGACGATCGTTCCGATGCCAGTCAACGATGACGACCTCGACGACGCCGCCTCGTCGTACGCTCGAGAGCTGCCCGAGCGATTCGACCTCATTCATCTCGGTCTCGGACCCGACGGCCACACGGCCTCACTCATCCCCGGCGACCCGGTCTTGGCAGTGCGCGATCGACTCGTCGCGGTCACCGGTGTCTATCAAGATGAGCGCCGGATGACGTTGACCTACGGGGCCCTCGCACGTGGCGACCAACTGCTCTGGCTCGTTACCGGCGACGACAAGCGAGCAGCGCTCGCGTCCCTGTTACGTCGTGACACCACAATCCCGGCCGCGAGTGTGGAGGCGGTGGCATCACTCGTGATGGCCGACGAAGCGGCGCTGACGCCATGAACACCGAAGAAGAGAAACGTCTCGCCGCCGACGCGGCCGCCGAGCTCATTGAAGTGAACTCGCGCGTCGGACTCGGCACGGGCACGACCGTCGCTTACCTGCTCGAAGCAATTGCGCGACGCGGTGTGACGGCGCGCTACGTCGCGACGTCTCCGGGGACCGCGGACGCCGCCCGTGCCCTCGGCATCGTCGTCGAGTCCTTCGACGGGCTCGACGAACTCGACCTCGCGATTGACGGAGCCGATCAGATCGCGCCCGACGGGTGGCTCGTCAAAGGCCGCGGCGGCGCACACCTCCGCGAGAAGGTCGTGGCGGCGTCGGCGAGACGTTTCGTGGTCATCGCCGACTCCTCGAAGCCAGTGGCGTCATTGCATCCACCGGTGCCCCTGGAACTGCATCACTTCGGCCTGCGAGCCACACTGCGAGAACTCGGCTCCGTCACCGTGCGCGACGCCGAGCGCAGTCCCGACGGCGGCGTTCTCGCCGACTACCACGGTGCCGTAGACGACCCCCGAGCGCTCGCGGTCCGACTGGCGTCCACACCCGGCATCAGTGCTCACGGCCTCTTCGCGCCCGAATTGGTGAGCGACATCATCGTCGCCACCGGTAAAACGGTGACTACAACAACCCTGGGAGGTCCACGATGACGAAGAGCCACTCCGGCATGCACACCAAAATGCCGCCGGATCACATTTTCGTGATGTTCGGCGCCACGGGCGACCTCGCCAAGCGCAAGGTCCTTCCGGGTCTCTTCCATCTCGCCGTCGCCGGTCTTCTGCCCAAGAACTACCGGGTCATCGGCTGTTCGCGTAAGGCGTCGTCGATGTCCGACGAAGAGTTCCGAAAGCGCGCGTACGACGCGGTCTGCGAATTCGGGTCGAACAAACCTGAAGGGGCCGACTGGGAGAAGTTCGAGAAGAACCTCTCTTTCGCCTACGCCGATGAAGACGGTACCGGCGAACTCGTCGGCGCAATCGCGCGTGCCGAAGAGGAGATTGGCGGTCGCGTGCAGCGGCTCTTCCATCTGGCCGTACCGCCGGGCGCACTTCTCGGCATCATTGAGATGCTGGGGAAAACCGGTCTCAACGAGAACACGAAGATCATCTGTGAGAAGCCCTTCGGAACCGACCTCGCCTCGGCGCGCCGCCTCAACGCCACCATCGCCAAGTGTTTCGACGAGTCGCACGTCTTTCGCATCGACCATTTCCTCGGCAAGGAGTCGATCGACAACATTCTCGCTCTGAGATTCGCCAATGGGCTCTATGAGCCGATCTGGAACCGCCATTACGTCAGTTACGTCCAGATTGACGTACCGGAGTCCATCTCGATCGAAGGGCGCGGTGCCTTCTTCGAAGAGACCGGAACGTTCCGCGACATGGTCGTCACGCACCTCTTACAAGTGCTGGCCTTCGTCGCGATGGAACAACCTATTTCACTCGACGCCAAGCCGTTGCGCGATGAGATCAGCAAGGTCTTTGATTCGACCGCGCCACTGAATCCCGCCCACGTCATTCGGGGTCAGTACGACGGGTACCGCGACGAGCCCGGCGTCGCGCCAAACTCCCAAACTGAGACGTTCGTGGCGTTACGGGCCGACGTCGAGAACACCCGCTGGAAAGGCGTGCCATTCTTCCTTCGAACGGGCAAGTCGATGGCGCAGAGCCGACAGGTCGTCACCATCGGATTCAAAGAGCCGGTCATGCGAATGTTCCCCGTTGACCATATGGAGGGTCAGCGCCACGGCAATGAATTGGTCGCCGACTTCGCGGACCCCGGATCCATCCAAACGCATTTCTTGGCCAAGCAGCCCGGGCCGCAGATGCGTCTCGCGCCCGCCGTCATGACCTTTCGCTACGCCGACTCGTTCCAAACGGCCAACAATCTCGAGGCGTACGAATACTTGTTTCTCGAAGCGATGCTCGGCAACCAAGCCTTCTTCACCCGCTCCGACGGGATCGAACGACAGTGGGAGATCGCCGCCCCAGTGTTGGCCAACCCGCCAGAGGTGGAGATCTACGAGCCGGGATCGTGGGGACCGGTCTCCATTGACCGGATCGTCGCGCCGGACCGGTGGTCATTGCCTCGATGAGTGCGAAGATTCGTCTGCTCCTTTCGGACATTGATGGCACCCTCGTGCCGCCCGACAAGGTCCCCACCGAACGAACAATCCGGGCCGTCAACGAGGTGCGCGACGCGGGCATCATCTTTGCGATCACGAGCAGCCGCCCCCCGAGGGGTCTTCGCATGCTCATCCGGCCACTGGATCTGTCGACACCAATCGCCGGGTTCAACGGTGGAATGATCATCGACCCGGACGAGCACGTGCTCGAGGAACGAACGATCCACGACGACATCGTCGCAACGACAATTGGATTCCTCGACGAGCACGAAGTGACCCCTTGGATCTACCGCGGCCAAGAATGGTACGTCCGTGACCCGAAGGATCCTTACGTTCAACATGAAGCTGAGGTCTGTGAATTCGAACCCCTGAGCGTTGCGAACTTCGAGTCGGTAAGCGACGGCGTGGCCAAGATCGTTGGCGTCAGCAGTGACCGGGACGCACTCAAACGAGCACAACTAGATATGTACACCAGGTTCGGTGGAAGCGTGTCGGCGACCAACTCTCAGTCGTACTACCTCGACATCACGAACCCCCTGGCCAACAAGGGTATGGTGGTCGACTATCTCTCGTCGAAGTTCGGCGTCCCGGTTGGCGAAATCGCCACCATCGGCGACGCGCAAAATGACGTCGCCATGTTTGAACGATCCGGGCTTTCCATCGCGATGGGCAACGCCGAAGACGACGTAAAAGGTTCAGCGAACGAAGTGACGACGTCGAATGAAGACGAGGGGTTCGCGCGCGCCGTTGAGCAGTTCATCTTGTCTCAGTGACGTTCGGAACAACAAGTTTCAATTCACAACAGATAGGGCGCCAGGGCCAACTACAACGCGACCATCAATCAAACATTGCTTCGTGAACGTACGACCAATGAGCGCCTCATCAATTGAAGTTCCTATCCACCTTTTTACGGTCAGAGCACGGGATAATTTTCACGTCGAAATTGTCATCGTGTCGGACTTCTTCGAAGGAGGATGAATGAGAGCCATCAGGAAATTACTCGGTCTGTCGACGCCGAAAGCTCAGAACACCAGTTTGTTAGAGCCCGTGTCACTGGCCGCGTTCGGGCAAATGAGCGGGTCCCAACAATCGATGCTCGCCGAAGCGCTGGTCGCCGCGGCCAACGAACGCCGAAAGCTGGACAAAGCGTCGTAACGCTCTGCCCGAAACGCTCTGAGTCAATTCACTCTTCGCTCGCCGACGGTAACGTCCGTCGTCGATTCGGAGGAACCGTCAATGGTGGCGACCGACGAGGCGGCAACGCTCCTAACAATCGCTCGGTGACATCGGCGATCTGATCGACCGCTTCGGTGAAGGCACTCGCCGTCAACAGCGGTCCCGAAGTGACCGCAGCGACCTTTCTCGCGTACTGCAGCGCGGCAGCGTGAATCTCCTCGTGAGTGGCGGGTGGCTCAAGTCCCCGCAGCATGGTGATGTTTCGACACATCGCCCCACCGTAGGTCGCGGGTGCGCGCCAATCCAAACCGGCCGGTCAACCCCGCATCCGCGCGGATCAGACTTAAGGTTAGTTGATGGTCATCGAACGCCTTGCAGTACAGCGGACGATTCACGCCGCACCTTCATCGATTTTCCGATTTCTCAGTGACCCGAATGGTCACGTCACGATCGACAGCTCGGGGATGTTGATGGGCGCCGATAGTGACGTGGTCACGGGCGTGGGTGACACCCTCGTCATTCACATGGACCGCGAAGCGCTGAACGACCTTCCCCGAGGCCTTTATGACGGCGGTGACGATCACGAAGTTCCAGGTCGACCGTGAGATCGCGTGGACGGTCGCGGGCGTAGCGCGCCCGTCAATGGGTCACGTCTACGGCTACCTTCTCGAACCAACTGACGGCACCACTGTGGTGACGTCGTACTACGACTGGTCAGGTGTCAGCCACGAGTGGAAGGAGGCCGACATCTTTCCCGTGATCTCCGAGGCCACTCTTCGTGCGACGCTCGGCGTCCTTGAACGAAACGTGATCAGATGCGACGACGTCGCTGAAGGTTGACACCGCTCAGTCGCGAAGTCCTGATCAGTCGCCGCCACTCGTCGAGTACGTCAGAGCATTGTTCCGAATCGTGTTGGCGTACCACGAGAAACTCGCCTTGGGCAGTCGCGTACCAGTCGGAAAGTCGACCCAGACGATTCCGAAGCGCCGTGAGTAGCCGTAGGACCACTCGAAGTTATCGAGCAGGCTCCACACGAAGTAGCCCTGCACGTTGACGTCGGCCTTGATCGCGTCGTGCACCGCCGAAATGTGTTCTTCGAGGTACGAAACGCGGTCGTGATCGAGGACGTGACCGTTGGGATCGACGTAGTCATCGAAGGCCGCGCCATTCTCCGTGATGTAGATCGGCAACTCCGTGTAGTCGTTCTTCACCCGCACGAGTAACTCGGTGAGCCCCGACGCGTCGACTTCCCATCCCATCGACGTAGTGTCCGTGCCGGGCGTCTCCAAGGAGAGAACCCGTAGGTCGGGAAACTGCTCACCGATGGGCACCCCGTAGCCGGCGGCTCGGGCCTCTTTGACCCGCGTCGAGTCCATGATGGTGCCCGGGAAGTAGTAATTGACGCCCAGGAAGTCGAGTGGCTGTGCGATGACGTCCATGTCGCCGTCTTGCACGACCGAAAAGCCGGGCAGGTTCGCCTTGTAGTGATCGAGCATGTCCTCGGGATAATGGCCCTTGAAGACCGGGTCCAAGAAGATCCGATTGAGATTCCCATCTGCTCGACGCGCGGCCGCGAGATCGAGTTCGTGGGTCGTGCCGGGGCGCGAGACGCCCAGATTGAGGGTGATGCCGACTTTGGCGTCCGGGATCGCCGAGCGCAGTATTGGTAGGGCGGTACCGTGCGCGAGCAACAGGTGGTGCGTCGCGGCGACGGCCTTGCCGATGTCCTTGACGCCCGGCGCGTGGCGGCCCGCCCCGTAGCCGAGCCAGGCCGAACACCACGGCTCGTTCAGCGTGATCCAACGTTCGACGGAGTCTCCCAACGCGCGAGCGACGATGTCCACGTACTCGCCGAAACGTTCGACGGAGTCGCGCGCGCACCATCCGCCTTCGTCTTCGATCGGCTGGGGAAGGTCCCAGTGGTAGAGCGTCAACGTGGGCTCAATCTCTCGCTTCAAGAGTCCATCGACGAGTCGACGGTAGAAGTCCAGTCCGGCCTGATTCGCCGGTCCCTTGCCGTCGGGCTGTACCCGGGGCCACGCAACCGAGAACCGATACGAGCCGACGCCGAGTTCTTTCATGAGGTCGAGGTCTTGGTCCATTCGGTGGTAGTGATCACACGCGATGTCACCGGTGTCTCCGTTCCAGACGGCTCCGGGCTGGTGACTATAGGTGTCCCAAATCGATGGTCCGCGGCCGTCGACGTCGACGGCGCCTTCGATTTGATACGAGGCGGTAGCGGTTCCCCAAAGGAAATCCGCTGGGAACGAGCGTGGAGGACTCTCGTTGGGGGGGTTGGTCGTGCTCATGGTGTGGATGTCTCCTGCTAGTAACTGGGCGAGTTTCAGCGAAGGGTGACTGCGCGCGACCGCGCTGATAGCAAAATCGACGCGGTCGCGCGTAATCTGGTGTTCCCTCTACGCGCGGGCTAGCAGGGTTGGAGAACTCCTAGCCCGCGCGCAGAGGTGATTTATTACGACGCCTTGAGTTGCATCAAGATGTAGGGCAATTCAGGGTCGCTCGGCGACGGGTCCATGTACGGGTTGCTCGCCGTTACGAAACCGGTGAAGTTCGCCGTGCTGTACTCGTCCCAGTCCGCGCCGTACAACAGCGGCACGACGGGCAACGTGGTCGCCTCGATCTTCTCGAGTGGCAACGTGGCCGCCTTCACGGCAGCTGTGTTCGACGGGTCCGTCCCTGACAACTTCGACAGCAAGGACTGAACCGTGGCGTTGTGGTAGCGCCCGTAGTCAGCGGAGGCTGACTTGCCAATCGCAGCTGAGTTGTTGTAGTCAAGCCAGTTGTCGAATTGCGTGTACGGGTCGGTACCACCATTGCCCCAGTGCTCAATCGAGTCAAAGTTGCCGTTGGCGGAGTCGGTGTACCACTGCGAAGCCTCAACGCCATCAACCGTCGCGTCGATGCCTTCGGACTTTAGTTCCGAGGACATGAGTTGAATGTCGGCGTAGTAGTCAGAGTAGGCAATCGGGTCCTCCATCGAGAACTTGACGACCTTGCCCTTCAACGCGTAGTAACCCTGCTTGTTCTTCTTGAACCCGGCCTTCGTCAGAATCGACTTTACGGTCTTGGGCTGATTCGTTGACTTGATGTCGTTCTTGTACTGCGAAGCGAGGTACCCCGCCTGGCTGGGCAAGATGAGCGCACTGAGCGACGTCGCCGGAGCTTCGTAGCCAGTCTCACCCTTGATGCTCAACGCACTGCGGTCCACGCCGGCACTGACGGCTTGGCGAACGGCGATGTTCGTGAATGGCCACTTGGTGACGTTGAATTCCAACGTCACGGTCGAGCCCGGAGCAAAGTAGGTGTGGTTGGTCGCCTTGTCCACGTTCACGAAGATCTTGTTGACGTTCGCAATGTCGTTACCAGCCCAATCCAGTTGTCCCGCAGCCAACGCGGTCGCGGCGTCAGTGTTGGACGCGTATGACGGAACGTTGATCAGGCTCGCGGCCGGTGCGCCACCCCAATACGACGGGTTGGCCTTGTAGCTCACGAGCGTGGAACTGTAGTTACCCACAACGTACGGGCCGGTGCCGATTGGCGCAGTCACCGTGGCCGTCCCGGGGTTCGCGTACAGCGTCCCGAAGTTAGCGGGCAGCATCAACTGGGTGCCAGCGATGGCCACGATGTTCGAGTACTCCGCCGTCGCGTAATTCAACACCACGGTGTCACCCGAAACCGTCGCCGGACTCGACAATGCCGGAAGTCCCCATATGTTCGCCGCGGGAGTCGAGCTCACGAGGTTGAACGTTGCGGCGACGTCGGCCGGGCCGAATGCCGTTCCGTCACTCCACTTCACACCTGTGCGAATCGTGAAGGTCAGGGTCTTGCCACTATTGGACCATGCGTACTTCGTTGCGAGCCACGGATACGAGACGCCCGCTTTGAGCGAGTCGAACTCGAACAGTGGTTCATAGATGAGCGAGCGCACACTCATCTGCGTCGCGAACGAGCTCGAGTCCAATGGATTGAAGTTGTCGGTGAAAGTCACACCGGTGTTGTTCTCCAATGTCAAAGTAGAACTCGCTCCCGAGGCGGCGGTGAGGCCCGCGCTCATGACAATGCCAAGTGTCAAACACGACATCGCCGTGAAGACAACAGCAGCTCTTTTAAACATATTTTTCCTTTATATTGATTGTGTCCAGCCGGCTTTCGCCGACGTTTCGTTTGAACCGTGTGGGTCCTTACTTAACAAGCGCGAGGCCGGTTGGACCTTCGCGGTACTGTCGACCGGAAAAGCGTCCCAAAATGGAGTTCTCCCGGCTCTCAATTCGAAGTGGTTCATGTCGTCGCGATCTCCCCCTCCTTCCGGCGCGTCGGTAGCGCCACTTCGACTGCGGCATCGTGTCCGGCGTAGAGCCAACACTTCGAGGTGTGGTCCTCGCCGACAACGAAGGCGGGGGGCTCTTCTTCGCGGCACCGGTCCATCACGTGAGGACAGCGCGGACTGAATCGGCAACCCTTCTCCGCGATGGCCGTCTGCGCGTGCTCACCGGTCGGCGGTGCCTCCTTCGCGGTGTCCGACGGATCGGGCACCGACGCGATGAGCAGTTGGGTGTACGGGTGCGTTGGTTCATCGACGAGAGTCGTGCCCCGAGACTGCTCGACGACTTGCCCGGCGTACATCACGATGATCGAGTCCGCGATGTAGCGCGCCGAGGCAATATCGTGCGTGATGTAGAGGATGGCGAGTCGGTCGTTCTCGCACAGACCGCGCAACAGGTTGAGTACGCCGAGACGCACCGAGACATCCAGCATCGAGATCGGCTCGTCGGCGAGCAGCACCTTGGGTTGAATGCACAGTGCGCGCGCAATCGAGATTCGCTGCAACTGCCCTCCGGAAAGTTCGTGCGGGTAACTCTCGAGAAAGCGGCTCGGTGGTTCGAGTGACACGCGTCGAAGCGCCGCCTCGGCCATCGCCGGTGCGTCATGCTTTGACGCACCGTGAATCATGAGTGGTCGAATCAGGTTGTGGCTCATGCGGTGCACGGGGTTCATTGACGCGAAGGGGTCCTGCAACACCAGTTGTACCTGCGACGCGTAGTCGAGAGTTCGCTTCGACTTGATCTCAATTGGCTTGCCCTGGAGGACGAGATCTCCAGAGGTCGGGGTAATGATGCGCGCCAACATCCGCGCGAGAACCGATTTGCCCGAACCGCTTTCGCCCACGACGGCGACGACCTCGCCCGCGACCAAGTCGAGACTGACGCCATCAACCGCGTGCACGATGCGCTTCGGGGCGAAAAATGCACCGGGCGTGCGCACCGAGAAGTGTCGCGTCAGGCCTCGAGCGGCGAGTTGCACCGACGTTGTCCTTACGTCAGTCATGACGACACCTCCGTCACTCCTTCAGACGGCGAGGCAATTGACGTGCCCACGCGACTTAGTTCCACCGGGACCGTCACGCCGGCGTCACCGACGTGCAACCAACAAGCGACCGAACGCCCCGAACCTTCGATCTCGACGAGCGGCGGCGTCTCGTTCGCGCATCGCGTCATTGCGAACGGACACCGGGGATGGAAACTGCAGCCGGTGGGCAGATGCGCGAGATCGGGTGGGGATCCCGGTATGCCCGTGAGTTCGGTGTGCTCACCGTGCATGGGAGGAAACGAATTCAGGAGACCCAGGGTGTAAGGGTGTCGCGGCGCCTCATATAGTTCTCGCGCCGTCGCTCGCTCCACCAACACGCCGGCGTACATCACAACGATCTCGTCGGCCAACTCAGTCAGCAGCGAGAGATCGTGGGTAATGAAAATCATCGCGAAGCCGAAGCGAGAGCGCAACTCGAACAGTTCACTGATGATTTCGCGTTGGGTGACGACGTCGAGCGCCGTCGTCGGCTCGTCCATGATCACGAGCTGAGGGTCGAGTGCCAGAGCGAGTGCGATCATGATGCGCTGGCGCTGTCCACCCGAAAGTTCGTGAGGGTAGCGATCGAGGCGATCCTCGTTCAGACCGACCAGGCCCAGCAACTCCGTCGAGCGCGCTCGCCGTTCGACCTTCGACATCTCGTGTCGATGGGTCTTGAGAACTTGCTCAAACTGCGCGCCCACGCGAACGACAGGATTCAAAGCGCTGAGTGCGCTCTGGAGGACAATGGAGATGCTGGACCACCGAATGCTCCGGAGTTCGCGTTCGCTCGCCGTCACGAGGTCGATCACGTTCTCGCCTTCGTCTTTGGAACTTAGGTTGAATCGCGCTTCGCCGCCCGTAATCACGCCGGGTGCGCGAAGGAGCCTCGTGATCGCGTACACCAACGTTGACTTCCCACTCCCGCTCTCGCCCGCAATCCCGAGCACCTTCGAGCGGTCGATGTGAACGTCGACGCTGTCGACGGCGCGCACCGCGCTGTCACCCCATCCGTAGTCCACACTGAAGTCGCGGACGTCCAGGATGCGCTCGCCCATCGCACCGTCATGGGGGATCGTGTTCGCCACGACCTCGCGCACGGTGTGGGCCGTGGGCGCCGCCGCCGGGGCTTCTCGTGCCACGTCGCCGCTCACTCCCACGGATTCGGTCGTCATGGGGCCACCGAGTTCGAAGGCGTCGAAGTAAGTCGCGGCTTTATTGCGGCTCTTCGATTCACCGGTGTCAGTCCGAGACGCTGGCGACGTGGCAGTCCCAAGCGTCGACGCTGGCGGCCGCTCAGCCCACCCGCGCGAAGGCGGGGATTGATGAACTCGTCGATGCCAAAATTCAAAAGAGCCAGGCTGGTGCCGACCAACGCAATGCAAATGCCCGGCGGCACGAACCAGTACCACTCTCCGGAGAGTGGGGCGTTGTTGGCCTGCGCCCAGAAGAGCATGGTGCCCCAGTTCCACACCGAGGTACTCGTGAGACCGATGTAGGCCAACGTGACGTAGGCGCCGATGGAGTAGAGGATGGTGAACAGGAACGACGAGGCCAAAATCGGCAGGAGATTGGGCGCGACCTCGGAGAACATGATCCGAAACCGCTTCTCGCCAATGATTCGTGAGGATTCGACGAAGTCTCGGTTGCGCAGCGACATCGTCTGCGCCCGCAGTACCCGGGCACCCCAGGCCCACCCGGTCAACGCAATAACGAAACCGATGATGAGGGAGTTCGAACGACTGTTCACCGGCAGATAACTGTCAATCACGATGAGCAGCGGCAGCCCGGGCAACGCGAGAAAGACGTTGGACATCAACGAAAGGCCGTCGTCAGCGTAACCTCCGATGTAGCCCGCCGAAACGCCGACGATGATCGACAGCATCGTCGCGACCACTCCCGCCACAAGTGCCACGACCATCGTCGCTCGGGCGCCGACGAGGGTCTGGGAAAAGATGTCTTGGCCGAGACTCGTGGTTCCGAACCAGTGGTGCGCGGAAGGCGTCAAGAGCGGCGCGAACGAGGTGTTGTCGGGGCTGTAGGGCGCGAGATAGGGTCCGAAGATCATCAGCAATACGAAGAATCCGAGGATCACCAATCCGAGGACCACTTTGGGCGAACGAGGTAAGCGCAGGGATTTCATGGCGCCACTTCAGTTCGCGTTCGGGGATCCAGCCAAAGGTAGACGAGGTCAGCCAAGAGGTTCGCCGCCAAGACCGCCAACGTGATGCACAAGAAGATCCCCTGAATCAACGGATAGTCCTCGCTCTGGACCGCGTTCAACAACAGGTCTCCGACGCCGGGGTAATTGAAGACCAGTTCGACCAGCAGCGCGCCGGACACGACGAGGCCGATCGCCAATGAGAGGTTCGCAATACTGGGCAACACCGCATTACGAGCGGCCGCATAGATTACTTTGCGCTTGGGCAGTCCCATGGCGATCGCCATGAGAACGAAATCCTCAGCCACCATCGTGATCATCATGTTGCGCATGCCGAGCATCCAACCGGCGACCGAACTCAGAACGATCGAGATCACCGGTAGTTCGCCGTAGCGCAGCAGACTCGCCACGAACGCCCAATGCCATCCCGGTATGAGGTTCTGACTGTACGCACCGAGGACCGGGAACCAGCGGAGGTTGCTCGCAAAAACCAGGAGCATGACGGTCGCCAAGAAGAAGTACGGAACCGCTTGAAAGAACGTCGCGGTTGGAATCAGCGAGTCGAGCCGCGAGCCACGCGTCCAACCCAGCAACGCACCGCAGACAGTGCCCACCAAGAAGCTGATGATCGTGGAGACACCGATAAGACCGATCGTCCACGGCACCGAGGTCTTGAGAGCTGTGCTCACGTTCTCGCCGAGCGTGAGCGAGAACCCGAGGTTGCCGTGGAAGAGTTGTCCGATATAGGTGAAATACTGCGAAATCAAGCTCTGGTTCAACCCTCCGCCGAAAGAAAGCCGAATGGCCCTGATCTCTTGCGGCGTGACCTGTCCTTGCAACTTTCCGATCATCGTTTGAATCGGATTTCCGGGCATGAAGTGCGGCAGTAAGAAGTTGACCGTGATCGCCACACACGCGGTCAATGCGTAGAGCCCGAGTCGACGACCGATCAGTCGCATATTCAGTTCACCGCCATCGCTGGGGCCGCGATCGTCTTAAACATCTCGGAAGGTGATTCGGACTGCGCAGCGCAACCACAACTTTCACGTACAACCAGTTCGGTCGGCAACACGACCGTGCGGTCGGCGAGTTCGGAGTTATCGAGTGTGGCGACCAACGCGTCAACCGCGACTTCACCCAAAAGACTGCCCGATTGACGAATCGTCGTGAGCGGCGGCTTGAAGTATCGCGTCAAGGTGATGTCGTCAAATCCAGACACCAATACGTCTTCGGGTACACGCAGTCCGGCAGCGTGCAGTGCGTAGATCACACCGACGGCCGTTTGATCGTTGGCGCAAGCGAACGCCTCCGGCAGGGGTTCGTCTTTTCCGAGCCGTGCCCGCATGGCCGCTTCGCCACCGGCCGACGTCCAGTCAGACTTGAGAATGTCGATGTCCGCCAGTGTCGCGCCGCCCTCAGCGATGGTTGCCTTGAACGACAACTCGCGCGCGACGCTGTCGGGGCTTCCCTCGTGACCCGACACGAATCCGACTCGCTTCACCTGGTGAACCTCAACGAAGTGCTCCGCGAGGCTGCGCATCGCCTGCTCGTTATCGACGCGCACAGTGATGGCCGATGACGAGTCGCCGGCGCCAGCGAGCAGCACGACGGGGATCCGACGAGAGAGATCAGCGACGTCGTCCTCGGTCATGACCCGGTCGAGCACGATGAGTCCGTCGACTGTGCCGGTCAGATTGAGCAGCGGGGTCATGCCGGCCGGGTGATTCTCGCCCGCGCCACAGAGCAACAGCGAGTAGCCGTGCGCCGCCGCTCGCGCCTCGGCGCCTCGAATGACGATGTCGGTATAGAGAAGGCTCGCCTCCTCCACGGCGAGGACGTTGTTGTCCAGCGCGGTTTGCATGAAGACGAGTCCGAGAATCCAGTGTTTGCCGCTCGAAAGACCCCGCGCCACGGAATTGGGGACGAACTCTAACTCACGCATGGCGGCCATTACTTTTTCGCGCGTGGCGGGACGAACGGAGGAAACGGAGTTGAGGGCGCGACTGACAGTGGCAATAGAAACGCCCGCCCTCTGGGCGACGTCGTAAATCGTCGGCTGTGAATCAACCACGTGATTCCCTTCGGTTCCCCCAACATTGACAACTCAGTGTTGCCGCTGTAACCGCTTACAAAATACACAGGCGGCTCCTCTCTGTCAAGTCAGCAAAACCCTTACAACATAAGGAAAATCTTCCAAATCCTTCGAAAAGTAAGCGTTTACAACGTGTTTACTCGAGCCGTTTTTTTGACAATTCTTTTTGCGCTTTTCTCGATTTCCCTCGACTGCGCTCGACGAAGTCCCTCCACCTGTCCTTCACGAATCCAACTCGTCAAACCAACATATTCCAGCGTTATCAGAAATTTCCGTCGGCCCCCTAGGGACCAAATCCTCCAATTGCACTTCGCGCTGGATTGAAGCGAATCAGAAGCGAAATCGACGTGGTTCGATAGATTGAGGACATCAATTCAGTGAATTCTCACGTCGCCTCGACCTACGAGGCACCCGTACTTTGGATTGGGTCACTTGATTTCGACTACCTCGTGATGAAAGCGTTTCGGATGCGAAATCCCAAGGAAGGTTCGACGTTATCGAGATGAGTACCACCGGCGAGTTATTGGACGGACGGTACCGGTTGGGTACGTTGCTCGGACGCGGCGGAATGTCTGACGTCTTTCGCGCAGTTGACGAAGTGAACAGCACCGACGTCGCCATCAAGATCGTTCGTTCACCGGACCGCGAATACGCACAACGCCTCTCGCAGGAGGCCCAGGCGCTTCGACGGTTCTCACACCCCGGACTGGTGCAGCTCTTCGAGTCCGGGGTCAACGGCGACATGGCCTATCTCGTGATGGAGTTGGTCGACGGCCCGAGCCTCGATCAGGTGCTGCGACAAGGTCCCCTCACGACCGCAGAGACGGCATCCATTGGATCTTCGCTGGCCGACGCGCTCGCCTACGCCCACGCCCAGGGCGTCGTGCACCGCGACGTCAAGCCGGCCAACATTCTCATTGGCGCTGACGGACTCGCTCGACTCACGGACTTCGGCATCGCTCGACTGGTGGACACCTCAACGCTGACGTTGACCGGCACGATGCTCGGTACCGCCACCTACATGGCGCCCGAACAGTTAGAGAATCACGCCGTCGGACCGAGTGCCGACGTCTGGTCCCTCGGCATCGTGCTGCTCGAATGTCTCACCGGCGAGCGGGTCTACGCCGGCACACCGAGCGAGGTTCTCGCCCGACGAATGGCCGGTCCAGTGACGCTGCCCGATGGACTTCCGGTGCCGTGGAAACTGCTCCTCACCGGGATGCTCGCGCCCGCGCCCGAGGACCGCCTCAGTGCGCTCGACGTGTCGACGATGCTCGCGACACCGGCCTTCCGCTCCCCCTGGGTTCGATCGACCCCGTCGAGCGACATCACGACAATCGTCGGCGACCCCGGCAATATACGGGGCGGACAGGACGGCGAAACTTCCATTAGGGCTCCGCGCGCCTCGCCAATGGCGCCAAGAACGGCGCCGAAACAGACGACAAACGTTCGCAACGCTCGGGTGATTGCCATCCTGGTACTCGTGGTGATACTCGGTGGCATCGGAATCGCGTTCGCCCTGGGATCGAAGAACCCTCCGGTCACGACGACCACAGTCGCGCCGACGACGACCGAAGCTCCTTCGACGACCACGACCTTGCCTTCGATTTCGCACTCCCTGACCAAGATGGTGAATGACGTCATCGCCGGACAGAGCACGCACGCGATTGGCCCACAGGTCGCTCAGTCCATCTCGAACGGTGCGCAACAGGCGGTCACCGACCTCGCATCGGGCAACGCACAAGCGGCGGCCAATGACCTCCAAGGAGTCGCCACCTCAATAGCGAACGGCCTCGCCAACGGGTACATCACTCCCGCGTACGCGACAAACCTGCAGGCCGATCTCAAGACCCTCGCCAACGCGCTCGGTCTCGGAGCGGCGGCCACACCGTCATCCTCGACCACGACCACGACGACCACGACGCTGGCGACTCCCAATGGCAACGGCAACGGCAATGGTCTGGGAAATGGGCCTCCGTAGGCTCGAAGAAGGCACGAGGGATCGCTCGGAGTTGCTCCGACGACGTGACACGACCGAACTCGAAGCGGACGCAACACGAACACGTTGAGGCCCGACTGAACCTCGACGCGCCTTTCACCAAGACCGATTGTCGAGAGTCGATCGATTGTGCGGAGCGCGACCCAGAAATCACAATGGCGTTTTGAGTACTGTTCGGGAATGATCGTTTTCCTTCACGGCGTACCCGAGACATCCGCACTGTGGGACGGGGTGCGCGCGGAGTTCGACGAAGAGACCGTCGCGCTCTCACTCCCCGGATTTGGTTGCGAGCGCCCCGAGGGTTTTGGCGCCACCAAGGACGACTACGCCGACTGGCTCATCACCGAACTCGAGAAGTTCGACGCTCCCGTCGACCTCGTCGGCCACGACTGGGGAGCGCTACTGACGTACCGAATCGCGACGACGCGCGGGGACCTACTCAGATCCTGGACCGCCGACATCGCCAACGGTGTCCACCCCAACGTCCAGTGGCACCAATACGCGCGCACCTGGCAGACCCCCGGTGAGGGTGAGGCCTACTTCAAGGCCATCCACGAGACGCCCATCGAGACGATGGCCGAGGCCTACGAGGGTTTCCACCTCAGTCACGACGACGCACTCGCCTTGGCCCAATGGTCCGACGACACGATGGCCACGTGCATCCTCGATCTCTATCGATCGGCGACGCCCAACGTCTTCGCCTCGTGGGGCGCGCAGTTAGCTCCGACGTCGGCGCCGGGACTGATTCTCTTGGCGGCACTCGATACGTTCGGGAACGAGGCGATGTCCAAGGAAGTTGCCCGGACCCTGGGTGCGCGCGAAGTGACGCTGCCGGGAGTTGGGCATTGGTGGGCTCTCGAAGCACCGCGCAAAGCGGCCGCCGTAATCGAGGAATTCATTCGCTCGGTTGACTGACGCCGCGGCGATTGCGACGTCGCTAGTGAACGCGGCGTACGAGTACGAAGGCCACCGACAACGCGATCATCGCGATCGCGAGCGAGCGAAGAGCGCGCTCGGACGGCACGATCAAGAAGTCGCGGTCGATCGGACGAACAGTACCGTCAGCGAACCTGATCTCGCCTTCGACGGACGTGACCCGACGACGGATCATACGGACGGGATTGGAAAGATTGCGCTGCGCGGCCGACAGTAGCGCCGCGGCGAGCGCGAGCACGGCGGCCGACCACGTGATGGTGGAGGTCTGGGCGTACGCCGAAGTGAGCACCGGGAACGCGCCCCAGGACACCGCGAAGCCGAAATCAGTATGGACCAGTCCGCCAAAGAGCTCCAGGTCGTAGGCCAGTACGAAGAACGCCCCCACGACGATGAAGGCCAGCAGCCCGAAACCGACGCGAGTGATGCCGATGGCGCCGAGGGCCACGGCCCCGCCGAGTCCCAGCGCGGCGGCACCACTCAACAGCCACGAGGGCATCGCCGTGCCGAGCGGACGACCGCGTAGTTCATCCAGGGCGTGCGCCGCGACACCGACCGCGAGAAAAAAAGCCAGCAACGTCGCGATGAGCGTCGTCCAGTTGACGCGAGGTGCGATCATCGCGCCGAGCACGACGTAGGAGAGGTGCCACGCGGTATAGGGCGGGTGGAGGACCGCGCGCACGTCACGCCACGCGCTGCGCTGACCAGTCGCGTAAAACGCCGGTCCCTCGACGCTCTTAGCCACCACTCCCCTTGGTGGCCCACATGACGAGGCCGCCCCCGAGCGACATCGGCTTCGCGTGAACATCTTCCATCCCGGCCGCTTTCCAGTACTCGACAATCGCCGCGAGTGGGTGGAGGGAGTAGTGACCTTCGATGTTGGGACCGAGGAAGCGTCCCACGTCGTACCACTCTCGGCCACCGGTGAGGAACCCCCCGATAGGCAAGACCCATCGGGTGAAGCACCACCACAGGGGACGCCAGACGCGAGAGGGCGGGACGTAGAAGTCCATGCCGGCGAGCACGCCACCGGGCTTGAGGACTCGGGCGAGTTCGGCCACAGTCGCCGCCGGGTCACTGACATATCGAAGGAGGTAGGTGAACGTCACGTCATCGAAGGTGTCGTCGGCGAAGGGGAGGTCTTCGGCGCGTCCCTGCACGAGGCGCACGCCCGATTCACCGCGACGCATCAACTTCTGTCGAGCGTTTTCGAGCATGTTGGCGTTGAGGTCGATACCGGTAATTTCGGCGCCGGTAGCCGCGCGCAGCGCCAGGGCAACACCGGCGGTGCCGGTCGCCACGTCGAGTATCGACTCGCCTGGTGAAGCGTTCACCTTGTCCACCACCGCCGAACGCCAACGTCGGTCCTGACCCATCGACAAGAGATAGCCGAGTCGGTCGTAGCGCAGTGGGAGGCCATTGAACAACTTGGTGGCAAATCGATTTGGATCGGGTCCGGTGCCTAGTGACATCATCATCTTTCGTGTTTCTCGAAGGCTACGCCCTTGGGGATTCGCCCGTGACGGCGCCGGTCACTTCCAATCGGACGAGCGACAAATGACTCGAGAGTCCGATCAGAGGACGGGCCGTCCCCGAGCGATCCGTCGGTGCGTGTCGTACTCAATGATGTTCCACGGGAATTCGCGGATCACCTTCGGTAGGTGGCGGTTGACCACGGCCGCACGAGAAGTGATTCGAACAAAGCGTTGCTGATTCCTCGAGGTCCAGGCCAGACCGAGCTCCTCGCGAAAGGGCGCCGGGAGAAAACCGACGGTGAGGAATCGGTGACTCGGTCCCAGGAGTCGCGCGAGCGGAGCGGGCAGGAAGTCCAACGAAGCGAGACCTTGCAAATAGGCGCGAGTGACGTCGTCCATGTGCACGTCGTCTAACGCGCCCGTCCAGTACGCCTCGAAACTCTCACGGTCCGTTGGCCAACGCGACTCACTGACTTGGAGCGTCGTGGCGAACGGCGCGCTGCGCTTCAAGAGCGTCGTAAAGCCCTCGTCGTTCACGGGTCCGTAGAGAAGCGTCACGGTGTCGACGACACCCCGGAACATGCACGCAGCGACCCAGAGCTGGAGTTCGGGATCGAGCGCGTCATAGGCGACGGCGCTCTCGTGATCGGATCGAACGAATCGATGTTGCGCATTGATTTCGCGTCGCATCACCGCTCGTTCGTAGTCGGTGCCAAACAGGGCGACCATGATGAACGCGAGCGTCGTGCGCGTTCGTTTTAGCGGATGGTGGCGAAGTGATCCGCTGTGGACTTTGCTTTCGGCAACTGCGCGTCCGATAGGCAGTCGCGACAGCTGCATGATGACGTTGGCACCGGCGGGCGCGAGAGCGAGCCCACTAATGAGCCTGCGTCGACTGTCCGGCGTATTCGACGTGTCCGGAACATCGGCGGGCCCATCGGTCTCACTCGTCAATGAATCTCCATCTTCTGAGGTTGGACGGTTCAATCGTACCGGGCCTCGTCATTTGGTCATCGGTGGGTCACCAGTCGCACCGAGACGTACCCTTAACCGTCGTCCCGACACCTTCAACGTCACGAATGAGAAGGTCGATTCTTGCGGTACTCTCACCGTAACGAGACCGCAGCGTCTACCGGAGAGAAAGTCCGAAGCTCGACCTTGATGAAGGCACAGGAGTCCCTCTACACCGACCGATACGAATTGAGCATGCTCGATGCTGCACTCGTCTCGGGCGTGATCGACGCCCACGCGACGTTCGAAGTATTCACCCGTTGTCTCCCGAACGGTTTTCGCTACGGCGTCGTGGGCGGTACCGGACGGTTTCTCGAGGCGCTCGCCGATTTCTCTTTCGACGATGAGACGATCTCCTGGCTCGTCAACGAGCGCATCGTGAGCAACGATTTAGCGACGTTCCTCTCGACGTACCGATTCAAAGGGAATGTCTACGGCTACTCCGAAGGCGACGTCTTCACGGCACTTTCGCCAATACTTCGGATCGAAGGTCGATTCTGCGATCTGATTCTCGAGACCCTCGCGCTCTCGATCCTCAACTACGACTCCGGCGTGGCAACCAAGGCCGCGCGCGTCGTGCACGCGGCGAAGGGCCGCCGTCTCATCGAGATGGGATCGCGCCGAACCAACGAAGCCGCCGCCGTGGCGGCCGCTCGCGCGGCCTACGTCGCCGGATTCGACGCGACCAGCAACTTGGCCGCCGGCAAGCTCTACGGCGTGCCGACCGCGGGGACCGCGTCACACGCGTTCATGTTGGCTCATCGAAGTGAGCGCGAAGCGTTCGAGGCGCAGGTCCGCACCCAGGGACCGGGCACCACGTTGCTCGTCGACACCTTTGACACCGAGGTCGGTACCGAACTAGCCCTGGACGTGGCGGGGCCCGGTCTGGGCGCCATTCGCATCGACTCCGGTGATTTGGGCAACTCGACTCGACGCTCACGCAAACTGCTCGATCAGCGTGGCGCGACGAACGTGAAAATCACCGTGACGGGCGATTTGGATGAGTTCGCGATCGCCGAATTGCTGGCGAACGACGCCCCGGTCGACTCCTTCGGCGTGGGTACGAAACTGGTCACCGGCTACATGCCGCCGGGATTCGTCTTCAAATTGGTCGCCATCGAAGACGCCACGACGATGCGACCCGTCGCGAAACGTTCGATCGGTAAGTTATCGAGCGGCGGAGCCAAAGACGCCTACCGACTCTTCGTCGACGACGTCGCGGTGAAGGAGTTGGTCGTGACGCGCGACGCTGGCGTCACCGAACTTCCCGCAGCGTGCCGCACCCTCTCGCACCTCCTCGTCGAAGGCGGCGTCACGGTGGTCGATTCGTCGCCCGAGAGTGCTCGCGCCACCGCGAAAGCGGCACTCGCGGAACTTCCGCACTCAGCGTTCGCGCTCAGTGCGGGTGAACCGGCACTGTTGAGCGAGGTCGTCGCTTCGACGTCGCGCTCGAACCAGTGAAGCGGAGTGAACGTGACTGAAGCGTCGCTCAAAGGTCGAGCCATCGTCGTCGTTGACCCGCAGCCCGATTTCTTCGAGGGCGGCGCGCTTCCCGTCGCCGGCGCCACGCGCACCGCGGAGAGAATTGCGCAGTACCTACTCGCTCGAAGTGACGAATACTCGATGAAGATCGTTACCCAGGACTGGCACCTCGATCCCGGTGAGCATTGGTCGAGCGACCCGAATTTCGTTACGACCTGGCCAGTGCACTGCGCCGCCGATACCAGCGGCGCACGGATTCATGCCTCGCTCGCTGAGCAATCCTGGGACGTCGTCATTCGCAAGGGTCTCCACGAAGGGGCCTACTCGGGCTTCGACGGTCTGAGCCAGAACGGTTCGACGTTGGCCGAAGAACTCGCAGCAGCGTCCATCGGCAGCGTGACAGTGGTCGGCTTCGCGACGGATCACTGCGTGAAGGCCACGGCCCTCGACGCGCGCAGACTCGGATTCGACGTCACCGTGTTGCTCGACCTCTGCGCCGGTGTTGCACCAGAGACGACAGATGCGGCGATCTCTGAAATGTCAGACGCCGGCATCACGACAGTGTCATCAGAAGCTGCGTAGTCCGGGGCCTAGCTACGGCAAAGACTCGATGAGGCGGGCGAGTTCGTCTCGCCGGTAGCCGTGTCCCCTCGCGAAATCGATCAACTCGCGCGCCCGCGTTACCACAGCGCCGACCTCGGGCGTACCCGATACGGTGATTCCTCGGCCGCGACGGAACTCCAACAGTCCCTCGTCACGAAGTATTCGTAGTGCTCGAAGGACCGTATTGGAGTTGACGTTCAACACGGCGGCCAAGTCTCTCGCCGGCGGCAGGCGTTCTCCACGTCGCGCTTCGCCGTCGGCGATCGCTCGACGAAGTTCCGCCGCGACTTGATCATGCAATGCGACGGATTCTTCGGGGGTCAACTTGACACTCAGCATGGTGCTAGATAGAGTAGCACCAAAGCGGAGTTCGTTCCTAGCCCGGAGATTGACCATGAGCCATGTCATTACCGCAGTTACGCCCGATGATGCGCCCGATCTGAGCGCGGGCTCCCACGAACACCGCGAAGCCGAACAGATGCTCATCGAAGAGGCGCGTCGCCGCCAACGCAGGCGACAGCGCGTCATTGCCGCCGCGCTGTCAACGATCGTCGCGGCCGCGGGTGTCGCGTGGGCCGTGGCGGGCGGAGCGTCGAACCCACGTCCCCGTCCGATCTCGGGCCAACCCGTGTCCTTGACGGCGTTCCCGATCTGTTTGGCGAGTCATCTGCATGTCTCGTTGTCGGGCCAACCGCAAGGCGCCGCCGGGACGGACTATTTCACGTTGAAGCTCTTGAACAATGGTCCCGAGTGCACGGTCGCGCCCGTGACGGCGCGCGGATTCAATACCTCGACCTCGGGTTACGAGGGTCCGTGGTCCAACGTGTTCATCACCAGTCAGACCAAGACCGTCGTCGCGAGCGGACGCGCGGCGTACGTGCCGCTGGGCATTGGGGATACCGCGAACTGGCCGGGTTCGATGTGTCGAGCGGCCAACGTGAACGCCATCCGCGTGGCGCTCGCCGGGAACCACTCACTCATCGGAGCCGTCGCGCTGCGTACAGCGGTCTGCACCGTCACCAAGAGCATGCACACGCAGTCGGCGTCGCTGAACCCCAGCGGCCTCTAACAGGACTCTCTAGTCGTCGAGACGTCCGACGCTCGTGAGGATCTTCTCGGCGTGGCGTAACAACGGCGCGTCGATCATTCGACCCTCGTAACGAAAGACACCACCCTCGTTGGTGGCGGCGCGGATGACGCCCGAGGCCCACGCAATCTCATCATCCGTCGGTCGATAGGCCGCGCGTACGACGTCAACTTGTGAAGGATGAATGCAGGCGGTCGCGCAAAAACCCGACGCCGCGGCGTCGCGCGCCTCTTCGCCCAGTCCCTCGATGTCGGCGATGTCGAGGTGGACTGCGTCGATCGCCGCTCGATCGTGCGCGCGCGCGCTGAGGAGAACCTGGGACCTGGCGAAGCGGGCGAAGTCTCGGTACTGACCACGCTCGTTGCGACTCGAACGCCCGCCGAGCGAGGCGAGCAAGTCCTCGGCGCCCCACATAAGAGCAATTGTCGATGCGGCCGCGGCAATGGACGACGATTCGAGGACACCCGCGGCGGTCTCGCAGAGCGCGATGACCTCGCGGCCCGCGAGGGCGTCAACCTGAACACTGGACTCGGTCTTGGCCAGCATGACCAAGGAGTACGGCGTCTGATCGAGGGCCTCGAGGTCGAGGGCGAAGTCCGCGGAGCCGACGGGATTCACTCGAAGAATCGTTCGCTGCGGATCGAGCAGGTTGTCAATGACCGCTCGTCGAGCGACGACCCGATCACCAGCGTTGACACCGTCTTCCAGGTCGAGGATCACCATGTCGGCCACCGCCGCGGCCTTGGCGAATCGATCGGGACGGTCTGCGGGACAGAAGAGCAGCGCCGGACCGAGCGGTGTCCAGCTCACTCGGGCCTCGTGAAGACCATGGTCGCGCGCTTCGCCACGGCTACGACCTCGCCGTGTTGATTACGTGCCGTGTGCTCAAAGGTCACGACGCCCGTCCCGGGACGGCTTGCCGAGAGTCGCTTTTCGACCACGACGGTCTCGGCGTAGAGGGTGTCGCCGTGGAAGACCGGCTTCGGGAAGACGACGTCGGAGAAGCCGAGGTTGGCGACGATCGTGCCCTGGGTCAACTGCGCGACCGAGAGGCCCACGAGCGTCGACAGCGTGAAGAGGCTGTTGACGAGGCGCTGACCGAAGGGCTGTTGCGCCGCCCACGCTTCGTCGAGGTGCAGGGCCTGCGGATTCATCGTCAGGGTAGAGAACAAGATGTTGTCCGCTTCACTCACCGTACGTCCCGGTGCGTGGCGATAGAGCGCGCCCACCTCCAGCTCTTCGTACCAGAGTCCGCGCTGCTCATAGACCGGACGCTCGCCGTCACTCATAGTGCCAACCTCATTTCGGCTCCGGTGGCCGCACGCACCTCGTCGACGCTCACGCCGGGCGCCGTCTCACGAAGGACCAATCCGTCGTCGTCGATGTCGATGACCGCGAAGTCGGTGATGATGCGGTGCACACATCGTTTTCCCGTGAGGGGCAGCGAACAGTCCCGCACGATCTTGTGCTCGCCCTCTTTGGTCACGTGTTCCATCATGACGATCACCCGCTTGGCGCCATGAATGAGGTCCATCGCGCCACCCATGCCCTTGACCGTCTTGCCGGGAACGATCCAGTTCGCGAGGTCACCGTGCTCGGAGACTTCCATCGCGCCCAAGACCGCGACGTCGATATGACCGCCGCGGATCATCGCGAACGACGTCGCCGAATCGAAGAACGACGCGCCGGGCAAGGTGGTAACCGTCTCCTTACCGGCATTGATCAAGTCGGGGTCAACGTGTTCGTCGTCGGGGTACGGGCCGACACCGAGGATGCCATTCTCTGAGTGCAGCACCACCGTGATGTCGTCGCCCAAATAGTTCGGCACCAGCGTCGGCATGCCGATTCCCAGGTTCACGTAATCGCCGTCCCTCAATTCGGCGGCCACTCGTGCGGCGAGTTCTTCTCGCGAGAGCACCATCAGTTTCCGGCTCCGCTTCCAGAAGCGCTACGAACGGTGCGCCGCTCGATGCGCTTCTCTGGATTCTCGGCGACGACGACTCGTTGGACGAAGATGCCCGGCGTGTGCACCTTCGCGGGGTCGATCTCTCCCGGTTCGACGAGTTCTTCAACCTCGGCGATCGTGACGCGACCGGCCTGAGCGCAGAGCGGATTGAAGTTCTGGGCGGCCTTTTCGTAGATGAGGTTGCCGTGACGGTCTCCGACGCGCGCGTGCACCAGGGCGAAGTCACAGGTGATCGCTCGCTCCAGTACGAATTCGATGCCGTCGAAGAGCCGGACCTCTTTGGGCTGCGAGGCCAAGGCGACCGAACCTTCGGGGCCGTAGCGAAGGGGCAGTCCTCCGTCGACCACTTGCGTGCCGACGCCCGCGCGCGTATAAAAGCCCGCGATGCCCGCGCCGCCGGCGCGCAGACGCTCCGCCAACGTGCCTTGGGGAACGAGCTCCACCTCGAGTTCACCGCAGAGGTACTGGCGCGCGAATTCGCGATTCTCCCCCACGTACGAGCCGGTCGTTCGTCGTATGCGTTTCTCGCGTAGCAGCATGCCGAGTCCGAATTCGTCGACGCCACAGTTATTACTCACCGTGACGAGATCACTGACGCCCGTGGCGAGTACGGCTTCGATCAGTACCGACGGCAATCCGCAGAGCCCGAATCCGCCGACGGCCAGGGACGAACCACTGGCGATGTCGGCGACGGCGTCGGCCGCACTGGCCACTACCTTGTCCATTCCACTACCGCTTTCTCGAACTATCCGGACGACTTCGGCGAGTGATCCATCCGTCTCACGGACGTAACGGCGCCGTCGTATCCGGTGGAACCAACCGCGCCACTACTTCGTCAACGACGACTGAATCGCCTTCTCGCACAAGGATATCCACGGTCCCGTCGCGGGGCGCCACGAGGACGTGTTCCATCTTCATGGCCGACACGACTACGAGTGCCTCGCCGGCGCGCACGTCGTGACCCGACGTTGCGCGCACGTTCACCACCGTGCCAGGCATGGGACTGCGCACGTCGTTGGAGAATGCCGCGGCATCACGAACGCGGCTCGCGACGTCCTCTTCGACGAGGGGCCACGTCTCTCCACCGACACTGACCCAGGTCGTTGCACCGTCGATCCGAAACCGGGCCCGATGTGTTTCACTGTCGAGCGTGAGGTACTCCTCGCGGTCTCGCTGCGCGAGACGTGTCGCGAGCACGAGGCCGCCATCGATCGCGACCGTCGCCGAATCGAGCGATCCCGAGACCTTCACCTCGTTGACGGCGTTCTCGCTCGCCACACGCAACGTCAGAGGATGACTGCGACCTCCGTTTCGCCATCCACGAAGGGCGCTCCAGGGATCGATGATTGGTCCCAGCGGTGTCAAACGTGACAACCACGACATCGCGAAAAGAGCGAGCGCCTCGGTCGACGGTTCGCTCGACACCAGTGCAGCGACCTCACGTTCGATCAGCCCCGTATCGAGGTTCCCAGCGACGACGTCCGAATTGTCGACGAGGCGCCGTAGGAAATTGACGTTCGTCACGATCCCGAAGATCACCGTGTCCTCGAGTGCCTGACGGAGCCGAGCGAGCGCGGCGGCTCGATCCTCACCCCACGTCACCACCTTCGCCAACATGGGGTCGTAGTCGGTTGCCACCTCGAGGCCATCCAGCAGAGCGCTGTCCACTCGAATACCGTCGCCGGCTGGCTCGAGTACTTCCAGCACTCGCCCACTCGTCGGTAGAAAGCCCCGCGACGGGTTCTCCGCGTAGAGCCGCGCTTCGATGCTGTGTCCACGGATTCGCGCCGTCATCACCTCCTCACCGAGGTGCTCGCCGGCCGCCGCGCGCAACTGTTGTTCGACGAGGTCGAGTCCGGTCACCATCTCGGTGACCGGATGTTCGACTTGCAAGCGGGTGTTCATCTCCATGAAGAAGAACGCTTCCGGATGGGCGGACGCGACAATGAACTCGACCGTTCCCACCCCGGTGTAGTCGACACTGCGCGCGGCGGCGACGGCGGCCGCACCGAGTCGCTCTCGAGTGGCGTCGTCGATCAGCGGTGACGGTGACTCTTCGATCACCTTCTGGTGACGACGTTGCAGAGAGCACTCGCGCTCACCCAAATGGACTACCGCGCCGTGCTGATCGGCCACGACCTGCACTTCGACGTGTCGCGGTCGCTCCACGAATCGTTCAACGAACAACGTATCGTCACCAAAGGCTGACGTCGCCTCACGACGAGCCCGAGCGAGGGCTTCGACGAGGTCCGCTTCACGTTCCACGAGTTGCATCCCTTTGCCACCGCCGCCGGCCGACGGCTTCACGAGCACGGGGAAACCGATGTCCGATGCCGCTCGTACGAGATCATCGTTAGTCATACCGGCCTCGACTCGACCGGGCACGACCGGCACCCCCGAGGCGGCGACGTGGATTTTTGCTTGTATCTTGTCGCCCATCAATCGAATCGCCGCCGGCGCGGGTCCGATGAAGACCACACCGCTCGCGACGCAGGCGTCGGCGAAGTTCGGGTTCTCCGAGAGGAAGCCGTAGCCCGGGTGAACCGCGTTCGCGCCGGAGCGAGCACACGCGTCCACTACCCGTTCGATATTCAAGTAACTCTCACTCGCCGGCGTCGCGCCGAGGTACAGCGCGTCATCGGCTTCGAGAACGTGGCGAGCACCTCGGTCGGCGTCACTGAAGACCGCAACGGACGTGATTCCGAGACGACGCAACGTTCGAATTATCCGTACTGCAATCTCGCCTCGGTTGGCGACGAGCACCGTATCGAACATCTCTCACATCCGAAAGACGCCGTAGCTCACGTCCTCGAGTGGTGCGTTCGCGCACACCGAGAGCGCAAGACCGAGCACGGTGCGCGTTTCGAGGGGGTCGATGATGCCGTCGTCCCAAAGTCGTGCCGTCGAGTAATAGGCGTTGCCTTCGGCTTCGTAACGTTCGCGAATCGGCGAGCGGAACCCTTCTTCCTCATCGGCGTTCCAGGTGCCGCCGGCGCCTTCGATCTGGGTTCGCTTCACCGTCGCCAGGACGGCCGCCGCCTGATCACCACCCATGACCGAGATTCGTGCGTTCGGCCACATCCACAAGAACCGCGGTGAATAGGCCCGTCCGCACATCGAATAGTTCCCGGCCCCGAAGGACCCACCGATGATCACCGTCAGCTTGGGGACCCGGGCGCAGGCCACTGCGTTCACCATCTTCGCGCCGTGCTTCGCGATCCCACCGGCTTCATACTCGCGACCCACCATGAACCCGGTGATGTTCTGCAAGAACACCAACGGGATCTTGCGCCGATCACACAGTTCAATGAAGTGCGCGCCTTTCAACGCCGACTCCGAGAACAGCACGCCGTTGTTGGCGACGATCCCGACCGGGTGTCCCCAAAGATGGGCGAACCCCGTCACCAGCGTGGTGCCGTATTCGGTTTTGAACTCGTGGAAGAGGCTCGCGTCTACGAGTCGCGCGATGACTTCGCGAACGTCGTAAGGCGTGCGCGTATCGCACGGCACAACCCCGTAGAGATCGTTCGGGTCGACCGTCGGTTCTTCGTTCGCCTGGACGTTCCAGGGGAGTGCGCTCTTCGGGGCGAGCGTCGACACGATCGAGCGAACAATCGAAAGGGCGTGGGCGTCATCCTCAGCGAGGTGATCGACGACACCGGACGTGCGCGCGTGGACCAGTCCCCCGCCCAGGTCCTCGTCGGTCACTATCTCTCCGGTCGCGGCCCTCACGAGCGGTGGTCCGCCCAAGAAAATGGTTCCTTGGCCCCGTACGATGACCGATTCGTCGGACATCGCGGGCACGTACGCGCCGCCGGCGGTGCACGAGCCCAGCACGGCCGCAACCTGGGCGATGCCCATTGAGCTCATGCGCGCCTGGTTGTAGAAGATGCGACCGAAGTGGTCGCGGTCGGGGAAGACCTCGTCCTGTCGAGGAAGAAACGCGCCACCGGAATCGACGAGGTAGAGGCATGGCAGATGGTTCGCCAACGCCACTTCTTGGGCGCGCAAGTGCTTCTTCACGGTCATCGGGTAGTAGGTGCCACCCTTGACCGTCGCGTCGTTGGCGACGATGACGCACTCACGTCCGCTGACGCGACCGACGCCGGTGATGATGCCCGCTCCGGGCGCCTCGTCG
>Ga0182014_10000618_pt1 | contig 47653 bp, 55 predicted proteins | sample 612S2DmetaG_FD_120489 | JGI IMG/M metagenome (GOLD analysis project Ga0182014, IMG submission 120489) | Permafrost microbial communities from Stordalen Mire, Sweden - 612S2D metaG | ecosystem: Environmental > Terrestrial > Soil > Wetlands > Permafrost | place: Sweden: Stordalen | collected... | reverse complement strand
TGGGGACCAAGGACCGAATTTCCTTCCGCCGGATCCCCAAAAGGCTGAGGACCCGAAAGAGCGCCATAACCCCTTTGTTATGAGGATTCTGCAGGATAAGTCCTGTACAATCAAGATCTTGCAGCCAAGCGATATCTGCAAATCATTTAGAATGAAGAATTTCCGTCCGGAATACCGGGGGGTAGGGGTACCCGTTTCGACCGGCCTCCCGCCCGATACACTGGATCTATGCACCCTCCCGTTCGCCTGGTGGCCATCGACATGGACGGCACCTTGCTGCCGACCCTTCAGCAGTCCGTAAGCCCGCGCAATCGGCAGGCGCTCCGGGCCGCGCAGCAGGCCGGCATCACGGTTGCCATCGCCACCGGCAGGCGCATGGCCTACACCGTGCCGCTGCTGGAGGGCCTGGGCCTCCGAGCGGATACGCCCCTCCTCACGTCCAATGGAGCAGTGATCCGGACCCTCGACGGCCAGTTGATCGACAGTTGTCACATGGAGGCGCGCGTAGCGCGCGGCCTTTGCGGACTGCTCAGGCCCTACGGAGCCGTCGTTTTCACCTTTGACCGGCCCGGCCGCGCCGAGCTGGTCCTGGAAGATCTGGAACAGGCTCATGGCCGAATCGCGCTTTGGGTTGAAGCCAACCGCAACGCTATTGAAGTCGTCAAGCCTCTTGAACACGCGCTCAACGACGGCGAAGACCCCATTCAAGGCATGGTCACCGGTCATGTATCGAAGATGAAGGAAGCCGAACAGGCGCTCAAAGCCAGTCCCTGGGCCAGCAGTTGCGAATGCGTCCGTACTGAGTATCCCGCCCGCGACGTGTCCATCCTCGATCTGCTGCCGCCGGGTGTCTCCAAAGGCTGGGCATTGGAAGACCTGGCCGGCAGGCTCGGCGTAAGCCGAGCCGAGACCATGGCCATCGGAGACAACTGGAACGACGTGGATATGCTGGAATGGGCGGGACAAGGTGTAGTGATGGGCAATGCCGCCCCCGAGTTGCGGACCATGGCCAGGATGCGCGGCTGGAAGCAGGCTCCGCCCAACGACCAGGACGGCGTGGCCGTGGTTATCGAGGCCGCCTTGAAGAAGCACATTGCCGGCAATTCGGGTCAGGAAGTTGCAGGCGCTCCATCCTAGGGAACCTCCGATCGAGTCGATGTTTTGAAAGGGCACGACTTCAGCCGTGCCCTTTCAAAACGAAGTTTCCTCTTCTTGCGATTGTCCTATCGGTGACGGACGCATAGAGCCGTGGCAGAATTGTGGCGCCAGCCAACGGCGCCGCCGGACAACCGCGCCGCCTGTGCGCAGATGTATCTACTGCAGCTTGCTGAACAAGCTGTTGGAAGAAGAGCCAAGCTCGGCGATCACATCCTCGAGCGCGGTTTGCTGCGTTGCATCCAGAGACATCTGGGTGGATACCTGAGCGAAGTCGGCCTGCATCAGGCTGCTCTGTGCCGCTGTCAACTGTGTCTGTTCGCTGCCGACGACGCTTGAGGCGGCTGTCAGATGGGTGATGGAGTTATCTATCGTCACGCGCTGCTGGGAGACATAGTTCAACGCGGTACCGAGGGCGTCGGTGTCGCTCACGGCCTTGGAGGTGTCGACGGCGCCGCTCGCGTAGTCGGCCACCAGATTGTTCAGCGCCGCAAAGACGCTGTTCGAACCGCCGCCCATGAATATCCGATCGCCGGGAACATTTAACTGTATCTTTCCACCGTTGGGCATCTGGAGGTAGTTGATATCCTGGTCGCCGCTGTAGGTGGTTACGGCCGGAGAAATTGCCGTCGATGTGGAAAACGGCGCAGTGGCCGTCTGGCCGCCCGCGAAGATGTACTGCCCCTGATAGCTGGTGTTGGCCAGCGTGGTAACCTCGCCGAGAATGCCGGAGATCTGGCTGGAGATCGACTTCACATCGCTGGAGTTCATGGTGCCGTTATTGGCGCTGGTGGCCAGTGAAATGGCCTGCGTGAGTTGCGAAACCACGCTTCCGAGTGCGGAGTCGGCCACCTGCAACTGTCCCGTGACCAGGCTTGAGCTTTCCGTAAATGAGTCGTCTTGTTGAATCTGATTGAGCAGCAGAACATTCTCGCCGGAGGCAACCGGATCCTGGCCGAGCGACGTCACCCGCACGCCGCTCGAGGCCTCGGAGGTCATCTGCTGCAGGTTCAACTGCGACTGATCGAGGGCGGTCGACAGCGTCGTCAAGTAATTCGGGTCTACCCGCATTTCTTTCCTCCCCGGAAGAGGGTGTTTTTCCGATCGCCGCGCGCCGAACACCGGCAACCGCTTCAGGCGACAGCCGTCTCGACTCCCAGGTTCAATGCCGAGTTCATCATCGTGTTCAACATCGTAAACACCTGCGAGGCCGCCTGGTAGCTGCGTTCCAGCGTGGTCATCGCAGACGCTTCGTCGTTGAGATTGACGCTGGAGAGCGCATCGTTCTGCGTCTGCAATTGAGTGACCGACGCCGTCTGCGCAGTATTTTCGGTTTGCACATTGGAGACCGTCGACCCCAGCGTGGACACAAAGTTCGAGTAGAAATTCGACGGAGTCTGTCCGTCCACAATCGTCTGGTTAGCCAGATTCGCCATGGCGGTTGCGTTTGAACCGTCGCCGGTTCCCTGCCCTAAAGATGCGGCAGAAACCAGAGACGAATCGGACATGACAACACTCATAGCGGCGGCTGCGCCGGACACATCGTCGCCGCCGGATGTCGTGTTCGCCACCAGCGTCGTCGGCGGCGAGAAGATGTCCAGAGTCTTAGCCCCGGTGGTCGAAGAAGCGACTGCGGTTCCAGTTGCGCCATTCGCGTCGGTCCCCGCGTTGTTCAGAGAGTTCACCTGGGTCGAGACGCTGTAAGCCAGCTGATCGAGCGAGGCAAGGGCGTTGGGAATGTCTGTGTCGCGGGCCGTGAGGTCGCCGCCCAGCGAGCCGCCGCCCGAAGCCAACTGCGAGGTCGCGTCCGTGGCGCCTACAAAGAAATGCGTGACGCCGCCCACGTTCCCGCTCGTCAACTGGTAGTTGGAGCCGTCGGAGACAAGCAACTGCCCGGACGTAGTCGTAATTTCGAGGCCGTTGTGTTCCGTCGATGACTGGTTAATGCCGACCAGCCTCGAGAGCTGGCTGAGATCCAACTGCCGTTGATCCTCGAGCGTTCCCGCATCGGCATTCGGCGAGATGGATTGGATCTGTGTGTTCAGTTGCGCAATCGCGCCGGTAAGCGCGTTAACCTGGCTGGCCACGCCGGTAGTCTGCTGGTCCAATGCCGAGCGCTGCGCGTTCAGGCTTTTCGCCGCGTTCGAAATGTCGACCGCCAGCGTCGACGCCGAGGAGAGAACCGCGTCACGCAGCGAGCCATCCGTGGGCTTGGCCTCGAGGGATGAGAAGGAATCGAAGAAACTGGTGATGTCGCTGCCAATGTCTCCCGCTGTTGAACTGGACGAGCCCGAATCCGGCGTAAACAACGCCTGGATCGAATCGAGCGCCGTCAGACGCGAGCCCGAGGCCGAGGCCAGTTGCTGCTGCTGGTTCAGACGCTCCTCGAGCACGCGGTCCCGCTGAGAGGTTGCGCCGGTTTCCGTCGCGCCGGTGCCGGTTGAGACCCCGTTAATCAGGATCGGATCGTTCTCCTGCCAGGTGGGTGTCTCTTCCGTGTATCCGGGAGTGCTTGCATTGGCTACATTGTTTGCAACGACGTTCAGGGCGGCCTGGTCGGCGTTGAGGGCCTGCGACATCAAGCTGAGCGCGGAGCTAATTGTCCCCATTCCCGCTCCCCCTGTCCGCGGGGTCCCGCATCTGCGGATGGGTGTACTCCAATCGGCCCATGCGCAAATCCCGAAGGCGGTTCATGACATTCAGATTGGCGCGGGTCGCCTCCAGGACGCGGGAAAATGTAGCCATATCTCCCGCGGCCTCACGGGATTGCCGAATCAGCGCCTCTCGCTCTTCCCGGTTGGCCGGAGTCAGTTCCCGATTCAAAGCCTGGCAGGAAAGCGCAAGCTCCTCCAACCGGCCGGCGTCGAGACGCGCCAGCGCCCGCGAAGCTTCGACGACCAGCTCTTTCAGCTTCGTTGGCTCACCGCGTATTCCGGCTTCTTGCATAGCCAACCTTCCTTCCCATGTCTTCTGCCGTTGTGCGCAAACGCTCCCTGCCGCTCGATCGCCACTCAAGAAGCCTCTTCCGCGATTTCTGCGCAGAGCAGCCTGTTCGGGGCTCTGGCCGTTCGAGGCTGGCCGATCAGGGCCGTTCCGGGCGACCGATTCGACTCGACAGCGACCGCGAGCCCTGACCGATCCAGAGTTATTGCGCGTCGGCCAGCATCGCATCCACCATTTTCGAGGCTACCGCGGATGCCGGCACGTTGTAGGTTCCTGCCGCCAGGGCCGCCTGCACGCCCGCCACTTTATTCATGCGCACATCTTCGTCGCCCGCGCTCAGCGATACTTCGCTTCCGGCGCTGCTCAGGGTTGCGCGGTCGCTGGTTAGAGCGCTTGGGCTCGCCGGCGCGCTTGGCCTGGCTCCGGCGGTGGGCTGAGCCGGCGGGTTCACTCCCAAGAGAGATTTCAATCCGTCGAGACTGTTGCGAATATCCATGCGCATTGCTCCTTGCTGGGACTATCGGCGACTCTGCTAATCACTTTAGTTATTTACGGGCTCACATTACGGTATCGCCGTGCAGAATTCAGGTTACCTTCCCAGATCCGTGCCGGGTTCCGGAATGGGAGAGATCCCGGATAATGCTGTCGGCCAATCCGAATCCTCCCTTTTGGCTGAGCGCCTGTCCGAGAGCCTCGGAGGCGAATTGCCCCAGGGCTCCAGACGAGCCCGCATCGCCGCCGGCGTCATTCGCCTCACCGGTCAAAAAGTCCTGGGAATCCTGGGAGTCCTGTCCGGTCATGGGCTTCAGGAGCTCCTTCATCATCTGCGCCTCGAACTCGTGCGCCGCGCGTACGAGCCGGGGCTGGGGAGCGCCCGCTGAAGCGGCATCCGCCGCCGCGCCTGTTGCCGCCGTTGCCGAAATTACCTGCATCAGCATCAAAGAACCTCCAGGTCGGCCTCCAGCGCGCCGGCCTCCTTCATCGCCTGCAAGATCGAGATCACATCGCGCGCCCCTGCACCGGTCCTCTGCAACTCCTGCACCAGATCTTCGACCGTGGCTCCAGGTTTGAGTTCGATGCGATTGACCGGTTGGTCCTGAGCCTGCACGCTGGTCTGCTGCACGACCTGAGTGGTCCCCGCGGACAAGGGGCCGGGCTGCGAGACTTCGGTGGTGGAGATCACGTTCACCGAGAGGCCGCCGTGCAGAATCGAAACCGGCTGCAGGCGGACTGTACCTCCAATGACGACCGTTCCGGTGCGCTCATTGACGACGACACGCGCCCTGGGAAAGACCTCGACTTCGACCGACTCCACTTTGTCCAGCAGGGCGGGGAGATCCTCGTCCGGCCGGGCGGCAATCTCAACGCGGCGGCTATCGACGGCGTGGGCGCGGTCCGAGCCCAGGGAACGGTTCACGGCTGCCGCCAGCCGCTCGGCGGTATGAAAATCGGCGTCGTTCAGCACTACGGTGACGGTGCGCATCTGTTTTAGGTCGAAGGGAACCGGCCGCTCTACCAGCGCACCTCCGGGAACGCGGGCGGTGGTGGGATGGTTCATCTGCCGGCTGCTTCCCCCGGCTGTCGCCATATAACCGCCCAGCACAAGCGCCCCCTGGGCCTCGGCATAGATCTGGCCGTCGGGGCCGTAGAGCGGCGTCATCAGCAGGATGCCCCCTTCCAGCGAGCGCGCATCGCCGGCCGAGGAGACGGTGAGGTCGAGCTTGTATCCCGGCTGGCTGAAGGGCGGCAGCGTGGCGACCACAAAGACCCCGGCCATGTTCTTTACCTGCATGTTGCTGGCGCTGTTGGCGCCGGTTTGAGGCACGGTGATGCCCATGCGCTCCAGTGTCGAGAGCAGGGTTTGCGCGGGAAAGACCGTCTGCGAGCTGTCTCCGGTACCGCGCAGCCCGACGACCAGTCCGTAGCCCACCAACTGGTTGTCCCGAATCCCGTCAATCGTGGCCACGTCCTTGATCCGCGCCAGTTGTCCCGCAGCTTCCGCCCTGGAGACGGCGGAGGCAAGAGCCAGAGTTGCCGCCAGCGCCAGCCACCACCAGAGGCAGCGGGCGTGCCGGTCTTTCGGTAATCTCCAATAGGTCATTCGCATTGGCAATCCCTGCCCCTATTCCTGGCCATTTTCCCGTTCCCTGTTCGATGTCCGCCATCTTCTCTGTTCATCGATCTGCGTCCCGAATTCCGGCCTCCCTGAGGCTAAAGCCCATCGATTATGCGCGCTCTTCGGCACGACTAAAGTCATGCCCTGACACAGAACCCGTCCTAGAAGATGAGAATTCTCTCCAAGAGGCGTACCAGCGGATTCTGCCGGTAGGTCGAGTCGTTGACGATGCCCTTGCCCGTCACTTCGAGCTCCAGGTCGGTCATGGCCGTCGATTGAACTTCGTTTTGCGCGCTCACGTCCTCGGGCCGCACCAGTCCGCGCAGCTTGATCAGTTGCGTCTGCTGGGAGAAGGTCAACTGCCGCGTGGCCTGCACGACCAGCATTCCATTCGGCAATACGTCGACCACCTCGGCGCCGAAGGTGGTTGCCAGGCTGGAGTTGGTCGTGCTCTGCCCCTGCGCCGTCAGCCCGGAGGCAGCGGTCATGCCCACCAGGTTCTGGAGCGCGTTGGCGGCCTTCAGCTTTCCGAACAGGCCGGTCAGGCCCGAGTTGGCGTTGGAGGCTCGGGAGTTCTTCACCTGGCCGTCGGTCGAGGCAGCCAGGCTCTCGGTGACCACGACGGAAACGACATCGTGGAGGCGCACCGCCTTGGCATCGGTGCCCAGCCGCACCAGCCGGCCCTCGGTGCTCCAGATCGACCCGGGCGACCGGACCTCGGCAGCCTGCTGGGCGCGCACGTGCTGAATGTAGGCGCTTAGAGCTGTCTCCGGCGGGGTCGCCCTGGCTGCCTGCGCGGGATTAGGCTTTTTGGCCCAGGCGAGCTCGGTCTGCGCAGCATCGAGCAGAGTGCACAGGGACAGAAGGACGGCGATCTTCAAGCCAGAATTCATGGCCGAACCTCGAATTGGGGGGCAAAGGCCGCGCGGCCCGCGGACAGCGCCACCGCCCGTACAACCCTGCCGCCAAGTGCCAGACGCACCTTCAACGGCGATCCGGGAGACGCCGGACCCAGCGCCACAGCCTCCAGGCGCGCAGCGACAAGGGGAGTGTTCTCTTCAACGATCAGCCGGTCTCCGGTGTGAATCACGGTCAAGACCGGGGATGGAGATGAACCCTCTGCTCGGCTCTGCCTGGCTCCGCTAGGGACAGCGGCGGCCAGAACCAAGCGCCCCGGACCGCCGGGGCAGGTGGGATTGCGCATCAGCAACCATCGGTCCCCTGAGTGAGGATCGTCAATCTCGCGGACGACTGTTTCGTGCTCATCGATCTCCGGGGCAGCCCTGTTTGCCGATGAGGTTGCCAACGAAAGAAGAACCGCGGGGGCAGTCTGATTATTGCCTGAGGCCTGGCCAGCGGCCGTCAACACCGAGCCAAGCGACGCAACGACGAACACGATCATCCTCTTTGTCTCCGTATTCATCGCGCCTCCAATCCAGCCGAGCCTGTTACGCGAGCATTAAGTTCTTCATCAATCGGATGTGTTTTATCTTGTCATGTTGTTGACTTGAGAGTACATATCGTCGGCGGCTTTGATGACCTTCGAGTTCGACTCGTAAGCCCGCTGGGCGAGAACCATCTGTACGAACTCGGTGACCACGTCGACATTCGAGTTCTCGAGGTAGTTCTGCTGCAGCGTACCCATGCCCTCCGTGCCTCCAGGATTTCCAAGCACCGCATCGCCGGAGCTGAGCGTGGCCTGGAGGAGGTTTCCGCCCAGGCTCTCCAGACCGCCGGGATTGGGAAAGCTAGCCAGTTGCAACTGACCCAGTTGGGAGGGGTTCTGCTGACCGGCCAGGGTCGCGTTCACGACCCCGTACTGGGTAATGGTGACGGCGGTGGCATTGGAGGGAATGGTGATGGTGGGGATGATCGGATCGCCGTCGGTGGTCACGATGGTGCCTTGGTTGTTAAGGTGAAACTGGCCGGCGCGGGTGTAAGCGATGGTGCCGTCAGGCCGCTGGACCTGAAAGAACCCGGAGCCTTCGATGGCCACATCGAGCGGATTGTCGGTCTCGTTCAACGGTCCCTGGGTATTGATGACCTCGGTAGCGGCCGATTTTGTGCCCAGTCCGATCTGCAGGCCGGCCGAGACCGTGCTCTGGCTCTGCGCCGCACCGGGCGTAACCAGGTTCTGGTAGACCATGTCCTGGAATTGAAGGCGCAACTGACGAAAGCCGGTGGTTGACGAGTTGGCCAGATTGTTGGCAATGGTGTCCAGGTTCAGCTGCTGGGCGCTCATGCCGCTGGCGGCGGTGTACAAGGCTCGAATCATCGTTGTCCTCGCTTGGGACTAGATCCTGGGCAGATCCTCGGCGGCTATCTTGTTGAATTCGGTGTGGAAGACAGTGAGCGCTTTTTGCATCGTCTCCGCCTCCCGCTGCATGACGATCAGGTCCAGCGAACCCTGAATGACATCCTGATTGGCTGATTCGAGGGCGCCCTGGTGGATCGAGGCACCCTTGCTGGGAGCCGGCGTCGCGGCAACGGGCGCGACATAACGGTTGGCTCCCTCGGGGGTCAGCTCGGTGCCGGCCGGAAAAGTAAGAACTGCCACGGTAGCCACCGTTCCTCCCGCCACCGACAAGGCTCCGTCGGCTCCCACCGATACCTCGCCCGGCGGCACAAGGATGGGCTTGCCCGTCGCCGACAGCACCGGCTCCCCGGCCGAGGTGACCAGTTGCCCGTTCTGGGCGCGGTTGAAGCTCCCATCGCGCGTATAGCGGAGACCGTTGGCGGTCTGAATCTGAAAGAACCCCTCGCCCTCGATGGCCAGATCGAGGGGATTGCCGGTTGCCTGCAGCGTTCCTTGCGCCGAGCTGAGGCGATCGCCGCCTAGAAGACCGTAATTGTTGACCGTTCGCCCTAACTGCGAGTCCGCGGCGCCGGAGCCCAGAAGCACAGAGCGGAAGTACTCCCGCTCGGCCCTGTACCCTGGCGTCTGTGCGTTGGCGAGGTTGGAAGCAGCCGTATCGAGGGCCTGCGTTCGAGCCACCAGGCCGGTCATCGCCGCGTAATACCCGCTGTCCATCGCAAGCTCTCCCGACAACGGGAGAACCCTGCAGTCGGAGTGCCGCGGGGGAGGCGGAGGGATTAGAGCAAATTAGGATCGAGGGCGGACGAGGATCGACGACGGAGGGCTCTCCGGTGCCTGCTTGGTCTCAATGAACCTCGAAGCGGTTCGCCCCCGGGCGCGGGCCGTTTCTAGAGGAACTCCGACAACGCAGCCGCGGGCAAGGACCATCGCTGAAGTCTGCGGCCGGCCGGCGCGGCCCAGGCGGAGGCTTACTGCAAGCCGTCGCAGACGATGGTTACGGCAAACTGAGACGCCTCGAAGCGGTAGAGATGATGCAGTTGGAACTCGGGGGCCTGGACATGGAGCTTGTAGTCGCGGCCTGTAATGACGGCGGGAACCGAAAGTCCGCAATTGGCGGCCAGTTCCGGGACCTTGCCCTTCCACGCTCCGGCGAGCATGTTGCAGATCTCGCCGATTCCATCCTTCACCGTGTCGTCGATTTCGGCGAACTCCATGCCGGTCATATGCCCGGCGATCTTCAAGGCAGCCGCCCGGCCGGAGGTAAAGACACAGGCCCCGCTCAGCAGCCCGCCAAATCCGACCACCGCGGTAACCGACTCCGGCTCCCGGTCGATGAGGCCGGCCGGAGCGCCGTCGCGCCGGCAGTCGACACCCAGCATGAGTCGAAAGACCTCATCCACGCTCGCATCCAGGTTTCGCGGATCGGAGACCTGCTGCAGGGATTCACGCAACGATACGGCCATCGTAGACACCATTTCCATTCCGCCGCCTCCCCGCCCCGTCGCGATCGCGGCCTTGCGCACTCCGTTCAACAACACGAGGACTCCTTCCGGTCATGCGGCATGAACCAGCGGCAGAACCCTCTCCTTCACCTGCTCAGCCGTAAAAGGCTTGCGGATATATCCCTGCGCGCCGGCCATGATCGCCTGCTTCACATGCTCCTCGCTCGACTCGGTAGTGATCATCACCACCGGAACGCCGGGAGCCAGGTTCTGAGCGCGAATCTGGCGCAGGAACTCCAGCCCGTCCATCGAAGGCATATTGATGTCGGAGAGAATCAGGTCCACCGGCTTGGCCCTCAGCACATCCAGCCCCTCGATGCCACTTCCGGCCTCGTAGACGACCAGCGGGTCAAGACCCGCCTGGCGCAAGGAGCGCTCCACAATCTTCCGCATTACGGAGGAATCATCGACGATCAGAGTGCGAATCTCGCTCATGCCCAGGCTCCTCTGCTGTATTCCCTATCGGCGCAAGGCGGAGAATCATGAGGGGCCGGCCGAATCAGGAAGCGACCTCCGTCGTCGAATCAGCCGTCGTCGAAGCAGCCGGCGGGATCTCAATGGGCGCGCACCGAACAGATCGTGTCCTGAACCAGAGCGGTCTCCGGCACGGGACCTCTCTGGGGACGCAACCACATCCTCAGCCACAGACAATCGTGCATCCTCACCAGGCGCGATTCGACGGGGCGGCCCTGTTCCAGCCGCCGGGAAAGCGCCTCGACCTGCGCCGGCTCCGAAGCGGCCTCGATCAGCTCGACGGCAGGGTACGCCGCGTTCAACATGCGCGCGTGGGCCGGACGGAAGTGGGATTCCTGGACGACCCCGCCTTCAACCCGCAGGCCCGTCATACGTTCCACGGCCAGGGCCAGCACCGGGTCCAGGCGGGATTCGAAGCCGAGATAGAGGATCCTGCCCGCGGCCACGCGCAGCGGCAGAGCGCCGAAGGCATCCACAAACAGGCGAGGCAGCAGCGAAGTCAGCCCCTCGGCGTCGTGGAGTTCCATGGCCAGTACCGGGCAACTCCACTGCAGCCCCAGCGCCCTCGTTACCAGTTGTTCGCCGACTCCCTGCTGGCGCACCAGCCACTGGCCGAGCCGGCCGCCGCCGGTCGCCCGTTGCGCCTCGAGCGCCCCGCGCAACTGTGCGCCGGTGATCCAGCCCTGTTCGAGCATGGCCAGCCCGATGGGGATACGGTGGCGATGACTCTCCTCGCCCCTTCCCCGGGCCTCCATCTCGCGCCGCACGCCGGCTTCAAGCAGCGCCGCTGTGCAGGCCGTCGAACAACTCCAGCCACCCTCAATGACTGGCCCCGAGCGGCTGCGCCAGAGCTTGAGCCAACCCGTGTTGCAGGCGGGATTGGCGCAGGTTGCAAAGACTCCTGGGCGCGCCCCCTCCGGCGCGCGGACAGACCGGTTCGGCCCTCCCTTCCGCCGGGCGCCCTCCGTGGCCGGTCCCAACCCCGGCTCGGCTTCACGGCCCCCCGCCGCCTCCCGGCCCTGGTTCCCGGTCAAAACAGGCATCGTATGCTCTCCAGGCGTTTTCTGGGCGCGGCCACCTCGGTGACTTTCAGGCCGAAGTTGCCATTCACCAGCACCACTTCGCCGCGGGCCACGATCTTGTCGCCGACAATCAGGTCCACCGGGTCCGAGACATGGCGATCCAACTGCACAACATCCCCAGGGCCCAGGTCGAGGATCTCGCCCAGCGGCATCTCCCGGCAGCCAAAACGCAGCGAGGCTTCGAGCTCGACATCGAGCATCAGTTCCAGGCCCGGACTCAGGACCGGGGGCGCCGGTGCGGAGGCCGAAGCGGGTTGGGGGACGGCCTGTTTGCCGGAATCGCCCAGACCGGCCCGGTCTGCCGGGGCCGGCGGCCGGGGCGCGCGAACCTCGTCACGAACCTCATCTCGAACCAGGATGGTCCACGACCGTTCACCGGCCTTCAACTGGAAGGCGCGCGTGACCTTGCTTTCCCCGGAGATCTCTTCGAACTTCTCCACACGGCACTTCTTGCCGGTCTTTGCCAGCAGCTCCCCGGCGGCGGCGTTGACCGTCTCCTGCAGGAGTTCAGACCAGCCCGCCTTCTGATCCGTGCCCTCGCCCAGCAGCGGCGCATCCAGAATCGCGGTATCGAGCACCACGGCGAAGCGCTCTTCCTCGTCCCCGGCAAGGGTGGCGGCGAATCCGAATGAGCCGCCGGAAAACGGCCTGGGCAGGGAGTCGACCAGCTCCGGCTCCCCGGCCAGGGCCTGCTGAAACAGATCCGAGGCCACCTGCGCCCAACAATCGATGAAGGTCTTCATCGGCCGGCCTCGAACGGCGCGCCGGCCGCGATGGCGCGCTCGATCCGGGCGGCGCGGTGGGCGCCCTGGCGGACGGCCTGCGCCTCGGAGAGCGTCTGGCCGCCTACCTGCCAGACGGGCAAGGTGTTGGCCGCCAGATCGAGCCGCAGGACGCTGCCCGGCTCCAGGTTCTCGATCGCGCTGGCCGCCAGGCGCACCGCCGGCAACTGCAACGAACAGCCGAAGCGTATCCGGCGAGCGGCGGCGCCCATCCGTTCCTGCGTGTCTCCGGCATGACGGCGGCGCCGGCCCCAGTCCGAGGTAAGGCGGCGCAGGATGGCGTTGGACACCACCGCCGGAAAGGCCAGATTGAGAAGGCCGGAGCTGTGCGGCATGCGGATCTCGAAGCTCAGGCAGAGGGTCTTCTCGTTGACCGAGATGATGCGGGCCACCTGGGTCTGCATCTGGCGGCGCTCGAAGTTGAAGCTGAGGCCGACCGGCTGCCAGGCAGCCGTCAGCTCGCGGCAGACGATCTCGACCACGCTGCCCAGGATGGCTTCCTCGATGTCGGTCAGCTCGCGCAGCGGGCCGTCCTTGCCTTCGCCTCCCAGCAGCAGATCGATAACCGGCGGCGCCAGGCCCAGGTCCAGTTGCAGCACCGAGAGTGCGCCCAACGGCTCCAGGCGCACCGAGGCAACATAGCTGATCTCGGGAATGCGCAGCAGGAACTCGTTGAACTGGATCTGCTCGGCCGAGACCAGGTTGACCTGAAAGCGGGTGCGCAACCAGGCGGCCAGGTTGTGGGTCAGGTTGCGGGCAAACAGGTCGTTGAGCATGCTGATGGCGCGCAACTGCTCGGTGGAGATCTGCCCGGCGGAAGAAAAGCTGTAGGGCACGACCTTCGCCCGGACCTCGGTCTTGGAAGCTTCCGGCGTCGAACTCCGCGCCGCTTGGAAGAGAGCATCGATCTCATCCTGTTTGAGCGTCTTCTCGATCACCAGTTATCCCCTCCGCGCCTGCTTCTCGTGCCTTTCACTGATTCCGATCCCGCACCCGGGCCGATCGCCGCGCTCCGCTCCTCGTTCATCGCGCCGGCTTCTCTTCACGCCACCGTCGGCTGCCGCCGGGCGGGCTCGCGCCGCCGTCCGATCCTGTCAAAGGCTCCGCGCGCGGCCAGATCCTTGAGCGCGCCGCGCAGGTGGGCCACGGCCGAGGCATGGACCTGCGAGACCCGCGATTCGACCACGCCCAAGGCCAGGCCGATCTCGCGCATGGTCATCTCCTCGTAGTAATAGAGAGTCATCACCAGCCGTTCGCGGTCGGGCAGATTGGCGATGGCCTCCGCCAACCGGTCTTCCAGTTCGCCGCGCAGGCAGCGGAAGAGCGGATCCTCTTCGGGCCGGCCCGGCACATAGGCCAACTCCTCCTCGCCCGAGTCCTCGTTGCGCTCCATGTGCAGAGTGCCGATCTCCAGGCCCTTCAGATCGCCGAGCAACTGCTGGTAATCTTCCAGAGCCAGCCCCATCTCCGCGGCGATCTCGGACTCGCCCGGCGCACGACCGTCGCGCGCGGTCAGCACCCGTATGGCCTCTTCGACGGCGCGACCCTTGCGGCGCAGTTCGCGCGGACTCCAGTCCAGAGTCCGCAGGCTGTCCAGAATCGCTCCACGGATGCGGAACTGCGCGTAGCTGCGAAACTGCACCTTCTTGGCCGGATCGAACTTGGAAAAGGCGTCCATCAGCCCCACCACTCCGGCCGAGACCAGGTCTTCGATGTCCACATGCTGGGGAAGCCGTTCATGGATGCGCCGGGCCAGAAAGCGCACGATAGGCAGGTGTTCGAGCAGAACCCGCTCCTGCTCTCCGGTCAGGACCGGGTTCGTTCCCGCGCCCGGCGGGTAACCTCCAGCCGCCGCGCTACGACGCGCCGTTCTCTGGCTTCCCACTGCGGCCGATTCTGTTCCCATCGCTGCCCCTCGCCTCTCCCCATCCCGCTCGACTGCCGTCTTCAGCCGGTCTTCGCTCACGAGGCCACCTCTTAGCGCACCGTCCCTACCGGGCGCAATCGAATCTCGGGAGGAACCTCCCCGGCGGCAATCACCGCCAGACGGGGCAACACCGGCTCCAGCCAGCGCTTGACGTGATAGCGCGCCGGACTAGGGCAAAGGAGCACGGGCAGAGCCGCGGCGGAGGCGGCGCCGATGAGTTGCCTCAAAGAATCGGTGAGACGGCGGAGCACCGGGACGCCCGAGACCGCCGAAGCCGCCAGCAGGCGGGGGCCGGACTCGGGCGCCAGCGCGGACAGGATCTCCTCTTCGAGCGCAGGATCCAGCAGCAGGACCGGCAACAGGCCCTCGCCATCGAGAAGCGGATGAATCAGCCGCCGGCCCAGGGCCTGGCGCGAGGCTTCCACCAACGCGACGACGCTCTTGTTGACCGGCGCGGTCTCCAGCAGGGCTTCGAGAATGGCGCCTAGATCGCGGATCGAGACCCGCTCGCGCAAGAGCTGTTCGAGAACCCGCCCCACCTCGCCCAGGGTGAGCAGCTTGGGCACCAGTTCTTCCATCAGCTTGGGATGGCTCTCGCCGAGCGAGTCGATCAGGCGCTTGGTCTCGGCCCGTCCCAGCAACTCCCAGGCATGCTGGCGAATCAGTTCGCCGAGGTGGGTGGTGATGACGGTGACCGCGTCCACCACCGAATAGCCGGCGGCGACGGCCTGATCCTCCAGAGCCGGGGCGATCCACATGGCGGGTACGCCGAAGGCCGGCTCGCGGGTTTCCTTGCCTGCCAGCGGCCGGCGGCGCGGGTCGCCGGAGACGGCCAATAGATTTGCGCCTTCGGTCTGCCAGCGGCCGATCTCGATGCCGCGCAGCGAGAACAGGTACTCGCGGGGCTTGAGGCGCAGGTTGTCGGAGATGTGCACGGGGGGCACCAGGAAGCCCATCTCCGAGGAGAGATGGCGGCGCAGCGAGCGGACCCGGCTCAGCAACTGGCCGCCCTGTTTTTCATCCACCAGCGGAATCAGTTGAAAGCCGATCTCGAGGGTCAGATCTTCCAGGCGCAACAGCGCGGCAAGATCGGAGGCCTGGCCCGGCTCGGCCTTCTTCTTGTCGCCTGGCGCCGGCTCGGGCGCGGGAGGGGCGGGAGGGTTTGCGGACAGACGGCGTCCGCCCCAGTAGAGCGAGGCGGCGACCAGGAAGAACGCCAGCTTGGGGAGGCCGGGGATCAGGCACATGGCCCCGGAGACCAGGCTGGCGAGATAGAGGGTCGAGGGCCGGGCCAGCAGTTGCTGGCGAATCTCGCCGCCCAGCATTCCGGCCGAGTTGGCGCGGGTGAGCGTGATGCCTCCGGCGACGGAGACCAGCAGCGAAGGGATCAGCGTGACCAGTCCGTCGCCCACCGTCAGAACCGTGTAGGTGCGCGCCGCCTCGCCCAGCTCCACGCCCTGCTGCAAAGTGCCGATCAGCAGGCCGGCGACGATGTTGATGGCGGTAATCAGGATGGTGGCCAGCGAGTCGCGCTGATTGAAGCGCGCCGCGCCGTCCATGGCGCCGTAGAACTCGGCCTCGCGGGCGATGGCCTGGCGGCGCCTGCGCGCCTCGGCCTCGTCGATCAGGCCGGCGTTCATGTCGGCGTCGATGGCCATCTGCTTGCCTGGCAGCGCATCGAGGGTGAACCGGGCGGTGACCTCGGCGGTGCGCACGGCCCCGTGCGAGACAACCAGGAACTGAATGGCGACCAGGGCCAGAAACAGCACGAAGCCGACCACGTAATTGCCGCCCACGACAAACTGGCCGAAGGCCTCGATCACCTTGCCGGCGGCGGAGGTGCCCTCGGAGCCGTGAAGCAGGATGCGGCGGCTGGAGGCGATGTTCAGCGACAGCCGGAAGAGGGTGAGCAGCAGCAGCAGGGTGGGAAACACCGACAGCTCGACGGCGCGGCGAATCTGCATCGCCGACAGGAAGACGACGATCGAGGCGGCCATCGAGAACGCAAGCAGAAAGTCGAGGGCCCAGGCCGGCAGCGGAATCAGCATGACGAAAATCACGCTGATGGCGGCCAACGGCAGCACGTATTCGCGTAGCCGGTGCCAGATCGATTCGGCGGGCAGAGTGCCTGCCGCTAGAGCGGTCGTACTCATTGCGGACCTCCTCTTAAAGTTGGCGGCCCGGCGGGGCCCCCGTGCCGGGCGGCCTGCGCCGTGGCGCGGGCGGCGGTTTCGCGGGCGCGGCGCTCGCGCAACTCGGCCTCCACACGCTGCCGGTAGAGATAGGCCAGAATCGCAGCCACCGCCGCGTAGAGATCGGCGGGAATCGGCTGGCCCACTTCGACCGAGCGATAGAGGGACCGGGCCAGCGGCGGGTTCTCGACGATCGGCACGCCGGCCCAGCGCGCCTCGGCTTTGATCTCCTCGGCGAGCAGGTTCCTGCCTTTGACCAGCAGCCGAGGAGCTTCCATGGTCACGAAGTCGAAGCTCAGGGCCACGGCATAGTGGGTGGGGTTGGTGAGCACGACAGCCGCCTTCGCGACATCGTCCTTGACGCGGCGACGGCGCGCCTGGCGCTGCAGATTGCGGATGCGGCCGCGGATCTGCGGGCTGCCCTCGGTCTCCTTGAATTCGTCGCGCATATCCTGCTTGCTCATCTTGAGACGCGACTCGCGGCTCTGCCACTCGACCAGGTAGTCGATGGCCGACCAGCCGAAGAGCAGCCAGGCGGCAGCCAGGAGCAGCCCGTAAACGTCCGCACCCAAAGTTTCGATCCGCGCGATCGAGAACGGAGGAATCGTCAATTGCCGGGCGATGCGCTGCACGGCAAAGACCGCTAGAAGCGCGGCCGGCAGCAGCGACTTGGCCAGTCTGGCCGCGGCGCGCAGCGAGAAGAGGTTTTTGACGTTCGAGATCGGGTTGATGCGGTCGAATTTGAAGCCGATGGCTTCGACGTGGAAGTTGAGGCCGCCGGTCTGCAGCAGGCCCGCGCCGAGCGCCGCCATGGCCACCATCGCCATGGCAATGGCGGGAGGCAAGAGTACGGCCAGCGATAGACGGCGTATGGCAAGCAGCGTGGGCAGCAACTGGGAAGGCTCCCAACGGCCCGGCGCGCCGAGCGAGAGGAAGGCGGCGAAGGCAGTCTGCCAGGCGATCAGAGTCGTTGAGCCCAGAGCACCCAGGGCAATCACGCCGGCCAAGGTACCCGCCGCCGCCGAGAGCTCGCGGCTGTGCAGCAGGTCGCCTTCGCGTCGGGCCTTTTCGCGCCGATGCTGGGTTGCTTCTTCGGTGCGCTCTCCGGGCATCGGCTATCCTCCCAGACCCGCAACCTGGCCCGGTGCGGAGAGGAGCCGCTCGGCCAGGTCCAGCAGGCCGGCGAAGCGCGCTTCAATAAAGCGCGGCCACAGGGCCAGAGAGCCGGTGAGAATCGCAAAGCCAGTTAAAGTCTTCAACGGCACGGTCAGGTTCATCACCGGCAACTGCGGACTGAGTTTTCCCAGCAGGGAGACGGCGATCTCGACCAGCATGGTGGCGGCCAGCACCGGCGCGGCCAGCTCGACCGCGGCCAGAAAGATCCCACCCGCCGCGCGCACAATGGCCAGTGCACTGGCCGGGGCAACGGTATACGTACCCAAAGGCACGGCGCGGAAGCTGCGCGTCATCGAGGCAAGCAGGATGCGGTCCAATCCGGCACCGATCACAACGAGCGTCCCCATCAGTTGAAACAACTCGCCCATCAAAGGTGTTTGGATCGAGGACGCCGGGTCCATGAGATTGACCAGCGAGAAGCTGAACTGCAGGCCGGCAATCTGGCCGGCGAACAGTAGCATCTCGTTCAACAGCGCGAGAGCCAGTCCATAAACCAGCCCTACGGCCAGTTCGCCGAGCAGAGCCGAAAAGCCGATCGAGACCTGGGCTCCGGGCAGAGCGGCCACCAGCGGCGCCAGCAGGAGGGCCACCGCGCCGACAAAGACGGCCTTGACGCGAATGGGGAGCGCAGTCGAGGAGAAGAACGGAGCAAAGGCCACCACGCCGCTCACCCGGACCAGGGCCAGCGTCATGGCGCTCAGAAATGTGGTCCAGTCAGTCATTGTTCTTTAGCTCTCAGCCTTCAGCTATCAGCTTTCAGTTCTTAGTTCGTAGTTCTTCGTTCGTAGTTCTTCGTTCGCAGCTTGCATCGCTGTCCCCACCTTCCCGCGCCAACTCCGCCGCTGCATGCCGTTCCCGGAATGTCGTAGCTGAAAGCTGAAGGCTGACAGCTTCTCTGCTCATCCCAGAAAGCGGTGAAAATCGGTCAGCAACAGCCGCGTATAGGCCGCCAGCCGCTCCAGGAACCAGGGCATGGCGACCAGCAGAATCAGGGCGATGGCCGCCAGGCGCGGAACCGAGGTCAGCGACTGCTCCTGGAGGCTGGTCAGAGTCTGCACCAGGCTCAGCAGAAAGCTCAGCAGGACCGCGGCGATCAGCAGCGGAGCGGACAGAATCATGGCCTCCTTCATCAGCTGGCGCAGCAGCTCGGCAACCAGGTCGGGCGTCATCGTGTCTTTATTCCTCATCAAAGCAACAGCGGCTCAAAAGCTCTTCAGCAGCGAGCCGGCCAGCAGGTTCCAGCCGTCCACCATCACAAACAGCAGGATCTTCAAGGGCGTCGAAACCACCACCGGCGGCAACTGGAACATCCCGATCGAGGTGGTGATGGCGGCGGTCACCATATCGATCAGCAAAAAGGGGAGATACAGTACTGCTCCGATGGCAAAGCCGGCCTTGAGTTCGGAGAGGATGTAGGCCGGCACCACAACGCGCATGGGCAGGTCGCCGGGAGCGTTGGGACGCGAAATCTGGCCCGCCGAAGTAAACAAGGCGAGATCCTTTTCCCGCGCGTAGCGCAGCAGGAAGAGCTTCACAGGCTGGGTTCCGCGATCGATCGCGTCCATGCCTGTGATCTGGCCCTGGCGGTAGGGCTCGACCGCCTGCTGGTCGACCTGATTGAGGACCGGGGCCATGAGGAACCAGGTCATCATCAGTGCCAGGCCCATCAGGGTGGGATTGGAGGGCGCGGTCTGGGTACCCAGCGCCTGGCGCAGAAAATGAAAGACCACCAACAGACGCACCAGCGGCGTCATGCACATCAGGATGGCCGGAAGCAGCGTAATCAGGGTCAGGACGAGGAGAATCGTCCACGGCGTCGAGTCGGAGGGGTGCAGCCGGGCATTCAGGTCGGGCAGCAACGAGACCGGCGCCGGAGAGACCATCCCGGCGATGGTCCAGGGGGCTACCACGACACCCTCGTTGCTGAAACCCTCGCTTCTGCCACCCTCGTTTCTGGACGCATCGCTGGGCGGGGCCCGCGATCGAGCGCGCAGAATGCCGGCGCTCCGTCCTGAGAGGTAGCCACCAGAAAGCGGCGTCCCTCGGCTTCGACCAGGGCCAGAGACTGGCGCGGGGCGAGGGAGATTCTCTCCAAGAGCTCGAGCCGGGGCGCAGAGCGCTGTTTCCCGCGGAGCCTGGCGAGCAGCAGGCCGGCCAGGCCGCCCCATTGCGGAGTCGCGGGCGCTGCTTCGTTTCTTTTCCGATGGTTCATCTCTGTCCGATTCCCTTGCGCGGCGCAAAAGTAACCCGCGCCGGTTTCCAATCCTCGCAACGATGCCAGCAAGCTCAGGCCAGCCTGGTAACTCTCACCGCCAGTTGCGCGTCAATAACCTCAAACTCGCTCCAGGCCAACTGCACATCGCCAGAAGCCAGCGGTACGTCTTCCCCGTGTCCCCAACGGGACTCGATCAGGTGTCCCGGCTGCAGAGCCAGCAGATTGCGGACCCGGAACTGCCGCACCGGGACCGCGACGTCCAGTTCCACAGGGAGCAGCAGCACCGGCGCACTTAGCGCAAGTGGATCGGCCTCTTGCTGCGCCTGGACAGGAGCGGCCACCAGCGCCTGGCTGTTTCCGGTTTCATCGGCACCGTTGGCGGCCGGCAAGTGCGGCTGCACGTTTGCCGGTGCTGGCTGTGGTTGCGCTGTAGCCATCTGGTTGGAAACCCTGCAGAGAGGTGACCAGAAGTGGGGCAGGAAGGTTGGAGGAGACTAACAAGGGAGCTTGGCCCATGCTGGGTTTCCATCGATGAAACTTGACGTTCACATCGCTGCTACACTGAAAGAGAACGGAATCCGCGGTCCGCCGACCCGAAGCAGACCGGATGCCGCCTTGAATCGAGGTCGAAGAACATGCCTGAACAGAATGAAAACAAGACTTTTACCGGAACCAGCCTGCGCTTGAAGATAGGCCTTGCCGAGATGCTCAAGGGCGGCGTCATCATGGACGTGATGAACGTGGAGCAGGCCCGCATTGCCGAAGAAGCGGGGGCCACTTCGGTGATGGCCCTGGAACGTGTTCCAGCGATGATTCGCGCCGAAGGCGGCGTGGCCCGCATGGCCAAGCCAAGCCTGATCCGGCAGATCATCCAGGCCGTCTCCATCCCGGTAATGGCCAAGGCGCGTATCGGGCACTTTGCCGAGGCGCAGATTCTGCAGGAGCTGGGCGTGGACTTCATCGACGAGAGCGAGGTGCTGACCCCGGCCGACGAAGCCCACCACATCGACAAGCATGCCTTCACCACCCCCTTCGTTTGCGGCGCGCGCAACCTGGGCGAGGCTCTCAGGCGCATCGCCGAGGGCGCTGCCATGATTCGGACAAAAGGGGAAGCCGGAACCGGCGACGTGGTCTTCGCCGTCCGCCACATGCGCCAGATCGTCAGCGAGATGCGCGCGCTTACGGTGCTCACCGAGCAGGAACTCTACGCCGCCGCCAAGAATCACCAGGCTCCCTACGAACTGGTGCGCATGGTGGCGCAGACCGGCAAGCTGCCGGTACCCAACTTCTCAGCGGGAGGCATTGCCACACCCGCCGACGCCGCGCTGATGATGCAACTGGGCGCCGAGGCGATCTTCGTCGGCTCCGGTATTTTCATGAAGGAGCGCGCCACGCCGCTCGATGTGGAGAACGATCCCAAGGAACGGGAAGAGGCGGTTTCGCGCGCCAAGGCCATCGTAATCGCCACCACGCACTACAACGATCCCAAGATCCTGGCCGAAGCGAGCGAGCAGGTCACGGGCACCATGAAGGGTCTGGCCGCCGCCGGCATCGAAGAGTCGCAACTGCTGCAAACCCGCGGCTGGTGAACTGGCCGATCGGGCGAACGCTCGCTCTCCGCTCGCAGTGGCATCCTTGCTTGCCGCCCTTGAGCCAGAAGAAGGCGCAAGGATGGGAAATCGGGCCAGGATATAATGAGTTCCACTTCATTATCCGGTCCAAGTCAACATGACCAATATCAGATTGTCGAGAGCATTATGCGCTATTATCGGCAGTTCTTTGCGTGGTTCGCATTCTAGCCTCGACTCCCTTTTCCTCTCATCAGGAGCACCGGCACTTCCATCGGATCTCACGAACGCTTCGCATGCAAACAAATGGAAGGAATGGCTTTTTCGAGCCGGGAATGATCCGAATGTTGATGGTCTGATGATATTGGGTAACATCCTTGAAGAATTCATGGATATTGCGCCCAAGAAGACACCTGAGGAATTTGCAGAATGGGAATTAAACCGGAGTCGAGTTGTTGCAGAGTTGGAAGCGAATGGCCTGCGTTATTATCGCGGTGGAAGGGTATTACCAACAGGCCAAATGCCTGAAAATGATGATTTAACTTTCACAACCTCAAATCAAAGCAGACCGGCAAAACCTGACGATATTGAAGAGTTACTTCTCATTCTTCTAAAGGGAGTTCGGCGTGCAATGCACCCTCTCACTCACCGGAGGAAGGGTGCTGTGTCTCTATCCTTCACTTCAGAGTATGATGTCCAGGACTTGTTGCATGCGCTTTTGCGTCCATGGATTGCTGATATTAGACCTGAAGAGTTTACGCCAAGTTACGCTGGTTCAAGCACTCGGATGGATTTTCTACTCCCTGCACATTCACTCGTAATCGAATTGAAATTCGTTCGTGACACGAATCATGCCAAGAAGATTGGCGATGAGTTAATTATAGATATTGACCATTACAGACGGCATCCTGATTGCGATAGATTATGGTGCGTAATTTATGACTTAAATCATTTATTATCGAACTCTGAAGGTTTAAAAAATGATTTGGAAGGTTTAAGAACCTCGAAAGACGGAAAGATTAATGTACGGCTCATTATGCTATAGCACCAGCGGGCACGTGTCGGCCGGGTGCCACAAGTCTCGCCGTTGAGACTTGGGAAGCCACGACCCTCAATTCCCCACGCCGAAGGCCGCTGGCCCCACCGCAGGCGGCGTTTGACACTGTAAACTAAATAGTCTACACTGCAAGAATGATCGGCACGTTCAGGCACAAAGGACTTGAAGAGATTTATTTCACCGGCAAGACCCGCCGAATTGGCCCCGATCACATCAGAAAGTGCATTCGCATCTTGCAGTTGCTGGAAGTCGCAAGTCAGCCGGAGGAGTTGAACATCGCCGGCTTTCACTTCCACAGCCTGCAAGGCAAGCCGAAACGATGGTCGCTGCGGGTAACCGGGAATTACCGGATCACCTTCGGCTGGCAGGATGAAACCGCCTTGGATATCGATTTCGAGGACTACCATTAACTGCCCGCGTTAGGGAGGACGTTATGGAGAAAAAGAGCGCACTGCCGCCCGTTCATCCGGGTGAGATTCTCAAGGAAGATATTCTGCCCTCTGTTGGCCTATCCGTAATGGCGGCAGCCAAGGCTCTCGGCGTCTCCCGCCAGATGCTTCACGACATTTTAGCGGAGCGCCGTCCCCTTTCCGCCGTCATGTGCCTGAAGGTCTCTCGCCTTCTGGGCGGCTCGCCGGAAGTGTGGATGCGATTGCAGGCAGCTTACGATCTGAAAATGGCGGAACAGGACAAAAAAGTCATGCAGCGCGTCGCGCGGATCATGCCTCTTGAGCGAGTCGAAGAACTTCGAGCCTGAGCCTCTTAAGGCGAAGATGTCAATGCCGCCAGCGATATTGACCTGATCGACTACCACTGGGGAGACCGAAATGCCCATGAAGAACCCGCCCCATCCAGGCGACTTGATCAAGACCGAAGTCATCGATCCACTCGGCCTCAGCGTCTCCAAGGCCGCGGAGATTCTGCAAGTGCGCCGCGCAACGCTTTCCGATCTTCTCAACGGCAAGTCCGCCCTGACACCCGACATGGCGCTGCGCATCGAAAAAGCATTCGGCCCGGAGATGGACCACCTGCTTCGGATGCAGCTCGTCTATGATGTCTCCAAGACCAGGGAGCACGCAAAGGACATATCCATCGAACGCTATGTGCCTGCTTAACTGCAGTCTACCGGGCGCCCCACAGTTCACGTTCTTTGCGAAGTGTGGAAAAACAATGGCCCTGCGAGCGACTAGCGAGCGTCCGCCCCACCGCCGCCGCTCACGCCGACAGCTTGTTCAGAAGATCGATCTTCACTTCCCCGTCCGGAAATACAGCGCGAATCTCCAGCGTCCCGCCCATCGCTTCAACGTAGCTCCTGAGAGTGCTGAGGTACATGTCGGTGCGCTTTTCCAGTTTGGAAATGTTGCCCTGGTCCATCTCCAGCACTTCGGCCAGACGTGTCTGCGTCATCTCCCGCGCATTGCGGAGTTGCTGGAGCGGCATCTCCTCTATGATCTTCCGTGCGCGGGCGCGGGCGGCGGCAACCCGCTCCGGCCCCATCTTGGCTTCCAGTTCAGACCACTTGTGTGCCATATCTCTACTCCTCGATCTCGCGTAGATGCTGCGAATAAATCGTGTCGGCCTTAGGCACGAACTCTTCGTACCAACGGCTGTTTCCCGTCTTGTCACCGCCGATCAGAAGGACGCCCACACGGCGCGGGTCAAAGGCATAGAGAACGCGATAAGGCCGGCCTTGGTGCTGGATTCGCAACTCACGCATGTTCGGATACTTGGAGCCGCGAACCGTGTCGGCCTGCGGGCGGGTCAGCTTGGGCCGAACTCTTCCAGGACATAAACGCCATCGGCAATGCTGTTCTGCTCGTCGACCGTCAGCCCGTTCCACCACTCGCCAAATTCATCCGTGAATTCGACTTCCCACGCCAGACACATATTATGTAGTCAATTACATATATCGTCAAGGGAATATTCAATGTTCGATGCAACTCGGCGTACACGTCGACCATGCTCTCGTCCCACACAGATAGAATTACTTTTAGCAGCGTAGTTTGCCGATAAGGGCGTTATCGAATTCTGAGGCCAAGGTGGAGCATCCCATTGCTAAGAACAGACAAAAAGCCGCAGTCCCCCAAGGATCCTCTGCTTGACCCGGACGGCCCGGAGCTCGGCGACGATTTTCTTGCCCTTTGCGGGGAACGGAATCGCCGCTTTGTGGAAGGTCTAGGAGCGGAAGAAGAAGCTGAGCGTCAGGCCGAGGCTGCTCGCCTTCACCGGCAGGCCCACCCCTTGATCGGCATTCTGGCCATTCAAGGCGATTACGCCGCCCACGCAGACGCGCTCACAGGATCGGGCGCGGAGCCGGTCGAAGTGCGCAAGCCGGACGAGCTTGCGGCACTTGATGGCTTGATCCTGCCCGGCGGCGAGTCCACAACAATACTGAAGTTCCTCGGTAAGCGCGGGTTCTTTGAGGCCCTGGAAGAGTTTTCGCGGCAGAAGCCGGTCTTCGGGACATGCGCCGGCGCCATTTTGCTGGCTCGCGAGGTCCGCAATCCATCCCAGCGGAGCCTGGGGATTCTGGATGCTGTCGTCGAACGGAATGCCTATGGCCGCCAGATCGACTCGACGATTTTGACTGCAGAGACCGCTTTGCCGGGTGGTCCGCTGGAGATGGTCTTTATAAGGGCCCCGCGCATTGTCGCAACCGGCGCCGGCGTTCAGGTACTGGCCACGCGCGACGGCGCCCCCACCCTGGTTCGCGAGGGAACCACGATGGCGGCCACTTTTCATCCCGAACTATCCATCGACCGGCGGGTCCACAAGTTCTTTGTCGGGATCGTCAAGGGCGAGCAATCACAGTAGGTTGTCCGGCTCGGCGCCTCGGAGCCCAAAGCCCGGTAAATCCAGCCAGTCTTAGCCGATCTTGGCAAATCGATACATCCCGTTGCGATTCTGGATGCGTCAAACCCAAAGTGAGTGTAACCTCATTCTCACAGAGGCCGTTTATGCCCTCCATCTTCACGCCCACCCCAGCGGAGACCGAGCGCAAGGAGCCCGGATTCGGCGGAAAACCGCCTGTCGACAGGCGTCCGACCGGTGGCGGGGGGGGAGGGGGAGACGACGACTGGAAATCGCAGCGCCGGGGCCCGCGCGAACTTCTCAACCGCTTCAGGGCTTTCGTGTTCTGTGCCCTTGCCGGGGACATGATGTTCTTCGTGGTACTGGTTGCGCTTTTCTACGCGCGCCAGGCAAGCACACATATGGATGCCGAATCCTTGCGCCAGGTCGGCGACTGGCGCCCGGTTTTGCTGCCGCGCATCCTCTTCCTCAATACTGCCGCACTCGTGTTGAGCAGCCTGACGATGGAGTTTGCGCGCAGGCATATCTTCCGCGAGATCGATGTGTTGGAGGAATGGTTGGGACTCGGCCAGCCGGCGATTCAGCGGACCCGCCCCTGGTTGGCCGCGACGCTGGGCCTGGGGCTGCTTTTCATTCTCGGTCAGGTCGTGGCCTGGAGGCAGTTGACCCAGCAGGGCTTTGCTTTCGATCGATGGGCGACCCCGGCCAGCTACTTTTTCTACCTCATCACCGGCCTTCATGCCGCCCATCTGGCTCTCGGCATCATCGCCCTGATTCTCTGCCTATGTGCCCTTGGGCTGCTCAAGCGCGTCGAATACCGGCAGATTGCCGTTGACGCCACCGCGTGGTTCTGGCACTCGATGAGCCTGGCCTGGCTGGTCCTGTTTGCTGTGCTGTATTTCGGCCAATAGAGACAAACTCACGGATCGCGATCAAGCCTGAATCGATGCCCTGAGCCAATCGGCAGGGGCCTCAGTTAACCTGCCGCTGGAAGAGCGAAAGAAGGCGCATGCCGAAAGGGGGCACCTCGGGGCACTCGAAATAGACCTGGCGATTCAGTGCCATCAGTAGTTGCACCGCCTGTAATTGGCTGTTGTCAGCGGAAAACGATCCGCCCTCCGATGCTGCCCCCGATACTGCCTGGTGGATAAACTCGTCGGTGAGATACTCGATCGCGTGGCCGAGGATCTCAAGTGCGTGACCAGCTTCCGGGCCGATCCTGCGCCGCCGATTTGCGGTTGTGCCGATGGCTTCAGCGGCGTGGGCAGACATCTGTATTAAGAAGCCGGTAGTTGTGGAAGTTGCCATAATGTTTATCCTTGCTTTGTTCTTCGACCCCAATGGCATTCCTTTCAGATGACAAACGTACCGTTTCCCCAAGCGGTACCAATGATGGCAACGTCTCAAAATGGAACATACCGGCGATACAAACCTCGACCGGTTCGATTGCGCAGACGGCGGGATTTGCGCCTCACATGTTTCCGCATTCCCCGAGGGTGAGCCTTGACGGGATGAAGCTGAAAACCTAAGCTCAATCCAGCACCTGTTTCTGATCGGAGATGAGGGTTGTCCCCGTGGGTTGGGTGCCATCTTACCTGGACACTTTCCGGACTGGGCGGCAATGAACCCGATCCCCGAGTATTGGCAGTATCTCCCGCTGTTGATGCAGATCGCTGCCGCGTTTCTGCTTGGGCTGGCGATGGTCACAGCCTCGTGGTTCGTTGGCCGGCATCGCAATACAACGGTCAAGCTGGACGCCTACGAGTGCGGCATTAACGCCGTTGGGGACGCGCGGGGCCGGTTCAGCGTGCGCTTCTACCTGGTGGCCGTGCTGTTCATCCTGTTCGACGTGGAAGCGGTGTTCATGATGCCGTGGGCGGTGGTTTACCGCAAACTCTATGGAATCACTGGTTCCCGTCTTTTCGGCTTCTGGGAGATGCTGGTCTACCTGGGCTTTGTGGCAGTGGGCCTCTACTATATCGTCCGCAAAGGCGTCCTGAACTGGAGCCAGGACAAGGCGGACCTCTGATATGGCCGAGGCTCTCAAACCAACTTTGGCGGACAAGGCCGCAGTCCTTGCAGGACTTCCGGAGCACCCGGCTCTGAAGGCGATTCTGGCCTGGAACCCCGATGCTCTTGTCGATGCCCGGTTCGACCGGAACGAACTCACGCTCACCATTGCACCGGAGCAGATTTGCGCCGCGCTAGCCGCCGTGCAGGGCGCCGGCTACAACTTCTTCGAGGACTTGACGGCCGTAGACTGGTTCCCTGCTTCGCCGCGCTTCCAGTTGAGCTACCACATTCTTTCCCACGCCTTCAAGGAACATATCCGCCTGCGCACGATGCTCGATGGAACCGACCCTTCCGTCGAATCGATCACGTCCATTTGGTCGGGGGCCAACTTCTATGAGCGGGAGGTTTTTGACTTGTTCGGCATCCGCTTTGAAGGCCATCCCAACCTGCGCCGCATCATGATGCCCGACGACTGGAACGGACACCCCTTGCGCAAGGACTATCCGGTAGAGGGGTATCGCTGATGAGCAATCCAGCAGGCATGCCCACTCTCGAGCCGGCCGAAGGCGCCCGCGACCAGCACATGGTCATCAACATGGGCCCGCAGCACCCGGCTACGCATGGCGTTCTGCGCCTGGTGCTGGAGATCGACGGCGAGATCGTGGTCCGGATCTATCCAGAGATTGGCTACCTGCACACGGGCATCGAGAAGACTTGCGAGGCCAAGTTCTACCAGCAGGTGGTGCCGCTCACCGACCGCATCAACTATCTCGACCCGCTGTCGAACAACCTTTGCTACGCGCTGGCCGTCGAAAAGCTGCTGGATCTCGAGATTCCGGCGAAGGCCCAGTGGCTTCGCGTGCTTCTGGCCGAGTTGAGCCGGCTCAATTCTCACCTGATCTGGCTGGGCACACATGCCATGGATATTGGCGCGCTGACCGTGTTTCTCTATACCTTCCGGGAACGCGAGGAGATTCTGCGTTTGTTTGAGGCCTTGGCCGGGCAGCGGATGATGTTGAGCTACATCCGCATTGGCGGCCTGGCGATGGAGCCACCGCTCGACTTCCTGGACCGCGTCCAGGCTTTCATCCAGACGTTTCCTGAAAAGATCGACGAGTATGCCAATCTGCTTACCGGCAATCCGATCTTCAGAAACCGTCTCAAGGGTGTTGGCTATCTCTCGGCTGCGGATGCGGTCGCACTCGGAGTTACCGGGCCGCCGATGCGCGCTTCGGGAGTCGATTTCGATCTCCGCCGCGACATTCCGTACTCTGGCTACGAGAAGTTTCAGTTCCAAGTGCCTGTCTCGACCGATTGCGATTGCTGGGCGCGATACGAGGTCCGGCTCGTGGAGATGCGCGAGAGCGTGAAGATCATTCAGCAGGCGCTGGACGGGATGCCCGAAGGGCCGGTGAAGGCCGACGCGCCCAAGATCGTATTGCCGGACCGCGAGAAGATGAAGACGCAGATGGAAGCGCTGATCCATCACTTCAAGATCGTTACCGAGGGGTTCGAGGTTCCGGCTGGCGAGGTCTATCAGGGCATTGAAGCGGGGCATGGGCAGACGGGCTACTACGTGGTTTCAGACGGGACAGCGAAGCCGTACCGGGTGCACATGCGGTATCCGTCCTTCGCGACATTGCAGGCGCTTGAGACGATGTGCAAGGGGCGCATGCTGGCGGACGTGGTTGCGGTGATTGGGTCGATCGATATTGTGTTGGGGGAGATCGATCGGTAGGGACAAGTGGTTAGTGATTAGTGGCTAGTGGTTAGTGAAGGGCTTTACGCCTTGAGGGAATGCAGCTTGGGACGAACGGAACTCATCACGCACCCGGATCAACTTTATGCCGAGCTTTGGGTATCGTTGGCGTCCCTGCTGCGGAGTTATGGAGCGGTACACGGGCTGGTCGGAAATCGTCAGGCAGTAGTTGAGCATGACGCAGATCGGATATTTGCGAGCCATGGCAATAGGTGGATGGAGTTGAGACGAAGCGGAACCGCAGTGACCTGGAAGTGCGAGGACGGAAGCCGGGGAACACTGGAATTGACGGAGACCGGACGATTGAAGAGTAGCTCTGGCGAGGAAGAGATGGATATGGCGGCAGAGGCCTGGGCACGAGACCTAATGCGCGAGTTGCCGCGGGAGTTCGAGCAATGAGCCCGAGGGAGACAGGTTCGGAGACGATGACGATCTTTTCGCCCAGGTTAGCGGCCCGCTTTGACGCGCTGGTCGAACGCTATCCGGTGCGGCGTTCGGCGCTGATTCCCATGCTGCTTTATGCGCAGGATGAGGCCGGCTATCTCTCCGACGCGGTCGTCGCCGAGGTGGCGGAACGAATCGGCATCACGGAACTCGAAGTCCGCAACGTGGCGACGTACTATTCGATGCTTCGCTTCAAGCCGGCTGGCAGATACAACATCCAGGTTTGCACCAACATCAGTTGCATGTTGCGCGGGGGCTACGATGTCTACGAACGGTTCCAGGAAGTGTTAGGTATCGGGCACAAGGGAGTCACCGCCGACGGCCTGTTCTCGCTCGAAGAGGTGGAATGCATCGGAGCCTGCTGCTGGGCGCCGGCCATCCAGGTTAACTACGACTTCGTCGACGAGCTCAAGCCCGAACTGGTGCTGGGCATCCTCGAAGGCTTGCGCGGCCGGGTCCGGGAAAATGAGGAGGGTTCCGGTGCCTAGACTCGTCTCTCATCCCGATGAGGTAAAGATCGTCACTCGCCGTTTTGGTTTGGGAGCGGAGAAGATCGACCGCTATATCGAGCTCGGCGGGTACGAGTCCGCGAAGAAATGCCTGGAGAAGGGCCCCGACTGGATCATCGAGGAGATGAAGTCCTCGAACCTGCGCGGAAGAGGCGGCGCTGGTTTTCCGGCGGGGATGAAATGGTCGTTTGTGCCGAAACAGTCGGCCAAGCCCAAGTACGTGCTGGTGAACGGCGACGAGAGCGAGCCGGGGACGTGCAAGGATCACTTGATTTTTCTGCACGATCCTCATGCGGTGATTGAAGGCACAATCATCGCCGGACTGGCGATCGGCGCCAAACTGGGCTTCATCTACCTGCGCGGGGAGTACCGCTATCTTCTCAAGATCATGGAGCAGGCGGTGGCCGATGCCTATGCAAAGGGTTTCCTGGGCAAGGGTATCTTCGGCACGGAGACCGAGTTTCAAATCATTACGCAGACCGGCGCGGGCGCCTACGAAGTGGGCGAAGAGTCGGCGCTGATGGAGTCGCTGGAGGGCAAGCGGGGCGTGCCGCGCATCAAGCCTCCGTTCCCTGCCGTTGTTGGGCTCTACGGTGGGCCTACGGTCATCAACAATGCCGAGACGATTGCGACAGTGCCGCATGTGATTGCGATGGGCGCGGCGGCCTACGCCGCGGTGGGTTCGGCACGCAACGGCGGAACGCGGCTGTTCAGTGTGAGCGGACATGTGGAGCGGCCCGGGGTCTACGAACTGCCGATGGGATACAACCTCAAGAAGATCGTCTACGAAGTTGCCGGGGGCGTTCGCGGCGGACGCAAGTTGAAGGCTGTGGTTCCAGGAGGCTCGTCGACGCCGGTGCTGCTGCCGGAAGAGATTGAGAACCTGGGAATGGATTTCGACCAGGTGGGCAAGGCTGGGTCGATGCTGGGCTCGGCGGGCGTGGTGGTGATCGACGACCAGACGTGCATGGTCGAGTTTGCGCTGCGGACGATCAGCTTTTATCAGCACGAAAGCTGCGGCTGGTGCATTCCCTGCCGCGAAGGCACGGACTGGTTGAAGAAGTCGTTGACCCGGTTTCATGCGGGCTTCGGCGAGGCCAAGGACATCGACAACATTCAGTACCTGGCTGAGAACATGCTGGGGCGCACGTTCTGTCCGTTGGGCGATGCAGCGGCCATGCCTACGATTGCGTTTGTGAAGAAATTTCGCAAGGAGTTCGAGGATCACTTAAACGGGAAGGCTTGTCCGTTCGCAAAACATGTGGAGATAGCGGTTGTATAGGGATGTGGTTCCAACGCATGAAAAAGGGGTTGACAGTGAATCAAAACAATTTCAACGGGGAGGTTTACACTATTTTTTCTTCGCAAGAGTGCTTAGTTTCAGGCACTTGCGATGATTAACGGGGTTCGGTATCTCGACGGCTCGGAGGTTTGCCACGCAAGCTAAGTCAATGTTTTTCAACCAGTTGCTGAAATCGTCTAATCTTTCTAGTTCGGGTCATTTCCTTCCTTGACCGAGCTACTCTCTCATTCAGCTTCCAGGAGGAGGCTTTTTATGAAAGATCGTCCCAAGTCGAATGTTGAGTTAGCTAACGAAATGCTGAGTAAGAGCAATCCCCCCGAGATGCTGAAGAGACGAGAGGAGGAAAATCCTTCGCTTGCCAGCCTACTCAGAGGCAGAGATATCGACGTATCAAAACGGCCAAAATAGCCTACGAAAACCCCGCTTGTCGTAGCCGACGGGCGGGTGGCCCAGGTCTCGATTCTGAGACCTGGGGGTTGATGAATCGGGCAGGATTGAGATGAAGCAACGATTTCTGGTGGTCTACGAACACGGAAAGCGGAACTACAGTGGCTTTGCTCCCGACGTTCTGGGCTGTATTACTACCGGCAAGACGTTGAAGAAGATGCGCGAGATGATGCGTGAAGCACTTGAGTTTCATCTCGAAGGTGTGGCGGAAGATGGAGATGCGATGCCTCAACCGGTCACGGTCAGCGTTGATTTCAAGGCGATGGACGACATCGAAGAAGGCGGATTCGATCACTACGTTGTTGAGTGGCTGGAGATCGAGGTTCCAATCTCCAAACCAAGCAGTGAAGCGCTAACGGCATGAGGCCGCAGGAACTGGCAAGGATTCTGGAAGCTGACGGCTGGTACGTTACGCGGCAAACGGGCAGTCACAGGCACTATCGGCATCCTGTCAAGCCTGGCCTCGTGATCGTGCCGATGCATTCAGGCAAGGAGCTAGGAACGGGGATTGCGCACAGTATTTTGAAGAAGGCGGGACTGAAATGACAAGGGAATACATGGTGGTCTTCGAGAAAGGCGCTAAGAACTGGAGCGCATTCTCTCCAGACGTGGAGGGATGCGGATCGTTGGGCGACGACCTGGACGAGACGCGCTCCCAGATGCGTGAGGCGCTCAAAGCCTATTTGGACGATGCGTTCCAGGCTGGCGAGCCGCTTCCCGAAGCCCGAAAGACTCAGGTCGACTTCGAGGAGTTCGACCCGGAGTACGCAACCAAGCAGTATGTTGTGGAATGGCTCTCTGTAGCTCTTCCCGAATCGATCTCCACCACCCGTGAATCACAGGCCGCATAGGAAACATGGCAGACGTAAACTTCATTGTCGATGGAAAGACGCTGACGGCCCCGGCGGGGACGCTGCTGATCGAGGCTTGCCGCAAGGCGGGCATTGAGATTCCGGCGTTTTGCTATTATCCAGGCCTGAGCCTGCAGGCGGCTTGCCGCATGTGCGTGGTGCGCCAGGAGAAGGTGGGCAAGCTGCAGACGGCGTGCACGACGACCGTTGCCGAGGGCCAGGTTTTCATTACTGAGTCGGCGGAGATCGCGCAGGCGCGCAAGGCCACGATTCAACTGCTGCTGGGCAACCATCCGCTGGATTGCCCGGTGTGCGACGCCGGCGGCGAGTGCGAACTCCAGGACATGACCTTCAAGTACGGCGCGGGCGAGAGCCTTTACGCCGAGGCCAAGCAGCATCGCGAAGAGCAGCAGTGGTCGCCTGCGGTCTACTTTGACCGGCCGCGTTGCATTCTCTGTTACCGCTGCGTGCGCATGTGCGGCGAAGGCATGGATGTGTGGGCGCTGGGCGTGCAGAATCGCGCTGTCACTTCAGTGATTGCACCGAATGGTGGCGATCACCTGGACTGCGAACAGTGCGGCATGTGCATCGATGTCTGCCCGGTTGGCGCGTTGACCAGCGGCAGCTACCGCTACAAGACGCGGCCCTGGGAGATGAATCATGTCTCCACGGTTTGCACGCACTGCGCCGACGGCTGCAAGGTGACGCTGGGCGTGCGGCAGTCGAACGACGGGTCCCAGATCGTCCGCGCCGACAATCGGGACAAGAGCGGCCTGAACGGCGATTTCTTGTGCGCCAAGGGACGCTTCGGATTCGATTTCGTCGACAGCCCCGAGCGGCTCACCACTCCGCTGGTGCGAAGCGCCAACGGCAAGCTGGAGCCAGCTACCTGGGAACATGCCCTGCGTACGGCGGGAAATAAGTTGAAAGAAATCAGCGATACGCGCGGCGGCGATGCGATCGGCGTCATCGGATCCAACCGGACGACGAACGAAGAGAATTACCTTCTGCAGAAGTTTGCGCGGACGGTTCTGAAGACCAACAACATCGACCACCAACACACCGCCGGCTATGCGGAGTTTGCGTCTGCGCTCGCCGGACACCCTGGCAGGACGGCCGGCCTTCGCGACATTGCAAGTGCCTGCGCGATTTTGCTGGTGGGCGGCAATCCGACCGAAGAGCATCCGCTGCTGGCCTGGACCCTGCGCACGAATGTCCGCCTGAATCGCGCACGCCTCTACCTTGCGAATTCCAAGTCAATCAAACTCGAACGCCAGGCCAAGGCCACCCAGGGGCTGCCTCCGGGCGGCTACAAGGACCTCCCTGCTCTTCTCGATATGGGCGACACGGAGTTCAGCAAGGCCGTTCTGGCCGAGGAGTCGCTGGTCGTTGTTCTCGGCGAAGAGTGCCGCGGACAGGCCATGGCCGGCCTGATTGCCTGGGGACTGAAGCGCGCGAATGTCCGCTTTGCCCTGCTTGGGGACTACTCGAACTCGCGCGGCGCGGCCGACATGGGCCTTTCCCCCGGTCTGCTGCCGGGATACGTGCCTGTCTCTGCTCCAGGGGGCTTTTCCGAATATGCGGGACTTCCGGCCGCGTCCGGTATGACGCTGAAGGAGATGGTTGAAGCCACGGACAGCGGTAACCTGGGCGCATTGCTCGTGGTAGGCGCCAACCCGCTGCTCAAGCTCGCCGCTGCATCCGATACGCTGGAGAGCACATTCCTTATCGTTCAAGATCTTTTCCTTACTGAAACAGCGTCGATCGCCGATGTTGTCTTGCCTGCCGCCAGCCTTTACGAGAAGTCCGGCACGGTGACCAATACGTACGGCGATGTGCAACTGGTGAAGAAGGCCGCCGATCGGGCGGGCGTGAAGCCTGACTTCGAGATTCTGGTGCGGTTGGCGGATGCGATGGGCGCGGACGTGAAGGCTCTGGTGCCGTTCGGCAAGAGCGGCGTCACGGGCGATCTCGGGCAGTCGCGCGGCGCTCAAGCGGGCGAGGCCGACCAGCACTCTGTCTGGCTAGCGGCCAACAATCTGGAACCGCGGCTCAGTCCGTTCGATCCGTTGGCGGTTTTGGATGAGATTGCCCGGCTGGTTCCGGGCTACAAACTGGATCGGGTGAATCTTTTCGGCGGCAATGCTGTGAACTCAGAGCCGGGTGCGGGGCCAGGGTTTGTGCCGGTTTCGTCAATCGACATTGTTCCGGCGCACGACACTTTGTTTACTTCGGGAACGCTGGGCCGCTTCAGTCCCGCGCTCAAGGAACTTGAAAAGCATCAGACGCGAGAAGTGGCGGAGGCTGCGGCAGATTGAGAATGGATGAAAAGCAACCGCAGATCCTTCGACTCGCTACGCTCGCTCAGGATGACAGAGTTTAGACGGGGATGACAGAACTAAAGAAGGATGAAAGCACGAGAAGAAGAGGCTAAGGGCAAGTGACGATTTTAGAATTTTTCCTGTGGAGCCTGCTCAAGGTGGCCGTGGTCACGGTGGTGATGCTGCTCGGCGTCGCCTACACCGTGCTGCTGGAGCGCAAGCTGGTGGGCCGCATCCAGAACCGCTGGGGGCCCAGCCGCGTTGGGCCGTTCGGCCTCTTGCAGCCGCTGGTCGACGGCGCCAAGTCCTTTCTCAAAGAGGACCTGATTCCCACTGGCGTTTACAAGCCCCTCTACCTGCTCGCTCCCATCCTCGCCCTGGGCTGCGCTCTGATCTCCATCGCTGTTATACCGTTCGGCGAGCCGAAGGTTGGTCCGCACGGCATCGACCTGTTTGAAATCGCCAATGTCAACATCGGCCTGCTCGTCATTCTCGGCATTACATCCGTCGGCGTCTACGGGATTGCGCTGGCCGGCTGGTCGTCGAATAACAAGTACTCGCTTCTCGGCTCGCTTCGTTCTTCGGCGCAGTTGATCAGCTACGAATTGGCCCTCGGCCTCTCGCTGGTGGGCGTCGTGTTGCGCGCCGGATCGCTGAATCTGCGCACCATCGTCGAGCAGCAGTCCACGCTTGGCATCGCCACCTGGAACGTCTTCGGCGGAGGCCAGTTCCTGGCGTTCTTCATTTATTTGATGGCCGCCTATGCCGAGACCAACCGCTCGCCCTTCGATCTGCCCGAGGCGGAAAGCGAACTCACCGGCGGTTATCACACCGAGTACAGCTCCATGAAGTTCGCCATGTTCTTCATGGCCGAGTACGCCAACATGATCAATGTGGGTTGCGTGGCGACGCTGTTGTTTTTCGGGGGATGGACCAGCCCCTTCGGCAACCTGATCGAGCCGCCGCAGAACATATTCGTTCACGCGCTGATGCCGCTCTTCTGGTTTTTCTTCAAGGTCTTCTGCTTTCTGTGCCTCTACGTGTGGGTGCGCGGGACTTTGCCGCGCTTCCGCTACGACCAACTGATGAACTTCGGATGGCGGGTGCTGATGCCGCTTGCCATTCTCAACATCGTCGGAACAAGCCTGTGGCTTGCTTACCGTTGATTTACAATCGGGAAGGAATTTTGAGCTGCTGAGTAAGTTGCGCCACTCGTCCTTCCTCATAACCGGCCGGCGTTTTCTTGCTGGCTCCAGTCTCTACGCTAGGGAACGATGCACCTGATCCTGTTTGTTCTATTTGCCGGATTCTGCCTGGCTGGGGCCATCAACCTCCTGCTCCAGAGCCACCCCATCTCGAGCGCCCTGTCGCTGATTGTGGTGATGACTTCGCTGGCGGTGCTTTATCTGCTGCTGGGGGCGGAGTTCCTGGCCGCGGCGCAGATCATCGTGTACTCCGGCGCAATCATGGTGCTGTTCACGTTTGTGGTGATGCTTCTCAACGCGGGACGCGAAGAGCGCACCCTGGGCAGCCGCGCGGCGAGTGTGGTTGGCTTCCCCGCGGTGGTCGCGATTCTTGCAGTCCTCGCTACGGTCATTCTCCATGCACAGGGCCTGGGCGTTGCCTCGCTGAAAGACCCTATCACCTCCACTGAAGACCTGAGCCGGGTGCTGTTCACCCAGCTCCTGCTGCCGTTTGAAGTGACCTCGGTGCTGATTCTGATTGCGATTCTCGGGGCGGTGGCGCTGGCACGGCACGGACATGGAGATCCCGAACCGCAGGGAGAAAGGTCGACCGGCAAATGAGTTCCCTTTTCTCGCAGGAAGTCCCTATCTCCTGGTACCTGCTGCTGAGCGCGGTGCTGTTTTCACTCGGCGTCGTCGGCTTCCTCATCAAGCGCAACCTGATTACCGTCTTCATGTCCATTGAGCTGATGCTCAATGCCGTCAACCTCTCCTTTGTGACCTTCGCCCACCAGCGGCACGCGGTGAAGGGGCAGATTTTCGTCTTTTTTGTGATGATGGTGGCCGCGGCGGAGGCTGCCGTGGGACTGGCCATCATCATCGCCATCTTCCGCGCCCGCGCAACCCTGGCCGTCGACCGAATCGACCTGATGAAACTATGAACGGACCTCTCTACATCTGGCTGATTCCGCTGTTGCCCTTCGCGGGGTTTCTGCTGAATGGAATCCTCGGCTCGCGGCTGCCCAAGTGGCTGGTGACGACGATTGCCTTGCTGGCTCCGCTGGCGGCATTCGGCTTGGTACTGAGAGCGGCGCTCTCCGTCTTCGCTATCGGAGGCTTCGCTCCGAGTTCCCTCCCCTACGTTGAAACCTGCCCGATACCGTGGATCAACGCCGGCATGCTGCACATCGATTTCAGTTTCGTTCTCGACCAGCTCTCACTCGTCATGCTGCTGGTCATCACCGGCGTAGGATTCCTCATCCATATCTACTCCGTCGGCTACATGGCCCATGACGAAGGCTATGCTCGCTACTTCAGCTATCTGAATCTGTTTCTCTTCTTCATGACGGTGCTGGTGCTGGCCGGCAATGCGCTTGTGATGTTTGTGGGCTGGGAGGGCGTGGGCCTTGCGTCTTACCTGCTCATCGGCTTCTGGTTTCAGAAGACTACCGCCGCGGAAGCCGGCAAAAAGGCGTTCATCGTCAATCGTATTGGCGATTTCGGTTTTCTAATCGGAATGTTTCTGCTGCTGGCAAACTTCGGCACGCTGACCTTCAGCGAGATCGCGATCAAACTCGGTCAAGATCCGGGCTGGCAGGGCGGCGTGGTTACCGTGATCGCGCTTTGCCTGCTGCTGGGCGCGACGGGCAAGAGCGCGCAGTTGCCGCTCTATATCTGGCTGCCCGACGCGATGGAAGGCCCGACGCCGGTCTCCGCGTTGATTCACGCGGCGACGATGGTGACAGCGGGCGTTTACATGATCGCGCGCAATCATGTGCTGTTTGACCACTCGCCGTTTGCGCTGGGCGTGGTGGCGATTGTCGGCGCGGCGACGGCGCTTTTTGCCGCCACCATCGGCCTAGTGCAGAACGACATCAAGCGGGTGCTGGCTTACTCGACCATTTCGCAGCTCGGGTACATGTTTCTCGGGTGCGGGGTCGCGGCGTATTCGGCGGCGATCTTCCACCTGATGACGCACGCATTCTTCAAGGCGCTGCTCTTCCTTGCCGCCGGATCGGTGATTCATGCCATCGGCGGCGAGCAGGACCTGCGCAAGATGGGCGGGCTGCGGAAGAAACTGCCGGTCACCTTCTGGACGATGACGGCGGCCGTCCTGGCCATAGCAGGCTTCTTTCCATTCGCCGGATTCTTCTCGAAGGACGCGATCCTCTACGCGGCCTTTCTGCAAGGACCGGGCGGGATGGCGCTCTGGTTTGTGGGCCTGGTGACGGCGCTGCTGACCGCGTTCTACATGTTCCGGCTCTGGTATCTGACCTTCATGGGCGAGGCGCGCAGCCCGGAGATTCATCCGCATGAGAGCCCGTGGTCGATGTTGGGGCCGCTGGTGATTCTGGCGCTGCTTTCGATTGGAGGCGGGTGGATTGGCATCGAGCGATTTGCGGCGTTTCTTGCTCCGTCGACTGGAGCGCGCGCTGCTGATTCGACGATCCCGCATCTGGAACTCATGCTGAGCGGCGCGGCGGTGGCAGTGGCTCTGATCGGCTGGTTCATCGCCGACCTCCTCTACCGCCAGAAGCCGGCACAACCTGCGCAAGTGGCCGCGGCGCTCCCAGTCCCTTACAAGCTGCTCGCCAACAAGTATTACGTCGACGAGTTCTACGGCGCGACCGTGGTGAAGCCGCTGCTCGGCTTTTCAAAATATGTGCTGGGTTGGGTCGTGGACGCCGGACTGCTTGGCGGCCTGGCCTGGCTGCTGGGAGGCATTGCAACCTTCGCCGGCGCGCTGCTGCAACGCTGGCAGTCCGGCAATCTGCGCTCTTATGCGGCCTGGCTGGCGGCGGGTGCGGCGGCACTGCTTCTGTTCATGCTGGTTCCCTGGAATGCGGTCTGGCCGGCTTCACTGCAATTGATCTTGAAAGTGGCGGGGCATTGAGAATGGACGCGATCAATCAATCGATTCTCACGGCTGTAGTCCTGGTTCCGCTGGCCGGAGCGGTGCTGGTGACGCTGGTGCCCGACCGCTTCAAGCTGCCCAACTGGATCGCGCTGCTCACGACGCTCCTGACATTCCTTCTCACGCTCCATCTTCCCGCTCACTTCATCCCAGGCCTGCCTGGCTTCCAATTTGAAATCAACTATCCCTGGATCGAGAGCCCCGCGATCTTCTATCACGTCGGGGTGGACGGCCTCAGCCTTTGGCTCGTCGTCCTGGTTGGGCTGCTGGCGCCGGTGGGCGTCATCGCCAGTTGGAGTGCCATCAACGAACGCCGCAAGGTCTTCTATGCACTCTTCCTGGTCCAGCAGACCGCGATGTTTGGCGTGTTTGTCTCGCTCGACCTGATGCTCTACTACGGCTTTTGGGAGCTGTCGCTGGTGCCGATGGCGATCCTAATTGCGATGTATGGGCGCAAGGACGGACCGAAAGCCGCGCTCAAATTCTTCCTGTTCACGTTCATTCCCTCGGCTCCGCTGCTGGTGGCCATTCTGTGGATTTACGCGCGTACCGGAAGCTTTGATTTCGTCACGCTCCAGATTCTGCTGGCTCACGGAAACCTGCCTGCCGCAGCATTGGGTTGGGCTGCGCTCGCGTTTCTGTTTGCCTTCGCGGTCAAGGTTCCGGTCTTCCCGCTGCACGGCTGGCTGGCGGATACCTTCAGCGAGGCCCCGGTGGCACTGGCCATGGTCGTCGCCGGCAAGCTTGGCCTTTATTCCATGCTCCGCTTTCACATCGGACTCTTCCCTGCCCAGGCACGCGCGGCGGCGCCTTACCTTATGGCTCTCGCCGTCATCGGCATTCTTTACGGCGCTTGCCTGGCGCTTGTGCAGCGCGACTTCTGGAGACTGATGGCCTTTGCAGCGCTGAGCCACCTAAGCCTGATTGTGTTGGCCATCTACGGCTTCACATTCACAGGTTGGACCGGCGCCATCTACCAGATCCTCAATCACGGTGTTGTGGATGCCGCTTTGTTCCTGCTGCTGGGCGCGCTTGAAGTCCGCTACGCCACCAGCCAGATCGATGCCTATGGCGGTCTGGCCGCAAGGATGCCGCGAGCGGCAACGCTCTTCGTCATCGCGTCGCTGGCCATGATCGGCCTGCCCATGCTGGGTGGCTTTGTCGGCGAATTGCTCATCCTTTCCAGCACCTTCATTGAAGTCAGCCGCGCGTGGACTGTTGCCGCTGCTCTCGGCGTAATTCTCGGCGCGGCTTATATGCTCTGGCTGGTGCAGCGCATCTTCTATGGGCCCGAAAGCAAGCTGGCTACCTCGAGACCCGCCGAGGATATACACTTTGGCGAATTGGCCGTGCTTGCGCCTCTTGCTGTGCTGATGCTGGTCATGGGACTTGCGCCGTCGTTCTGGACGAATTCGATTCAGTCGAGTGTGCACCCCCCGCCGTCAAGTGGAATTACTCTCATGCCTCCGTCCTTTCGGCAGATTTCGATTCACGCGGAGGTGCGGCGATGAACCCAGTTCCAGACATCTTCCGCATCCTTCCCGAGGTCATCCTCACCGTTACCGGTGTGACGATCATGCTGATCGAAGCCTCGCTTCGCCCAGGATGGACGCGCCGCTGGCTGGGATGGGTTGCCGCAATCGGAACCACTCTGGCCCTCTGGGCAAGCGTCTGGCAGCTCTCCCTTCCGGCTGGAACCGGCTACTTCGGCACTGTCGAGACCAGCCCCTTTACCGTCTTCTTTCACATCCTCATCTGCGGCATTGTCCTCGTGGCCCTGCTGCTTTCGCTCGACACCCTTCCTGAGGACAGCCACCACCAGGGCGAGTTTTATGCGCTCATCGTTTTCGGTGCGGTGGGCATGTGCCTGCTCACCGGCGCGGTCGAGCTTTTGGTGGTTTTCATCGCGCTTGAGATCTCCTCGATCTCGACTTACATTCTTGCCGGGTATCGCAAGGAGACGGGCCGGGGCCCGGAAGCCGCCATCAAGTACTTTCTGCTTGGCTCCTTCGCTACCGGGTTCCTTCTGTACGGCATCGCGCTGACCTTTGGCGCAACCGGGACCACGCAGATCTATGAGATTGCACGCCTCGCGCCTTCCGCGCAGAACCATTCGCTGATTCTGGCGGCCCTGGCGCTAATGCTGGTGGGGATTCTCTTCAAGGTGTCAGCCGCGCCGTTCCACGTGTGGACACCGGACGTCTACGAAGGCGCGCCTTCGCCTGTTGTGGCGCTGCTCTCGACGGCCCCCAAGGCTGCGGCCTTCGCGCTGCTGCTGCGCGTGGTTTACGAGATGTTCCCTTCTCTGCACGGGCTTTGGGCTCCGCTGCTCTGGGTGGTCGCCGTGCTCTCGATGACGGTGGGGAACCTGGCCGCGCTCCGCCAACAGAATGTGAAGCGGATGCTCGCCTACTCCTCGATTGCCCACGCCGGCTACCTGCTGGCCGCATTCTCCGCCGCATCCGATAAAACCGGCTTCAGCGAAGCCGGCATCGCAGCCGCAAGTTTTTATATCGCTGCGTATGCGGCAATGAATGTCGGTATCTTTGCCGTTATAACTCTGGTGAGCGGATATGACGACAAATTGCCCATGATCGACGATTTCCGCGGATTGATCTATCGCGCCCCGCTGCTGGGCAGCCTGCTGCTCTTCTTCCTCGTCTCCCTGGTCGGCATCCCCTTTACGGGCGGGTTCTTCGGCAAGTTCTACTCCTTCTCCGCTGCTGTCGACGGAGGGGCCGTGGCCCTGGCGATCATCGGCTTGTTGAACTCCGGGCTCGCCGCCGCCTACTACCTGCACCTGGCATTGGTGTCCGCGCAACGGGACCCCTCGGCAGCAGGACGGCCGGCAGTTGCGACGCCGCAGGTCGGAGTCGCCGTCGCGGCCGCCTTGTCCCTTGCCGTTCTCGCTACGCTGATCCTGGGCATTGTGCCCGGTGAGGTGCTGCGCGCCGCTCAGTCCGGGGCTCACACGTTGCAGGCTCCTCCTCCAGAGAACACGCCATCGGGAGATGCTGTTCAACCGTAAGCAGAGCCGCGGCGGAACAGAGCCATCACCCATTCCGGTACAATTTCATCGATGAAGCTAGGCGAGTTGGCAGGTCGGCTGGGAGCGGAACTTCGCGGAGACGCGGAGCTGGAAATAACCGGCGTCAAAGGAATTGAGGAGGCAGGCCCCTCCGAGATAACCTTCGTGGCAAATCCTCGCTATGCAGCCCTTGCGCGTACAACGCACGCCGCGGCTGTGCTCGTGGATCCCGGATTTCAAGAGATTCCAGCGGCGACGCTGCGCATCAAGAATCCCTATCTTGCTTTCTCACGCGCGTTGGGCTTCTTCTATCGGCCGCCGGCTTATGGCCCAGGGATTCACTCGACCGCGGTGATCGATCCCACTGCCGAGATTGGCGAAGGCGCGCACATCGGTGCGTATGTGGTCGTCGGTCAGAACGTGCGCCTTGGGCCCCATGCAACGCTGCTGCCCCACGTAGTTCTCTATCCCGGGGTACGGATTGGCAGCCACTTCTTTGCGCACGCTCATGCAGTGGTGCGCGAGAACTGCATCCTGGGCGATCATGTAACCCTGGAGAACGGCGCGATCATTGGTGCGGACGGATTCGGCTTCGCGAAGAACGATGAAGGCCACTGGGAGAAGATTCCGCAATCCGGACCGGTGCGCATGGGCAGCCGCGTGGACGTTCAGGCCAACGCCTGCATCGACCGCGCCACGGTAGGCGCTACCGAGATCGGGGACGGGACAAAGATCGATAATCTGGTCCAGGTCGGACACGGATCGCGGGTGGGTCGGAATTCGCTGCTATGTGGCCAAGTCGGCCTGGCCGGCTCTTCGGTGATCGGCAACGATGTGATTCTGGCTGGACAATCGGCGGTGGCCGGCCACTGCTCCATCGGCAACGGCGCGATTCTGACTGCGCAATCGGCTGTATCGCACGATGTGCCGCCGGGCAAGATGGTTTCCGGCTCACCGGGTTTCGATAACCGCGTCTGGCTTCGTGCGGTCGCTATCTTCCAGCGTCTGCCGGAGCTTCTCAAGCGCCTGGACCGCATTGAGAAGACGGTTGACGCCAAGACCGTAGGCGCCAGTTCCACGAAGCAAGCGCCGCAACACGAAGATGGGAGCAAGTAATGGCACGCCGCTGCAGATCTGGCATTGGACTATGGGCCATGGTTCTCGCGCCGGCGCTGTTGGCCGGCAATGGATGCCACTCCTATCACGTCGAGACGACGGTCAAGAACCAAACCGGCGCAGCGATTCAGCTTCTGGAGGTCGACTATCCGAGCGCCAGCTTTGGAGCCGACAGCCTGGCAGCAGGCGCGGAGTTTCACTATCGGATCCAGTTACAGGGCACCGGCCTGCTCAAGGTGCAGTACACGGGTGCGGGCGGGCGCCAGGAGCAGATTAGCGGCCCCACGCTCTCCGAGCGCCAGCAAGGCCGCCTTCAAATCGTACTGTTGCCTGGGGGTAAGGCTGAGTTTCATCCGGAGCTGGCTCCGGGGCCGTGAAACTATGCTGAGATACTGACGGAAAGAGCCGGCAGACGGCCTCTTTGGAGATCGGTTGCCGGCTTGCTTTCGATCCGAAGAGATGTCTTTTCAGCGCACCATGCTCTGGAACAACGGGGACTGCAGCAGGGCGGTAAACTCCCCGTCCGTGGTGGCAAAGTGAATGGACAGACGGCCGGAATCCGAGCCGATCGAGGTCGCACTCAGGGCCTGTTTCTCCGTGTCCGAGCCACTCATCTTCCGGAGCATCACGGCTGCCGTCAGCAGCGAAGAAACAGTAGCAGCGGCAAACGAGTCGCCGGTTTGGATGGTCAGATCGAATTTGACGCCGTGCTGGAAATTCATCGAATACCAGGAAGCCTGAAGACGCTGCTGCACCGACTCAAAATCGGTGACCGAGCCGGCCTCTCCCATCAACTGTTTCATCATTGTCTGGGTGCCTTTGCCGTCAAGAATGCTCCACAGCGGCTCCGAGTCCACGCTTCGCATTGCGTCCATCATCTGTCCATTGGCCAGCAGGCTCTGGGTCGCTCCGTCGCGCGCATCGAGGGCCTTGGTAACGGCATCCTTCTGGCCAAAGACCATGGTCGACGGATCCACAAAGCAGAGCACCATTCCCGCCTTGGTCATTGGATAGATGCTGTTTGTCCGCACCATGGACGGCTTGATCTTCTGCTTGCGGAAGTTGGCCGCGATCTCAGCCACTGAGAACTGGCCCTGGGCGACTCCTACGGTCAAAAGCGAATCGCTGCCGGGCGAGGGCCGGAAGAGCGCAAAGGCCAACTGGTCCACATCGTGGTTCTCGTTCAACCCCGACTTGGCCAGGGCTTCGTCCAGTTGCTTCAGTTCCGGCGGCATAACCCGGTCGCGCAAATCCATCGCCGATTGCGAGTTCTGCATCGCACGATAGTCGATCACCACAAGTTGCTGCACTTCACGCGGGATGGCCCCACGCGCATCGGTAGACAACTGTGCCGCCTGCGCCAGGGTAGCTGCCGCCAGCAGCATGGGTGCAACCGAAGACCTAACAAATGCCTTGAACAATTTCATCCTCCGAAAACCGAACGCGTCTTGATTCGAGCCTTGGAAATTGAACGGTCAGAAGGGCTCTTCGACGCATGGAAAACCCTCAAAAACTCAATATCTCCACATTCCTATTGTAACCGCTGCCGTATTTCAAAGGGGTATCTCCCCTTCAGGGTCCTCAAGGCTCTTCAGGCCAGGGTAATGGAGCCCCTAAACGATGCTCCAGGATCTTGGTTTCCGGATCGAACCCAACCAATTGACGCATCCATTCGCTCTCGCGCTCACAGGCTGCTTCGGGAATCAGTCCGATAACCTCCCCTTCAGCGATCCCCATCTTGTGACGGACCGCCAGTTTTGAGACTGCGTGATGCACCCGCGAAATCGGCGTTGCCTCAAAGTCGGTAATATTCATGGTGAGTTGCGCCCTGCCATGGACAAGAACGCCCATCGCCTTTACGCCCTTCAAACCGCCCGATTCGGCTCGAATCTCGCGCGCGATGGCACGCGCCATGGCCACATCGGCTGAATCGAAAAAGATGTTGTAGGCCACAAGAAACTTCCGTGCGCCGACCGCACACGCCCCGGCCGTCGGATGCAGGCCTGGTCCGCCAAGGTCAGGCCGCCGCGCCGCCTCCTTGCGCACTGCCTCCTTGAGGCCCTCGAACTGGCCCCTGCGCACGTCCTCCAGATTCGCCCGGTCGGGCCTGGCCGCTGCCGCTTCATAGAAAAACACCGGCACGCCAAAGCGCCGCCAGATCTCCAGGCCTGCTTGCCGGGCCAGCAGAACACAGTGCTCCAGTTTTATCCCAGAAATCGGGACGAAGGGGATCACATCTGCCGCACCAATCCTGGGATGAACGCCCTGCTGGCGGGTCAGGTCGATCAGGTCCACTGCCTTGCCCACACCGCGCACCGCGGCTTCGACCATTGCCCCAGGTTCTCCGGCCAGAGTTACGACCGAGCGGTTGTGATCGGCGTCCATCGACCAGTCCAGAAGGCGCACCCCATCCACGCGCATCGCGGCCACGATCGCCTTGACCCGCCGGGCATCCGTGCCCTCTGAGAAATTGGGAACGCATTCTACAACCGGCCCGTTCATCGTTGCTCCACCCAGGTTGCGAAAACTCTTCAGGGAACGACTGATTAAGTTCAATCCCTTGTCGTCCATTCCCTCGGGGGCTAATGCCCTCTTTCAAATTGCGGCGTTTGCGGCACGGCTGAAGCCGTGCCCTTTCAAAGGTACAGGATTATGTCGCGAACTCTTGAGACGGGATACTCGCCGACGCCAAGGCTACTTCCAGTAGGTATAGCCCAACTGTACCTGGATGCTCGCGTTCACCCCAGGGTTCTTGTCTCCCAGCGACGCCGAGGAGATATGAACGGCGTTCACTCCCAGGTCGATCGACCGTTTTGGGCGGACAAAGTAACGAAGGCCGACACCACCCTGCGGGGAGAAGTTCCATACCGAGGTTCCACCTGGCGTGCCATGCGGAACAAGTTGCGCCGGTGGAAATTTGTGTGTGGTATAGATCAGTCCGCCGGCGCCCTGAAACCAGGGCTGAAAGCGCCTTGAGTTGGTAAGAAAGTTCCAGCGGAAGATCACCGGGGTGAGACTTACACCGTAATAAGTGCCGCCGCCTTCGAGGCCAACAAAGCTGCATCCGCCGGCCGGGCATCCGGGCCCAGGATAGGAGAAGGTCTGCTGATGCGGCGCTGGGGTATAGGCCTGCCAGAGAGGCATCACGTTGCCGCTCAATTCGAACTGCCCGCTCAAGATGCCTGCGCGCAACACCGGTGTGACCGGCTTACCCAACTGAAAGCCGGCCGAGAGGAACTTGTAGGCCGACCGGTCGCCAACCCCGAATCCAAAGTTTCCAAACGGCCCAAATTCCCAGCTGCGCGCGTCGCGGACCTGGGCTACTGGATCAACCGAGGCGGTATCGGCCGACTTGGGCGCCTGTGCAGAAACGAACGTTGCCCCCGCCACCAAAACAAATAAGAGCATCCTTGCAGTTCGGGTCAAAGTACTTCCCTTCTTTCTTTGAATAATTCGGAATCCCCAAAAAAAGACCGCCACAACCGGGCGGCCTCATGTTTGACTGGCTGACGACCGACTAGCCGGCGGCATGTTCCATTTGGGCTGCGTCCATATCGAAGTTCGAGTAGACATTTTGCGTGTCGTCGCAGTCTTCCAGGGCTTCGAGCAGGCGGATCATCTGATTGGCCGCGTTGCCTTCGAGCTTGGTGTAGATGGAGGCCACCATGGTCACCTCGCTCATCACCGTGGGAATTGCCGCAGCCTTGATTGCCCCGTTCACCGTTTCATAGGAGGCTGGATCGGTGATGATCTCCCAGGTATCGCCCTCGTCGTTCAGGTCTTCACCGCCGTGTTCGAGCACAATATCCATCAACTGCTCTTCGGTGGCCGCGGACTTCTCGACGGCGATGATGCCCTTCTTCGAGAACATGAAACGCACCGAGCCCGACTCGCCGAGGTTGCCGCCGTTCTTGGAGAATGCGTGACGAATCTCGCTCACGGCGCGGTTTCGGTTGTCGGTCGTCACATCCACGATGATGGCGACGCCGCCCGGACCGTAGCCCTCGAACGAAATCTCTTCGTAATTGACACCTTCCAGTTCGCCGGTGCCGCGCTGAATGGCTCGCTTGATATTCTCCTGCGGCATGTTTTCCGCTTTGGCCGCAAGAATCGCGGTTCGCAGCCGGGGGTTGCCGTCCGGGTCTCCGCCTCCCTTGGCGGCGATGGAGATTTCCTTGATGATGCGGGTGAACGTCTTGCCGCGCTTGGCATCCAGCGCGCCCTTCTTGTGCTTGATTGTGGCCCACTTGGAATGGCCGGACATGGGAACCTCAACAGTAGTCGAATATGGCGGTGCAGGCACGCACCTGACAGGTAATTGTACCATCGGCCGGGAAAGGCGAGAAGCGCCACTCTCTTCCAACACAAGATGAGCCTGAAGGGGGAGTTTGATTCCGATACAAGATGAGCCTGAAGGGCCGGTCATGCTGGGTAGTGAACATCCGCA
>Ga0182014_10000617_pt1 | contig 47705 bp, 44 predicted proteins | sample 612S2DmetaG_FD_120489 | JGI IMG/M metagenome (GOLD analysis project Ga0182014, IMG submission 120489) | Permafrost microbial communities from Stordalen Mire, Sweden - 612S2D metaG | ecosystem: Environmental > Terrestrial > Soil > Wetlands > Permafrost | place: Sweden: Stordalen | collected... | reverse complement strand
TGTTTCCGCGCTTGAGGAAGCATTTAATGTAGACCTGTCTGTGTTCCGTATTCCAGAAGCTGAATTGAAACAAACCGAGGACGAATCTGGGAACACCGCTTGGGAAGATGCTGGGCGACATGTTGTTCGATCCAATTGGACGCCGTACCCAGGACACTTCCCCGACCGCAAGCAAATGTCAGACAGGCGATTCTGCGATGTTCATTTCCTCCAGCGCCAAATAGACGGCATCGCCTTATATTTTCAAAATCTAAGCCCGACGCCCGAACGTCAAAATAAAAATATCGGATTTTAAGAGTATGTTTTGCTAGGGCTTCGCCCGATGCGCCTCAAACTACTTCCGCGCCGGTTCCTGTGCGCGGACAAGCTCGGCCCACTCTAGGAATTTGCATTGAGATAAAAGCTTACATCGCCGTAAGGCATCGCTTGAAGCTGCTTTGCCGTCGGTGGCCTAAGAGAGGCGTTCATGTAGACCGCAATGATCTGTTGCAATTCACTGGCCATGCTCTCGGCTGCCTCGGCTCGCTCGTTGTCATTCTTCTGCCTGCAGGTGGCGGCGCGATTAAGCAACCGCGCGTGCATATACAAGAGGTAGTGCGTGACAGAGCGCCCCCAGATCATCTTAGTCAAGGTACCGATAAACACGGCGACTACAAAAACGATGAGAGCCGCCCACCAGTGGTAAAGCGCGGCGAAAACCAATGCAGCAAACATGGCGATAGAATTGAAGAACGGCACATTGCTAAGCCATCCATCCATCAATGCGGCTTGAGTAAATCGGAGATATTGCTTAGTGGTATTGTTGTCCCCGCTCGCTGGAGGGGCCATCAGCTTTGCCGCCCAAGCGCTGGTATCCACCAGACCGTCACCCAGTGGTTTCAAAACTAAGTAAACGAACACAAACAAGGCCGAAGCGACAACAAACCACATGGCGATTTTCCCTCCCCAACTGCCCAAAGTCTAATCGAGTAAAGCGATTCTTAGATTCTCTTGCGAAAGAGCCAATATCCTGACCATCCGATTAAGAGAATGCCCAAGCATAGATCAATCGGTTGCCACTGTGTCCGCTGCATACGTATCGGCAAGAATGGGTTCAAAAGGAGCGCAACCGCGACAAATATCCACGTCCAAACTCGCTGGCCTTCCTTGTACACTCTCCAAGCCCAATAAACTGCGCCAACCGTGATGACAAGCCGGAGCACCATGTAAAAGCCGTAGGGCTGCTTGCCATCCGCTGCAATGAGCAGCAACACTGCGCCAAGCATCGTCAGAATAACTTCCAAGATTCGTTCACGGTTCATGATCGTTCCCAGTTGACGGGGATTTTCATTTTGGCTTCCAGGTCGCAGCAAGTATACGCTCGTGCGCCGCTCTTAAATCGCCTGCGATGCACAGCCCCATCGCGGTATCCTCAAAGCATGGTGCGTTTCACGGTACTGGCGTCGGGGTCGAAGGGCAACAGCACGGTTCTCTCCGGCGGGCGGACGCGGATTCTGGTCGATTGCGGGCTGAGCTGCCGGGAGCTTTTCCGGCGCATGAAGCTGGCGGACGAGGAGCCGGAGACGCTGGACGCCATCCTCATCACCCACGAACATTCCGACCACGTGAACGGCGTCGCCGTGACGGCGCGCAAGCTGGGCATTCCGGTCTACTTTACCGAAGGCACGCATCGCGCCTGGATGCGCTGGATTTCGCCGCGGCGGCAGATGACCTACAAGCAGTGGCTGGAGCAGATTCACAAACAGGCCGCCGAGCGACAGGCAGAGGCGGAGACCACAGTCGCCGAGGGTGAGCCGGATGAGAATGATCTGGCTGAGGACGCGGAAGCTGCTGAGCCTGTCGCGCCGGTGAAGGCGAAGGATCCCGCGTGGCTTCCGGCGGTTGAGTATTTTGCACCTGGGGAGCCGTTTGAGATTGGCGACATCAGCATCAGCCCCTTCACCACTCCTCACGATGCCGCCGATCCCTGCGGCTTTGTTTTCTGCGCAGAGGGGGTACGGATCGGATTTGCCACCGATCTGGGCTATATTCCGCCCAACGTCAAGGCGCAGTTGAAGGATCTGGACCTGCTGCTGCTGGAATCGAACCATGATCTGGAGATGCTGCGCGACGGCCCTTACCCTTGGTCGGTGAAGCAGCGGGTACTTTCGCGCGTGGGCCATCTGTCGAACGAGGCTGCGGCGGGCTTTCTGGAGGACGATTACGACGGCCAGGCGGCCTACATCATTCTGGCGCATCTCTCTGAAAGCAATAATCTTCCTGAATTGGCTCGGGTCGCGGCCGAGCGCGCCCTGAACGGTAGGGCGAGCCTGCTGGCCAATATGCTATTGCTGGCAAAGCAGCACGAGCCACTTTCTCCTATTTCTTTTTAGGTGATCCAGGTTACAATGGTAAGAGACGGGCATCACTCTGTACCAGGTAGATTGGCAAGGGAGACATCAGGGCATTCCGCCCTGTGGGATGCAGAGAGGCCGGGCGGCGCGGTAGTAGCCATCCCGGACGGTAAAGCATCCAGAGGTTAGATCCTCCAGTTGCCACGTGAGCCGCACAAAACCATAGCGGTTGAACACATCCTTTGCAAAGTGAGTCTAATCAAATATGGCAAGAACCCAATGTACAGACAGAGTCGTAGGCGCCATCCTGGCGAGCTGGCGATATGACATCTCAGGGATTTCCCCGGAGATGAGCAAAGACTACGAGCAACATTTTGCCGAATGCCCCCACTGCAGAGCGCGGCAGAACTTCCACCGCAGCTTGGACGTGACGCTTACCGTTCTCACCTCGCTGGCGGTCTTCTTCTTCCTCTTCGCATTGGCGGTTCTCAAACACATCAAGCCGTTGGAGCATGTAGCCTTCAATGTTTTCGGCCTGGATATTTACGACACCTACCATATGCTGGTTTCGGCCGGCATTGCAGGTCTCTGCTTCTCGGTGATTGCGCTGGTGCTGGTGCTTACGACCACGCCTGTGCCGTCCTACCTGGGCGGTATTGCAGCCGAGCGCGCCAAGCTGCTTGAAGAGCGGCTGCCCGAGGCCATCAAGTCGCTTCGCCTGCACTAAAATCAATTCCATCGCTCCAAACAGAAGAGCCTCCCCATGCGGGAGGCTCTTTTGCGTCCGGGGCGGGATGTAAACTTTTTCAATGACAACCAGGACGGTCGCAAAGCGGCGGTTGCTGCCGGGACTCAAAGTGAGCGAGGGGTTTACGCGGCATCCGTTTGACGAGAAGTTCGGAGTGCGAACCAGCGGGCTGGTTGTCGGACGGCATTTGAAAAGCGGGCACCCGCATGACCGTCATGCGACGGCCTACTTCGGGGTTGCCCCGTCGGTCCTCGATACGCTGTTGCGCCGTTGGCAGAGGAGCCGGCCGGCGTGGCCGATGGAGGAGTTCACCTTTATCGATGTCGGTGCCGGGATGGGCCGAGCGGTGCTTATGGCGGCGCAAATGTCGTTTCACCAGGTGGTGGGGGTGGAACTCAATCCCACGCTGGCGCGGATTGCGCGCAAGAACCTGGCCGTAATCCGGGCCTCGGGGCGAGCGCTGGCACCTATGAAAATTGTCTGTGGCGATGCTGTGGAATTCCGCCTTCCGGCAGGGCCGTGTGTGGCGTTTCTCTTCAACCCTTTCGGCGCGCCGGTGATGCGGCGGCTGCTTGTGGCCTGGAGGAAGAGTCTGTCGAAAAGCCCGGCCGGGCGTCCCCGAGGACTGGACCTGATTTATGTAAACAACGAGCAGGAATGGGTGTTGGAGCGGCAGACAGGATTTGCAAGACTGTTTTCGGGGCAGGTGCGGCGCTCCAGGGCAGATGCGATTGCGGACCACAAGATTCTGACTAACCAGCCGAATGGGGAGTATGCTTCAGCAACTTATGAGGATTGCTCGATGTGGCGCTGGGTCGGATGAGAGTGGGCTTGGCGGAGTAATTTGACGAGCAACTTTGCCGTGGAAATGTGCAATGCGTATATACTTTGGCCTAATCCCGGTCGAGTTACAACCGGCGCGATCCGGCCTTGGGCGATGAGGGGCTTGTGAGAATTATCATTAACTGCGACGACCTGGGCGCCAGCAAGGAAATTAACGATTGCATCTTCGATCTCATGGAGCAGCGGCGCGTCACATCCGCCACTCTGATGATGAACGCTCCCGAGACAGAGGATGCTCTGGTGAGAATGCGCAGCTATCCTGCCTGCTCATTTGGCATCCATCTGAATGGCACCCAGTTTGCTCCGCTCACCGCCCACGCCGGTCTCGGCCCACTGCTGAACGATAAAGGCGAATTCGCGGGGAATTTGAAACGCATTCCACTGACCGCCGAGGTTCGAGAAGGAATTTTCGCCGAGTGGTGCGCGCAAATCGGGCGCGGATTGGCGGCTGGAGTTCCTTTCAGCCATATCGATTCCCATCAATTCGTTCATACTGTCCCTCGTCTTTTTGGAGTCCTCAAGAGAATCCAGAAGAAGTTTCACATTCGCAAGGTGCGGCTTACCCCGAATCTCTTCCTTCCTTCTGAATCCAATAGCGTGCGCCTGAGAGCCTCGAAGTTTGCGTGGAACTTCGCATTGCGGCATTACTTTCCCACCATCACTGCCGGCGAACTTGGTTCGTTCCTCGCTTTTTACGAACGGCTGCAAGCGGGACACCACTCGAAGGGTTCTATCGAGTTGATGTGCCATCCCGGGCGGAAGAAATTCGAGGCGGAAACGGAGTTACTTCGCGGGAATTGGAAAGAGACATTGGCTCGTGATGCCCAGTTGATCAGTTACAACGAGCTTTAGGATGGGCCATCTTCAACTCAGACAATGCGGGGCAATGGGAGGCCCCAACGCTATGAAAAATCTACCTCTGTCGAAGGTCTACCAGTTGCTCGAACCGGGGCCGGTTGTTCTGGTGACGACTGCGCACAAAGGCCGGGCAAACATCATGGCGATGTCCTGGCACATGATGGTGGAGTTCGAGCCGCCGCTAATCGCCTGTATCGTCAGCAGCGCCAATTACAGCCATGCCGCTCTGCGGGCGACGAAAGAGTGCGTGATCGCGCTTCCGGCGCTGGAACTGGCGCACAAAGTCGTGGGGATCGGCAACTGCTCAGGACAAGATGTGGACAAATTCAAGAAATTCAGCCTGACGCCGATGCCGGCCGAGTGCGTGGCCCCGCCTCTGGTGGCCGAGTGCTTTGCAAATCTTGAATGCCGGGTTGTCGATACACATCTGGTGAACAAGTTCAACCTTTTCGTGCTGGAGGTTCTCAAGGCCTGGTACGATCCGGCGCAGAAGAATCCCAAGACGCTCCACCATCACGGATACGGCAAGTTCGTTGTGGATGGAGACGTGATCAAGCTGAAGTCGGAAAAGCCGTAGAGGTTGCGGGCCGGTTTCAGGGTTGCCCCGCAACCGGAGCTGGTCGGAAGAGCGATGGCCCGTAATCCATTGCTTCTTAAATACCCCACACTCAATCCGGGCGATTGGTATACTAACAGTGTGACCACAACTCTGCCCGAACCTATCCCAAGCGGTAGCCGCTCCGAGACTTCCCCCAATCAGAAGAGAGTCTTGCTGCTAAAGCCCCGAGGCTTTTGCGCCGGCGTAGTGCGTGCGATTGATATTGTCAAAATTGCGCTGGATACCTTTGGACCGCCGATTTACGTCAGGCGCGAAATCGTGCATAACCGCTATGTTGTGAATGAGCTAGCGGAAAAAGGCGCGATTTTTGTTCATGAAATCGACGACGTGCCAGATGGCCAGCGCGTGATTTACTCGGCCCACGGCGTCTCGCCCGCGGTGCGGGAGATCAGCAAGAGCCGCCATCACAAGGTTATCGACGCCACCTGCCCGCTGGTCACCAAGGTGCACATCGAGGCGGTCAAGTTTGCCAAGCAGGGCTACTCGCTGGTACTCATCGGCCACCGCGACCACGACGAGATCGAGGGCACACTGGGCGAAGCGCCGGAGGTGACCCATGTGGTCTCTAATGTTGCCGAGGCCTCGGTGCTCGAAGTCCCCGATCCCAACCGTGTGGCCTACCTGACCCAGACGACGCTGAGCTTGGATGAGGCGCACGACATCATCCACGCGCTGAAGGAGAAGTTTCCAAACATCGTTGGCCCCCATTCGCAGGATATTTGTTATGCCACTGAGAACAGGCAGGTTGCAGTTCGCAATGTGGCGCACAACGCCGGCCTGGTGCTGGTGGTGGGCTCAACCAACAGCTCCAATTCAAATCGGCTGGTCGAGGTGTCGCGCAACCTGGGGACCATCGGCTACCTGATCGACAACTCTCAGGCTATCGACCCGGCTTGGCTTGTGGGTGTGAGCACGGTAGCGGTTACGGCCGGAGCCTCAGCCCCCGAGGTGCTGGTCGAAGACGTGGTCAATTACCTGCGACAAAACGGCTACAATAACGTCGAAGAAGTTGAAGTCATGCCAGAAAACGTGCGCTTCGGTCTGCCGCCGGAGATCGTGCAAGCCATCGGCAGCGCAGGCGGCGCCAAGGTTGTGCCCGTGAGGTGACGGCAGGGATCATGGGACAGGCCACAGAAAATCTGGTCTCCCAGGTCTCTAATATGAGTACCTTTGGCTTTGTTCAAGGAGGCTCCGGGGCACGCGGGACCCGACGAAAAGCCGTTTTTCAACTCCGATTCGCTTCGCTCGGAAGGATAGCAGCAGCGAATGATGCAATTGGGTTTTCTAACCAACTGAGGCGCAACAAAATCGCATGAGCATTCAGCAAGGGAAGACGCAATCCGTTACGCCCAGATTCGGGCGGCTGGATGCGGACTTGGCAGATGTGCAGTCCGCCGTTGTCCGCTCCCGGGAGTTTCTGCTATCCAAGCAGCATCCCGATGGGTATTGGTGTGGGGAACTCGAAGGCGATTCGATGCTCGAGGCCGATTACATCTATCTGCACACACAGCTGGAAAGCGGCGATCCGGGACGGCTGAAGCGCGCGTTCAGTGAGATGATGCGCTATCAGAACGAGGATGGCAGTTGGAGCATTTATCCGGGTGGCCCGGGCAATATCTCGCTCGCGGTCAAGTGTTACTCGGCTGCGAAGATCATGGGTCTGACCGCGGACGATCCGCGCATGGTCAAGTGCCGCGAATGGGTTCTGGCGCATGGCGGCGTGGTCGCGTGCAATACCTTTACCAAGATGTATCTCTGCGGGCTGGGCGAGTACGACTACGACGCGGTGCCCGCGATTCCGCCCGAGATTGTTCTCTTTCCCAAGTGGTTTTACTTCAATATCTACGAGATTTCTTCGTGGTCGCGGTCGATTCTGGTTCCGCTGGCCATCATGTACGCCAAGAAACCGTTCAAGAGAATCCCATCAGAGCAGGGGATCGACGAGTTGTTCGTGGGTGGACGAGCCCATGCCACGCTGCGGCTGCGCTGGGATCGCAAGCGTCTGTTTTCGTGGCGTAACTTCTTCATCGTTCTTGACCGGATCATGCACACGGCGGAAGCGGTTCATATTCGCCCACTCCGCACATTGGCCCTCAAGCAGGCGGAAAAATGGCTGCTGGAGCGGCTGGAGATGACGGACGGGCTGGGCGCCATCTATCCGGCCATGTTGAACGCCATCATTGCGCTGCGCTGCCTGGGCTACTCCGAAGACGATCCGCAGGTGATACGGGCGCGCGACGAGTTCGAGAAGCTGGGCATCGAAGAGCTGGCTAATGACGTAATGCCCGAGCCCACCTTCCGCATGACGCCCTGTGTCTCTCCGGTTTGGGATACGGCGCAGGCGGTCTTTGCACTGGGCGAGGCGGGCGTGCCGCGCACTGACCCACGGATGCTCAAGGCAGCGGATTGGATGCTCTCGAAAGAGGTTCGCCACAAGGGCGACTGGGCCGTGAAGGTGCGCAACACCGAGCCCGGCGGCTGGTACTTCGAGTTCAACAACGAGTTTTATCCCGATACCGACGATACGGCGCAGGTCCTGCTGGCGCTGAACAAAGTGGACAATCCCCGCGAAGGCTATCAGCACCAGGTGGCTGAGCGCGCCATCGCGTGGGAGTTCGCCATGCAGTGCAAGAACGGCGGCTGGGGCAGCTTCGACAAAGACAATACCAAGATGATCTTCCAGTACATCCCCTTCGCGGATCACAACGCCATGCTCGATCCGCCCACGGTGGACATTACCGGGCGCATGTTGGAGATGCTGGCCAGCTATGGCTACACCCGCGGCGACAAGCGCGTGGAGAAGGCCCTCAAGTTTATCTTCAGCGAGCAGGAGCCGGATGGAAGCTGGTTTGGCCGCTGGGGCGTGAATTACATCTATGGTACTTTTTTGGTCCTGAGAGGATTGGACGCCATCGGCGTCGATCATCTTGAGCCGCAAGTGCAGCAGGCCGCCGAATGGATTCGCATGGTGCAGAACGCCGACGGCGGCTGGGGCGAGACCTGCGGCAGCTACGACGATCCGAACACCCGCGGCGAGGGACCCAGCACTCCGTCCCAGACTGCATGGGCTCTGCTGGCCCTGTTGGCCGCGGGCGACGATCGCTCAGATTCTCTTGCCAAAGGCGTTCGCTGGCTGCTCACGCGGCAACAGGCCGATGGCAGTTGGGACGAATCGATGGGGGAGGGAGCGGTTCGGCAGAGTATCATCACCGGAACCGGCTTCCCCAGAGTCTTTTATCTGGCTTATACCATGTATCGCCAATACTTTCCGCTGATGGCTCTTACCAGCTACCGACGGACGATGGAACGCGCCTCTTAGGGGCGCTGGAGGTTCATTTCAAGATGCCTATTCCCATCTCTCAGATGTGGACGGTTTCAACCTACGTGTTGAAGAAGAAACTGGCTGGCACAAAGCGTTTTCCCCTGACGCTGATGCTGGAGCCGCTCTTCCGCTGTAGCTTGGCTTGCGCCGGCTGCGGCAAGGTGCAATATCCGCCTCACATTCTCAAAAGGCAACTCAGCCCTGAGGAGTGTTTTGCCGCAGTGGATGAGTGCGGGGCGCCGATGGTCGCGATCCCTGGTGGCGAGCCGCTACTGCACCCGAAGATCGTGGAGATCGTCAACGGCCTTATCGCCCGGAAGAAGTACATCTACCTGTGCACCAACGCGCTCGAACTCAAGCGGCGGCTGCCGGAGTTTACGCCATCGAAGTACCTGACCTTCTCAGTTCACCTGGATGGCCAGCGCGAGCATCATGATTTTTCAGTCTGCCGCGAGGGTGGCTACGACATTACCGTCGAGGGCATCAAAGAGGCTGTCAAGCGCGGTTTCCGCGTCACCACCAACGCCACTTTCTTCGACGGCACTGACCCCAACAGCGTCCGCGCCTTCTTCGATGAGGTGATGTGCATGGGCGTTGAGGGCATCATCCTATCGCCCGGCTACAGCTACGACAAGGCTCCCGACCAGAATCACTTCATGGGCCGTGCCCGCGTGCGCCGACTCTTCCGCGCCATTCTCTCCAATCGCAAGCCAACCTGGAAGTTCAATATGTCGCCCCTGTTCCTGGAATTTCTGATGGGCGATCGCAACTACGAATGCGTTCCGTGGGGTATGCCGACCTATAACATCTTCGGCTGGCAGAAGCCCTGCTACCTGCTTCAAGAGGGCTACGCAGAGAGTTTTAAGGAACTGCTTGAGACTACGGAATGGGAAAAATACGGAGTGCCCAGCGGCAACCCCAAATGCGCGAACTGCATGGTCAGTTGCGGCTATGAAACTCCTGCCGTGATCGATGGTTTTGGTTCGTGGAAGGGTTTCCGGGGCATGGTCCGCGGCACCTTCAGCAAATATCCTGACCGGCAGGCGTTGAAGCTGCTCAGTGATTCAGCTTCAGAAAATGCAGCACCGCATGAGAGTGCGCCGCTGGTGCAGATTGAGCAGCCCGAAAAGACAGTGGAGGAGACCCGCGCATGACCGCTGAAGTGCAGAAATACACACTGGAACAGGTTGAAGCGCTGGAACTGGCTCCCGGCACGGACCATGAAAATCTGGAAGGCTGGGTTCCCACGCTGGCCAGCGACGAGGATCTGCGCCAGGCTCTCGAAAAGGCGCTCGACTACCGCGGCGACGTGACGCTTACGCTAAAGAGCGGCGAGCGCATTGAGGCTTTCATCTTCAACTGCAAAAATGGTCCCACGCTGGCCGAGTCCTGCGTGCAGTACTTCACCCCCGCTGCGCCTGAAAAGCGCAAGGTAGGCTACGCCGAGATCGCCCGCATCGAATTTTCCGGCAAGGATCGCGCCGCCGGAAAACACTGGGAAGACTGGGTGAAGAAGTATAACGAGCGCAAGGCCGCGGGCGAGACGAACATTGCGCTCGCGCCGGAGGCGTTGGAGTAGCAATTCAGTGAACAGTGGTCAGTGAACAGTTGAAGCTGATCCTCTGACGGAGTTTTCTGACAGCTCGTGCAATCTGACTTATACTGACCACTGTTCACTTCTATGAAGATATTTCTCACAGGCGCGACGGGATTTGTAGGCCATCATGTGGCGGGAGCGCTTGCCGCTGAAGGCGCGAAGCTGCGGATGCTGGTCCGCAAGACCAGCAATTTGGCCAATCTGGAAGGCATCGACGGCGACACTCAGGTGGGTGACCTGACCCGGCCGGAGACTTACGCCCCGGCGCTCGCTGGCTGTGATGCCGTGGTTCACGTGGCCGCTGACTACCGGCTGTGGATTCGCGACCCCGAGGCCATGTACCGCGTCAACGTGGACGGAACCCGCGACCTGCTCAGGCTGGCTCGCGAGGCGAGCGTGAAGCGCATGGTCTATACCTCCAGCGTGGCCACTATGCACTTCCGCCGCGATGGGCTGGTCATCAATGAGGACACGCCGGTTTCGCTTGCCGATATGGTGGGCCACTACAAGCGCTCCAAGTTCCTGGCCGAGCAGCAGGCCATCGCCGCCGCTCAGGATGGACAGCGGGTCATCATCCTCAATCCCACCACCCCCATCGGCCCCAACGACTCCAAGCCTACGCCCACCGGCCAAATCTTCGTGGACTTCCTCAACGGCCGCTTTCCCGCATACATGGACACCGGCATGAATCTGGTGGATGTGGCCGAGGTAGCCCGTGCTCACGTGGCCGCTCTGACCAAGGGACAATCCGGCCATCGCTACATTTTGGGCGGAGAGAATCTGACCCTCAAGCAGATTCTGGACAAGATGGCGGCGATCACCGGTCTTCCGTCGCCCACGGTGAAGATTCCCCTTGCCGTGGCCGCGACCTATGCGTTTTTTGAGGAGTGGATCACCGGTCGCATCCGCGGACTTGAGCCCCGCGCCACGCTGGAAGAGGTTCGCATGGGCCGCAAAAAGATGTATGCCTCCAGCGCCCACGCGCAGCAGGAACTTGGCTTCCGCATTCTGCCCGTCAACCCCGCCATGCGCGCCGCCATTGAGTGGTTCCAGACTCACGGCTATGCGCCCCAGACCCCAGCATGACAAGAACTGCCATTATCGCCGCCATGCCCGGCGAATTTAAGCCACTAGTCCGCAACTGGCAGCACACCCGCTCCAACGGCGTCGATCTCTGGCGCCACTCCTCGAACGATGCCGAGTGGATTGCGGCCTGCGCTGGAGCTGGCGTTGACCGGGCAGCCAAGGCATTTGCGGAAGTTGAAAGACTCGGTCCAATCGACAGTGTCATTTCCACTGGCTGGGCGGGTGCTCTGCGCGAGGAACTTGTGCCCGGCGGGGCCTATTGGGTTGCGGGTGTGATCGATGCCCGCACCGGGGAACGATTTGCGGCAGATTCAACTGATCGGTTTCCCAGGTCTCAGAATCGAGACCTGGGGCACCGAGGTTGCTCGCTGGTGACCAGCCCGACGATGGCTGGCCATGAAGAGAAGCGGCGTCTTGCAGCCGCCTATGGGGCTGGCATGGTAGACATGGAAGCCTCCGCCGTTGCCCGGCTGGCTCAGATGCGCGGCATTCCTTTTTATTGCATCAAGGGAGTCAGCGATGGATATAACGATCAACTTCTTGATTTTAATCGCTTTATCTCGTCGGACGGCCAATTCAAGCTGATCTGGTTCATCGCTTTCGTTCTTCTCCGCCCGAGGTACTGGCCCGCACTCATGCGGATGGGCGAAAATAGCAAAAGGGCCGCCCAAAGCATTGCGGCGTCTCTGCTCGATTTTCTGGAGGAATCAGGTCACGTTCGATAGCTCAATAGGTACCCAAAACACAAACACTGAGAAACAGCCCAATTTGCGGATTTCGGCAACCGGAATTCCCGCCACCATGAAAGCAGTGGTCTATCGCGGCGTGAACGATCTGCGCCTGGAGACGGTGCCTGTGCCCGCGATCGGGCCGGGAGAACTGCTGGTCAAGGTGGCCACCTGCGGCGTCTGCGGAACAGATTTGAAGAAGATCCACACCGGCTCGCACTCCGCGCCGCGCATCTTCGGCCATGAGATGGCTGGAACCATTGTTGCGGCTGGCGAAGGCGTGACGAAGTTTGCCGTCGGTGAGCGGGTGATGGTCTTCCACCACGTTCCCTGCGGCCAGTGCTACTACTGCCGCAAGCATACCCCGGCGCAATGCGCGGTCTATAAAAAAGTTGGCGTCACCGCAGGTTTGGAGCCTTCGGGCGGCGGCTTTGCGGAGTACATCCGGGTGATGGACTGGATCGTCGAGCTGGGCGGCGTGGTGCGGATTCCCGCTGGCGTGCCCTTTGAACAGGCGGCCTTCATGGAGCCGGTGAACACCTGCCTCAAGGGCGTGAAGTTGCTCGATCTGGCCCCGGATGAGACCGTGCTGGTGATCGGCCAGGGACCGATTGGCCTGATGCTGGCCGCGCTCTCCCGCCGCACGGGAGCCCGCGTGCTTACCTCCGATCTTTATCCCGAACGCCACGCCATTGCCGCCAACTTTGGGCTTCATGAGCCGATCGATGCCGGCCGGGAAAATGTGGTTGAAAGGGCGCTCGCGGTCACCGATGGCCGTGGCGCGGATGTGGTGATTCTGGCTGTGGGCGCCAATGCGCTGATCCAGACCGCGATGGACGCGGTGCGGCCCGGCGGCAAAGTGATGCTCTTTGCTCAGACTCAACACGGCAAAGCCACCTTCGACCCCGGAGCGGTGTGCATGGACGAGAAGGCTCTGATCGGCTCCTATTCATCCTCGTTTGAGATTCTGGATGAGGTCACAGACCTGGTCATGGGCGGCTATCGCAAGGGATTCGATTTGACGCAACTGATCTCGCACCGTTTCCCGCTGGAAGAGGCAGTGAAGGCAATCGAGGTTGCTTCAACCCCCAAGGCAGACTCGATGAAGATTATGATTGAACCTGTGCCTGGAGCAGGGGCAAAGTAAGAGGGATCCGATGGCGACGATGATGAAGGCCGCAGTTCTTCACGGCCGTGAGGACATCCGTATTGAGCTTGTGCCGGTTCCCCAGGCGGCGCCAGGTGAGCTGATCGTCAGCGTGGGAGCCGCTCTGACCTGCGGCACCGACCTGAAGGTCTTCCGCCGGGGCTATCATGCGCGCATGATTGTGCCTCCGGCGCTCTTTGGCCATGAGCTGGCTGGAACCGTCGTCGAGGTCGGCGAGGGAGTTACGGAGTTTGCTCTTGGCGACCGCGTGGTGGCTCTCAATTCCGCGCCCTGCGGGCACTGTTATTTTTGCGCGCGCGGCCAGGAAAATCTCTGCGACGATCTGCTTTTCAACAACGGCGCCTATGCCGAGTTCATCCGCATACCGGCCCGCATTGTAGCCAAGAATACGCTACATATTCCCGACCATGTGCCCCTGGAGCACGCGGCGCTGACTGAGCCGTTGGCCTGCGCGGTACATGGCTTTGAGGACTCGCACCCGCACCCTGGCGACACGGTGGCCGTGATCGGCGGCGGCCCGCTGGGACTGATGATTCTTCATGTGGCGGCTCTGGCAGGCTGCCAGGTGATCGCCATCGTCAAGCACGATGGACAGGTAGAAGCTGCGCGTAAATTAGGTGCGGCCCACGTGGTACAAAGCGCCAATATTCGCAAGGCCATCCGCGAGACTCGCGCGCTTACCGGGAAGAATCGAGGCGTTGACATCGCCATCGAGGCTGTTGGCGTGCCCGAGTCGTGGGAAGAAGCCGTCGAAATCGTGCGCAAGGGCGGTACGGTGAATTTCTTTGGCGGATGTGCCGTGGGCACGCACGTCAGCCTCGACACCAATCGCATTCACTACTCCGACATCACTCTGCACGCCACCTTCCACCACACCCCGGCCATCTGCCGCAAGGCGCTCGAGCTGATCGCCGGCGGACGCTTCCAGGCTGAGGCGTTCATCACCGGACACGCGCGCCTCGACGAACTCCACCGCGTCTTTGAGGAGTTGATGAATCGTGGCAGCGAAATCAAAACCGCCATTGTGCCCTGAGGCGAAGCCATGACGACGGCAACTCAAGAATCGGATCACCAATCGCTCGGCAAGGAATCGCCGTTTCAGGACGAGCTGCTTGCTCGCGGCTGGGCCGCGCTGCCCGACTCCTATCGCATTCCCGAGATTGCGCCCACGCTCGACGAAGCTCGCGCCTGGTGCAAGCAGTTGGCTGAGTCGCATTACGAAAATTTTCACGTCGCCTCCTGGTTTTTGCCCCAGGAACTGCGTACCCACTTCCACGCCATCTATGCCTATTGCCGCGTCTCCGACGATCTGGGCGACGAGGTCGGCGACAGCTCCGCAGCTTTGGCGCTCCTTGATTTTTGGGGAAGGGAATTGGATGCCTGTTACGACGGCCGCACGCGCCATCCAGTGTTTGTCGCATTGGCCCAGACCATCCGCGAGTGCTCCATCCCCAAGGAGCCGTTCGCCGATTTGCTGGTTGCCTTTCGCCAGGACCAAACCGTCACGCGTTACGAGACCATGGATGACGTTCTGGCCTACTGCCGCTATTCAGCCAATCCCGTTGGCCGCCTGGTGCTCTACGCTTGCGGCGAGGCGAATGAGGAAAATTTCCGCCTCTCTGACCTGACCTGTACCGCGCTGCAGTTGGCCAACTTCTGGCAGGATGTGCGCGTGGACTACGCCAAAGGCCGCATCTATATTCCTCAAAAGGATATTGATTTCTTTCGCGTCAGCGAGGAGCAGATTGCCGAGGGCGTCGCTACGCCGGAGTTTCGCGGGCTGATGCGTTCCGAGGTCGATTACGCGCGCACGCTCTTTGAGCAAGGACTTCCGCTGATTGGCATGGTTAACCGCGATCTGGCGCTGGACCTGGACCTATTCAGCCGCGGCGGCCTGGAGATTTTGCGAGCCATCGAGAGGCGTGGCTTCGACGTGCTCAGCGCGCGGCCAGCCATCTCGAAGAGCAGAAAACTTGCGCTGCTGCTGCGCGCCGTCATCGGCAAGCTGTTGCCCTTTCTGCGTCTCGGCAACCAGATTTGAGGATATGCGTGACCCAGGCACTTACATCGGATGGACTCACGCTGGATAAGGCTTACGCCGCCTGTCGCGCCATCGCCCGGCGTGAGGCGAAGAATTTCTATTACGCTTTTGTCGCGCTGCCCGCGCCTCGGCGCAACGCAATTTGCGCCATCTACGCTTTCATGCGCCAGGCCGATGATCTGGCCGACGACGAAACCCTGTCCCGCGATGAACGCCGTCGTCGGTTGGATGCTTGGCTGGCCGAATGGCGCGCCGTTTTCGAAGGCCCCGCCTCTGTGAATCCAGTCTCGACCGATCCGGTTTTCCTGGCAGTGCGCGATTGCACCGCGCGCTTCAATATTCCGCTCAGCCTGCTCGATGAGTTAGTCGCTGGCGTGACCATGGACCTCGATCAAGGCGCGCTTGACGCGCCCGATGCTGGGTGCCCCATCCTTTCCGCGCCTTTTGCGAAAAGGGTGGGAAGCCAAACGCCCGATACCTACGCCACCTTCGCCGATCTGTACCGCTACTGTTATCTCGTGGCCTCGGTCGTGGGTCTGGTCTCCATTCGCATCTTTGGTTATAGTGATCCCCGCGCTGAAAAGCTGGCCGAAGAGACAGGCATCGCCTTTCAACTCACCAATATCTTGCGCGACGTGGCCGAAGATGCGGAGCGCAATCGCGTCTATCTGCCGCTGGAAGATTTAGCGGCCCACGATGTTTCACTGGATTCTCTGCTGCACCGCACACCCGGCGCACCGCCCACGGCCAACGAGCGCGCGCTGCTCGCGGCCATTGCCCAGCGTGCGGAAGAGTTCTATCAATCCGCACAGGAGTTGTTGCCTTTGATCGACCGCGAGAGCCGGCCTGCGCTGTGGGTGCTGGTGACCATCTATCACGGGCTGCTCAAGCGCATTGAGCGCGCGGACTGCGATGTGTTTTCGCGGCGGGCGAGTGTGTCGGCGCCGCAAAAGCTAGGCATTCTGGCCGTTGGTCTTGTGCGGATGGGGTGGGCGCGGCTGTTGGCTTGATTCAGACGCGAGGAAATGGACGGGACATTGACCAGTTTGCAACAGAATCCGCTGAAGACCGTCACCGTCATCGGCGCGGGAGTCGCCGGCATGAGCGCGGCCTGCGCCCTGGCCGAGGCTGGCTTCCGCGTGCAGTTAGTCGAGCAGCGCGGCTACCTGGGCGGGCGGGCCAGTTCGTATCTCCATCCCGGTGTCCATGAGGTCATCGACAACTGCCAGCATGTTCTCTTTGGTTGTTGCACAAATCTACTTGGTTTTTATCGTCGCATCGGGGCCGCGGAGCGGATTCACTGGACCAGCCAGATGACCATGATCGAGCCGGGCGGGCGGAGGTCGCGGCTGGGGCCGTTCGAGTGGGGGCCGCTACGGCTGCCTGCGCCGTTGCACAGTGCTCCGAGTTTTTTGAATGCGAAGGCGTTTACTCTTGCGGACAAGTTGTCTCTGGGGCGCGCAATGCGGGCGATGATGAAGCCGGAGGCGCTGACCGACACGCGAGAGTCTATGGGCGCATGGTTGCGGCGGCACAAGCAGACCGGGGGGGCGCTGAATCGCTTCTGGCGGCTGGTGATTGCCAGCGCGCTGAATGCGGAGATCGATTCGATTTCCGTGCCCTATGCTGCCAAGGTGATCCGCGAGCTGTTTTTGAATTCAGCCGAAGCGGGCAGCATGGGGATGAGCACGGTCCCGCTGAGCGGACTTTATGCGGGTGTGACAGCGTTTCTCGCCGAGCGCGGCGGCAGAGTGCTATTGAACACGCACGTGGAAGGCGCGGCCTGGGATGAAGACGCGGCTCAGTGGCTGATTTGCACACGCACAGGCGAGCTGGTTTCTGACTTTGTGATTTTGGCTCTGCCGTTTGAAGCGACACAGAAGTTATTGCCGCACCTGCCCGCGGAGGAAGGCTCGGAGAAGTTGGCGCGGCAGATCGAGCGGCATGAGCATTGGCCGATTTGCAGCGTGCATTTGTGGTTCGACCGCGAGATCACGGACCTTGAACACGCGGTGCTGCTGGACCGCGAGATTCATTGGATGTACAACCAGTCGAAACTGCAAACCGGGCGTGGCGGGCACTACATCGAATTGGTCGTCAGCGCGACGCGAGCCTTTGCGACCTTGCCGCGCGAGGCGGCGATTCAATTGGCGCTTCGCGAGCTTGCCGAGTTTTTCCCGCGCGTGAAAGAGGCCAAACTGGAGAAGGTTGCGCTGATGAAAGAAGTCCGCGCCACCTTCGGTGTGCCTCCCGGGATTGATGCGGCGCGGCCCACTGCTGTTTCGCCATGGCCGAATCTATTTCTTGCCGGCGACTGGACCTCGACCGGCTGGCCTTCGACGATGGAGAGCGCGGCGCGGTCGGGACATCTGGCTGCGGAAGCACTTAGTTTGAGTGCGGAGGCTCCGCTGCACTGCTTCGAGGCGGATTTGAAGCCGCGGGGGCTGATGAGATTTTTCCGGTGATTGCCCACTCCTAACCCCTAATCCCTATCTTTTTCAATGCGCCAGGAAATACACTCCGATGCAGACCAGCACGGCCGAAGTCCAGCGGCGGCGGTCTACATTCTCTTTTAGAAAAACTTTAGCGGCAACGGCATTTGTAACCAGCGTGAGCGATGCCGATGCCGGAGCCACAAGGCTGAGGTTCAGGTGGTTCAGGGCAAAAAGCAAAGAGAAAAAGGAGAGTGCCAGGAAAGTAACTCCCGCGAAGAAGAGCGGGCAAGTGAGGACGGCGCGAATGGCGCCTTTCAAGCCCCATTTGGCGCGAATCTTATCCAGGTCGCCGACGGATTTCATGGCACCAGCGGTCAGCACTTCACCTGCTGTTGAGGTGAGTACGATGGCGGCGATCATGGCGACAGCGGCCCAGGAGCTGGTTTGCGCGGCAGAGTAGGGAATCGTCATCGCGCCTGCTCCCTTCCAAGAGCAGGTTCCCCTGTCTCGGCGGGGGCTGACGCATGAAGAACTGGTCTTTCAGTCAGCGACGGCCCTCGCGCTACGAAGCCCACGCCAACTGTAATCAGCACAATTCCCGCCCAGCGTTCGAGAGAAATCGGCTCGTTCAGCCAGAAGCGCGCAATCAGCGCGACGACCACATTGCCGAGCGCCGTGGCCGGCAGCACAAAGGTAAGATCAGCCCATGACAGCGCGGTGAGATAGCTGGCGAAGAAGCCGATGAGAAGCGCGATGCCAACGGCAATCCAGGGTGTGAAGACCGCCGCGATGAGCGTGGCGGGATGGGCCAGCGAGATGGCCGGCAGGCTGGTCATGCCGCGCGAGAGGCAACTGTCTCCCAGTGGAGCGCAGAGGGAAACAAGCGCCAGAACCATGTATTGCCGCGGCAAAAGTTTGTGATAAGCCATCGTGTAGCGAAGTTCCTCAATTTCAGGCTTCAAGAAATTGAGGGCGGACGCAACGGCGCCGCCCTCGGTGAGATGAGTTGAAGCGTGTGCTATACGCCCGCGTTAGCGGAAGCGGGCGGATCAGCATGATGGTCGCGTGCCGTCTTCACCATCTTGTTGCGCTGCGCGCGCAGCTTCAAAAATGCCTTGGCTTCGACATACAAGCGGGCCAGATCGCGATGGACAAACGCTTTCCAAACCACGCGGAAGGCGGCCTTGGGCCGGAAGTAGTACTCGTCGTAAAAACGATGCACCATTTCGAGCACGTAGTCGGTGGGCAGGCCGGGATACTCGATGTGCGCCATCTGGTGGCCGCCCTCATCGCTCATCGCCGCTGAGTTCACGATGAAGCCGTTGGCCTTGGCATAATCGTAAAACTCGGTGCCAGGAAAAGCGTGGGCGATGGAGACCTGAATGGTTTCCACGTCCAGCGTCTTGGCGAAGTTGATCGTGTTGCGGATGGATTCCTTCGTCTCGCCGGGCAGGCCCAGAACAAAGTCGCCATGAACGGCAAGGCCCAGGTCGTGGCAGTCCTTGGCGAAGGCGCGCGCGCGTTCGACTGTGGCGCCCTTCTTGATGTTCTTGAGAATCTGCGGGTCGCCGGACTCGAAGCCCACAATCAACAACCGGCATCCGGCATCTTTCATAGCCTTCAGCGTCTCGCGATCAGTGGTTACGCGCGAAGTGCAGCTCCAGGTCAGGCCCAGCGGTTTCAGCTTTTCGCACAGCTCAATGGTCCGCGCCTTCTGAATGTTGAAGGTGTCGTCGTCGAAGAAGAACTCCTTCACTTCAGGAAAGTTCTTCTTGGCCCAGGCAAGTTCCGCGGCCACATCGTCAGTGGAGCGCTTGCGCCAGGCGTGTCCGCTTAGCGTCTGCGGCCACAGGCAGAAAGTGCACTGAGCCGGACAGCCGCGCGTGGAGTAGAGCGCGATGAAGGGATGCAGCAGGAAAGGCACGCTGTAGCGCGTAACGTCCAGGTCGCGCTTGTATATCTTCGTGGCCCAGGGCATCGCGTCCAGGTCTTCCAACTGCGGACGATCCGGATTGTGGACAACCATTCCGTCCAGCTTGTAGCTGATGCCGAGAATCTCGTTGAGCGGCTTGCCCTGTGCATACTCCACCACTGTCGAGTCGAACTCACGGCGGCAGATGAAGTCTAGAGCAGGGCACTCGTTCAGGGCGCGCTCCGGGTCCGTGGTCACCGGCGGTCCGACAAAAGCGATGCGGATCGATGGATTTGCCGCCTTGATGGCCTCGGCAAGGTGCTGATCGCTCTTCCAGCCTATCGTCGAAGTGAACAGCACCAGGAACTCGTAGTCCTTGCAAATCTTGATGGTCTCTTCGGGGGAAACGTGGTGAGGAGACGCGTCGAGCAGGCGCGAACCCTCCAGTTGACCAGCCGGGTAGGTCAGCCAGACCGGGTACCAATAGGACTCAATCTCGCGCGTGGCAGGCCAGCGCGAACTCGCGCCACCGTCAAATTTGTCGAACGAAGGCGGATTCAGGAACAAGGTTTTCAGGGGCATAGGCATCCCTTTTATTCTAACATTCCGGCTGATTTTCAACAGGCTGAGTGGTTTTCGGCAGGTCCCGAGTTGAATCACACAGACGGAGCGAATTCACATAGGTCTTTATGGTTTAGCTATTTGAAGGGTTTTTCCACTTTTTTCGGCCCCGTCTCAAGTTGCGCTGCCGTCAGAATTCAACCTGGAAAATCGCGCCGCTCCGGGCTTACTTGGCGTGCAATTCCTGTAGCCAGTCTTCCATGTGGCCCAGGGCGCGCAGCAGGCTCAACCGCGCCTTGGCCAGGTCAAACCCCGCGTCCAGCGCATCCGCAAAATTCTGGCGCTCGTCGATGCGGGCCAACTGCTCCGCTTTGGGCGTCAACTGCGGCTGGGTGCTGGCGCCATTGCCCAACTCCAATTGCGCCAGAACGGCCTGGAGTTGCTCATGAGCAATCAACTGCTTCAGGGTGGCAATCTCCGCCACGGTGTCCAGTTCGCGCAGACTGCCGGTGAGCATGGCGATCTGAATCTCGTTTTGCCGCTGGGCTTGTTCAGCTTCAACAGTAGCTCGCAATGCGTCAGCCGCAGTTTCTTTGGCCTTGGCGCGATGGCCCAAGTCAAACAGCGGCACCTGAATGGAGAACCCGGAGCTGAAGTTGTTGGTCGGGATGTTGTGCGCGTAGTAGTGGTCGGCGTCGTTCAGAATCTGAGTGCTGCGTAAGTATTCTGCGCCGAAGCTGATCTGGGGCAGCCACATATTTTCTCCGGCTGCCCGTGCCATCTGTTGCTTGGAGCGGGCGAACATCTGCGCGGATTCAATACCGGCGATCACGCTTCTTCCCGTGTCCGCTTTGACTGCCGGGATCTCTGGAATGCTGGCGTGATCCGGCGTGATCGATCCCGTCGGCAGGCCGGCCAGCGTCGCAATCTGCTTTGCAAGCGTTGCGGCACGGGTCTCCAGGTGCAGCCGTTTGAGCTTCAATTGGGCCGCCGTCAGCCGCGCTTGCAACAAATCGCTCAGCGGATCGACGCCGGCTTCTGCGCGCTCCTTCTCAATGGTTACCAAGCGGTCCGCGAAGGCTTCCTGCTGGCGCGCGGCATCCTGTTCGCTGATCACCGCATCCAATTCGATGTAAGCCAGGGAGGCGTCCAGCGCCACCTGCTCGCGGGCGTCCTTGAGACTGAGATTGGCCGCCTTGACTCCGGCACGCGCAGCATCAATGTAATGTTTTTGAGGAATGCTGAAAACCAGCGACTGCGCGGAGCCGCTCAATATCGATGGCACGCCCCCAGTGAAACCGACGGAGGGCACGGCAGGAAGCCCCGAGCTGAGCGTTATGGTCGGAAGGTATACATCCTTGGCCTCGGCAAGCGCCGCGTTGGCTTTGTCTACATCGGATTGGGCCAGCTTGACCGTGCTGCTATTGCGCTGTGCCAAGTCCACCACCGTGGCCAGCGAGACCTGCGCCGAGACGAGCGCCGGCCCTGCCGCCATCGTCATGCCGATGAAGATCAGTGTCCAGCGTTTCAGCGGATTGTTTCCGTTCCTCACGTGCACTCAACCCTTCAATGCTTCAAATCCTGTGCTGGCTTGTATTCATGCGCCAGGGCAAGCGCCGCCGCGCGTTCCCGGCTGGCTGCCGTTGCGTCTCCCAGCTGCTCCTTCAACCCGGCCAGCCAGAGATGGGCCACAAATGCGGGCGCCTCCTCGGTCTTTGCGCTGCCCCCGAGGTAGTCTTCGAGCATTTTGGCGGCCCGTGCCGGGTCGCGGTTGGTAGCGCGCAACAAGGAGGCCCCATTGAAGAGCGCCACGCCCGCGTGCTTATCCCGCTCCGCCGCGTTCTGCCCGCTGCGTACTGCCGACTCCATCTCCGCGAAGCGCTCACGGCGGCGATAAAAACTGGCCAGCGTCATCCACTGAAGAGCAGGATGCGCCGAGCCTGCAATGGACTGCTTGAACTCACGCTCGGCCGTGCTGTTATCCTTGCGCTGTTCGGCGATGCCGCCGCGCAGTTCATGAGCGCGCACGGGATCGATCTTATCCATTTGCGCGGCTACCCCTTCTGCCTTGGCCGCGCCGCCGCCTACCACCCCCGGTGCGGAATAGTAAAACTCGCCCAGAGCAGCTAGCGCCTCGGCATTGCGAGGGTTCAATCGGGCTGCCTCTTCAAACTCGGCTCGCACCCGTTTGGCTAGCGAATATGCATTCAGAAACTCTGCCCGGCTGGCTTTCTCGCCCAAGACGCGCCCCAGCCACAGGTGATCGTCCGAGTTCTGCCCGTCAAGCTTGACTGCTTGCCCACAGTCATTCGCTGCCCAGTCCCAATATTCCAGGGTATATTCCACGCGGCATCTGAGGTTATACGCCTCGGCTCTACCGCCCGGTTGCGCAAGTGGATTCAGCAGCGCCAGCGCCTTGTCCGCCTCGCCGGCCTGCAAGGCCGCGTTGGCCTGTGCTAGACGATCCCTCTCGCCCAGCGCGGACGCCGATAGGATCGCGGCAGACGCCAGTACAAGTCCAGCGAATATCCTCACCGCACAACCTTGATTGAAATGCCATCCTGCAAGGGCTGTCCGCTCACTGATCCTGTTGCCACCACGTCGCCCTCCTCAAGTCCGGAGAGAATGGCCACCTGGGTCAGATTGATGGTCCCGGGCACCACGAAGGTTTTCTGCAACGAGCCTCTTACTATCTTGTAGACGAAGGTCTTGCCGTTCTCTGAGTGCAGCGCCTCGCGGGGCACTCCCAGGGAGTTTGGCTCGCTGGAGATGGTCACCGTCGCGGTCACATTCGTGTCCGGCAGCAGTTGGCCGTCCGCATCGTCGATCTTCACCAGCACCTCGCCCACGCTGCGTGTGCCCAGGTTGATCACCGTCACTGGCGTCCGTTCAATGTGCCCGTTCCATATCCGCCCGGGTTTGGCGTCCCACTTGATCTGAATCTTTTGACCAACCGCAAGGCGCCCAATCTCAGGCTCGTCAAAATAGGCCCGCACCCGTTCGCGGTGTAGGTCGGCCATCTGAAGCACCAGCTTGCCCTCTTCGACAAACGCTGTGGGTGCTGCATCGAGACTATAGACGGTGCCCGCCGCTGGAGCGCGCACGGCGGTTTGTGCCACCACCTCACGCGCGGCCGCCATACTGGCTTGCGCGTCGGCCAGCGCGGCCCGAGCGCGCTCGACCTCTGCCGGCGAATAGCGGCTGTTCGTATTCTGTTCCGTTGCACGCAAATTGGCTTCCGCCGCGTCCAGTCGCTGTCGGGCCGAGGCCACTTCACTGGATGACGCCGCACCGGTCGAGTTGAGTTTTGTGAGTGCTTCCAGACTCCGGCGAGCATCATCGCGTTCCAGCCGCGCGCGCGTCTGATCGGCAGCCGCCATCTGGCGTTCCTGGCGGGTTCCGTTGTGCGTTGCCGCTTCCAGCGCAGCCTGTGAGGCCTTAACGCCGCTCTCGGCCGAGGCCAGCCGCGCGCGCGCCTGCACGTCATCCAGCACCAGCAGCAACTTGCCCGAGGGCACCTGATCGCCCGGCTGCACATACACCGCTTTGACTGCGGACGCAATCGGGCTGTGAAGCTCGTAATTCATCTCCGGCTCGACACGGCCGTTCGTGCTGATGGTGTTCACCAGTTGCACATGCGCCGCCGTGGCTACACGTACCGGAATCCGGTCCCTGGTCAGGGCCCGCACCGTGAAAAATACGACGATCAGGAATACGGCCGAACCTCTCCAAATCCAGAGTCGGACCAAGTGCTTACTTTCTTGAGTCATTCAGGCAACCAGTGACAGTATATAGGACTCAGTGACCAGCCAAAGGGAGCAAATGAATCTGGCAGGGGGAAAATTTGGCAGCCATTCCTTAGCCTCGTACAATCGAATTATGGCTTCCGAACCGCGCTACACAGACGAACACGCAAAAGCCGGCCTCGATTTTCCTTTTCCCGCTATCGAAACCTGGCAAAACCAGTTCCCGGGCTACGAGATCTCTATCGACGATCCGGAACTGACCTCCGTCTGCCCTAAAACAGGCTTGCCCGACTTCGGCCTCCTCACCATCCGCTATATGCCCCGCCAACGATGTCTCGAGCTGAAATCGCTCAAGGAGTATCTCTTCTCTTATCGCAACTTGGGCATCTTCCAGGAAAACATCGTCAACCAGGTGCTGGACGACGTGGTGAAGGCCTGCGATCCGGTCTGGGCCGTGGTGCGAGGCGAATTCCGTCCCCGCGGCGGCATCGGCACTACCGTCGAGGCTCGCTGGCCGCGGCCCAAAGAATAGATGGCCACTTCGCCGCAGCCGTTCCGCCTCCGCCTTACCCCCGCGCAGGGGACTCTGCTGCTGCTCATCGGCCTCAATCTGCTCAACTACATCGACCGCTACATTCTGCCCGGTGAACTCTCGCTCATCCAGCGAGAGTTCCACTCCACCGATCACCAGATGGGCGCTCTGACGACCGCGCTTTTCCTCTTCTACATGATTGCCGCTCCGCTGACCGGCTGGCTCGGGGACAGGTTCCCGCGCAAGCCGCTCATCATCGCCGGCGCGGTCTTGTGGAGCCTGGCCACTCTCGCCACCGTCTGGGTTCACGGTTACTGGACCTTCTATCTCCGGCAGGCGCTGGTGGGCATTGGCGAAGCCACCTTCGGCATCTTTGCTCCCGCGGTGCTGGCCGACTTCTACCCCGAGCGCGACCGCAACCGCATTCTCTCCATCTTTTACGTGGCCATTCCTGTTGGCGCGGCCCTGGGCTACCTGGCCGGAGGGCAGATCGGCCCACACTGGGGCTGGCGCGCGCCCTTCTTTGTTTGCGCTATCCCCGGCTTCATCATCGCGGCTCTCTATGGTTTATGGGGCACGGAGCCCAAGCGTGGCGCCTGCGACCGCATCCGCCCCAACGCCAACCGCAGCACCGTCTTCGGTCTCCTTCGTAACCCAGCGTTTCTTACTGCGACCTTCGGTCTGGCAACCCTCACCTTCGCCATGGGTGGCATCTCCGCCTGGGTGCCCACATACCTTGAACGCTTCGCCGGCCTCTCTCTGGGTCGCGCTACCATGGCCGTCGGCGCTATCACGGTCATTGACGGCATCGCCGGAACCCTCGTCGGCGGCTGGCTAGCCCAGCGTTGGCTGCGCACCAATCACCGCGCCCTCTACCTGCTTTCTTTCTGGAGTGTCGCACTCACCTTGCCCTGCGGAGCCCTGGTCTTCTTCGGTCCCGCAGCCTGGGCCGTCCCCGCGCTTTTTGCCGCGGAGTTCTTCCTTTTTCTCAACACCGGGCCGCTGAACGCCGCTATCGTCAACTCGGTTGCCGCGCCGGTTCGCGCCACAGCCATTGCCTGCAATCTCTTCATCATTCACTGCTTCGGAGACACCTTCTCCCCCCAGATCATCGGCGCCATCTCCGATCACACAAGGAGTCTGCGCCTGGCTCTCGGCGTCACACTGGTCGCGCTGGTCGTCTCCAGCATCATTCTCCGCGCAGGCGCTCGTTTTGCCCCGCCGTTGGACGCGGCAGGCGAGACGCTCTGATTCGCCAGGTCTCTGACAATATGAAGATGTACCTGTATGAAATGTAGCGTTGACCTCTCGGCTGGCTGTAGCGCGGGTTTCCCAACCCACGCTTCTCTGTCCAATGGAAGATAATCATGCAGTCAGAGGCTTGGTAAGGTGGGCACACCACGAACCCACCTACCGCGGCACCGTCTCTTTGTCTTTTGTATTCATGAAGGCGCGGTGTCCGCCCTGCGAGCGCAGGTTGGGATCGTTGACCGGCGGCCGGCTCACGTCTGCGGTGAAGCCGCGCAACAGCTTTGGGTTGGGCTTGAACTTCGGCGGCCCGCCGTAGAACTGCCGCGCATGACTCAGCATCATCCCTGCACGCCCATGCATAGGCCGTACAATCCCCCGAACCTGCACGTTCATGTCGCGGTACTTGCGCAGTTCGCCCACGTCGCCGCGATCTTCCCGCAGGCTCACGATGGTGAAGTGGCACTCCGCGTCCGGCGTCTCGGGCGTGCACACATCCAGAAACCGTGTTCCATCCGGCAACTCGACCACCTCGTAGATGTGCGCCGTGACGCACACATCCTTGTTCACAAGTTTGGTGGCTTCCTCGGCGGTCACGCACGGCTTTTGCGCGCCGGCAAAGGCCAGTGTAGGCAAAATCGCAGCAAAAAACACACCCCATCCCACTCGGCGCAGAAACATAAAAAGCCTTGATAGAAGATTTCCGCAATCCTAACGCGAATCCGCCGGGAAGGGAAGCGAAACCTCACACAATCCTTGCCGATGCCGATTTACAGTAAGGGGTGACTATGGCAACGAAGATAGTGAAGCTCAGAAAACGCGGAAACGGACTGTGGATTACCATCCCTGCGGCGATTGTGAAGGAACGAAATCTGAAACCGGGCGATGAAGCACAGATCACTCAAACGGGAGAGAATGAATTTGAGCTGGGCCGGGTTTGCAGTCAAACCGGGGCCATAGAGAAGATACTTACTCTTAGTTGCTTCGTACCATCAAACTTTGTAGCCAATCGAAACAAAACAAATGAAGAGTAGCCGCGCATTTGGTGGAAAGGCGCCAGGGCGAGCTTGAGAAGAGGCACCCGAGGTTCCACCAACTCTTCTTACTCGGCCCTGTGCCCGTAGTGACTCTCAACGTATTTGTCGAGAATCTGCTTGAAGTCAGCCACAATCGTGTCGCCATGCAATGTGGTGGAAAACTTGCCGTCGACATACACAGGCGCTTTGGGCTCCTCGAAGGTGCCCGGCAGGCTGATGCCCAGGTTCGCGTGTTTCGACTCGCCGGGGCCGTTAACGATGCAGCCCATCACGGCCAACTTCAGCTCCTCCACACCGGGATACTTCTTGCGCCACTCCGGCATTGAGACCCGCAGGTAGTTCTGAATCTCTTCGGCCAGCTTCTGGAAGTAAGTGCTCGTCGTGCGCCCGCATCCGGGGCAACTTGTCACCTGCGGCATGAAGCTGCGAATCCCCAGCGATTGCAAAACCTGCTGCGCGGCCAGCACTTCCTCAGTCCGGTCGCCGCCTGGTTTCGGCGTCAGGCTCACGCGGATGGTGTCGCCAATTCCGGCCAGCAGCAGCGGCGCGAGTCCGGCCGTCGAGGCAATCAGCCCCTTCGCGCCCATGCCGGCTTCCGTCAGCCCCAAGTGCAGCGGATAATTGCAGCGCGAGGCCAGGTTTGTGTAGACGTCGATCAGGTCGCGCACGCCGCTGACCTTGGCCGAAAGAATGATCTGGTCGCGGCCCAAGCCGTAATGCTCAGCAGCGGCGGCGGCTTCCAGCGCGCTCACCACCATCGCCTCGAGCATTACCTCGCGGGTGGGGAGCGGCTTCGGCTGGCGGCTGTTCTCGTCCATCATGCGCGTCAGCAGCGACTGATCCAGCGAGCCCCAGTTCACGCCGATGCGCACCGGCTTCTGGTTTTCGACCGCACACTCGATCATGATGCGGAAGTTGTCGTCGTCCTTGCGGCCAATCGACACATTGCCGGGGTTGATGCGGTACTTGGCCAGCGCCCGCGCCGTAGCGGGAAACTTCTTCAGCAGAAGGTGGCCGTTGTAGTGGAAGTCGCCCACAATCGGCACGCGCAGGCCGCGCTTGTCCAGGCCTTCCACAATGTGCGGAACGGCCGCAGCGGCCTCGTCGTTGTTCACCGTGACGCGGACAATCTCCGAGCCCGCCAAAGCCAGGGCCGCAACCTGTTCAATGGTGCCAGCAACGTCTGCCGTATCAGTGTTGGTCATCGACTGCACGACGACCGGAACCTCTGAGCCGACGCAAACCTGCCCAATCCTGACCGTACCCGTTTTCCTGCGCTGAATCTCCGCCATGCCCTTAGTTTACCCGCATCGCCGCAGCCGGGGAAACCCTAAAAGGCATCACCCCTGCTTGCAGCGCTGTTAGTCAAGCGTGACTTCGGCTTCCTACTGCTTATTTACATCCACATAGTAGAGGTCAGTCGCCACCTGGAACTGCTCCTTGGTCAGGGGCGTCTTCATCCACTGCCACTGGGTCGTCGGATGGATGATCTGCCATTGTCCCGGCGTGCCCACGCGCACCGGCAGGTCAAAGTTGTCTTCGTCGGCTCGCCACTTGTACATCACCAAGCCCGGCGCCTCGCCGAAAAGCAGCTCCAGCCGCGGAATCTGCGTGTGCCGCAGGTATTGGTTGAAGATCGGCGTCAGGTTCATGCCGGTGTGCTGGTTGAAGTAGGCCACCACATCTTCGGTCATGATGTTCTGATACTTGAAATGCTGGTAGAAGTCGTGCAGCAGCGCCCACCACTTGGCGTCGTCGTTCACCACGCTGCGCAATGTATTGATCATCAGCGTGCCTTTGAAGTACTGGTCCTGGGTAGGTTCGTCATTTACGCCCTGCTCGACGACGATGGGGCGCAAATTCTTTACCTTCGGCTTATAGCTGTTGACGTACTTGATGGCGTCGTCCTTGCCCCAGCGGTATTCCACGTAGAGGCTTTCGAGATAAGTCGTCCATCCCTCGTGAATCCACATGTCCGACGGATCGGCGGCCGTGATGCTATTGCCGAACCATTCATGCCCGCTCTCGTGAATGATGATGAAGTCGAAGCGCAGGCTGATGCCCACGCCGGTCCAATCGCGGTCCAGGTAGCCGTTCTTGAAGAGGTTGCCGTAAGTGACCGCGCTCTGGTGTTCCATTCCGGAGTAGGGCGCCTCGATCAGCTTGTAACCATCCTTCACGAAAGGATACTCGCCGAAGTAATGCTGGTAAGCCTCCAACATTCCCTTGGCCTGCGCGAACTGTATCTTCGCCTTCTCTAGATCTTCGGGCAAAACGTAAAAATCCAGCGGTAAATCGCCTAACTGGTCAGAGAAGTGGACATAACTTCCAATGTTCAGCGAGACATCGTAGTTATTGATGGGGTAATACACGTGCCAATCCCAGCGCGTATAGCCGTCGCCCAGGTCGGTTTTCCCCACGAACTTTCCGTTCGACACATCCACCAGACCATTGGGGATGGCGACGCTGATGTCCATGTTCTCCACTTCATCGCGCCACTGGTCCTTGTTCGGCCACCACATGCTGGCGCCGGTGCCCTCACACGCGGTGTTGATCCAGACGCGGCCAGCAGGGTCTTTCTTGAAGGTCATACCGCCGAAGCGGCCCGTCTCTTGCGGATGGCCGGAGTAATAAAAATCAATGGAGTAGACTTGGCCGGCGCGCAGTGTCTGCGGAAAATCGACAAAGACCGCGCTCGTGTCGCGCTCGTATTTGAGCGGCGTAGTGCCGTATAGGATTTTGTCGATTTGCAATGTCTCGCGCAGGTCGAGTTGGATGCGCGTGCCGTCCTTGAGCATCCTGAAGCGAATCGTGTTTTTGCCGCTGACAAGCTGCTTCTCCGGATCGACGCGAATATCGAGGTGGTAATAGAGCAGGTCGTTGTTGGCGCGGTAGGGCCCGTATGCGCCGCGCAGCATTTCAGCGCGCGTGGGCGCGGGGACAACCGAGTCACTGGGCTTGGCTGGCGGTTGGGACGTGGCGGCAGGCTTAGCGGCAGGTGCGGCGGCGACAATGCCTGTGGGCGGGACTGCCTGGCTCGGCGTCTGCTGCGCGGTTTGGGCTGAGAGCGAGACTGCGGCGCCTACGGCAAGAAGCAGGAAACTCGATGCGAGAGATTGGAAGGTAGAGGATCGCATTGAGCTATCCTAATCGATGAAGGGGTAACCACATCAATCCGCGGGCTTTGTTCAGCAGCGGTTCCACCGCTAACGCAGGCTAAAAGCGCCACATTCCGCGGCTTTCAAATCCCTAATCCCTACCCCCTAATCCCTAACCCCTGCTTTTAGATCAGTTCCACGCCCCATAGATCGTGAAGATGCAGCACGCCTTCGACGGTTCCCGTGGCGTCAACCACCACCAGCGAGGTGATCTTGCGCTCTTCGAGAATCGCCAGCGCCGTGGCGGCCAGTTCGCAGGGGGCAATGGTGCGTGGATGGTCATTCATGGCTTCGCCAGCCGTGCGGCTTAGGGCCGCGCCGCCTTCGCGCTCCAGCAATCTCCGCAGGTCGCCGTCGCTGATGACGCCGCGCAAACGGCCCCGCTCCTGCACAGTGGTAACGCCCAGCTTCTTGTTGGACATCTCGTAGATCACGTCGGTCATGGGCGTCGTGGGCGCGACGACCGGGATTGCGTCGCCGGAGTGCATCAGGTCGCGAACCTTGGCCAGTTGCTTGCCCAGCTTGCCGCCGGGGTGCAGTTCGGCAAAATCCTCCGCGCGGAAGCCTTTGCGCAGGCTCACCGCGATGGCCAGCGCGTCTCCCAGCGCCAGCATGGCGGTGGTCGATGCGGTGGGCGCCAGATTCAGCCCGCAAGCCTCGCGCTCCACGCCGCAATCGAGAGCCACGTCGCTCGCCTTGGCCAGGGTCGAATTCAGATTGCAGCAGAAGCTCACCAGCGCATCGCCTTTGCGCTTGAGCGTGGCCAACAGGCGCAGAATCTCCTCGGTTTCGCCGCTGGCCGACAGAGCCACCACTACGTCGCCTGTCATCAGCACGCCCAGGTCGCCATGCACCGCCTCGGCCGGATGCAGAAACAAGGCCGGTGAGCCGGTGGAGCTGAGCGTGGCGGCGATCTTCTGGGCAATGATGCCGCTCTTGCCCATGCCCGTGACCACCACGCGGCCGCGCTCCTCGCCGCAGTGCAGAATCAACTCGACGGCGCGGTCGAACTCGGCGGCCATTGGCCCTTCCAGTCGGGAGGCCAAGGCTTCCAGAGCCGCCGCCTCGGTGCGGACCAAAGCAGCCGGTTCGGGGACTGGCGGGTTTGCGCTGCCTGCTTCACGGCTATTGGGGCTGGGATGATTCTTTTCTTCGCTCATCGGTTTCTGATGGTATCAGTTTTAGCCGCCTGCGGCGCGACCAACTGCATTCAGCTGCCTGCCCGTACAATATAGCGAAGAGGCCAATCCTCATGAAGCGCAACACGCTCGTTTTTTCCGCCGTTCTCTTCATCCTGGCCGCCTTTGCCTGGGCCGGCTGGGCCAACTACGAGTATCGCAAGCAGGCAGCCGAGCGGATGCTGGCCTCGGCTGGGCAGGGCGAACTGGCTTCTGACACGAGTGGCGCCCCGCAATTCGTGCCTTCATTGCTGGGCAAGCCAGCGCCTCAGTTCACGCTTGAAGACCTCAACGGCAACAAGGTTTCGCTGGCCGGCTACAAGGGCAGGGCACTGGTGATCAACTTCTGGGCCACCTGGTGCGCGACGTGCAAGATCGAGACTCCCTGGCTGATCGAGCTGCGCAACCGGTACGCGGCGCAGGGGTTGGAGGTCTTGGGTATCTCCGCGGACGACATCGACCGTGGCGACCCGCAGAAGCTGAGCGAAGAAAAGCGGGAGATCGCGCGCTTTGTCCAGCAGATGCATATGCCTTACCCCGTTCTGATCGACGCCGACTCGATCAGCAAGCCTTACGGCGGGTTGGATGCTTTGCCCACCTCTTTTTTTGTGGACCGCAACGGAAACGTGGTGGCCGCGCAACTGGGACTGACCTCCAAAGACGATATCGAACGCAGTATCAACAAGGCGCTTGGAAATTAGCAGCTCGGCGAGGCATCAGGTCAGCAAGACCACAAATAGGATTGAGGATTGAGATAGATGTTTGAAACGAGGAATGGAATTCGCATGGTTGTTGCGGCGGCTTTCATGTTGTCCGCTGCTCTGGCGCAGGGACAGATGCCGCAGGTTGATGGAGCAAGACGGCAAGCCGCAAAGCCCGCGGCCGTCGAGTATCTCTACCCCGAGCAGGTCACCGTCCCCGCCGGCAAACCGAGCGTTGTGGCGCTGCACTTCCGTATTCCGCCGGGACTGCACATCAACTCCCATACGCCCAGGGAAAGCGAACTTATTCCCACTACCCTCTCGATTCCCGCGGACTCCGGCGTGCGTCTCGACGGAGCGGTCTACCCTCCCGGAACGGAATTTGCGCTGCCTCTCGACCCTAAAACGAAGCTCAGCGTTTACAGCGGCGAGTTCATCATTCAGGCGCGCATTGTGGCCACGGCCGGCGACCATCTGGTCGAAGCCAGGCTCCGTTATCAGGCCTGCGACAACAACGCCTGTATGCCCCCGAAAACAATTACTGCGGCTATCGACGTCATCGGGAAGTAAGAGCCGTAGTCTCATTGCTGCCTCTCTTGTCAATCGAGCAAGTTGCGGCCTGTCCTGTTATGGTGTTGCGCGAGGAGTTTTTAATGCGGATTGTAATGAAAATAGCGTCTTTCCTGGTTCTGGTGGTGTTCGTTATGGGGCTATCCACAGCCGTTTATGCTGATTCCCTGACGGTGAAGACCGAACAAGGCAAGGTACACGGCAAGACCATCAACGACGGCAAGGTGAAGGCATTTCTTGGCCTGCCCTACGCGGCCGCGCCAGTCGGCGATCTGCGCTGGAAGGAGACTCAGCCGCCCGCGAAGTGGAAGGGAACACGCGATGCGGCCAGCTTCGGCGCGCGCTGCGTTCAGGGTGCGGTTTTCGAGGATATGGTCTTCCGGGACGGAGGAGCCAGCGAGGATTGCCTGTTTCTGAACGTCTACGCGCCCGCCGAAGCCAAAACTAGGAGCAAGCTGCCAGTGATGTTCTGGATTCACGGCGGTGGCTACGAGGGCGGCGCCAGTTCAGAGCCCCGCCACAACGGCGACTTTCTACCCACCAAAGGCGTGGTCCTGGTCACCATCAATTACCGGCTCGGTGTCTTCGGCTTTCTGGCCACAGCAGACCTGGCCAAAGAGGCCAACGGCGCGGCTGGCAACTACGGCATCTTCGATATGGTGGCCGCCCTGCGATGGGTTCAGGCCAACATCGGGAACTTCGGCGGCGATCCGAAGAACGTGACCATATTCGGCGAGAGTGCAGGCTCCTTTGCGGTCAGCACGCTGGTGGCGTCGCCCCTGGCCCAGGGGTTGTTTGCGAAAGCGATCGGTGAGAGCGGCGCGGTGTTTGAGAACCTGGAGCCGGACGACTCCCTGGAAGCGCAAGAGGTGAAGAATGGCAAGTGGATGGCCTCGTTGGGCGTCACCTCGCTGGAGGAATTGCGCGCCGTGCCCACTGCCAGGATCCTCTATTCGGCCAAGGGCATTCACTTTGCATCCGTCGTTGATGGCCGGCTTCTCACTGAGCCGGTACCCACAACCTACGCCGCGGGCAGGCAGGCGCACGTACCGCTGCTTGCAGGCTGGAACCACGATGAGGGCAGCTTCATAGCGGAGGGTATGACGGCGGAGAAATGGAAGGCCCATGCAACCGAGCGCTTCCAGGAGCGGACGGAGGAGTTTCTGAAACTCTATCCCGGCGACACGGAAGAACAGGCGACGCGCTCTGCCATCGACTACAGCGGTGACACCTTCATCGCTTTCGACACCTGGAAGTGGATCGAGGCACACAGGAAGACCAGTGAATCGCCGGTCTATCGCTACCGCTTCGATCTGGCTGCGCTGCCCAGCAAATACCACCCTGCCGCATTTGCTTTTCACTCCGACGATATCGAGTACGTCTTCGGCACGTTGGACACCCGCCCCGGCGAAACCGTCCGCCCTGAAGACCGCAAGTTGAGCGAGCAGATGATGAGCTACTGGACCAACTTCGCCAAGACCGGCGACCCCAATGGACCGGGCCTGCCCGCATGGCCCCGGTACGACAAGGGCGGCTTGCTCATCCACCTCGACAGCACAATCACCACCGGCCCTGATACCCTGCGTCCCCGCTATGAATTTCTGCTGAAGTGAACAGAATCACTTCATTCCAAATATTCATTGCACCAACGATGAAAAAAGAATGGCCGCCCGAAGGCGGCCATTCTTGTGAGGGACGAAGAGATATCCGGGGGAGCTGGTAGCTCTTGTCTGGCTTGAAGGTTTCTCCGGCGGCAAATTACGGGTTGACTCCCGCAGCCGCCGCAAACCCGGCAGCTTGCTCCGGAGGAGTTGTGCCTGCCGGCGGCGGGGCGGCGAAGGAGGAGTTTTTCGCGTTGATGGCGCTGGAGTAATCGGGGCCGAGGCCAAGTTTCTTGAGTGCCCGCGAGTCGGGCATCAATTTTGTCTGCCAGCCCTGGTCGGCCTGGTACTTCTGCATAGCTTCCTTGGTGGCATCGTCCCAGCTACCGCTGGCTTCGCCGGTCAAATAATGCTCGCGGATGAGGGCCTGTTGGATCTCGGTGACGCGATTTGGGTCGATAGCCTGCTGGCCGTGTGACCGCACTACTTTAGCCTTCGCTTTGCGGCCGCCTTTTGTCGCAACACGGGAGCTGCGCGTCGTGGTGTCGTCACTTTGCGCCGAGGCGTGGGATCTGTGCCTCGCCGCGTGGCCGCTGTGTGTTGACGCTACAGCGCTGTGCGTTGACGCTGCAGAGTTATGTGTTGCTGAGTGACTGCTGGCGGAGTGATGGCGAACGCTGGCGCTGGACACCGATGATGCGGCCAGAGCCGCGAATAAGACGAATGCCAAGCTTGCTCGAAAAGATTGCACTCTGATTTCACCTCTCAAAAACAGACTTGGCCGGACAATCGGTCACAGCTTAGCGGACCGTCCCGTATTCCGACAAGGGGAAAAATGTGCCCGGTATCAAGTATCTACCGGACGCAGGAACGGGCGCCTGGAGCCTAAAATCCGCTTTCGGCGCCCTTCCGGTTGTTATTGAAGCGTTCCGCCCACTAGGCTGACGCCATCGTTAGGATGGCGCGGGTCCATGATTTCAAAGACCAGGTCGTTGCCGGTTTTGAGCTTGCTCACCACGGCATTGAACTGCTCCTTGGTGCCGGTGGGCTGCTTGTTGACGCGGATAATCACCAGGCCCGGCTCCAGTCCCTGCAGATCGGCGAACGAGCCCGCACGCACGGATTGGATCATCACGCCGGGGGCGTGCAGCTTTTCCGCGACGGCCGGCGAAATCGCTCGGACCACGATGCCCAGTTTGCTCTCTCCAGCGTCGCCTTTTTCGTTTTGGTTTGCTTCAGCCTGCTGATCGCCCAGTTCGGCAAAAACCTTGTCGCGGTCGCCGACGGTGACCGTGGCGTCGGCCTGTTTGCCGTCCCTCAGGTAACCCAGGCGGGCGCTTGAGCCAGGTCTACGGCTGGAGATCTCATCCACCAAGTCGTCGCCGTCCTTGATCGAGCGTCCATCGATGGTCAGAACGATGTCGCCGGGTTTGAGGCCGGCCTTTTCCGCCGGTCCGCCAGGCTGGATGGACCGTACCACCACGCCATGACTGAAGCCGTACACGCGATTGACCGCGCCGGAAAGCCCTTGATTGAAGATGATTCCAACGGAGCCGCGCGTCACTTTGTGGCTGGCGCTGATGAGGTCGTTGTAGACCTTGACAACCGTATTGGAGGGCATGGCGAAGCCCAGGCCCTGGTAGCCGCCGGACTGGGTAAAGATGGCCGTGTTCACTCCGATCACGTCGCCATTCATGTTCAGCAGCGGGCCGCCGGAGTTGCCGGGATTGATGGCCGCGTCTGTCTGAATGAAATGCTGGAATTGGCCGCTGGCGCCCGGCTCGATGGTCCGGTTCTTGGCGGAGATGATGCCTGCGGTGACGGTCTGCGCCAGCGCGAAGGGACTGCCGATGGCTTCCACCCAGTCGCCCACGGCGGCCGTGTCGGAGTTGCCCAGTTTCACGGTAGGCAGCGGCGTGTTGGTTTCGATCTTGATGACCGCCAGATCCGTGGCCTTGTCGGAGCCGATGACGCGTGCCGGACGGCCAAGATCCTGATTGTCTGGATCGGTCGAGAGCTTGACGTAAATCTTGTCTGCCTTTTCGACCACGTGATAGTTGGTGATGATGTAGCCCTTGGGATCGACGATAAAGCCCGAGCCGAGGGACTCGCGAACCTGGCCGTCGTCCCCGCCCTCCTGGTCGGGCATCTGCCCGCCGAAGAAGCGATTCAAGAAGTCCTGGAACTGGCCTTGTCCCTGCGCCTGGCCTTGCTGCTGGTCCTCATCCTGGTTGTCATCGCCGGGCTGTGGAAGGCGCTGAACGCGGCCGTGAGAATTGCGGCTTCCCTTGTTGGTGGCCTGTTTGGGCAAGGTTTGGGTGTTGATGTTCACCACCGCCGGCGCAACCTTCTGGGCAATCTTCACAAACTCGTTGGGAGGCACGGTGGAATTAACCACTCTGAGTGGCGTGGCGTCGGCGCTGTCACCCTGCTTTTCCTGGCCGCGAACACCATGAGCGGCAAAGGAACCGGCCACAATCACGGCCGATAGGGTTGCAAGCAAGACAAAAGCGGAAGCGAGATGGCGTGTACGCAGCCGTTCAAAGAGCGATTTCATAGGTTCGTTGACCTCGTTGGTTGACCAGCCTCGCGGCTGGGTTATTCAGATCATTCAAGTTGCGCAGGTCGTTCAATACACCAACCTTCAGTATAGTCAATGGCGGGCAACCCCGTCTGGCTGGCGGTTCCAGCACGTCTGAGACCCTTCAGCTCCGCTGCGGCCGGCAATAGGCCCTGGTCTGCGGATGCCGCCTGGCAGGGCGAGAAAAACCCTTCCTATCTGTATAGACGCGATCTGGCAAAAAGAGTCGCGAAAGGGTGCATGGCCTCGCTTATGAGAAACTAAAGGAACAGCATATCTCCGGGGCTGCCGCGTGAGCGCGCCCCAAAACCTTGATTCAGTCCCCAGTCTCACTCGGCCTCAGCAGCTGTTACCCTGCTGCGGCCCGTATAGGAACAAGAAAAAGAATGATCAGTGTCAGCAATGTGACCATGCGCTACGGCTCGAAGGTGCTCTTCGAAGATGTGAGCGTTGCTTTTATTCCCGGCCGGCGCTACGGCCTCACCGGGCCCAATGGATCAGGCAAGACCACCTTCATGAAGATCCTCACCGGCGAACTTGAAGCGCAGAAGGGCGACGTGGTGCGCCCGCGCAAGCTGGGCATACTGCGCCAGGACCAGTTTGCCTTTGACGCTTATCGCGTCATCGATACGGTCATTATGGGCAACAAGCCGCTCTGGGCCGCCATGGAAGAGCGCGACCGCATCTACGAAAAGCCTGAACTGACCAACGCCGACGGCATGAGACTGGGCGAACTGGAAGGCATCATCGGCGATGAGGACGGCTACTCCGCCGAGAGCGATGCGGCCGTGCTGCTGCAAGGTCTGGATATTCGCGACGATGTGCATGAGCGCACGATGGGGGAGTTGCAAGGCGGACAGAAAATGCGTGTACTGCTCGCGCAGGCCCTCTTTGGCAAGCCCCAGGCTCTGCTGCTCGATGAGCCCACCAACTACCTCGATCTGGATTCGGTCCACTGGCTCCAGGACTTCCTGAACAACTATGATGGCACGCTGATCGTCATCTCCCACGACCGGCACTTTCTGAACAGCGTGACCACCCACACCGCGGACATCGATTACCAGACCATCATCACCTACACCGGCGGCTACGACGAGATGGTGATGGCCAAGACGCAGATTCGCTCCACATTGGAGTCGCAAAGCGCCCAGCGCGAAAAGAAGATTGCGCAACTCAATGACTTCATTGCCCGTTTTGCTGCCGGAACCCGCTCCAGTCAGGTGACCAGCCGCCGCAAGGAAGTCGAGCGCCTGCAAACCAACGACCTGGCCCGCTCCAACATTGCGCGTCCTTATATCCGTTTTGACCAGGAGCGGCCCAGCGGCAAGCACGCGCTGGAGTTCAAGCACATCATCAAATCCTACGGCGATCAGAGGGTGATCGACGGTTTTGGTGCCAGCGTCCTGCGCGGCGAGAGAATCTGCCTGATGGGCCGCAACGGAGCCGGCAAGACGACACTGCTCAAGAGCCTGCTGAATAACTACGAAGGCCTGGCCGACAAGGAATTTACGCTCGACTCGGGCTCGGTTTCCTGGGGCCACGCGGCGCAGGTCGGCTACTTCCCGCAGGACGTGGGCGCGACCATTCAGCCCGGCCTCACCGTGGCCGAGTGGCTGCATGGTTGGAATCCCGTGGCACATATTGAAGACATTCGCGGCATCCTCGGCCAGATGCTCTTCAGTGGCGAGGAAGGCGACAAGCAAACCGCGGCTCTCTCCGGCGGCGAGCAGGCCCGGCTGGCCTTCTGCAAGCTCATCCTCACCAAGCCCAACATCCTGATCTTCGACGAGCCCACCAACCACCTGGACCTCGAAGCTATCAATGCCCTCAACATCGCCCTCCAACGCTACGAGGGAACGGTACTGCTGGTCACACACGACCACGATTTGATTGATGAAGTCGGCACGCGCCTCTGGGTCTTCAAGGAAGATGGCATCGAAGACTTCCAGGGGCCCTACGCCGAGTGGAAGGGCATGCACAATTAGTGCGGCACATAGCCCGCTCTTCTTTCTCAGCGCGGTCATCCTGAGCGACCGTAGCGAAGCGCAGGGAGTCGAAGGACCAGCATTTGCGGGCGCCAATTCTTCGCCCTCTTCTTGAAGGGGGATGATGACTTGGCTACTCGCTAACCGACGGCAAACCTCGCTTTGCCGAAAATATCCCTCCCTCGGCGCACACTGAAAGATAGAAATGAGTGCGTGAAATCCTTTACGACAGGAGAAGTCATGCGCGGCACCACCGCGACCAGACCTGCGGTCCCACCAACTTGACTGTCTCTGTAAGTACACTAATCTTTGTAGAAAAAATTGCGTTTTTTACAAGTGAAACTGTGGAGCTATATCTAACAATTTCATAATCAATAACTTCCAAAGGCATCCTGCACCGGAACACACAACCTTTTTACCTGTGAAACCGTGGTGTGGTATCTAACCAACTCAGAATCAATAACTTCCGCATATCGTCCGCACCGGAACACGCACACTGTGTACCCGTGGAGCGGTCGCGCTTGGTCGGATATCGCCACGTCCCACATTACAATACGGTTAGTCTGAGCGTGAGTCACGTCACATCTTGGGGTTGTTTTGGGCAACTAGTATTTCAGGAATGAACGCAGAGACCCTTATTCTGATTGCGCCATGCTCTCTTTTGTTGGGCGCCGCGCTCCAGATTCTAGTAGCGCGGCTTTTTAATGCCCGGGCGAAGGGTATTCTTGCCTTTCTCACCTGTCTGCCGGCCGTCGTTTCCGTGGTCGGACTAGTGGGATGGGTCAAAGCCGGACGGGCAGTTGAACTGACCGCGCTCCACTGGGATGGACTGCTGGACCTTGTCTTTCACGTGGACGCCTTGAGTGTCCTTTTCGCATTGATGGGAACGGGCCTGGGCGCCTTCGTGCTGCTATATTCCATCGGATATATGGCACATGAGAAGGCCGCTACCCGCTTCTATGCCTTGATGCTGATCTTCATCGGCGGCTTCGTCGGACTGGTGTACTGCGCCAACCTCTTCCTCTTGTATATGTGCTGGGAAGTGGTGGGATTATGTTCGTTCAGCTTGGTGGGCTTCTGGTACTCCAATCCTGAGTCGGTTCATGGCGCGCGCAAGGTCTTGCTGATGACCCACATCGCGGGTTATGGTCTGCTGGCGGCCATCCTGGTAGTCTTCCACCGCACGGGCAGTGCGCTGTGGACCGACCCGAAAGTGGCACAAGCCTTCACGGGCGGCGTCTTTGTGTTGATGCTTGTTTCACTCGTGGCAAAATCTGTGCAGTTTCCGCTGCACACCTGGATACCCGAGGCTATGGCCGCTCCCACTCCGGTCAGCGCCTTGCTCCACTCCGCCTGTTATGTGACTTCCGGCGTTTATCTGGCCGCTCGTATGCACTGTTTTGGTGCGTGGCCTCAAGCCTGGGGACAGCCCTGGGGCAACGAATCCCTGATGTGGATCGGCACCGTCACCATGGCCGTGGGTGTGATGTACGCCATGGTGCAGAGCGATTTGAAGCGGATGTTGGCTTTTTCCACCGTGAGCCAGATCGGCTACATGATGATGGGCATTGGCATAGGCTCATCGCTGGCCATCACCGCGGGCCTGTTGCATTGTCTCAATCACGGGTTTTTCAAAGGCGGGCTCTTTCTGGGCGCTGGCTCGGTGCAGCACGCCTCCGGCACGCGCGACATGAACAAACTAGGTGGCTTGGCGCAGAAGATGCCGCACACCACGTTCTCCTGGCTGATCAACATTGGCAGCATGATGGGCATTCCGCTCATGAGCGGCTTCGCCAGCAAGTGGATGCTCTATACGGCGGCATTGCAGGCTGGATGGGCCGTTCCCGCCATGGTCGCCTGGGCGGCGAGTCTGGGCACTGTCTTCCTGGGAGCCAAGTCCACCAGCGCTGTATTCCTGGGCCCAGTCACGGATGCAACCAAGGATGCGCATGAAGCTCCGCCCACCATGCTCTGGGGTATGGGAATTCTGGCTGCGGGTAGTGTAATTCTGGGCATTGCGCCGCAACTGGCCGTCAACTACCTTATCAATCCCATCATGGGAGTGATGAAGCTAGAAGATGTACAGGTGACATGGTTTGGCATGTCAGGCAGTACGGGCAGCTTCTCGACCATGGGCGGCTTGGTGCTGGCCCTCGTTTCACTGATTCTGGGCGGTGCGATTTATGCCCTTGCTTACGCCTCGCGTCCCGCCACGGTGGTTGGCGGCGCGGCGCTGGCCGGAGGAGGAATCTTTACTGGCGGCGAACCGCTGTCGGAGCAGGGAAGACTCTCGGCTGCCGATTTTTCCAGCATCTTCATGCAGAGCTGGCATGAATTCTTCCGCTGGACAGCGGTGGACCGCGTCTATCTGGGTGTTTGGAGGGGCATGCAAGCTGCCTCACGCGGCCTGGGCGTCGTGATCTCCTGGATGGAACGGCAGGCAGTGGTTCTCGTCGTTGTGTTGGCGGCGGCGGTGCTGGCTGGCGTTCGCTGGTTCACTCCGGCGTTTACGGGCGGCGAGGCAGTTGCACCGCCGGGTATGCCCACGCTGCTGATTGCAGCCTGCGCCGTAGCAGCGGTGGCACTGGTTCTGGCTGCCCTGAGTCATGCGAAGGGGCGCAAACTCGCGCCGCTGATGTTTCTGGCCAGCGCGTTCGCAGTTGCTGGTTTGACGGTTGCCGATCCGGAGCTTCGTCTCGGACTTTTGGAGTTGGCCGCTATCGTGACCGTCGTGCTGGTCTGGCAAAGTGCGCGGACGCGCACTGCGAAGCTGACCTACCTCGTGGTTGTAGTCCTCTCAGCGTCGTCTCTGATTGCCAGCGAACTGCTGATGGCTTCGGGGCATGCAGATTGGGCACGGACGTTGCTGCTGACCAGCGTTTGCATCAAGCTGGCCGCGGTTCCGCTTTTCTTCTGGCTGCTCACTCTGGCCGACGAAGTTCCAGCGTTGGTGCTGGGCCTGATTATTGCGGTCGTTGATATGGCTGCCTTCGGCGAATTCTGGTTCTCAGCGCAGTCTGTGCCAGGTTTGCTCGCTCCTCAGGGACTCCTACTGGGCGTGGCGGCTGCTACCTCGTTCATTGCTGCACTGCTGATGCTCACGCAGCGCAGCCTCAAGCGTCTGCTTGTTTTGTCAACGGTCGAGGACATCGGCTTCCTGCTGCTGGGAGTGGCATCCCTGAACATCCTTGGAATCAAGGGCGTTATCTTTGCGGCCTCGAACCACGCCTTGGCCAAGGCTCTGCTCTTCGCCTGCCTCAGCGGTCCCGAAGCGGATGGCGCGCTGGACGGCGAACACACGGGTTTGGCCGTGCGCTACCCGGTCGCCGCCTTCGGATTCCTCTTTGGAATGTTGGCCATGCTGGGCGTACCACCGACGCTCGGTTACATCGGGCGCTGGAGACTTTACGAGACCGCAGTGCAGATCGGCTGGCCGCTGGCCGCGATTTTCATTCTCTCGTCCATATTCGCGTTGATTGCCTATGTGCTGGCCTTAACCCACATCTGGTGGGGGCCACCGCATGAGTCGCATCCGACTTCGGACTCACCGCATCCAAATAAAGAGCCTTTCCTGCTGCAGTTCACGGTTATTGCGCTTACAGTCCTTCTGCTGGCGGCCGGGATCTGGCCGGACGTACTGCAAGTGCTGCTTGGGGGGAGACCATGAAGCTTTGGAATCGATTGATGTGCTATTGCCGGCGCCGCAGCCCATGGCTCTTTCATATGAACTCGGGCAGTTGCAACGGATGCGACATTGAGCTGGTGGCCAGCCTCACCCCGCGTTATGACGCCGAGCAGTTGGGCGTCCGCCTGGAAGGCAGCCCTCGGCACGCCGATATTCTCTGTATTACCGGCCCTGTCACCCACAATGCCGTCGAGGCGATCAAAACTGTTTACGGGCAAGTGTATGGGCCCAAGGCGGTAGTCGCCATCGGCTCCTGTCCGGCGACAACGAATGTCTTCATCGACAGCCGAACGTTGGATGGACCGCTCAACCGGCACATCCCAGTTGATGTCTTTGTTCCCGGCTGCCCACCCCGTCCCGATGCAATTTTGCTGGGCGTCGCAAAAGCCGCAGCGATTCTCGCCGAGAGAGGCTCGAAGCCTCCAGCGATCGAAACTCCGCCCGAAATCGTGGGGGAATGTTCGACCGACTGTGTTTGCTGTGAATCCAAATCGAAAGAGGTGAAGGCATGAATCTGACTACCGCATTAGCTCGCCTTCTCCTCTTTCCGGGACTGCTGTTCGCAGTGCCTGCCGCGTGGTTCTTCATGTGGGTGGAACGCAAGGCGGTTGCACGGATGCAGGGCCGTATTGGCCCTCCCTTCATGCAGCCCTTCTACGATTTTGTAAAGTTGGTGGGCAAGCAGACGCCGCAACGCACCGGAATAGCTGGCCTGCTGATGAAGGCCTGGCCGCTGATTGCCGTCTCGGCGGCTGCCGGCGCGGTGGGTCTGTTGCCAGTGCTGCCCGCTTCCGGCGGCTTTGAGGGCGACCTGATCCTATTGCTGGCGCTGCTGGAACTGCCCTCGATGTGCATTATCGCCGCGGGCTTCAGTTCACGCTCCATTTTCGGTGAAATCGGCTCGGCCCGCGAGGCTGTCCTCAGCGTCTCCTACAACGTGGTCTTCCTACTGGCCATTGTTTCCATCGCCGCTTCGCAGCACACTTTCCGGCTGGAAGCGCTGGCACACCTGCCGGTTTCGCCTCTGCAAATCATGGGCGTCATTGCGTTGCTGGTTTGCCTGCCCGCCAAGCTGCATCTCAATCCCTTCTCACTGCCCAACGCCGAGCAGGAAATCTACTCCGGGCCAATGACCGAGTATGCTGGCCCAGAACTAGCCATGTGGGAGCTTTCGCATGGGCTGGAGTGGGTTGCGGGAACCGGCCTGGTGGCCACGCTGATAGCCCCACACGTGACCCTTGCGTGGCTCAGCGTTCTCCTCTTCGTCACGCTTTCTTTTGCCATTGTGATGCTCTTGTCGGTGGTAGCGGCAGCCACTGCGCGCTTGCAGATCGATACTACGGTTCGCTTTTACTGGCGATGCACGCTTATCTTCGCGGTTTTGGCTGTTGTCTCCGCGCTTTTCATGAGGTTTAGAGCATGAACATTTTGACTATGCTGTGGAAGAATCTGTGGGGCGGATCCCGGACGCTGCTCTTTCCCGCGCGCCCGAAGGTGACCGCTCGTTACCGTGGGCTGGTGCGCTTCGATCCATCGCTTTGCTCCGGCTGCGCGATTTGCAGATTTCGCTGTACCGCGCGCGCCATCGAGTTCAAGGCTGGCAAGGGAGAGTTCACTTGGAGTTATGATCCCGGCCAGTGTACCTTCTGTGGACGCTGCGTGGAAGGCTGCAAAGCTCATGCGTTGAGCCAGGACTCCGAATGTCCGCCGATTTATCTCACCCCCGGCGAGTTGAAAAAGTCCTACACCTTGGTCCGCAAGCCGCCCGCGCCCAGACCAGCAGCAGCGGCCACGCCGGCCGTTGCCGAACAACCGGCGAAGCCCGCCACTGGAGGCGCACAATGAGTCCGCTCGAAAGCATTTCAGAAAGACTGGGGATTACAGAACCCTGGGTTGAAAAGGGCGGTGTGCATTGGCTCACTCCCGGCGCCAAAAGCGTGCGCGAAGTGGCTCAGGCGATGAACGAATTTCATGCCCGCTTTGTCACCATCACCGCATACCAATTGCCCGGCGACCAAGGCTTTCGCCTGGAGTACCACTGGGACCTCAATGGCCAGTTGCTGGGCTTTCCCTTTCAGCTTGCCGGCAACTCCATCGAAAGTATCTACGACCTGTGCGAGGCCACGGACTGGATTGAGCGCGAGATTCACGAAGGCTTTGTGATTGACTTCGTGGGACGCGAGTACGAGCCACTACTGCTGCGCCAGGGAGACACGCCCGGAGTGAACCTGCGCGAGGAGAAGAAATGAGCTACAAGATTCCCATGGGTCCCTATCACCCGGGACTGGAAGAACCCTACAAGTTGGATATGATCTGCGAAGGCGAAACCGTTCAGGATGCCAAGCTGCGTATCGGGTTCAATTTCCGCGGCATCGAGCACCTGGCTGAAACGCGCAACTATATTCAGGTCATCGCGCTGATGGAGCGGGTTTGCGGTATCTGCTCGAACATCCACACGCTTACCCTTTGCCAGGCAATGGAGGGTCTTACCGGCCTTACGCCGCCTCCCCGCGCCAAGTATATTCGCGTGATCATGGCGGAACTTGAGCGCTTGCATTCACACGTCCTCTGGGCCGGCATCGCAGCCAAGCTCATGGGCTTCAAGACCATGTTCATGACTTGTTTCGAGCTGCGTGAGAAGGTTATGGACGTGCTGCAGGCCATCAGCGGCAACCGCGTCAACTACTCGATGAACCGGATAGGCGGGGTGAATCGCGACATCACCGATCCGCCTGCGATCCTAGCGTTGGTCGAGGCGCTCGAGGCTGAGATGGCCCGCACTGTCATCCCCATCTTCACGACCAGCTCGACGGCGCGCTCGCGCTGCGCGGGCATTGGCGTGCTGACCATGGAAAGAGCCATTTCATGTGGCGTTGTGGGGCCGGTAGCGCGCGCCTCGGGCTTGCCCCAGGATCTTCGCCGCGCCGCACCCTACGCGGCCTATGATGAGATGGAATTCGACGTGCCGGTTCAGCCTGACGGCGACGTGCGCGCCCGTTTGCTAGTGCGCGCGCTTGAAATCATGGAAAGCTGCAAGATCCTTCGTCAGGCGCTGGCCAAGCTGCCGCCCGGTGAAATCCACACGGAAGGCGAGAAGTTCCCCTTTATCACGGGAACGGCCACTAGCCGCGTCGAGGCGCCACGTGGGGAAGTCATGTACAGCGTCTCCTGGAAAGAGGGTTCCAGAAACCCGGCCAGAGTGCATGTGCGCACGCCTACCTTTGCTGTCATGCCAGCTATTCGCTGGATGGTGCAAGGCGCTCGGCTGGCGGATACGCCTTTGATCCAGGCTTCCATCGATCCTTGCTACTCCTGTACTGACAGGTAAGGCAATGAAGCTGGAACGACCTGCTTCGGTTTGATGCAGTTGCTTTATCTGGGAATCGACAGAGCTTAAGCCTGAGAATTCTTCAGGAAATAGGCACTTTCAAAGGGACGGGCTTCAAGCCCGTCCCTTAATTTATTGTCCAAAATAAAACCAGAATTTGCCAGCCTTGCTCTCTCCGTCTCAGTCCGCCGCGAATTCTCGGTTTTGCGCAGACTCTTATAAGCCAGCCCAGCGGAGATAGGCGGCGAGGATGGGCGAACCCCACAAGCTGCTGACGATTCCGCCGATGCAGAGGAATGTGCCCAAAGGTAGCTTTCTCAGCGCCCATGTCTTGGAGTCTCGGCGCACCGACGGAACAGCAAGGAGGACAATGGCGACGAGCGCACCAAGAACGACTCCCAAGCCAAAGGCGAGCAGGGCGCCAGGCAGGCCAAGCCATGCGGCCAGCAGGGCCATCAGTTTGGCATCGCCCAGCCCGATCCCCTCGTGGCGGCGGATGAGCCAGTAGATCCAGCGGATCAACAGGATGAGGGCGGCGGCGGCTAGGATTGCGAGAAGACACGCTGACACCCCAAGTGAAAGTGGCGGAACTGGCGGCCCAAAATCATAAGTCAGCTCGTAAAAGAAACGGGATCGCAAAACGGTGTAAATGAATCCGAACGCGATGCCGGGCAGCGTCAGCCTGTCAGGCAGCCACAGATTCTCCGCATCGAGAACTGCCAAAGCAACCAGTAACCAATAAAAACACATGAGGCCGAGTGCCGTGAGCGAAGAGTCGTAAAGGACTACTCTACGAAGATACGGATCAAACACATTCTCCAGGAATCCCCAGACTGCGTATCCCCACAGAATAGCAACAGAAAATTCCACCAGCGGATAGCGCCAGCCGATCCAGGCACGGCAGGTGCGGCAGCGGCCGCGTAGGGCAAGCCAACTGACCAGCGGAATATTCTCCCACCATGCGAGGGTGCGGCCACATTGGCGGCAGTGGGAGCGTGGCAGAACGATGCTTTCCCCTGCGGGCCAGCGGCTGAGGCACACGTTCAGAAAGCTGCCGAAGGCCAGCCCGAGAAGCCCCGCAAAGATCGTTCCCAGAATGCGAATCATAGACGAGGTTGAGTATACGGCTTTGAGCGAACGAAACTCGATCGCTGTTCCGGCTTTCTGGAGCTTGTAGAGAGATTAAACTGGTAGCGATGGACGCTGCCAAGGACGTACTCAATCCAAAATCCTCTGAAACCGCTCTCCGAGCGGCTATCGCAACCGACCCCGCGCGGGCGGCGGCTTTGTTTGAACAGTCGGTAAAGATCATGACGCGGTTGCGCACTCCTGACGGCTGCCCGTGGGACCGCGAACAATCCTTTGATTCCATTCGCAAATATACGCTGGAGGAGACCTACGAGGTCTTCGACGCCATCGAGCGGCGCGATTTTCCTCATTTGGCCGAGGAACTGGGCGATCTGCTTTTGCAGGTGCTGTTTTATGCCGAGATGGCCGCAAACGAAGGCCATTTCACCATGGCCGATGTGCTGAACCACCTGAACCGCAAGTTGGTGCGCCGCCATCCACACGTTTTTGGCGAAGAGGCTTCGCGGGCGGCGGGCAATCGGGCCGATGTGGATGCGGAGGTGGAAGGTTCGTCGGCAGCAGTGCTGCGCAATTGGGATGAGATCAAGGCTGCGGAGGCATTGCATGCAGCAGACGCGCCTTCGGCGCAAAAGCCCCCAGCGTCGCGGTTGGATTCCGTGCAGCGGGCGATGCCGGCTTTGGCGGAGGCTGCCAAATTGGGCGCCAAGGCGAGGAAGTCCGGCTTCGATTGGCCAGAGTGGCGCGACCTGCTGCCCAAGCTGGTTGAGGAAACAGCGGAATTGGAGGTTGAGGCCGCTTCTGACGATCCGGCGCGCAAGCCTGCTGTCGAGGCGGAGTTGGGCGACCTGCTGTTTACCGTGGTCAACCTGGGACGGCACCTGGGTGTGGATGCGGAGATGGCGCTGCGTGGCTGCAATCGGCGTTTCCGGCAGAGGTTTCGCGAGATGGAGTTAGCCTCCGCAAAGCCCTTGGAAGAGCTCTCCGCTGCCGAGCTTGAAGAGCTGTGGGCGGGGGC
>Ga0182014_10000616_pt1 | contig 47783 bp, 44 predicted proteins | sample 612S2DmetaG_FD_120489 | JGI IMG/M metagenome (GOLD analysis project Ga0182014, IMG submission 120489) | Permafrost microbial communities from Stordalen Mire, Sweden - 612S2D metaG | ecosystem: Environmental > Terrestrial > Soil > Wetlands > Permafrost | place: Sweden: Stordalen | collected... | reverse complement strand
TCGAGACGCTCACGGTCCTCATCCGACATGCCTGAAATTCAAGCAACATTGAAGCGCCTTCGCGAATCGCGAGGTCAGGGCAGTTTTTCAGGCCGAAGGGGTCAGGGCACCTGAATGGTTACGTTCTTGCCCGAGTAGAACCTGCGGACGCCGTCCTGGGCGGCGGCGCGTTCAGCGGCGGAGGGGACCTCGGTCATGGTCTGCGCCATCGAGGCGCCGGTGCGGAAATGGTCGAGCGCACGGTGGACGAGTGCCTCGTTGGTCTCCAGTTGTTCGCGCAGGTGGGCGATGGCGATGATGAACGCCTCGGCTGCCTCCTCGACCTCGTGGCGGGCACTGTCCATGCCACCAGCGTAATTCCCTTCGCACCGTGCAGGGTCGACCTGCGTGCCGCTCCGGCCGGGAACCCGATTCGGCCGACCGGGCAATACTCCGGTGATGGGGGAACGAGCGCTTGGTGGCGGGACCGATGCGGAGGTCATCCGGTCGTCCCTGACCGACCCCGAGTCGTTCGCGGCGATCTTCGAGCGGCACGCCGCACCCGTGCACCGGTACCTGGTCACACGGGTGGGGCGCGGAGCCGCCGAGGACCTCGTCGGCGACACCTTCGCCACCGCCTTCCGCTCGCGCTCGACCTACGAGCTGAGCCGACCGGATGCCCGCCCGTGGCTGTTCGGCATCGCCACCAACCTCGCCCGGCACCATTGGCGCTCAGAGGGACGACGTGAGGCGCGGGACGACCGGGTCGAACGCGGAACGGTGATGGCGGAGGACCCGAGTGACGACGTGGCGGCCACGGCCTGGTTCCGGAGCCAGGCGGCACCCATCGCCCGGGCGCTGAGCCAGGTCGACGCCGCCCACCTCGACGTACTCCTGCTGGTCGCAGGGCCCGGCCTCTCCTATGACGAGGTGGCACAGGCGCTGGACATCCCGATCGGCACCGTGCGGTCGCGCCTGGCCAGGGTCCGTCGCCAACTCCGGGAGCTGCTCGGGGCCCCGGAGCACTACCTCGACGGTGCCGCGCACGACACGACACCGGCCATTTCGGCAGAAGGATCACCGTGAACGACGAACTCGACCTCGATCTGGTCACCGACTACCTACGAGCCGACGACCCCCCGCCGACGGACCTCGCCAGGGCCCGCTCGATCCTCGACGACGCCATCCGGGCCGAGGTCGACGAGTTGCAGCCGACGGACGGTGCGCCCGCGTCGATGCACCGCACCCGGCGACGGTCGAAGGTCAGGAGCAGGCTGGTGGTGGCCGGACTGGCGGCCGCGGTCGCCTGTGCCGTCCTGATCGTCCAGGTCGTCCCGACGTCGGACACCCACCCGCCGGTAGCCGCTGCGGCACAGATCAACCGGCTGGCGGACGCCGTGCAGCCGGCACCGCCCCTCCGGTCCGGGCAGTGGTCGTCGGTCCAGATGACGGGGGAGGTACTGGCCACGGTCGGTTCCGTCGGATCGACCAAGACACCGGACGCCCAGGCGTCCATCCCCCTGTCCTTCGGGGTGTGGTCGAACTCGACGGGCACGACGTGCACGTCACAGCAGTTCGGGACGGCCACGTTCGCCAGCCCGGTCAACGCCCAGGCTTGGCAGTCGATCGGGCTGATCGCCACGCCGAACAACCAACCGGTCACCGGGTGCGTGGCCGGCGTGCAGGCCGCCTCGGGGGGTGGCATGGAGATGACGCCGATCGACGTCTCGCACCTCACCCACGATCCGGCGACCCTGGCGAAGGACCTGGAGTCCGGGACGACCGGTGTCCCCTCGGTTGACCAGTCCGAACGCGGTGCATCGGTTCCCCAGGACGTGTTCGCACGACTGACGGTGCTGATCGTCGGACCGACGAGTGGCACCTGGTCGGGATACAGGCAGGAGATGCTGGAGACCATGGCCCTCCTGCCCGGGGTGATCTCGCTCGGTCCGATGACCGCCCACTCCGGCAGCAAGGGACCCGCCTTCTCGACACCGAGTGTGGCCGAGGTGGACCCCGTCACCGGGGCCACCGAGTCGGAGTCCGTCAGCCCGGTCGTCATCCTGGACGCATCGACGGGCGCTCTGCTCGAAGCCCGGAACTTCTCCATCCCGGTGTTGCAGAGCGCCGGCCAGGACTTCGTCGGGAGCCCCGATGCGCCGGTCTACACCGAGGGCGTGAGCTACGGCATCTCCACGACGTGGATCGATCCGGTCGGCGGTCCGTCGGTCGTCGACCAGGCCCAGCTGCCGTCGTGGATCTCCGGATTCCATGCCGTCGAGGCGGTCGGGAATCCGAACGTCGGGCTCCAGACGATGGCCGACGTCTTCGACCAGTTCATCGGCACCGGCAACTCACTGTTCAACGACGACGGGATGCCGACGCCGACCCAGACCACCTTCGACCTGACCATCACCGACCCGACCACGGACGTCGCCGCCGTGGTGGCCGCGCTCGACGCTTCGGGTCTGTTCCAGTCGGTGGTCGTGAAGGCGTAGGCGGGGCCCCAGTACCTGGTGACCTCACCTCGATCGTCAGACTCCGGAAGCACTCCGGGGCCGGATCGCATGCCGACTCACGATCGGTACTCGGGATTCGGGAAGTCGAAGCGGGACGCGGCGTCCCACGCCTGACGTTGGTTGCCGTAGGTGGAGAAGCCGCCGGCCGACGTGAGCAGGGCGGCCGGGTGGAGCAGGCTCCATGTCATGGACGTGGTGTTGCGGTTGGTGGAGTCGTTGTCCACGCCAGCGCGACCGCCGTCCTCGAGCTCGCCCGAGTGCGCATGGAGCCGCTCGTCGGCCCCGGATCACTCCTGGGGCGCCACCCGGACGACGGTGCGCCCCATGGTCCGTCGTTCCTCGATCGCCTCGAGCATGGGTGGCACCTCGTCGAACCGGAGCTCACGTCCGACCACGGGCCGGACCGCTCCCTGCTGGTGCAGCTGCAGGATCCCGTCCCAGATGCGGATGCCGTCGGCGCGGCTCAGGAAGTTCATGCCGAGGCAGCGTGTCAGGCGTGGATCGTCGACGAAGGCGAAGCAGATGCCGACCAGGTCGAAGTTGCCGTAGATGCTCGGCTGGAGGTTGACCCCCTGTTCCTCGAGGGTGATGTCGGCCGAGTAACCGACGATCAGATGGCGACCGTTGAAGGCCATCGTCCTGAAGGTGTCGAGGGTGACCTGCCCGCCGACGGTGTCGAACGCCAGGTCGACGCCCCGCCCGTTGGTGACGTCGTCCACGAATCCGACGAAGTCCCGGTCGCGGTAGTTGACCGCATGGTCAGCGCCGAGCAGGCGGCAGAACTCGACCTTCTCGTCGGTTCCGGCCGTGGCGATCACGGTCGCACCGAAGGCCTTGGCCAGCTGGATGACCCCCGACCCCATCCCTCCGGCCCCGGCATGCACGAGCAGCAGGTCCCCCGGCCGGATCCGGCCGCGTTCGCGTAGGGCGAGCCAGCCCACGAGGTACGGGAAGTACATGGCGACCCCGTCGACGCAGCTGAGCCGGTTCGGCAGCGTCTGCACGGTCGCCGCGTCCAGCAACGCAGAGGACGCATAGCCGCCCTGCACCCCGGCGGTGACGCCCACCACCCGCCGGCCGGTCAGTGCCTCGGCCCCGGGGCCCACGGCATCGACGGTACCGGCCGCCACCATGCCCGGCACGAAGGGTGGCTCCAACTTCAGCAGTCCGTAGCGACCCCGGATGGTGTCGATGTCGTTGAAGTCGAGGCAGAAGGCCTCGGTGGAGACGCGGACCTGATTGGCCCCGGGCAGGCCGACCTCCACCGTCCGCGTCTCCAGGGCCTCGGAGGGCGCACCGAGGCGGGTCGCCACCCATGCGGTGGCCGACACGGTGGTGTCCTGCGGTCCGCCCGTCATCGTGCCCCCGGGGCGTGGTAGGCGACGGGCAGCTTGGTGATGCCGTTGAGCCAGGAGGAACGCAGCCGTCGGAGCGGCCCGAGGAGGCGGATGTCCGGGAGCCCGTCGGCGAGGGCATCGAACATGATCCGGAGCTCGAGCTTGGTCAGGTTGGCGCCGATGCAGTAGTGGTTACCGCCCCCTCCGAAGGTGATGTGCGGGTTCGGGTCCCGTCCGATGTCGAACCGGCGGGGGTCGGCGAAGACCTCCTCGTCGAAGTTGCCCGACGCGAAGTAGAGGCCCACCCGGTCACCCCTGCGGATGGCCTGCCCACCCACCTCGGTGTCCTCGGTTGCGGTGCGCTGCAGAACGACTGCGGGTGAGGAGTAGCGAAGGATCTCGTCGATCGCGGTCGGAGGTCGCTCCGTGCGCCAGCGCTCCCATTGGTCTGGATGCTCCATGAAGGCGAGCATCCCGTGGGCGATCGCCTGGCGGGTCGTCTCGTTGCCGGCCACCGAGAGGATCATGAAGAAGAACCCGTACTCCTCGCTCGACAGTGTCTGACCCGAGGCGTCCGGCCGGACGAGGGTGCTGGTCACGTCGCCCAGGTCGTGGAGCTTGCGCTCCTCGGCCGCTGCGAAGGCATAGGCCAGCAGTTCGAAGGTGGCGGTCTGGTCCATGCCACCGACCTCGGCGTCCTCGGTGGTGGCCATCTTGTCGCTCCACTCGATGAGCTGCCCGCGGTCCTCGTCGGGAATGCCCATCAGGCCGGCGATGGCCTGGAGCGGGAGGTGGCACGCGACATCGGCGACGAAGTCCCCCGTCTCCTCCTGCGAGGCCGACCAGACGATCCGGGCGGCACGTTCGCGTAGGTCGTCCTCGAGCTTGTTGACGGCTGGCGGGGTGAAGCAGCGCTGGGCGACGCCGCGCACCCGGGTGTGCCGGGGGCGGTCCATGCAGAGCAGCAACTCCTTGCTGGTTTCGCGCGCCAAGTCGGACGGGTCGAGGAGACGGACGAACGCAGAGTCCTCCTCGACCGACCAGCCGTGGCGGGCCGACGACACCGCCTTGATGTCGGCGTGGCGGGTGAGGGCCCAGAAGCCTCCATCGTGGTGTCCGGAGTCGAGCGGGTCCTGGGCGTTCCAGTACACGGGGGAACGGTCGCGCAGGTAGGCGAACTCGTCGAGCGGGAGGCGGTCGGCGAGGATGTCGGGGTCGGTGAGATCGAATCCCGGTGAGATGACGGTCGTCATCGTCGGTGCCTCCAGTTCGACGGGTGTCCAAGTTGACACTGCCTCGTATCAACTATCGTGCACCCTAGAGTGGGACGGATCCGGTGGCAACCATGAGTCGAGCGGTCACGCGCCCCTTCAGGGGGGTCAGCGCTCCCGAGCGCCGGAGGGTCCGGCGCCAACAGCTCGTCGAGGCCGCATTCGACCTGGCTGGCACCAACGGCTCGGCCAGCCTAAGCGTCGGCCAGGTCTGTGAGGCGGCCGGTCTGACGAAGCGGTACTTCTACGAGAGCTTCGATTCGATCGACGATCTGGGGGCCGCCGTCGTCGACCATGCCATCCAGGTGATGGTCGACCTGACCGGGCCGTTCCAGCCGGGCCGGCCCGGCGGTTCCGTCCACGCCGGGATCACGGCGTTCATCAGCGGCCTCCTCGACGATCCGCGCCTCGCCCGGGTGCTCATCACCGAGACCCAGGCGGGCAGCCTCAGCCGCTTCCGCAGCCGGATCGTGGAGGTGGGGGTGTCGTCGTTGCTGCCCGTGGACCGGTTGGCCGACACCGAGACCCTCGATCGTCGACGGTTCATCGCCTACGCCCAGATGGGAGCCCTCGGCGAGATCTGCGTGGCGTGGCACCAGGGAGCGGTGGCGTTCGAGCGTGACGAACTGGTGGATCGGCTCGTCGATCTGTTCGGCCGGATCGCGGGCTCGCCGGAGACGTGAACGGCCCGCCGACTCCCGGGGCGCACGAGCCTTCAGTAGTGCGGTCCAACGGTCGATGACCCACCCATGACGTGGCGTGCGGTCCCGGGTGTGGTGGTCCTCTCCGCGTTGGCGGTGGTACTGCTGGCATCGCCTGCCCGGGCCGCCACCAGTCAGGGCTGTTCGGGATCCATCTCCTCCACGTCCGTCGCGAATGTGCCGCTCGACACGGTGGCGGTGCCCGGCACCGGTGGGACGATCCCCAGTCCGTTCCGGCTCCTGTGGGGCGATCCCGTGACGTGGACGGGCCAGACGCCCCAGCCGGTGACCACGGGGACGTGGCAGCTCACCGTCCAGCACCCGTCGTGGCTCTTCACCCTCGGTGAGCTCGTGACCGGGCACCAGCACGGCCTGAACGGCACCTTCGACAGTGGCCAGGGGGCCACCACGTTCACCAACTCCTTCACTCCCAGCTCCATCGAGCCGGTCACGCTGCCCGGCAAGTACGAGGTCGCCTTCGCGGTGACCGGCAGCGGAGGTGTCCAGTGCACGGGCACGATGTCGGTGCAGGTCATCGACAGCCCGTTCCGCAATCCACTGTTCTGGCTGGCGGCCATCCTGACCGTCGCGGGACTGGTGATGCTCTTCTTCTTCGGCATCACGAAGCTGACCCGGCCGGTCTACGTCCGGGCGAACGACCGGGAGGGTTCCAAGTGAACGGCCCCAAGACCAGGCACGTCCTCGCCAACACGCTTGCCGGCCTGCTCCTCGGCATCGGCGTGAGTCTGATGCTGACCCTCTACGGGCAGGTCGGCTGGAGCACGAGCACGCCGAACCTGATCATCGTCCTCGGCGTGGTCCTCGGACTGGGTGTGGGCCTCCTCCCGGTCCGGACCACGCGTGCGCCGACGGGCAGACGCTGACGGACCGGACGCCCGGTTCCGCCCTTCACGGGAGGATGAGGTGGGTGTCGCCGAACTCGTGCCACCGGAATCCTTGGTCCACAGCGGCCCCGTAGGAGGCCTGCAGTAGCTCACGACCGGCAACCGCCTCGAGCATCATCAGGTGGGACGACGCCGGCTCGTGCCATCCGGTGAGCATCCCGTCGACGACCCGCACACCCCGTTCCGGTGAGATCATCAGATCGGTCCGGCCGTCGTAGGCCTCCACGGCGGCATCCGACGACAGCGCGACCACGGGCCTCCGCGCACGGCGGAGGTGGGGGAGCGCCTCCTGGACCAGGGCCAGCGGGGCCAGGACGTTGACCTCGTAGACGTGGCGCAGGTCGGCCATCGGGTACCGGGCGAGTCGCGGCAGCGGAGTCGGTCCGAGGGTGCTGGCGTTGTTGACGTGCAGGTCCAGCGAGCCGTGCCGCACCGCCGCATCGACGAGGGCCGTGCGATGGCTCGGTGACGTCACGTCGCCGGCGACAACCGTCGACACCGCGCCTGGGCTGTCGAGGAGGTCGCCCACCTCCTGCAGCGGTGCTTCCGTAGGGACGTGCTGCGGCGGATCGCCTTCATCCGGATCACCCAGCGTGTCGGGCTGTCGTTGGAGGAGATCGTCACGGCACTCGCCAGGCTGCCTGCTGACCGTGCACCGACCAAGCGGGACTGGGAGCGCCTCGACGCAGGCTGGCAGGACCGCATCGACCAGCGCATCGTCCTGCTCGAGGCACTCCGGGGCGGCCTGTCGGAGTGCATCGGATGGGGCTGTCTGTCCTTGCGGACGTGCGCGCTCGCCAATCCTGAGGACATGGCCGCCAGTGCGGGGTCGGGGCCGCAGTACCTGATGAGCGAGTGAGCCGGACGAAGGGGAGTCGCCGCTCGGGTGGAGGCTGTCAGATCTCCTCGGGCACCATGTCGATGGCCCCGCACGGGCACTCGTGGGCGCAGATCCCGCACCCCTTGCAGTAGTCGTAGTCGAACTCGTAGTCGCCGGCGGACGTGAGCTTGAGCACGGCATTGTCCGGGCACACGGCGAAGCAGTTGTCGCACCCGAAGCAGTTGCCGCACGACAGGCAGCGTCGGGCCTCGAAGACGGCGTTGTCCTCGGTCAGCCCGACGACCACCTCGTCGAAGGTGCTCTGGCGACGGACCTGTTCGAGCTCGGCCCGCCTGGTGCGGGGGGCGTCGGCGAAGTACCACGTGTTGAGCCGGTCGAACGTGGCCGGAGCGGCCGGGGTGGGTTCGGGGTTCGAGCGGCCGGCCAGGAACGCGTCGATCCCCCGGGCCGCCCGGGCGCCGTGCCCGACGGCGACCGTCGCCGTGCGGGTCGACGGCGTGGCGTCCCCGCCGGCAAAGACACCCGGCTCGCTGGTCATCATGGTGGGCGTCAACGCCAGTACGCCGTCCTCCACGGTCAGGGAGGTGCCCTGGCCGAGGAGCGACAGGTCGGTGTCCTGCCCGATGGCCAGCACCAGCGAGTCGGCGTCGAGCTCCTCGAACTCGCCGGTGGGACGGGGCGCACCGTCGTCACCGGTCTCCATCCGCTCGACGGTCATGCGGGTGCCGGAAAAGCTGTCCACGGTGGACAGCCATCGGACCGTGACCCCCTCAGCCAGCGCGGCATCCAACTCCTCGACGTGGGCGGGCATCCGTGAGCGCGTCCGGCGGTAGATGATGACGGCGTCGGTGGCGCCCAGTCGGCGGGCGGTGCGGGCAGCGTCGACGGCGGTGTCCCCGCCGCCGTAGACGACCACCCGTCGACCGAGTTGCGGTGGGTCGCCGTCGGCTACCCCGTGCAACAGCGACAGGGCGTCCACCACACGCGACGAGTCGCCGGCCGGGATGTCGATCCGCCGGGCCAGCTGGGCCCCGACAGCCAGGAAGACCGCGTCGTAGGACCCGGCGGCCCGCTCGCGTCGGACGTCGGTCACCGTCCGTCCGAGCTCGAGCTCCACGCCCAGGTCGACGATCCGCTGGATCTCGGTGGCCAGGACGTCCCGGGGGAGCCGGTAGGCGGGAATGCCGTAGTGCATCATCCCGCCGGGCTGTTGCGCCGCCTCGACGAGGTGCACGGCGTGGCCGAGGCGCCGCAGGTGGTAGGCGGCACCCAGCCCGGCCGGCCCGGACCCGACCACCAGCACCCGGGACCCGGTGGACGGGGCGGCCCCGGGCAGGGCCCACCCGTGCTCAAGGGCGAGGTCGCCGAGGAAGCGCTCGACCCCGTTGATGCCGACGGCCTCGTCGAGCTGGGCCCGGTTGCACGATGTCTCACACGGGTGGAAGCAGATGCGGCCCATGACGGCCGGCAGCGGGTTCGTCTCCACCAGGAGCCGCCACGCCGCCTCGTAGTCGCCGGACTCGGCGTGGTAGAGCCAGCCCTGGATGTCCTCGCCGGCCGGGCACGCGCCGTTGCACGGGGGCTGGCGGTGGACGTAGACGGGACGCTCCACACGCCACGAGCCGGTGCGGTTGGCGTGGCTCGACCCGACGTCGAGGGTGATGGCGAACGGGCGCTCCATGGTCAGTGCTCCCCGTCCGTCGCCGGCGCGTCCGACCCGACGAGTCCGTAGCGGGCGATGTTGCGGTCGGCAATGGCCTGGATGTGGTCGATGACGTCCTGGCGTGGCGGATCGGTGAACAGGTGGGCGTAGCGCCGCTGGCGGGACAGGTAGGCCTCGACCGGCTGCCGGCATCGGATCGGCGACACCGACGTGACCGAGCCGTCCCGGGCCTCGAACACCGGGAAGATGCCGGTCTCCTGGGCCAGGCGGGCCAGTTCGATGGTGTCGCTCGGGGCTGAGCCCCAGCCGAGGGGGCAGGGGACCAGGACGTGCAGGTACCGGGCGCCACGGATCTCCATGGCCCGCTCGACCTTGGCCTCGAGGTCGTGGAGGTCGGCCACGGTGGCGGTGGCGACGTAGGGGATGTCATGGGCCATGGCGATCCGGGGGAGGTCCTTGCCCTGGCCGAACGGGTTGCCGGGCGAGTCACCGACCGCTTCCGTGGTGGCCGTGCGGGCGGCCGGGGGTGTCGCCCCCGAGCGCTGGACCCCGGTGTTCATGTACGCCTCGTTGTCGTAACAGACGAAGAGGACGTCGTCGTCGCGCTCGAAGAGGCCGGACAGGCAGGCCAGGCCGATGTCCACCGTCCCGCCGTCGCCGGCCTGGGCCACGACGCGGACGTCGGTGCGGCCCTTGACCCGCAGGGCGGCACTGACCCCGGTAGCCACGGGCGGTGCGTTGCCGAACAGGGAGTGCAGCCAGGGGATGCGCCACGACGTCTCGGGGAAGGGGGTGGAGAAGACCTCCAGGCAGCCGGTGGCGTTGACCGCCATCAGCTGGCCGTCGCACGAGCGCATGGCGGCATCGAGGACGTAGCGGGCCCCGAGGGCCTCGCCGCAGCCCTGACAGGCCCGGTGCCCCGAGTCGAGCGCATTGGTCCGCCCGGCCCCGGACTGCACGGTGCGGTCCCCTTCGCCGACCAGCCGGTTGCCGGCTGCGTAGCTGCCCACCTGGTAGAAGTGGACCGGCGTCGTGGTCATGGTGCCTCCCCGACGGGCGAGGCGACCGGTGGCGGCCGGCGGCGCACGGTGGCGGTTCCGTCGGGACCGGGGGACGATGCCGACAGCACCCGGGCCCGCTCGTGCTCGATGACTGCATTGTCCAGGTCGAGGAAGCTCAGCGGCTCGAGCTCGCCACGTGCGGCGGAACCGAGTACCGACTCGACCCCCCGCCGGGTGATGGGGCGTCCCCCGAGCCCGGCGACCACGGTGTGGACGCCGACGTCTGAGTCCTGGACGGCCAGGGTGACGTCGCCGGACAGGACGCCACCCCCGCCGGCCCGGAACGCCTTCTCGATCACGACCACCTGGCGAGCCCCGGCGAGGGCCGACCGCACCTCGCTGGTCGGGAAGGGCCGGAACGTGGTGATGCCCACGACCCCGACCCGCTGCCCGGCCCGGCGTCGCTCGTCCACGGCATCCTTGATGGTCCCGAGCACCGAGCCGAGCGCTACCACGATGGTGTCGGCCCCCTCGGTGCGGTAGGTGCCGACCAGGCCGGCGCTCGGTCGTCCGAAGATCTCCTCGAACTCGGCGGCCAGCTCGGGGATCCGGTCCAGAGCGTCGAGCTGGCGCAGGTGGGCGAGCACCTTCACCTCCTCGAACGCCTCGGGTCCGACCATGGCGCCGATCGAGACCGGGTCGGCCGGGTCGAGGAATTGGTGGGGCGCATAGGGAGGAAGGAACGCGTCGACCCGGCCCTGCTCGGGGAGGTCGACCTGCTCGACGGCGTGGGTCAGGACGAAGCCGTCCATGCAGACCATCACCGGCAGCGACAGCTCCTCGGCCAGGCGGAACGCCAGGACGTGGAGGTCGACCGCCTCCTGGTTCGTCTCGGCGAACAGCTGGATCCACCCGGCATCGCTGGCCGCCATGGCGTCGCTGTGGTCGTTCCAGATGTTGATGGGCGCACCGATGGCCCGGTTGGCCAGGGTCATGACGATCGGCAGCTCGAGCCCCGATGCGTTGTGGACGGCTTCCATCATGTAGAGGAGCCCCTGGCTGGCCGTGGCCGTGTACGCACGGGCGCCGGTGGCCGACGCCCCGATGGAGACCGACATGGCCGCGAACTCCGACTCCACGTTGATGAACTCACACGGGGCGAGCTCGCCCGTCCGCACCAGGACACCGATCGCCTCGATGATGTGGGTCTGCGGCGAGATGGGGTAGGCGCAGACCACCTCCGGCCGACAGCACGCCACGGCCCGGGCCACGGCCTGGGACCCCTCAATCTGCTGGAGCACGGGCGACCACCTCCCGGTCCTGTCCGGCTCGTGCCTCGTCCACCACGAACTCGAAGGCCGCACGGGCCGCAGCTGCATTGGCGGTGCCGACGACACCCGCGAAGCGCTCGCTGATCGCTTTCTCCAGTGCATCGAGCGAGATCCGGCCGGTCAGGGCGGCGAACCCACCCAGCAACGCAGCATTGGGCAGGGGCCGTCCCACGTACTCGAGGGCGAGCGCCGTGGCCGGGCAGGTCAGCAGGCGGCCGGGCCGGAACCGTGACGCGAACTCGGCAAGTCCGAGCCCTTCGAAGCTCTTCGACGTGTTGACGAGCACGTACGCGTCGTCGGCCAGTCCGCCGAAGAGGTCGACCTGGTGCACGAGGGTGGGGTCCTGGACGATGAGGGCGTCGGGCTCGGCGATGGGCTCGTGGGTGCGGATGGGCCGGTCGTCGATCCGGCAGTAGGACACCACCGGCGCCCCCATCCGCTCCGAGCCGAAGCTCGGGAACGCCTGGGCGAACCGTCCCTCGTCGAACGCTGCCATGGACAGGATCTCGGCGGCCGCCACCACGCCCTGGCCGCCCCGACCGTGGATCCGGACCTGGAACACGGTCTACCGACCGCCCTGGCTGGGGGCGGAGGCCCCGGAGCCGTCGCTCGTCATCGAGATGTCTCCACGCATGCCACTCCACGCCCCTTGCCGGTCCACCGGCCTCGGTCGCCGATCTCCTCCCATGGTCGCGGGGTCCCGGAGGGGCGGGTAGGGCCGAACGGCCCTGGCCATGTCAGGCACGATGGACGATCCTCGGGAACAGGTGAACGTCACCGTCGAGCGCCGGTACCGCCCGGGCGGGACGGTGGACGAAGGAGGAGTGATGGCTGGAGGCCCCGTCTACACACGTCGCTTCGGCGAGTTCGGCATCGGGGACGTCCCGACGGTGGGGGGCAAGACGGCCGGCCTCGGTGAGATGTACCGGTCGCTGTCGGGCGAGGGGGTGCGGGTCCCGGACGGCTTCGCCATCACCGCCGACGCCTACCGCCACGTACTCGAGGCGGCGGACGCCCTCGGGCCGCTGCACGACGCACTGGATGATCTCGACCCGACCGACATGGGCGACCTCGCCCGGAGGGCGGCCCGGGCTCGGGCCATCGTCTACGACGCCGGCCTGCCCGCGGACCTGGCCACCGAGATCCTGGCCGGCTACCGGCACCTGCAGGACGAGTACGGAGCGGATGTCGGCCTGGCCGTCCGTTCGTCGGCCACCGCCGAGGACCTGCCCACGGCGAGCTTCGCCGGCCAACAGGAGACCTTTCTCAACATCCGGGGGGAGGACGGGCTGCTGGAAGCGTGCCGGAAGTGCTTCGCCAGCCTGTTCACCGACCGGTCCGTCCACTACCGGGTCGATGAGGGCTTCGACCAGTTCCAGGTGGCGCTGTCGATCTGTGTCATGAAGATGGTGCGCTCCGACCTCGCCTCGTCGGGGGTGCTGTTCACCCTGGACACCGAGTCCGGGTTCCGGGACGTGGTCTTCGTCACCGGTTCCTACGGCCTGGGCGAGAACATCGTCCAGGGTGCCGTCGACCCCGACGAGTTCTACGTCCACAAGCCGACCCTGGCCGCCGGCCACGGGGCCGTGCTGCGCCGCCTCCTCGGCGAGAAGGCGATCCGGATGGTCCTGTCCGACGGCGAGTCAGGAGCTACCACCCATAACGAACCGACGCCCGACTACGCCCGGGAGCACTTCTGCCTCGTCGACGCCGAGGTGCTCGAACTGGCCGGGACCGCACTGCGGATCGAGTCGCACTTCGGGCACCCGATGGACATCGAGTGGGCGAAGGACGGGATCGACGGGAAGCTCTACATCGTCCAGGCCCGCCCGGAGACGGTCGTGTCGCAACGCCGGCCGTCCGCGCTCGAGACCTACGTCATCGACCACCGGGGCGAGGTCGTGGTCGAGGGCCGGTCGGTGGGGGAGCGGATCGCGTCGGGCACGGCCCGGGTGATCGAGGACGCCGCCGATCTGGGCCAGTTCCGTCCCGGCGAGGTCCTGGTGGCCGATGTCACCACACCCGACTGGGAGCCGGTGATGAAGTCGGCGGCGGCCATCGTCACCAACCGGGGCGGGCGCACGTGCCACGCCGCCATCATCGCCCGTGAGCTCGGGATACCCGCCGTGGTCGGGACCGGCGACGGCACCACGGTGGTCAAAGGGGGCGAGCCGGTGACGGTGTCGTGCGCCGAGGGCGCCGCCGGCTACGTCTACCGGGGGGAGATCGGCTTCGAGGTCCACCGCGAGGAGGTCGACACCAGGCGCCCGGCTACCCAGATCATGGTGAACCTGGGCAATCCCGACCTCGCGTTCTCCACGTCCTTCCTCCCGTGTGACGGCGTGGGGCTGGCCCGGATGGAGTTCATCATCAGCGAGTCGATCCGGGCCCATCCGCTCGCACTCCTGCACCCCGACCGCGTCACCGACCCGGGAGCCCGGGAGGAACTGGCCCGGCTGGTCCGCGGCTACGACAGCGGCGAGGAGTTCTTCGTGCAGCGCCTGTCCGAGGGGATCGGCACCATCGCCGCGGCGTTCTGGCCGAAGCCGGTCGTCGTGCGCATGTCGGACTTCAAGACGAACGAGTATGCGAACCTCCTGGGCGGCAGGGACTTCGAGCCGGACGAGGCCAACCCGATGCTGGGCTTCCGCGGTGCGTCGCGCTATGCGCACCCGGCGTACGAGGACGGGTTCGCCCTCGAGTGCGCGGCCATGCGCCGGGTGCGGGGGGAGATGGGGCTCACCAACGTGGTGCTGATGCTCCCCTTCGTGCGCCGGGTGGCAGAGGCCAGGCAGGTGATCGACCGGATGGCCGAATTGGGGCTGCGGAGGGGGGAGGACGGCCTCGAGGTCTACGCCATGTGCGAGATCCCGAACAACGTCATCCTGATCGACCGCTTCGCCGAGCTGTTCGACGGGTTCTCCATCGGCTCGAACGACTTGACCCAGCTGACCCTCGGTGTCGACCGCGACAGCGAGATCGTGGCCTTCGACTACGACGAGCGCGACGAGGGGGTCAAGGAGATGATCCGCCTGGCCGTCCAAGGGTGCCGGCGCAACCACATGCACTCGGGCCTGTGCGGGCAGGCGCCGTCCGACTACCCGGACATGGCGGAGTTCCTGGTGGAACTCGGCATCGACTCGATGAGTCTCAACCCCGACAGCGTCCTCAAGACGACCCGGCTGGTGCTGGAGGTCGAGGAGCGGCTCGGGAGGGCGGGAGCGGGCGCCCCCGCATCGGGGTAGCGGGTCACTCCCGTTTCGGTCAGCGCCGAGGTTCCCCGATCATTGTCCATCAACCGGTGCCCGGAGGACTGCAGTGAGTTCTCGTTCGACGGCTGCGAGCGAGACCGATCCCGCCCCGGGGGCCAGGTCAACCATGAGGTCGATGTCGCTGCCGTCAGTTCTCACGACGAGGCGATGTCCGGCAGCTTCGATGAGTTTCGTCAAGGTACTGAGTGCAGGCTCACGCCGGTCCGATTCATAGGTGCTGATGACCCTCTGGGCGACGTGAGCGCGACTGGCCACCTCCATCTGGGAACGTCCAGCGTGGATACGCGCTCGTCTGAGGAGGCTTCCCGGGGTGTCCTCGCCGTCGTCCACGAATACCACGATCTAGCGGAATGTCTCCATCTGACAGCGATGCACCGGCCGGGAGCCGATCCGGGTGCTCAGGTCGGTCAGGTGAGGCCGAGATCGGACGTCACCAGCTCCCACGGAATGGGTCCCTCGCCCGTCTCGATCATCTCCGTCCGTGCGGCTGCTGCGGCGCTGAGGGGCGACTCGTGTGCACGTTGTGCATCCAGGGCGTCCCACACACAAGACCCCGCTCGCTGAAGGGGTCGATTCCGGCCGACGGGCCCGTCGACGGATGGACGCCAACTACTCAGTCGAGCGCCTTGGCCAGCAGTTCGTGGAGCTCGACCCGCTCCTGGCGGCTGAGCTGAGCGAGGACGTCGTCCTCGACTCCCTCGATCGCCTTCTGTGCACTCCCGAACGCCCGGATGCCCTCGTCGGTGATCTCGACCAGGTGCCGGCGACGGTCGGCCGGATCGCGACGGCGGAAGGCGAACTCCCGTGCCTCGAGATCGTTCAGCAGCAGCACGAGGTTGTTGGCGTCGACGCACATCATCTCGCCGAGCTCGTGCTGGGGGACCGGACTGTGGTCGTGCAGCGTGGCGAGCGTGGCGAACTCCTTCAGGCGCATGCCCAGCTGCTCCTCGGATGTGCGCCGGTAGATCAGCTTCGTCAGCTGGGTCAACAGGACCGTCACACCGGGTGTCGTGCTCTTCACCATCGCCTCGATTGTAGTTCCGAATCGCTCCCGGAGCGTAGATTACCACCACAGCTTGACACTCACTACGATAGTGACTATCAATGGAGTGCAACCTTCACTCCGAGAGATCGAGGACGCCTCGCCCATGCCCTCTTCCATCCGCGGCTTCGTCCACGAGCGCCGCAGTTGGGTCGCCCTGATCGTCGTCTGCTTCGCGATGCTCATGAACACGCTCGACCAGACGATCGTGAACGTGGCCGTGCCCACCATCCAGCGCGATCTGCACTTCAGCCAGGCGTCCCTCGCCTGGGTGATCGACGCCTACCTGATCACCTTCGCGGGGGCCCTCCTGCTGGCCGGCCGGCTGGGCGACCTCATCGGCCGGAAGAAGGTCTTCCTCGTCGGGGTCGCGCTGTTCACGGCGGCATCGGCCGCGTGTGGCGCCGCCGACACCCAGGCGCTGCTTGTCGGGGCGAGGTTCGCCCAGGGGCTCGGGGCCGCGCTGTCCTCGTCGGTCATCCTGGCGATCATCGTGGCCGACTTCCCCGTTCCGGCGGAACGTGCCAAGGCGATGAGCTCGTACATCATCGTGGCCGTGGGCGGCGGGTCCTTGGGCCTCCTTGTCGGGGGCTACGTGACCCAGGCGCTCAGCTGGCACTGGATCTTCTTCATCAACATCCCCATCGGGATCGCCACGCTCGCCCTGGGGACGGTGCTCATCGACGAGAACGTCGGACTCGGGGTCCGGGAAGGACTGGATGTCGGCGGCGCCGTGCTGAGCACCGGTGGTCTGATGCTCGCGGTCTACGCCATCGTCACCTCGACCCAGTACGGCTGGCGCTCGACCCACACGCTGCTGTTCGGCGGGGCGGCGGTGGTGGTGCTCGCCGCCTTCGTCCTGCTCGAGAGCCGGCTCACGCAGCCGATGATGCCGCTGCGTGTGCTACGGGCGCCGGGCCTGCTGACGTCGAGCCTGATCCGGGGCCTCATGGTCGTGGGCATGTACAGCACGTTCTTCATCGGAGTGCTCTATTTCCAGCACGTGCTGGGCTTCAACTCCGTCGTGACGGGGCTCGCGTTCCTCCCCCAGACGCTCATGGTGGCAGTCATGTCCATGGGCATCACCGCCCGCATCATGAGCAGGCTCGGGGCCAGGGTGACGGCGCTCATGGGACTGGTGATCGTGGCGATCGGGCTCGTCCTGTTCGTCACGTCCGGCCCCCACACCCCCTACTTCCCCCAGATCTTCGTGGCCGTGCTGTCGATCGGCTTCGGTGCGGCTGAGGCGTTCACGCCCCTGTTGACCATCGCCCTGGCCGGCGTCCCGGCGGAGGACGCGGGGATCGGCTCGGGCATCGTCAACGTGTCCCAGCAGGTGTCCGGTGCGCTCTCGGTGGCGGTCCTCGGGGCCATCTCCACCTCCCGCACGGCTTCGCTGCTCCACTCGGGGAGCTCCGTCATAGATGCCCTCGACGGTGGCTACCGTCTGGCGTTCGTCGTCGCCCTCGCCAGCGTCCTGGTGGCGATCGCCCTCGGCTTCCTCCTCATCAAGCAGCCGAGTGCACCGCCGGTCGCCAACGAGGCGTTCGAGGCGGAGTCGGAGGCGATGATCGCCGAGATCATGTGAGCGCTCGTCCCGTCCCGCCGGCCGGGCCGAGGAACCCGGGGAGCAGCTCCCCCAGGTCGCCGACCACGAGGTCGGCGCCGTGTGACCGGAGTGCGTCGGCCTGACCGGTGTGGTCGACGCCGACCACCAGCCCGAAATGGCCCGACCGGCCCGCCTCGACCCCGGCCTGGGCGTCCTCCACGATGGCGGCCAGAGCCGGGTCGATGCCGAGCATCGCCGCCGCCTCGAGATAGCTGTCCGGCGCGGGCTTGCCCGCCAGGCGGCGCTCCTTCACGACCGTGCCGTCCACGCAGGCGTCGAAAAGTCCGGCGATCCCTGCCGCCCGAAGCACGGCCGGGGTGTTCTCGCTGGCCGACACCACCGCGACGGGCACGCCCCGCGCCTTGAGGAGGCGGACCAATTCGACCGCACCGTCGTAGACGGCCACCCGTCCGGTCTCGAGGAGCTCCTGGAACAGCGTGTTCTTGGCGTTGGCAACGCCCATCACCGTCTGGGCTGTGGGGGGATCGTCCGCCTCACCCTCCGGCAGCGTGATGCCCCGCGAGGCGAGGAACGTGCGGACCCCGTCGGTCCGGGGCCTCCCGTCGACGTACCGGAGATAGTCCTCGACCGGGTCGAACCCGGACGAGGGAGTGCCCGGCGCCGGCGACGTCCTCGCCGCCAGGAACCCGTCGAAGGCCGACTTCCAGGCGGCGGCATGGAGGTCCGCGGTCCGGGTGAGCACCCCGTCCAGGTCGAAGAGCCAGGCCCGGCAGTCGGTCGGGTCCAAGGGGCCGGTGCGCTCAGGTGGCGAGGTCATCCGGTGGTCGGATGTCGATCCTGCGGGCCGGTCCCCGGTCGGACGTTCACGACCCGGTGGCACCCACGCCCGGCGCCGGTGCCGGTGGCCGGAGGCGCCGGCCGGTGACGACGTCCCCGCGGACCAGGACCAGGCGGTGACCGGGCTCCGCCACCCGGGGCTCGGGGAAGGGACCCCCGGCGGCTACCCGGTCCGTAGCGCTCGCCAGTCCCCGGACCAGCACGCTCCACCTCCCCTCCGGACTGCCGCCGTCCCGCGCCAGCCCATCGAACGAGTAGTCCACCTGGAAGGCCACCAACCGACCGTCCACCCGGTCGAGGAGCCGCTCGCCGATCTGGAGGAGCACGTGCGAGGCGTGGACGGCATAGTCGACCGGGAGCACCAGCGGGGCGCTGTCCGTGGGGATCCCCAAATGTCCGTGGTGCCGCCGCTTGGCCCCGAGCGCGAGCAACCGTCGGCATTCCGGGAGATCCAGGACCTCCGAACCGCGCTCGTCGATCCACATGCCCCCATCCTCGGGGATCGTGTACCCCGGAGCCAGGGTCGAAGGTCACCCGGGTCCCACCCGGACGCCCGGGGAGCAAAAGGGATTCGGACTCTGTTCCGACGATTCGGGTGAGTGTCACTGTGAGTCCATGGCCCACCGTCGTACTTCCCCCGTGGCGGGAGTCGGAGCCCGGAGACCGAAATGAGCGCCCCCGGCCGGACCGAAGGCGACGACGGCGGTACCCGTCGCGCCCGGCGCAGCCTCGGTGTACTGCCGGCCGCACTGGACCGGCGGTTCGAGGCGGTCGTCCTGTGGAGCGCCGATCCGCAGTTGTCGGCGCGCACCGCTCAGGACCTGCAGGCGCTGCGCGGGGCTGCACTGGCGGTCGCATGGATGGCCCCCGCCCCGACGCACAGTCTGGTGGAACGGCTGGGTGGGGCCACCCCGGATGCGACCCCACTCATCCTCGCCGACAGCGGGGGCAACGGTGCCGTCGCCGTCGACGACACGGGTCCCTGCGAGGTGGAGTGGCCGCAACCCGAGGAGAGCGTGGATGCCCTCGATCGGGCCGGTGAGGCTGTTGTCCGGAAGCTGGCCGATCTGGGGATCGCCAGCGCCCTGTCCCCCCACAGTGCCGGGGCGACCAGGATGAGCGTCGAACTGATGGGGGACCCGGCCGTCCCGTCCACCCGGTTGGGATTCAAGCGCTTCCTGCACGGGCACGGGATTCCGAGCGTCCCCCACCTCGCGGGCCTTGCCATGGAGGCGGCCCGGCAGGTCGGCCTGGACGATCCGCGGGTGGTCGTCGAGGGCGGCAGTGTGCAGATCGCCCTGCGGGACGCGGGGGATGTCGCGGCCGAGGTGCTGCACGAGCTCTGGCGACGGGGCGTGGACCCCCGCGACACCCTGGTCGTGATCGACGGCCTGTCGGGCGTTCCCCACCGGCCAGCGCCGGTCGTCGTCCCCGACATCCGGGAGGCGTCCGTCGTCCTGGTCAACGGTGGTCGTGGGACTCCAGCTGCAGGAATGGTGGCACTCACCGGTGGCGGGGCGCGCGTGCACCAGCTCCTTGCCGATCAGCTGCGCCGTCGCCGGCGCCGGTCGCTCCCCGAAGTCATCGCCCGGGCGGGCTGGTCCGTCGCCATCGAGGGATTCGACCCCGGGGTCGAGCGCGTCCGCGAGGCACTGCTCACCTTGGCGAACGGACACGTCGGCATGAGCGGGGCAGCGCTGGGCGATCACGCCGGCCGGCACCCGTGGGTGGTGGCCGAGGGGGTCTATGTGGCGGAGGGCCCGGCCTCCCACCTGCTCACCGGTCCCGTGGCCTTCACCGTTGGCGAACTGCACGCCGGAGACCCCCTCCGGCGGGTGCTCGACCTGCGCACGGGGGTGCTGCACGAGCGGTCGGGTGCCGAGGGCGCCGGGGTGGAGAGCACCCGGTTCGTCTCCCTGAACCGGCCGACGACGGCCGTCCTACGCGGCCGCTACCCGGGCGCCCTCCGCCCCGGACCGCCCCTACAACCCCCGGCGGACGACGCCACCGTCGATGCCGGGCGCACGGGTGACACCACCTGGATCCGGGTCGCCGGGTCCACCGGCGGGATCACCGCCGCGGCGACCCAGACACTGACCCGGCGGTCGCGCCCGGCTGCGGGGTCGGGGACCGGCGCCAAGGTCCTCGACCGCGTCGCCTCCTACTGCACCGATCCCGTGGACCTTCCGGAAGCCACCGGGGCCGTCGGCGCCGTGGACCGGGCCGCCACCGTCGGATTCGACCGGTTGCTGGCCGGGCACCGCCGGGCCTGGGCACGCCGATGGGAGGACGCCGACGTGGTCATCGACGGCGATGACGAGCTGCAGTTGGGCGTCCGCTTCGCGCTGTTCCACCTGATGGCATCGGTGGCCGACAGCGGGGAGGCCCCGGTCGGCGCGCGTGGACTGTCCGGCATGGGCTACGGGGGCCACGTGTTCTGGGACGCGGACACCTTCGTCCTTCCGTTCCTGGCCGCCACGCACCCCGAGGCGGCCCGCTCCATGCTCGAGTACCGCATCCGACGAATGCCCGCCGCCCTCGACGCGGCACGCGCTGTCGGTCGCGCCGGTGCCCGCTTCCCGTGGGAGTCCGCCCAGAGCGGCCGTGACGTGACGCCGAAGAGTGCCCGCGACCGGTCGGGGCGGGTCGTCCTCATCCGGACCGGTCAACTCGAGGAGCACATCGTTTCCGAGGTGGCGTGGGCGGCATGCTGCTACGTGGACTGGACCGGGGACGACGACTTCGCCCGTGGGCCCTGCCGCGACCTCCTCGTGCAGACGGCCCGGTACTGGGCGTCGCGGATCCGGGTCGCCTCCGACGGCGGTGCCCATATCTATGGGGTCGTCGGCCCTGACGAGTACCACGAACCGGTCGACGACAACGCCTTCACCAACGTCATGGCCCGGTGGAACCTGCGCCGCGCCGCGGCGGCCGCCGAAGCGACGGACGGGGACGGTGACGCCGGCGAGCGGGAACGATGGGTTGAACTCGCCGACGCCCTGTTCGACGGCTACGACGCCGATACCGGGGTCTACGAGCAATTCGCCGGATTCAACCAGCTGGAGCCGCTGCTCATTGCCGAACTCGCCCCCCATCGTCCCATCGCCGCAGACCTGCTGCTCGGAGCCGAGCGCACCCGGGGTGCCCAGGTGATCAAGCAGGCGGACGCTCTGATGATCCACCACCTCCTGCCCGACGAGGCGGCACCCGGAAGCCTCGAGCCGAACCTCCGCTACTACGAGCCGCGCACCGCCCACGGCAGCTCGCTGTCCCCGGCGATCCACGCCTCGTTGTACGCACGGGCACGTGACTTCGACCGGTCGTTGGAGGCGCTGCGCATCGCCGCGCGCATGGATCTCGACGACCTGACGGGCTCCACGGGAGAGGGCCTGCACCTCGCCACGATGGGTGGCACCTGGCAGGCCCTTGCCTATGGGTTCATGGGGCTCCGACCGGCTGCCGGGATGCTCCGCGTCGACCCGGTCCTGCCCACCTCGTGGTCGGCCCTGGAACTGCGCGTGCAGTTCCACGGCGCCAGGGTGCGCGTCCGCAAGGAGCGGTCCCACCTCGTCATCTCCGCCGACCGGCCCGTGCCCGTGGTCGTGGGCGGTTCATCGTTCGTCACCGGTGCCCGTGATCTCGAGTTCTCCCGTCACGGACCCAGTTGGGAGCTGTCACCATGACCAGAATCATCGCCGCCATCGACAACTCGGCCGCCGCACGGCCGGTGCTCACGATGGCTGAGGCCATCGCTCGGGCGCTTGCCGGGACACGGGATGCCGTCCACGTCATCGAGGACGGTGACGAGACGGCACGCGCCTGTGCCGAGGCCGCGGGTGCGCCGATGCGTGTGCTCCCCGGCGATCCCCTCGAACAGCTGACCCTCGCACTGGCCGAGGCGGATGTGGTGGCGCTGGTGCTCGGCGTCCGGGGCAGGCCCGGCGGTCCGCGGCCGGCCGGACACCTCGCACTGGCACTTGCTGATACCACGGACAAGCCCGTCGTCGTCGTGCAGCCCGATGCTCGACCGCCGGCGCGGCTGCACAGGGTCCTCGTCGCCATGGAGGGAAGCCCGGGTAAGGCCCGGGCACTCAAACGGACCATCCAGCTGTCGGCCGACGCCGGCCTCGAGATCGTCGTGGTGCACGTGGACGAGGAGATCCCGAGCTTCACCGACCAGGTCCAGCACGAGACCGGCGCCTACGCACGGGAGTTCCTGTCCAGGCACGTGATGGACGCTCCTCGGATGCGGCTCGAGCTGAGGATCGGCGTCCCCGCCGCGCAGGTCCTCGACGCCATCGAGGAGTTCCACCCCGACCTGGTGGGCGTCGGATGGCCCCAGTCCGACGATCCGTCCCGGGGTGCGGTGGCCCGCGAGATCCTGGATCGGAGTCCGGTGCCCGTGCTCCTGGCGCCGGTGAATTAGGCCGGACCCGGGTCGGCGGCACCCGGGTCGACCGACGTCCGGCCGGCGCCAGCCGGGGGTTCTGGTGGCAACCGGGGCACTATGGGCAATTCGACCCTTTGGTCGGCGCTGCCGGACCATCAGAGTGGGTGCATGGCTTCCGACGGAGACGCGGTGATCGATCGGCACGGCTTCGACGCCCTCATCGCCGAGCTCCGCAGGCGTGGGTTCCGGACACGGGGGCCGGTGGTGCGCGATCAGGCGATCCTCCACGACGAGGTGTCGTCCACGGGCGACCTCCCCGGCGGCTGGCGGGACCAACAGGCCCCCGGCCGTTACCGCCTGGAACAGGTCGGTGGTCCGGAGCTCTTCGGATGGGCCGTGGGCCCGGCCTCGTGGAAGTCGGAGTTCTTCCCTCCTGAGGAGGTCGTGTGGCGGGCGTCGGTGGACGACGGGCAGGTCACGGTGACCGAGCCGGACGGCACCACCGAACCGGTGGCCCTCATCGGGATACGCCCCTGTGAGCTGTCGGCCCTCGACGTGCTCGACCGCGTTCTCCAGGGTGGCCGGGTCGTGGACGACCGGTACGCGGCGCGCCGGGCGGGCACGTTCGTCCTGGCCGTCGACTGCGGGGCGCCGGCGTCGACGTGCTTCTGTTCCTCCATGGGGACCGGCCCCGCCGCCGGCTCGGGCTACGACCTGGCCCTCACCGAGCTCACCGACGGACGGCACCGGTTCCACGTACGGGTCGGGTCCCCGGCCGGGGCCGAGGTGCTCGCCTCGGTGCCCCGGGAGCCGGTGGGCGACGGTGACGTCGCCGAGCGCCGGGGGGTGCTGGAGGGGGCGCGGGCCGGCATGGGACGCGTCCTCGACACCGACGGGCTGCCCGGGCTGCTCGACGGGAACATCGACCACCCCCGCTGGGACGAGGTGGCTGAGCGCTGCCTGTCCTGTGGGAACTGCACGCTGGTGTGCCCCACCTGCTTCTGCAGCGACGTGGACGACGTGACCGACCTGTCCGGTTCGGTGGAGCGCCGGCGCCGATGGGCCTCGTGCTTCGACATCGAGCACTCCTTTCTCCACAGCGGGCCGGTGCGGGCGAGCACGTCGTCCCGGTACCGGCAGTGGCTCACCCACAAGCTCTCGACCTGGTGGGACCAGTTCGACGGATCGGGTTGCGTGGGCTGCGGTCGGTGCATCACGTGGTGTCCCGTCGGAATCGATCTGACCGAGGAGGTCGCCGCCATCCGGGCCGGTGACCGCGAGACCGTGGGGGATGCGTCATGAGTGAGATGCGTCATGAGGGGGGTGCGTCATGAGTGACACGGTCGAACGGGTCCTGGCCGCCCACCGATTCCTCGACGGTATGCCCGAGGGGACCGTGGAGCTGATCGCCGGCTGCGCCCAACTGGACTCGTTCGAGCCCGGCCAGCGCCTCCTGGCCGAGGGCGAGCCGGCTGGCACGCTCTTCTTGGTCCACCACGGACGGGTGGGCATCGAGGTGCACCAGTCGGAGGGGATCATCACCATCGAGACGGTCGGGCCGGGCCAGATCGTCGGCCTGTCGTGGGCATCACCGCCCTTCCGCTGGCAGTTCGACGCCCGCGCCCTCGAGCCGGTGTCCGTCGTGGCTGTCGACGTGGACAGGCTCCGGACCGAACTCCGTCGGCGGCCGGACATCGGGGTCGTCGTGCTCGAACGACTGGCGTCCCTGTTGGTCGACCGGCTCCAGGAGACCCGGCTGCGGGTGCTCGACCTGCACGCACTGGGCGATGACCGTCCGCGCTGAGCGGTCGGCGTCCCCGCCGACGCACGGCCTTCCGACGGACGGCCTTCCGATGCACGGACCGCTCACCCCCGAGCCCTACCGGGTCGTCGGGCGGCGGGAGGAGGTCGGGGACGTGGTCACCCTGTCGCTCGAGCCGTGCACCGATGGTGCCTCAGGGACGTACGCCCACGGTCAGTTCAACATGCTCACGGCATTCGGGGTGGGTGAGGTGGCCCTCTCCATCGCCGGATCCGCGGGCACGTCCGGCCTCATCGAGCACTCGGTCCGGGACGTGGGTGCGGTGACCCACGCACTGTGCACCGTGCCGGCCGGAGCCGTGGTCGGGCTGCGGGGCCCGTTCGGGAACGGTTGGGGCATCGAGCGCCTGCCCGACGGCCCCGACGTGGTGGTGGTGGCCGGGGGGATCGGTCTGGCGCCGCTGCGCAGTGCCGTGGGCGACCTGGTGGTGCGTGAACGGGAGGGCCGGGGCCGGGTCTTCGTCGTCGCCGGGGCCCGCTCCCCCGACCAGGTCCTGTACGGGGACGACCTCGACGCCTGGCGCCTGTCCGGGTCCGATGTGGTCGTGACGGTCGACGTCGGGACGCCGGGGTGGGAGGGCCCGGTGGGCGTGGTGACGACCGTCCTGCCGGATCTCGCCTTCGAACCGGGCGGTGCCTGGGCCCTGACCTGCGGCCCCGAGATCATGATGCGCTTCGTGGCCCGCGCCCTGGTCGAGTGCGGTGTCGAGCCCGCCCGGATCCTCGTCTCGCTGGAGCGGAACATGCAGTGCGGCATCGGCATCTGCGGGCACTGCCAGCTGGGCCCACTGCTCGTCTGCCGGGACGGGCCGGTCGTTCCCTACGGCGGCGTGGCGGACCGCCTGCTGGTGGAGCGCGGGCGATGACCGACGAGCGACCCACCGTGGCCGTGTGGAAGTTCGCGTCGTGCGACGGCTGCCAGCTCACGCTCCTCGACTGCGAGGACGAGTTCCTGGCCATCGCCGGGGCCGTCCGGTTCGCCCACTTTCCCGAGGTGTCCCGGGCCAGCGTCGACGGGCCCTACGACCTGTCGATCGTCGAGGGGTCGATCACCACCGAGGAGGACGCCCGGCGGATCCGCGAGGTCCGGACCTCGTCCCGCCGGCTGATCACCGTGGGGGCGTGCGCCACGGCCGGTGGCATCCAGGCCCTGCGCAACTCGGCCGCCGACGGGGCGTACGCCGGAGCCGTCTACGCCCATCCCGAGTACCTCTCGTCGCTCGGGACCTCGACGCCGATTGCCGCCCACGTCGCCGTGGACCTCGAGTTGCAGGGCTGTCCGATCTCGGCGGGCCAGCTCCTGGAGGTCATCACGGCCGAGCTGGCCGGGCGCCGACCGGTGCTCCCGAGCCACTCGGTCTGCCAGGAGTGCAAGGCCGCCGGCACGGTGTGCCTCCCGGTGAGCCGGGGGACGGCCTGCCTGGGCCCGGTGACCCGGGCGGGCTGCGGTGGCCTCTGCCCCTCGCTCGACCGCGGCTGCTTCGGCTGCTTCGGGCCGTCGGTGGGGGCGAATCCGCGGGCGCTCACCGAGCACCTGCTCGAGGAGGGTACGACCCGGGCCGAGGCGGCCCGTCTCTTCGCCACCTTCAACGTCGGCAACCCGGTCTTCGGCGACCAGGCCGCCGCGCTCTCGGCGCCGGAGCGACAGGGGGGTCAGCCGTGACCCATGGATCGGGCTCCCACCGCACGATCGCCGTCGAGGGCCTGTCCCGAGTCGAGGGAGAGGGTTCGCTACGGGTCGACGTGCGCGACGGGGTCGTCGAGGACGTCGCCTTGACCATCTTCGAGCCGCCCCGCTTCTTCGAGGCGCTGCTGCAGGGGCGTGCGGCCGCCGAGGCGCCCGACATCACCGCCCGCATCTGCGGGATCTGCCCGGTGGCCTACCAGATGAGCGCCTGTGCGGCCGTGGAGGACGCCGTCGGTGTCCGGGTCGGCCATCGGGTCACCGCGTTGCGCCGGCTCCTGTACTGCGGCGAGTGGATCCAGAGCCACGCCCTGCACATCTATCTGTTGCACGCACCCGACTTCCTCGGCTGTGCGGACGCCGTCGAACTGGCGGAGCGCGACCGGGCGGCCGTCCAGCGGGGGCTGGACCTCAAGAAGACCGGCAACCTGGTCATGGAGACGGTCGGGGGTCGGGCCGTGCATCCGGTCAACGTCAAGGTGGGCGGCTTCTACCGGGCCCCGGACCCCGCCGACGTGGCCGCGTTGGCCGGGCCGCTCGAGCGGGCGCGGGACGCGGCGCTGGCCACCGTCTCCTGGGTGGCGGGCTTCGACTTCCCCGACGTGGAGGGGGAGTACCGGTTCGTGGCGCTCCGGGGCGACGGGCGCTACCCGATGGAGTCCGGACGGGTCACCTCGTCCGACGGCCTCGACGTCACCGCCGGTGGGTTCGCCGACCGTGTGGTCGAGGAGCACGTGGCCCGCTCCACCGCCCTCCATGCCCGGCTCGACGGACGGCTCGAGTACCTGACCGGCCCCCTGGCCCGCTACGCGCTGAACGCCGACCAGCTGCCGGAGGTCGCCCGCCGGGCCGCGGCCGATGCCGGCCTCGGACCCGTGTGCACCAACCCATTCCGGAGCATCGTCGTCCGCGCCGTCGAGTTGGTCGCCGCCTGCGCCGAGGCGCTCCGTCTGGTCCTCGCCTACGAGCCGCCGGACCCGCCGGCCGCCCCGGTCGGGTGGCGGGCGGGCGTGGGAACCGGAGCCACCGAGGCACCCCGGGGGCTCCTGTTCCACCGCTACGGGCTCGACGACGCAGGGCTCATCACCTCGGCCCGCATCGTGCCGCCCACGTCGCAGAACCAGCTCACCATCGAGGCCGACCTCCGGCGGGTGGCCCAGGCGGGCCTCGCCCTCCCCGACGACCAGCTGACCTGGCGGTGCGAGCAGGCGGTGCGGAACCACGACCCCTGCATCTCCTGCGCCGCCCACTTCCTCGACGTGACGGTGGTCCACCGGTGAGCGGGTCCGGCGATCCCGGTGCGGCGCCACGGGTGGTGGTGGTCGGGATGGGGAGCGAGTACCGGCGGGACGACGGTGCCGGCGTGGCCGTCGCCGAGGAGGTGGCCCGGACCTGCCCCCACGTCACCCGCCTGGGCCCGATCGGCGAGCCGCTCGACCTGCTCGGACTGTGGGACGGCGCCGACCTGGCCGTGGTGGCCGATGCCGTCCGGTCCGGCGCCGAGCCGGGCACCGTCCAGCTGATCGAACTGTCGGAGGCGGCCGGGACGGGGCAGGGGTCCGTTGGACCGCCGGGCACCACCAGCACGCACGGGATCGGCCTGACCGGGGTGCTGCGACTGGCCCGGGCCGTCGGGAGCGCGCCACGCCGGGTGGTGGTGGTCGGCATCGAGGGGAGCGAATTCGGGAACGGCGTCGGGCTGAGCCCGGCGGTGGAGCGTGCCGTGCCCCATGCCGTCGGTCACGTGCGGGACCTGGTCGACCCGGCGGGATGATCCGTCGGTGGGGTGGAGGCGATCCGTGGGTGCAGCCGGGGGACCGGTGGCGGCTACCGAGGTGACCTTCGCCCCTGGCGCCCGCACCGGCACTCCCCGACGATGGGATGGAGGGGTCGTCCATGTCCGGCCCGCAGAGGAGGGAGTGGAGCGATGCAGACCGTGTTCGTGAATCCCGAGCGGTGCATCGGCTGCCTGCAGTGCGAGCTGGCCTGTGCCGTCGAGCACTCGGCGAGCCAGGACGCCGCCACCGCGTTCCTCGAGGTACCGGTGCCGCGCAAGCGGGTGCATGTCGAGCCCGGTCCGATGCCCACCCTCGCCTTCCCGAACCGCTGCCGCCACTGCGATCCGGCTCCGTGCCTGCAGGTCTGCCCGTCCGGTGCCATCACCCGCGAGGACGAACTGGGTGTGGTCCTGGTGGAGCCGAAGCGGTGCATCGGCTGCGCGATGTGCGCTGTGGTCTGCCCATTCGACGTAATCACCTTCCACCCGCTGGCCGACGGCCCGGGATCCGAGGTGGCGGTGGCCGTCAAGTGCGACGGCTGCGTGGACCGGGTCCGCCGGGGCGACGAGCCGGCCTGCGCCGAGGTGTGCAAGGTGGACGCATTGGTCTTCGGGGAGCTGAACGAACTCGTGTCGGCCGGGAGCCTGCGCGAGGCCGGTGCCGTCCTGGCGGCCGCCGGTGTCGGCGCCACACCGCTCCCGGGCGGCGACCCGCTGGCCGGGTGGCGTGCCTGGGGTGCGGCCGAACGGGCGGCGAGGGACGCGTCGGCCGGGTGGACACGGGAGAACGGGCATGCCGGTGGGAACGGGTCGGCCGGGAACCATCAGGCCGGGAACGATCAGGCCGGGAACGATCAGGGAGAACAGTCATGACCAGCAGCAACGGCAACGGCTCGGCGCGTCGCCTCACCATCAACGAGGACGCCCAGGCGATGATCGACGAGGCCCACCGGCAGGGCATCGACACCGTGTGGGACCGGCTCGAGGCCCAGCAGCCCCAGTGCGGCTACTGCGCACTCGGCCTCAGCTGCCGGAACTGCGCCATGGGTCCGTGCCGGATCGATCCGTTCGGTGAAGGGCCGCAGAAGGGGGTGTGCGGCGCCGGTGCCGACGTGATCGTGGCCCGCAACCTGGGCCGGGCCATCGCCGCCGGCTCCTCGTCCCACTCGGACCACGGGCGGGACATCCTGGAGACGTTCCGCTCCCTCGCCCACGGCGAGACCACCGGGTACGAGATCGCCGACGAGGCCAAGCTGCGGCGCCTGGCCGAGGAGGTGGGCGTGGCCACCGAGGGCCGCTCACCCGAGGAGGTGGGGGCCGACGTGGCCGACGTGCTCCTGGAGGACTACGGCTCCAAGCGCGGGACGCTCTCCTTCGTCGGGCGGGTCCCCGAGATCCGAAGGGACCGGTGGGAGGCACTGGGGATCACCCCGCGCGGAGTCGACCGCGAGAACGTCGAGATGCTGCACCGGACACACATGGGTGTCGACAACGACTACGTGAACACCCTCCTCCACGCACTCCGCACGAGCCTGTCCGACGGGTGGGGCGGGTCGATGATCGCCACGGAGCTGTCCGACGTCATGTTCGGCACGCCGAAGCCGGTCATGTCCGAGGTCAACCTCGGGGTGCTGCGCAAGGACCAGGTGAACATCGCCATGCACGGGCACAACCCGATGCTGTCCGACGTGGTGGTGGCCGCCGCCCAGGACCCCGAGCTCGTCGAGCTGGCCCGCTCGCTCGGGGCGACCGGGATCAACGTGGTCGGGCTGTGCTGCACCGGCAACGAGCTGATGATGCGCCGGGGTGTGCCCATGGCCGGCAACCACCTGATGCAGGAGCTGGTCCTCATCACCGGGGCGCTCGAGGCCATGGTGGTCGACTACCAGTGCATCATGCCATCCATCGTCGACGTGGCGAAGTGCTACCACACGAAGATCATCTCGACCTCGGACAAGGCCAAGTTCACCGGCGCCACGCACGTCTCGTTCGACCCGAAGCGGGGGGCGGAGATCGCCCACCAGATCGTGAGGATGGCAGTCGAGGCCTTCGCCGACCGCAATCAGGAGCGGGTGCGGATCCCGGTGGAGCCGGTGCGCTGGATGGGCGGGTTCTCGGTCGAGGCCATCCTCGGCGCCCTCGGGGGCACCCCGAAGCCACTGGTGGACGCCATCGCCGCCGGCACCATCCGCGGGGCGGTGGCCGTGGTCGGCTGCAACAACCCGAAGCTCCCCCAGGACCTGGAGCACATCGAGCTCACCCGACGGCTCATCGAGAACGACATCCTGGTCCTGGTGACCGGGTGCGCAGCGGTGGCCAACGGCAAGGCCGGCCAGATGGTGCCCGAGGCGGCGGCCATGGCCGGGCCGGGCCTGCGGGCGGTCTGCGAGTCGCTGGGCATCCCCCCGGTCCTGCACATGGGGAGCTGCGTGGACAACAGCCGGGTGATGGTGCTGGCCGCCGCGCTGGCCGGCTACCTGGGTGTCGACATCGACCAGCTGCCGCTGGCCGGAGCCGCCCCCGAGTGGTACTCGGAGAAGGCCGTCGCCATCGGGGCCTACGTGGTGGGGTCGGGGATCACCACCGTGCTGGGCGTCCAGCCCCCGGTGTTCGGGAGCCCGAACGTGGTGTCGCTGCTGGCCGACGGCCTCGACGACGTGGTGGGCGCCAAGTTTGTCGTCGAGCCCGACCCCGCCGCTGCCGCCCTGTGGATCCGCCGCCACATCGAGACCAAGCGCCGGGGGCTCGGGCTCCCCGCCGTCGAGATCGACGGGGACGGGCCCGCCGGCACCGCCGCCCCGGTGCCCGCGGCCGTGGGTTCCGAGGGCTGAGGGATGTGCGACACCTGTGGGGGCCACGGGCCGACGGCGGCGCACCATGATCACGCCGGCCACCACGCCCACGGCGCCGGCGCCCGGCTGGTCGTCGTGGGCAAGGGTGGCGTCGGCAAGTCCACCGTGACCGCGCTGCTGGCCCGGTTGTCCGCCCGCCGCGGCCTGCGGGTGGTGGCCGTGGACGCCGACGAGCAGCAGAACCTGGCCGCCACCCTCGGAATCGGGTGGGAGGAGGCGGCGGGCATCGTGCCCGTGGCCGCGGACGCCGACTACGTGGAGGAGAAGACCGGGGCCCGCCCCGGGGAGGGTGCGGGCGCCATGCTGCGGCTCAACCCCGACACCGCCGACATCGTCGAGCGCCGCGCCGTCCTCGGTCCGGACGGCGTCCGACTGCTGGTGATGGGCGGGGTCCGCCAGGCCGGCGGCGGGTGCCTCTGTCCGGAAACGGCGCTGATCCAGGCGGCCGTGGCCGGAATGCACCTGCATCCCGAGGACGTGGTGCTCATGGACACCCACGCCGGCGTCGAGCACTTCGGCCGCTCGCTGGCCCGCGGCTTCGACGCCGCCGTGGTGGTGGTCGACCCGACCTTCAACGCCGTGCAGGTGGGCCGGGAGTCGTCGGTCCTGGCCGACGGGCTCGGGATCGGCACGGTGCACCTGGTGGTGAACCGTGCCAGGTCGCAGGCCGACGTGGACCGGGCCCTCGCCCACATGGACCGGCTCGGCGGCTTCCCCTTCGCCTCGACCACCGTGCTGCCCTTCGACGAGGTGGCCCTCGAGTGCGAGCCCGCCGTGGACCGGCTGCTGGAGGACTCGGCGCTGGCCGGTGCCGTGGCCGCGCTGTCACAGGAGCTGCTGTCCGAGGTGTCCGGTCCGGTGGGGGTGGGGGCCTGATGCGGGCGGTGGTCATCGGCACCGGGCCGGCCGGCATCACCGCGGCCGAGACCCTGCGCCGGCTCGACCCGACCGGCTCGGTGGTGGCCCTGTCGGCCGAGGACAGCCCGCCGTACTCGCCGCCGGCCATGGCCGACCACTTCCTGACCGGGCGCGACGAGCCGCTCTACTGGAAGGGCCGCGACGTGGCCGGGCGCCTGGGCATCGAGGAGCGGCGGGGTGCCCGCGTGGCGGGCATCGACACCGACTCGCGGGAGGTGGTGCTGGCCGACGGCGGCCGCATCCCCTACGAGGGCCTGGTGGTGGCGTCGGGGAGCCGTCTGTACGCCCCGCTGACCGGGGCCGACCTGCCGGGTCTCCTCGACTTCAAGTCGCTGCGGTCGGCCACCGAGATCGTCGAACGGGTGCGGCGGGGCGAGGTGACCACGGCACTCATCGTCGGCAACGGCTTCATCGGGGTCGAGCTGTCGCTCCTCCTCGCCGACCTGGGCGTGGACGTGTCCATCATCGGGCGGCGGAACTGGGTGATGCCCCGTGTGCTCGACCCGATGGCGTCCGACCTGGCCGAGTCGGCCCTGGTGGCCCGCGGCGTGACGCTCCGGCTGGGCATGGAGGCCACGGCGATCGTGGGGGATCCCTCGGCCGACGGGGTGCAGCTGGCCGACGGCACGGTCATGCGGGCCGACCTGGTCGTGGCGGCCACCGGGGTGAAGCCGCACACCGAGTTCCTCGAGGGCTCGGGGCTGGCCACGGACTGGGGGGTGCACGTGGACGAGGGCCTGGCCACGTCGGTACCCGGGGTGACCGCCGCCGGCGACGTGGCCGAGGCGATCGACCGGTTCACCGGGGAGCGGTACGTGCACGCCATCTTCCCCAATGCGGTGGCCCAGGCCCCGATCGCCGCCGCCAACCTGCTGGGGGCCGGACTGCGCTACGACGGCGCCGAGGCGATGAACAGCCTCAAGCACCTCGGCATCCCCATCGTGTCCATCGGCACCATCGATACCCCCGACGAGGTGCTGCGCTGGCAGGACGGGGCCCACCTGCGTGCCCTGTACCTCCGCGACGACCGGATCATCGGCGCGCAGCTGGTCGGTGACATCGGGGCGGCCGGCATCTACCACTCGCTGATCCTGCGCCGTCAACCGGTGGGGCAGTTCGGTGCGCGCCTGGTCGAGCCCGGCTTCGGGATGGCCGACCTCGCCTTCGACGCCGTCGGCTATGCCGGGCACCTGGCACCGGCCTGAGCACGGGTGGCCGTGGCCGACTCCGGAGTTGATCGGGTGATGTCCGGGCAGGGGTCCCCGTGACGGTCGTGGCCGAGTGCACCACCCGGCGGCAGGTGCACGTCCGGGGGGTCGTCCAGGGGGTCGGCTTCCGGCCGTTCGTGTTCCGGATCGCCACGGAGCTCGGGCTGGGCGGGTTCGTGGGCAACGACGCCACCGGTGTGTTCCTCGAGGTCCGGGGTGTGGCCACCGACGTCGACCGGTTCGTGGAGCGGTTGGTGTCCGAGGCCCCGGCCCTGGCGGTCATCGAGCACGTCGACGTGTCGGAGGCTGAGGCAGTCGACCCGGTCCAGGGACTCGACCCGGACGGGGGTGACACCGGCTCCGTCGGCCGGTTCACCATCGTCGGGTCCCGGCCCGGTTCGGGTCCGTCCACCCTCATCCCACCCGACGTGGCCACGTGCGAGGACTGCCTGGCCGAGATCCTCGACCCGGACGACCGTCGCCACCGGTACCCGTTCGCCAACTGCACCGACTGCGGGCCCCGCTTCACCATCATCCGCGCCCTCCCCTACGACCGCCCCTCGACCTCGATGGCCGGGTTCCCGATGTGTGCCGGGTGCGCCGCCGAGTACGCCGACCCCACCGACCGCCGATTTCACGCGCAGCCGATCGCCTGCCCGGCGTGCGGGCCCCGGATCACCCTGCACCGCGGGGACGAGGTGGTGGACGGGACCGATGCCGTGCTCGTCGGCATCCAGACGGCGCTCGCCGCCGGCGAGGTCGTGGCCGTCAAGGGCATCGGTGGCTACCACCTGGCGTGTGACGGCCTGGACGACGCCGCCGTGGCGGTGCTCCGCCGGCGCAAGGGCCGGGGCGAGAAGCCGTTTGCCGTCATGGTCCCGGACCTGGCGGCGGCGAGGAGCATCGCCGAGGTGGATGATGCCGAGGCGGAGGCGCTGTGTTCGCCCGCCCGGCCCATCGTGCTGTGCCGCCGCCGGCTTGGCGCCCCGGTGTCCGACGGGGTGGCGCCGGAGAACCCACTGGTCGGCGTCATGCTCCCCTACAGCCCCCTGCACCACCTGCTCTTCCTGCCCGTCCCCGGCTCGACCGTGGCCCCGCCCCGGGCCGTCGTCCTCACGTCGGGCAACGTGGCCGACGAGCGCATCTGCTTCGACGATGCCGACGCCCGGGAACGGCTGGCCGGCATGGCGGACGCCGTCTGCGCCCACGACCGGCCGATCGTGTCGCCGTGCGACGACTCGGTGGTCCGCGTGGCGGACGGGCACGTCGTCCCCGTCCGCCGGTCCCGCGGATTCGCCCCGCTGCCGATCCGGCTGCCGGTGACGGTGGTCCCGACCGTGGCGCTCGGCGGCGAGCTCAAGGCGGCGATCTGCGTGGCCTCGGGGAACCACGCGTGGATGAGCCAGCACATCGGTGACCTCGGGGACATGGCCACGGAGCAGGCGCTCGAGGGGATCCGCTCCGCGTTCTGCCGGATCTACGGCATCGAGCCGCAGATCCACGCCGTCGACCGCCACCCCGCCTACCGCACCCACCGCCTGTCACTCGAGCGGGGCTGGCCGGGCCGGACCGAGGTCCAGCACCACCATGCCCACATCGCCTCGGTCATGGTGGAGCACGGACTGGACGGCACCGCACCCGTGATCGGGATGGCGTTCGACGGAACCGGATTCGGGACCGGCCCCGACGGTGAGGCGCAGATCTGGGGTGGCGAGGTCCTGGTGGCGGACTACGCCGGCTTCGAACGGGTCGGTCACCTGGCCCCACTGCCGCTGCCCGGCGGGGACGCCGCCGTGCGCAATCCGTGCCGGATCGCCCTGGCCTACCTGGGCGCACTCGGCATCGCCACGGACGGAGGCTCGGCCCCCGAGCTGGCCTGCGACGCCACCGAGCGCGCCGTCGTCGCCCGCATGGTCGCACAGGGGACCAGGTGTGTGCCGACGACCAGCATGGGCCGGCTGTTCGATGCCGTGGCCTCACTCGTCGGGATCCGGCACCGCGTCAGCTACGAGGCCCAGGCGGCCATGGAGCTGGAGGCGGCGGCGGAATCGGGGCGCCCGGTGCTGCCCATCGCCTTCGGTCTGTCCGACGACGGCGTCCTGGATCCTCGCCCGGTCCTGGTGGCACTGGCGGAGGGCAAGGCCGGCGGTGTCCCCGTCCCCGACCTGGCACGGTCGTTCCACCACGCAGTGGCCGGCGCCGTGCTCGCGTCGGCCCACCGGGCCGCTGCCACCGCCGGCCACCTGCCGGTGGCCCTCAGCGGGGGGGTCTTCCAGAACGCGCTGCTCACGGGCCTGGTCCGCCGATCGCTCGAGGCGGACGGCTTCACCGTGCTCGCCCATCGATCGGTGCCGCCCAACGACGGTGGACTGGCCCTGGGCCAGGCCGTCATCGCCGGCTACCGCAGGAGCTGACCATGTGTCTCGGGATTCCCGGCAAGGTGAACGAGGTCTACGAGTCCCGCGGGACCCGGATGGCCGTGGCCGATTTCGGCGGGGTGACCAAGACGGTGTGCCTCGCGTATGTGCCCGACGTCGGCGTGGGCGACTACACGATCGTGCATGCCGGGTTCGCCATCACCCGCCTCGACGAGGAGTCGGCGCTCGAGACACTCCGGATGTTCGCGGAACTCGGCATGATCGAGGGCGAGCTCGCGATGGAGGACCCGATCCCGTGAAGTACCTCGACGAGTTCCAGGACCCGGCACTGGCGCGCCGGCTGCTCGCCGAGATCGAGGCGGCCGCCACCCGGCCGTGGGCACTGATGGAGGTGTGCGGGGGGCAGACCCACTCGATCATCCGGAACGGGATCGACCAACTGCTCCCGGAACAGGTCGAGCTCATCCACGGCCCAGGGTGCCCGGTCTGCGTCACGCCGCTCGACATCATCGAGCGGGCCCTCGAGATCGCCTCGCGGCCGGACGTCGTGTTCTGCTCGTTCGGGGACATGCTGCGGGTGCCGGGGCGTGATCGGGACCTGTTCGCCGTCAAAGCGAAGGGCGGTGACGTCCGGGTCGTGTACTCGCCCCTCGACGCCGTGGCCGTCGCCGAGGCCGAGCCCGACCGACAGGTGGTGTTCTTCGGCGTCGGGTTCGAGACCACCGCTCCCGCGAACGCCATGGCCGTGTTCCAGGCCCGCGCGCGTGGCCTCGAGAACTTCTCGATGCTGGTGAGCCACGTCCTCGTCCCCCCGGCCATCGAGACGATCATGGCGTCACCGACATCCCGGGTGAACGGCTTCCTGGCCGCCGGCCACGTCTGCTCGGTCATGGGGACCGGGCAGTACGACCCGCTGGCCGAGCGCTACCGGGTGCCGATCGTCGTCACCGGCTTCGAGCCGCTCGACGTCCTGGACGGAATACGGCGCTGCGTCCTCCAGCTGGAGCAGGGCCGGAGCGAGGTGGAGAACGCCTACCCGAGAGCGGTGAGCGCCGAGGGCAACCCGGTGGCCCGAGCGATGCTGGCCGAGGTCTTCGAGGTCTGCGACCGCTCCTGGCGGGGGATCGGGTTGATCCCCCGGAGCGGCTGGCGGCTGACCGCCGAGTTCGCCCGGTTCGATGCGGAGCGGCGCTTCGACGTGGGCGACCTCACCGTCGAGGAACCGTCGGAGTGCCGGGCCGGGGAGGTCCTCCAGGGCATGCTCAGGCCGGACCAGTGCGAATGGTTCGGGACGACGTGCACGCCCCGCACGCCGATGGGGGCGACGATGGTCTCCAGCGAGGGGGCCTGCGCCGCCTACCACCAGTACCGGCGGGTGGCCATCCCGGTGAGCGTGCGCCGTGGATAGGCAGACGGAGGTTCCGACGACGGATCGGCAGACGGAGGTTCCGGCGACCGCCGACGATGTCGAGTCGTGGAGCTGCCCGGTGCCGGTCCACCCCGGTGGCCAGGTGGTCATGGGCCACGGCGGCGGGGGCCTCCTGTCCGCCGAACTGGTGGAGCAGCTGTTCCTCCCGGCCTTCGGGAACGCGGCCGCGACGGCGACGCCGACCGACTCGGCCGTCATGGCGCTTCCCGGGGGCACGCGACTGGCCTTCACCACGGACTCGTACGTGGTGCAGCCGTTGTTCTTCCCCGGTGGCGACATCGGGGAGCTGGCCGTGTTCGGGACCGTCAACGACCTGGCCATGAGCGGAGCCACACCGCTGGCGCTGTCGAGCGCGTTCGTGCTGGAGGAGGGGCTGGAACTCGACGTGCTGGGCGCGGTGGCCGCATCGATGGGCAGGGCGGCGCTGCGTGCGGGGGTCGGTCTGGTGACGGGGGACACCAAGGTGGTCGAGCACGGCCACGGCGACGGCCTGTACGTCACCACCGCCGGAGTCGGCATCGTGCCCGCGGGCGTGGACATCCGGCCCGACCGGGCCGTGCCGGGTGACGTCGTGATCGTGAGCGGCCCGATCGGGATGCACGGCATCGCCGTGCTCAGTGTGCGCGAAGGGCTGGAGTTCGGTACGGAGATCCTGTCCGACACCGCGCCGTTGGCCGGCCTGGTGGCGGCGATGCTCGGGGTCGACCGGGACCTACACGTGCTGCGGGACCTGACCCGGGGCGGGCTGGCCACGAGCCTCTGCGAGTTGGCCGCCACGGCGGGGGTGGGCATCGTGTTCGAGGAGCAGCGGGTCCCGGTGCCCGAGGCGGTCCGGGCGGGCTGCGGGTTCCTGGGACTCGATCCGCTACACGTGGCCAACGAGGGGAAGCTGGTGGCGTTCGTGTCGGCCGACCGGGCCGAGCAGGTGCTGGACGTCATGCGGGCCACCCCGGAGGGACGGGACAGCGTCGTCATCGGGCACGTGGTGGATGACCATCCGGGCGTGGTGGTGGCCCGGACCGCGCTCGGGGCCACACGGGTCGTCGACCGTCCCCTCGGCGAGCAGCTGCCCCGGATCTGCTGAGCGGGATCTGCTGACGGGCGACGACCGGGTGGATCGGCTCCGGGTCCTGATCGCTCGTCAAGGCGGATGGGCCTCGTCGGCTGCGCCCGGACACATCCGTCGGCGCCATCACGACGGCCGACCTCACCTTGCGAAGCGTGCCCTCAGCTGGTCCAGCTGAGGTCGATCCCCGCGGCTGATGGCCTACTGGCGGCGGACCTGAACAGATGCGGCTGAGGCTCAGCAATGCAGGCACTAAGCCGAGCCCATTGTGAACCATTGCCCAACGATTCCGGTACCGTGGGCAGGTCAGAACTCACGGCTGCGACGCGCATCAACGACGAACCCTCATCCTCCTCAGCGGCACTCAGGATGCAGCGCGCTGTCCCGACGATGACGGCCGGGCCGCAGCACCCTTGCTCTTGGACGCAGTTCGCACCTTGTTACCACCCGCACGATTCCTTTCGCTTTGGAGCCGCGACGCGAACGCCTTGGCCGCGGCAAGGTCCGCGTCGTTCGGCCTGTCCTTATTGAGTCCGCCGACAAGCTGGAACGGCCCCAGGTTGTCGAACCCCGGGCAGGAGTACGTGCCGACAACGTGGTAGCCCTTCGAACGGAGCAGGCGACTCAGCACCACCACTGCAGGCCGCCACAGGAGATCGGGACCCCCGCTCGTGGCGAACAGGAAGACCGGCAGGCTCTGCACCTTCGGCAAGGACCGGGCGAACCGCCACAGCCGGGCATGGAACATCATTCCGTAGATGCCCGAACCCAGCCCTAGGAGGTCATAGCTGACCACATCATTGGGAGCCACGTCTTCGGGCTCCACGACTTCCGCGTCGAGGGCTTCACCGATGGCCTCGGCCACCTGTCTCGTATTGCCCTCGGAAATGGAAACACACACGACCAGCGCAGTCATCGCCGCCTCCTCTCGGTTGGCCAGCTTCCAGGTTCGCGCTCGTGAGCAGGATCGGACAGGGCCGAACGCCCCTGCAATTCGTCCACAGCACCCCGGCGCCGAGGTTCGGACCCCCAACCCGATCGACTCACTCTGCCAACGTGGAGATGACCCGTCTGGACATGGAGGACGCGCCGGGCTCCGCTGGTCGGAGGCGAGTCCTCCGTTCCCTGCTTTGCAGGCTGAGGATCAGAAGGTCCTGCCCGCCGTGGCTGTGTCCGACCCCGGCCGCCCGAGCTGAGGGCGTCGGCTCGGACTTGCCACCTCGGCTGCATGACGGGCACACTCGGCGTCTGGCCCTCGACCCCTCGGTAGACGCCCACCACGATGCAGCCGACCGTCGGCAGGGACGGACGACGCCGGCCGGGCACGATCCGGTCGGGCCGGTCGACGCGACCGAGGTGCCACGGTTCGCCGGGATCACCACGTTCGCCCGTCTCCCGATGCGGGAGCAGGTCGATGCGTGGGACATCGGCGTGGTCGGCATCCCGTTCGACGCCGGGACGAGCTACCGGCCCGGCGCCCGCTTCGGCCCCGCGGCCGTCCGTCAGGGCTCGAGGCTCCTGCGCCCCTACCATCCCGAACTGGACGTCTCGCCCTTTTCCGCCGTCCAGGTGGTCGACGCCGGGGACATCGCCTGCACGCCCTTCGACATCGAGACAGCGGTGGCCCAGATCGAAGCGGCCGCCGACGCACTGCTGGACGCCGGATCGCACCTGGTGGCCATCGGCGGCGACCACACCGTGGCCCTACCGCTCCTGCGGGCCACCGCTCGGCGGCACGGCCCGGTCGCCCTCGTCCACTTCGACGCCCACCTCGACACGTGGGACACCTACTTCGACGCCCGCTACACCCACGGGACCCCGTTCCGACGGGCGTGGGAGGAGGGGCTCCTGCTCCCGGACCGGGCCGCCCACGTAGGCACCCGGGGGCCGCTGTACTCGGCGGCCGATCTCGAGGACGACGACCGGATGCGGTTCTGGCGGGTGTCTTCGGCCGACGTGGGGGAGCGAGGGGTAGCTGACGTGGTCGCCTCGCTCCGCCATCGGATCGGCAGCGCCCCGGTCTACGTCTCGGTCGACATCGACGTCCTCGACCCCGCCCACGCCCCAGGCACCGGGACCCCCGAGGCCGGTGGGCTCACCAGTCGGGAACTGCTCGGACTGTTGCGCGGGCTCGACGGGCTCGACGTGGTCGGGGCGGACGTGGTGGAGGTCTCCCCCTCCTACGACCATGCCGAACTGACGGCCATTGCCGCATCGCACGTCGCGTACGACCTGGTCAGCCTCCTGGCACGTCGGCTCATGGCGGACCCGGCCTCCTAGTCGTCGACCCGGTCCGGCACGGCCGGGTGGGTGCCGTCGGGGGCAGCTCGGCGCCCACCTGTTCACTGACTGGAAACATTCCGTTCGATCGATAGAAATACAGACAGGGTTGAATGGCATGAGCGATCGCCCAGCTCTGCCACCCGCCGGCGCCGACTGACGGAACCGTGGGGGAAGGAGTGGTCTCGCTGGAACCACCCGGACCCCAAGGAGCATGCATGGCGAAGCAGCCGATGATCGTCGGTCGACCCGCACTCATCGTGATCGACATCCAGCAGGACGGAGGGATGCCGACAGAGGTCGGCGGGATCCCCCGGATGGCGGGTTTCGAGCAGGTGGTCGCCACCACCGAGCGGCTCGTGGCCTCCGCCCGGGAGTCCGACGTCCCGGTGATCTTCTTCCAGGAGGCCCATCGGCGGAATGGCGTCGACTTCGGTCGTGAACTCGACGGCGTCGAAGGCCCGCACTGCCTCGAGGGCGAAGAGGGCACGGCGCTGTGGCCCACGCTCCTTCCCGGCCCCGACGACTACTTCATCGCCAAGCGCCGCTATTCCTGCTTCTTCGGCACCGAGCTCCCGATCCTGCTCAAGGGTCTCGGCGTCTCGACCCTCGTGCTCACCGGTGGCCTGACGGACGTGTGTGTCCACTACACGTTCGCCGATGCGCACCAGCACGACTACTACACCCGGGTCGTCGAGGACGCGGTCCTCGGCTCGTCCGAGGAGCGCCACCGGGCGTCCCTCGACGCTATGGAGTACCTGCAAGCCGGGGCGAGGCGGTGGTCCGACGAGATCGTGTCGGGTTTCGCTGCGCTCGAGCGCACCGCACCCGGTTCCCTGTCCGACGAGTTGATTGAGGTCGCCTGATGCCCATGCCCGGAATGATCGCCGTGCCCTATGCCCCGTCCGGTCCAGGTGCCGGCCATGACCTGGTCCGGCGCTTCGGCCTGCCGGTGACCGTGTTGGCACTGCTCGCCCTGTTGCTGGCCGCCTGCGGCTCGAGCAGCGGGACCGCCACGTCGTCCACCTACCCGACGAGCCACACCCTGCAGCTGAGCTTCCTGCAGGACCCGGGCCAGCCGCCCGACCCCGACGTCTACTACGCCGGTGAGGGCCTGTTGCTCACCCGCAACCTCTACGAGGGCCTCGTCAAGTACCAGTCGGGCACGGCCTCCCGGGTCATCGTCCCGTCGTTGGCCACCAGTTGGACCGTCTCCAACGGGGGCGCCACCTACACCTTCCAACTCCGCCAGGGCGTCCTGTTCCACGACGGGACCCAGTTCACCTCGGCAGCCGTGGCCCCGTCCTTCGCACGCCGCACCGCGGTCAACGGCGGACCCGCCTACATGGTGGCCGGCGTGTCCTCGGTCCAGACCCCGTCGCCGTACACGGTGGTCATCAACCTCAGCACCCCGAACACCGCGTTCCTCGACTACCTGGCTTCGTCCTACGGCCCGGTCATGGAGAGCCCCACGGCGCTGGCTGCCCACGCCGGCTCCGACAATGACCAGACCTACCTCCAGACCCACGACGTCGGGACCGGGCCGTACACGCTGACCCAGGCCAAGGTCGGGGTGTCGTACCAGCTGCAGGCCTTCCCGGGCTACTGGGGGAAGAAGCCGTACTACACGACGGTCGACATCCCGGTCATCGACAACCTGTCGACCCAGGAGATCCAGTTCAACAGCGGGCAGCTGGCGGGCATCCTGCACGACCTGACCACCCCGGCCGTCGCCCAGTACCGGGCCGACTCCAAGGTGAGCTTCTACTCGCTGCCGGTCATCGAGGAGGAGGGCGTCTACATCAACGAGCACGCCGGCTTCCTCCAGTCCCAGCCGGACCGCCAGGCCCTGCTGCAGGCGATCAACTCGAAGGCCATCGTGGCCGGAGTGTTCCCGGGCCGGGCCACGGTGCCAACCCAGGCGACGCCGTTGGGGCTGCTGCCGGCGGGCTTCGGCAATCAGGGCATCAAGTACGACACCGCCCCATTGACCTCGGTCGTCACCAAACTCCCTTCGGGCGAGAAGGCGATCACCGTCGGCTACGACTCGGGTGCGCCGGACGACCAGCTGGTGGCCGAGCAGATCGCGGCCGAGCTGCAGGCGCTGGGCCTCACCACCAAGGTGGTGGGCTACCAGACGTCGGAGATCTACGGCTGGATCGGCAACGCCCAGGACGCCGCCACCCAGGCGCCCAACCTCCTCGTGTACTACGTGTGGCCCGACGCCTACAACGCCTACACCTGGAACCACATCACCTACGACTCGACCGGGGGCCTGCAGTACCTCACCTGCTCGGTGCCCGGTGTGGACGCCGTCGACACCCAGGCGGTGACGACCGGCTCCAACGGCACCTACAGCCAGGCCGTGCAGATGGCGGTCAAGGAGGGATGCTGGCTGAACGTGGCCAACCGGAACGACGCCATGGTGTTCCAGCCCTGGGTGAAGGGCGTTAACGCGGCCCACGTGGTGGCCATGCCGTGGGCCCTCCTGCTCAACCAGCTCTACCCGGGTTGAGCTGCACCCGATGACCACTCCCACCGTGTCCAGCAGGCGACCCGGGTGACGAAGGTGTCCGCTGCCCCTCGCACGGCCCGGGAGTCGACCCCGGCCGTCACGGCGTCGGCGCCCAACGGCAGCCAGGTCGCTCCGGCAGCCGCCCCGCTGGTGTCGGTGGAGGACCTCCACGTCTCGTTCAGCCGGGGCGGCACGCAGGTGAACGCCCTGCGGGGGGTGAGCCTCGAACTCCGTCCCGGCGAGATCCTCGGTCTGGTCGGCGAGTCGGGATCCGGCAAGAGCGTGCTCGGCCTCGCCCTCCTCGGACTACTGCCCGAGCGGCCGGCGCCGACCGTGACCGGTAGAGCCCTGGTGTGCGGCACCGACATGGTGACCGCCGGGAAGGAGGGCACCCGGCTCGTCCGCAAGCAGCACCTCGGCGCCGTGTTCCAGGACCCGATGACCTCGCTCAACCCGACGATGCACATCGGGGCCCAGGTCGTCGAGTCCGCCGGCTCGAGCACCGAGGCCATCAGGCTCCTCGATGCCGTGGGTGTGCCGGACCCGGCCCGACGCCTCAAGTCGTATCCGCACGAGCTGTCCGGTGGGCTCCGGCAGCGGGTGATGATCGCCATGGCCGTGGCCGGCAGCCCCTCGCTGGTCATCGCCGACGAGCCGACCACCGCGCTCGACGTGACCGTCCAGGCCCAGATCCTGGAGCTGCTCGCCACGCTGCGCGACGAGCTCGGTACCAGCTTCATCCTGGTCACCCACGACCTCGGCGTGGCCGCCCAGGTGGCCGACCGCATCGCCGTCCTCTACGGCGGCCGCCTCGCCGAGGTGGGCCCGTCGACCGACCTGTTCGAGGCGCCTCTCCATCCCTACTCGCGGGGCCTGCTCCGGTCGCGCCTCGTCCTCCAGACGGACCGGTCCCGGCCCATCCGCACCCTCCCGGGCGAACCGCCCGACCCCCGTGCGCACCCACCGGGCTGCCCCTTCGCCCCCCGGTGCGACCACTACGCCGCCGGGTGCGACGACGTCCTGCCCCCGCTCGAGTCCACCAGCCCCGTACATCAAGTGGCGTGCATCCGGCTCGACGACATCGCGACGGGCCCCGCCGCCGTGGCCCGCAATCCGGCCGAGCCGTGGGGCCCGGTCGCCGGCATCGGGCTCGGCAACGCCCCCGCCGTGCTCGTGCACGGTGTGCACAAGCGGTTTTCCGTGGGCTCCGGCTTCAAGAAGCGCCAGCTGCAGGCCCTGCGGGGCGTGGACCTCGCCCTCAACGAGGGGGAGGCCGTCGCCCTGGTGGGGGAGAGCGGGTGCGGCAAGTCCACGTTGCTCCGGTCGATCGCCGGGCTCCAGCCGGTCGACGAGGGGTCGATCGAGTTCGGCAAGGGGGCCAGGCCCCAGATGGTCTTCCAGGACGCAGGCGCCTCACTGACCCCGTGGCTCACCGTGGGCGAGCAGATCGAGGAGCGCCTCCGGTCCGAGCGCATCGGCCGCCAGGCGCGCAAGTCAAAGGTGCTCGAGGCGCTGGCGATGGTGGGGCTGCCCCACGAGGTGGCCACGGCCAAGCCGGCCCAGCTGTCCGGCGGCCAGCGCCAGCGGGTGGGCCTCGCCCGGGCCACGGTGGTGCCACCCGAGGTCCTGCTGTGCGACGAGCCGACCAGCGCGCTCGACGTCTCGCTGGCCGCCACCGTCCTCAACCTCATCGGCCGACTCCGGCGGGAGCTCGGAGTGGCCATCCTCTTCGTCACCCACGACCTGGCCGCGGCCCGGATGGTGGGGGACAGGATCGCCGTCATGTACCTCGGCCGCATCGTCGAGATCGGGAACGCCGACGACCTGTGCGCCGACCCGGTCCATCCGTACACCCGGGCCCTGCTCGACACCGTGCCCGAGGTGGGCCGCGTCCACGTCCGGCTGAAGGGCGAGCCGGCCAACCCGCTCGAGCCCCCGACCGGGTGCGCCTTCCACCCCCGCTGCCCCATGGCCGAGGTGTCGTGCTCGACGACCGCTGTGGCGCTCGAGCCGGTGGACGGCTCGGGCAACCGCCGCGCCGCCTGCCCGGTGGCCTTGCGTGGCCGGGCGTCTGGCCCGTCCCTGTCCCCGACCCCGGGATCGGAGGCCGACGATGGCGGTCGCTGAGGCATTCGTCCCCACCGTCCCCCGCCGGGGCACGGCCAGACTGGGCGGCGCATCACGGGCACTCGGACGGACGACGGTGGCCGACAAGGTCGGGCTCGGCCTCCTGGCCGTGCTCGTCCTGGCCGGGATCTTCGCCCCGTTGATCGCCCCCTACAACCCGATCGTCCCGTCGGGGATCCCCTTCACCCCGCCGCTGACGGGCGGGCATCTCATGGGCACCGACGAGATCGGGTTCGACATCTTCAGCCGGGTCCTCTACGGACTGCGGACCAGCCTGGTCGGCGCGGTGGTGGTCGTGACGTCGGGCGTGGTGATCGGCGGCACCGTCGGCCTCGTCGCCGGCGTCGTGGGCGGGTGGGTCGACACGGTGCTCATGCGCATCACCGACCTGTTCCTGGCCCTGCCCGGCCCGGTGCTGGCCATCGCCTTCGTGGCCGCCCTCGGCCCGAGCGAGTTCCACACGCTGCTGGCCGTCGCCATCGTGTGGTGGCCCTTCTACGCCCGGATCATGCGCGGGGAGATCCGGGCCCTGGCCGCCCGGCCCCACCTTGAGGCGGCCCGGCTGGCAGGTGCGGGCCCGTACCGTCGCGCCTTCCGGCACCTGCTGCCCGGCGCCGTGCCCGCCATCGTGGTCACGGCCAGCCTCGACGTCGGCAACCTGGTGCTCACCCTGGCCGGCCTCTCCTTCCTCGGGCTCGGGGCCCCGGCACCCGCCCCCGAACTCGGCGCCATGGCCGCCCGCGGTCTGCAGTTCCTCCTGCAGGAGTGGTGGGTGCCGGTCATGCCCGCCCTCGTGGTGTTCCTCCTAACGATGGCGTCCAACCTCTCGGGTGACGGCCTCAACAATGCGATGAGCGACAAGTGACGAGGGGAGTCCGACCGTGATCAAGTTCGCCGCCAAACGGTTCGTCTCGATGGTGCTGATCCTGCTGGTGCTGACCGCCATCGTCTTCCTGCTCCAGAAGCTCAGCAACGTCAACCCGGCACACGCCTACCTGGGTGCCAACGCCTCCCAGGCCGCCATCAGGCACGAGACCCACGTGCTCGGCTACGACCAGCCCGTGCTCACCCAGTACGTCCACTACGTGCGGAACCTGCTGGACGGAAACCTCGGGGTGTCGCTCCGGACCCGTCATCCGGTCGCCACCGACCTCGGGGTCTTCCTGCCGGCCACCGTCGAACTGGCGGTGACCGCTCTGGTGCTCGCCGTACTGCTGGGCGCCACCTTCGGGCTGGTGTCGGCGGCCCGGTTCCGGGGCGCGGGCGCCTTCCGCACGCTGCTCCTCGCCCTGGCCTCGGCCCCGGTCTTCCTGCTCGCCCTGCTGATGATCCTGTGGATCAGCGGCGACCTGCACCTGCTGCCGGGCACGGGCGACACCGGGTACACGAACGCGCCCACCGGGCCGACCGGCATGATCGTCATCGACGGGCTCCTCCACGGCCAGCCGGCGATCGCCTGGGATGGCGTGCGCCACCTGATCATGCCGGCCATCGTGGTCGCGCTCGGGCCGGCCGTCTCCATCGGCCGCGTGCTGCGTGGCTCGCTCGAAGCGTCGATGTCGTCCGAGTTCGCCCGCACGGCCCGGGCCAAGGGCCTGAAGGAACGCACGGTGGTGCTGCGCCATGCGCTGCGCAACTCGACGAGCGCGGCGCTGTCGATGACAGGGCTCCAGGTAGGCCTGATGTTCGCCGGGGTGGTCGTGGTCGAGACCATCTTCGCGTGGCCCGGCATCGGTCTCTACGTGGACCAGAGCATCCCCCAGGCCGACTTCCCGGCCATCGCCGGGGTGACGCTCGTCCTCGGCGTCGGCTACGTGGTCATCAACACCATCGTCGACATACTCCAGGCTGTGGTCGACCCACGGGTCACCCTCGAGTGAGCGACACCGGGCCGTGACCGTCCCGACGTGGGTGACGGGGCCGTGGGTGCGCACGGCGCGCTCCATCGACGACGGGCCACCCGATGAGTGCAGCGACGTCGTGTGGCTCCAGGTCGGTCCGTGGTTCGCCGACATCCGCCTGCCCCGCCCCGGCCGCGCCCCGACCCACGCCTTCGACGCCGCCCACGCCTTCAGCGGTCGGCTCGAGGTCCTCGTCATCGAGGGGCCCGGGTCCCGGGTCGCCTGGCACCACGACCTCGACTCGCTCGACCCCGGGGGGAGCCCCGTCGGGGACCCGGACTCGGCCGTCGTCGAGGTGCGTGACGGCTGCCTGATCGAGTCCGGCGCCGGCTACGTGGAGTGGTGGGACCGCCCGCGTGACCGACCGGTCGGCGCGTCGGCCGACGGCCGGGTGCTCGAGCGAGGTGCCGGCCCCGGCGACCCGGTGTCCGCCCGGCTGGTGTGCACCGAGGGGATGGCCGTGGCCGTGTGGGCAGGCCCGGTGCCGGGCGGCGCGTGGTGCGGGGTCGACGGCGGATGGGAACCGGCCCGTGTGGTCGGTGTCGTCCCGCCCGACCTCGACATCGGCGGCGCCCTGCGTGCTGTGGCTGCGGGCGGAACGCCGACCGGGGGCTGGCGCGAGCAGGAGGCACGATGACCGGAACGAGGCGTGCAGGCAACGGGGTCCGGCGAGTGGTGCTGCTCACCCTCGGGTGGGAGGACCTCCCGAAGTCGGTGTCGATCCACGGGGCCCCACCCGAGGAGCGGCTGCGCGAGCCGGTGCCGGGCGTGCTGCTCCAGTGCGACGGGGGCTGGCTGCTGCTCGACACCGGGTTCAACCCGGCCCTGATCCGGGACCCGGCACTCCGGAGGCGCTTCCACGGCGACCCCGGCTTCCGTCCGATCCTCCCGGGACCGGGCGAGCCCCTCGAGGAGGCGCTGGCCGACGCCGGCATCGCCATGGACGAGATCTCGCGGGTGGCGGTCAGCCACCTCCACAACGACCACGCCGGGGGCCTGCGGCACTTCGCCGGTCGCGTACCGGTGCACGCCCAGCGGGCGGAGCTCGACTTCGGCCTCGCCGACCACCCGACCCCCGAGCACCACGCCATCTTCCGCATCGACTTCGACGACCCGGCCATCGACTGGGACCTTGCCGACGGCGACACCGAGATCGCCCCCGGGGTGA